>ULVV01037521.1_pt1 | contig 11968 bp, 10 predicted proteins | sample 1959761 | NCBI WGS metagenome assembly ULVV01 (sample SAMEA4835795, study PRJEB28245) | human gut metagenome | biome: gut microbiome; material: fecal sample | place: Denmark | collected 2008
CAGCGGGGGCCGCATTAAGAACCATTACCCCAAAGCCCTGCGCAACCTGAAATGACCGTAAAAATAGTGCAGACATAAAAGCGGAAAGGGAAAGCTGCAACCATAGCCCCGTTTCCGTCAACATGGTTAGCACTTGAAAAAAGTTCGTTCTGTATTTACAAAACGTTTGCCGCTTTTTGTTTTCAAATACATCCAGAAAAACATCGCCAAAACATTGAAAACGGCATAGAAATGTGCTATACTATACTAATGTAATTTGTCGGTTCGCGCACTTTGCGCAAAGTGCGGGAATCTTACCGCCTTCAATGTGCGGTTACACATCAATTTTTTAGGGGGATTTTCATGTCCGGACATAGCAAATGGAATAACATTAAGCGCAAGAAAGAAAAGACCGATGGCGCCCGTGCCAAGGTTTTCACCAAGATCGGCCGCGAGATCGCTGTTGCCGTTAAGGAAGGCGGCGGCAACCCCGCTTCCAACTCCAAGCTGGCAGCCCTGATCGCTAAGGCTAAGGCGAACAGTGTGCCGAATGATAACATTCAGCGCATCATCAAGCGCGCCGAGGGCGGCGATAAGACCGAGTACGAAGCAATTACCTATGAAGGTTACGGCCCCGGCGGCATTGCCGTTATGGTCGAAACCCTGACCGATAACCGCAACCGTACCGCTGCCAACATGCGCCATTACTTTGATAAGTTTGGCGGTAACCTGGGCCAGATGGGCTGCGTTGGCTTCATGTTCACCCAGAAGGGTGTGATCGTGGTTGACCTGGAAGATGCCGACCCCGACCAGCTGATGATGGATGCTCTGGATGCCGGTGCCGAGGACTTTGATGCAGGCGAAGAGGCTGCACAGGTCACCACTGATCCCGATAACTTCACCGCTGTGTGCAACGCACTGGAAGAAAAGGGCTATAAGTTCATTTCTGCCGATGTGGCACAGGTTCCTTCGACCACCACCGCCCTGACCGATCCGGATCAGCTGGTCAACATGGGCAAGCTGCTGGACGCACTGGACGACGACGACGACGTGCAGAACGCATGGACTACCCTGGAGAATGAAGAAGACCTGGACCGCTGATTGGCAGCCAAGGTTTGAGCTTGAATGTTTAAGGAGGCGCGCAAAAGCCGGATATTTCGGTTTTTACGCGCCTTCTTTTTACACAAAGGAGCCATGTTATGAGCCAACTTCCCCTTTGCCCGCACTGCCTGGAACCCGTGCGCAGCGGCTACCATGGCAGCTGCCCCAACTGCGGCAAGTCCCTGGAAAACCATAACCCCGAAGGCGCGCTGCCCCTTGGCACCCAACTGGGCGGGCATTACACCGTGGGTGAATACCAGAGCGCCGACGGCGACGGCCTGTGCTACCGCGGTGTGGATAATGATGAACGTCGGTTTGTGCTGATCAAAGAGTATTTCCCGGTAACGCTGTGCAATGGCCGCAGCCCGGATGGCGATCTGATGCCCAAAGAGGGCCGGGAAGTGCTGTTCAAAACCAGCCGGATGGATTTCAAAGATTTGTACGATGACCTGCACCGCATCACCCCGGCAACCGGCCTTTCGCAGATTCTGGATGTGATGGAAGAAAACAACACCGTATACGCGGTGGAGGAAACCGAGAAGGGCATGACCCTGACCCATTACCTCAAACTGCGCGCCCGCACCCTGACCCCCGTGGAGGCCCGAACCTTACTGCAGCCCGTGATGGAGGGGGTGGCCCTGCTTCACAAGGCCGGGCTGATCCACCGCGGCATCTGCCCGGATAACATCCTGCTGCCCATTGACGGTGCCGCCCGGCTGACCGGGTATGGCACGCTGGCCCTGCGCACGGCAGGCAGCGAGCTGAAAAGCCAGCTTTACCCCGGCTATGCGGCACCGGAACAGTATTCAGCGGCGGAATTCTCTGGACGGTACACCGATGTGTACGCTCTGGCGGCGGTCACTTACCGACTGGTAACGGGCCAGGTGCCGGTGGCAGCCCCGCAGCGCAAGGTACGGGACAGTATGGAGAACGCCCACAGCCTGGAATCTGGTGTGCCGACTTATTTTTCTCAGGTGCTGACCTGCGCCATGCGGCTGGACCCCGCCAAGCGGATGCAGACGGTACCGGAGCTGATGAGCGCCTTGACTGATCCTACCGTGGCGAACGCCATGTTTGAAAAAGGCGAAAACCAGGTATCCACCAAAAAGATTCTGGCGGCTTCCATGGTGGTCATCTTTGTGTTGGTGGTGCTGTTGCTGTGGAGTCTGCTGAAAGGCGGCAAGGGGAGCGATACAAAACCGGCAGTTTCCGGTGCGGCATCCACCGGCACATCGGCTTCCAGCACGACCAACAGTGATGTGGAAGTTTACCCGGACCTTGTGGGAAAGAACTATAAGACCGATATCAAAAATAACACGCTGTATACCCATTACCGCATTGCCATGACGGAGGATTTCAGCTCCACTGTACCGGAGGGCTGCGTCATCAGGCAGGAGCCGGTGGCCGGAACGCTGGTCACGGAACAGGCACCCACCATCCAGTTAGTAGTCAGCAAAGGCCCCATGCTGGTGGAAATGCCGGACATCATCGGCTGGACGCAGAACAACGCCAGCAAAAAGCTGGATGAATCCGGCATCAACTATAGCATGCAGATCATTGAAAACGATGGCCAGTACGCAGAGAACTGCGTTGTAAAATGCGATGTGAGCAAAGGCACCAAGTTTGATGCAGATGAGACTGTCGTGACGGTGCATATTGCCGGGGCACGCAACGATGCGTTTGCGGTGGATTCATCGCCCACACCCTCCGAACAGCCCAACTGGGCGGACAGCACAGACCCTGCTGCAACAGCAGCACCGTGACGCCCACCACAGAAGAACAAAGTGAATGCCCCGGTACAGCAGGGAAAGCAGCCTGCAATATCGGGGCGTTGTTGTTTGATTAAAAATAATAATGAATAGAGAATAAAGAATAATGTCGGTGCGCCGCCCGCGGCGGCGAAAAATAAAATAGGCGAGTTGCTCTAGCTAGAATGTTTTTTCGCCGGAGTGGCTGACCTGATTAAAACGTGACGCCGCGGGCGTCACACGACCATTATTCATTATTATTTATTCTCTTTTAATTAAGCGTAAAAAATCCCCCGCCGCAGGCCTTGCAGCCTGAGCGGCGGGGGATTGCTGTGCTTATTCAGCAGCCGTTAAAATCAATCGCTGACGTACGGCATAAGAGCCATATGGCGAGCACGCTTGATAGCAACGGTCAGCTCGCGCTGATGGAAAGCGCAAGTGCCGGTGACGCGGCGGGGAATGATTTTGGAACGCTCGCTGACGTATTTGCGCAGGCGGGGCAGATCCTTGTAATCAATGCGGTCGATGCGATCAACGCAGAAGCTGCAAACCTTTTTGCGGCCGCGATGCATCGGACGAGAAGAACGATCCATAGCCATGATCCGGTTACCTCCTTGTAAAATTGGTATAATCGATTCAGAACGGCAAATCGCCCTCGTCCTCAATCAGTGCAAAGTCATCGTTGCTGCCAGCCGAATAGGCGGGAGCAGCGGGCTGCGCTGCGGGACGGGAATAATCAGCCGGTGCTGCAGGAATCGGAGCGGACGCCATCGGCGCGCCCATACCAGCAGCGGGATTCTGGGATTTGGGAGTAACAAAATTAATGTTACTGGCCACGATCTCGATCGCAGTGCGGTTGTTGCCGCTCTTATCCTGATAGTTACGGCTCTGCAGACGGCCATCAATGGCAATCATGGAACCTTTCTGGAAATAACGGCAGACAAACTCAGCGGAGCGGTCCCAAGCGACAACATCAAAGAAGTCGGCCTGGTTCTGGCCATTGGCATCGCGGCGCCCACGGTCACAGGCAACGCGGAACGAAGCCACGTTTTTGCCGGTCGTCGTCTGGCGCAGCTGCGGGTCCGCAACAAGGCGGCCCATAAGAACAACCACATTCAGCATAATTCAGTTACTCCTTCCCAACACGCACACCAGGGTGCGTGGCGCTCAATCAGGCTTCCTCGGCAACGATAATGCTGCGGAGAACGCCTTCGGTGATACGGTAGTTACGATCCAGCTCTGCGGGGAAATCCGGCTCGCTGGTGAACTTGATCACGGTATAAACGCCCTCGGTTTCGTCTTCGATGGGGTAGGCGAGACGGCGCTTGCCCCAATCATCGACAGAATCGATCGTACCGTTTGCTTCGATCAGGGACTTGAACTTGCCGATCAGGGCAGCGGAAGCCTCCTCATCCAGAGCAGAACTGGTAACCAACATGGTTTCATACTTAGCCATTTTCTGTGCACCTCCTTTTGGACTTTAGGCCCTTGCCTTTACGCAAGGGCAAGGATGTGTGTCTTGCTTGACACAGCAACTTATTATATCAAGCAGAATCACCTTTTGTCAAGGTGTATTTTGCAGGATATCAAAAATATTTTGCCGCTTTTGGCGGGAACGCGCATTTTATGCCTTACGGTAACCAACGCTTTCCGTAAATTTCAGGAAAGCTGCCTGCCCGGCGGCATCCTGCTTGAAGACACCGGCGTTTTCAAGCACATGGCTGAACACAATACCGATCTCATCCCGCAGAACAGCCTCAGCTTTTTCACGCTTCAGGCCGGTGCCGTACTTTTTGATCAGACCATCGATCCAGTCAGCGTGTACAGCCAGCGGGCTGTCAGCTTCGCGGCTGGTGTTGGGGGCGGAACCGGTCAGGATATCGGCAATGGCGGCGCTCTGATCTTTCAGGCGGGCGGGCAGGATGGCCAGGCCCATTACCTCAATCAGGCCGATATTCTCTTTTTTGATGTTGTGGTATTCCTTGTGCGGGTGGAAGATGCCGTCCGGATACTGTTCGGTGGTGCGATTGTTGCGCAGCGCCAGGTCCAGAATGTAGCCGTCATTCTCATCATAGTGCAGAATGGGGGTGACGGTGTTGTGCGGGGTATCGCCGGTGTGGGCGATGATATCTACGCTGGTATCGCTGTAATCACGCCAGGTGCGCAGGATGTCGTCCGCGGCACTCTGCACTTCCTGGGAACTGCGGCCCACCAGGCGCACGGTGGAAACCGGCCAGTTGACGATACCGGCTTTCACGCCGGTGTAGCGCGCGTTGCGCAGCGGTACGGCGATATGCGCTTTCTGCATGGGGAAGACATAGCGCCCGCCCTGGAAATGGCTGTGGCTCAGGATGCTGCCGCCTACAATAGGCAGGTCAGCGTTGGAACCGCAGGTGTAATGGGGGAACTGTGCCACAAAGTCAAAAATTTCAGCCAGGGTATGGCGGTCCATCTCCATGGGCTTGTGGCTGTCGTTCAGCATGATGCAGTGCTCATGGAAATAGGCATAGGGGCTGTATTGCAGATAGAACGTTTCACCGGCCAGGTTTATGGGCACAATGCGATGGGTCTGGCGGGCAGGGAAGTTGATGCGCCCCGCATAGCCGATATTCTCCTTGCACAGCATGCACTTGGGGTAGCTGGCAGCGGGCTGCAGCCGCTCCATGGCAATCACTTTGGGGTCTTTTTCCGGTTTGGTCAGGTTGATGGTAATTTCCAGCTCACCGTAAGGGGTGGCCGTGCTCCACTGGATGTTCTTGGCAATTTGCGCCGTGCGGATGTAGTTGGACACAACGCACAGATCATAGAACCAGTCCGTGGCAGCTTTGGGGCCGCCCTTGGCATACAGTTTGCGGAACTTGCGGCAGACTTCGCTTTCGCGCGGCATCAGGGCACCCATCATGCGGGTTTCAAAGTTGATGCGGTACTGCGGCACACTGCCGTCAAACAGGCCCTTGGCGGCGGCAAGCTCCACCATCTCGTCCAGCAGGGCAGCGGGGGTGTCAAAATCCTCTTTGGGCACATTTTCCTCGCTGGGCTGGGCCAGACCCAGCAGATCCAGCAGGGTGTTGCGGGCTACAATGGCATCCAGCTCCTTGATGAGCTTGTGTTTGCGGCCAAAGCGCAGCAGGCGCTCCACATCCAGGGCAAGTGCGGCATCACGCTGTTCGGCAGTCATTGCGGAAATGTTCACGGCTTCGATGTTTTGTTTCGGCATCTGTACATCCCTCCTACATTTACGATACCGCATTTTACCCTCACTTTCCATGGTGCAAAATCCCATGCTTTTGCAGTTTTCAATCAAAAGGGGTGAACCCGCGGAAAGATTTCTGTGCGGTTCGCACATTCTCTGGCTCCGGGATTCACCCCTTTGATTTATTTCATTCGGTTTGCAACGGGCGGGCTCAGTGCTTCAGGTCGCTGAACAGGTTTTTCTGGTAAACGCCATCGGCCACCAGCTTGGCAAAGCTGTCAATCACGGTCTGCTTGTCCTCTTTATAGGTAACGCCGAACCACTTGTCATGGGTGGGCAGCACCTGAACGGTCACGGCATTCTTTTCCAGCAGCTCGCCAATATAGATGGGCAGCAGGTACTCGGCCTTCAGCGGGTTGGCGGGAACGCTCTTCTCAAAGAACTCCACAAAACCGTCCTCCAGCACCTTCACGAACTCCGGTGTCAGGCCCCAGAAATTCATCGAAACCAGGCTCTCCGGGTCAATGGCCTTGCCCTCAACGGCAGCGCCGTCAGCGGTCTTTTCAATGCCGGAAGTCTCCACAACATCGGTCAGGTAGCCTTCGGCGTTCATCTGGCAGACACCGCGGGTCACAGCGCCGTTGTCGCTCAGGGTGTTCTTCAAAACAAAGCCGGCCATGGACAGGGCGTTCGGTTTGTCCGGGGTGTAGCCCTGCAGGAAGTTGTGAATCTGGACAAAAGCTTCCTTGCCATAGTAGTCGTCAGCATTGATAACGGCGAACGGCTCCTTGATGACATTCTTGCAGGCCAGAACTGCCTGGCCGGTGCCCCAGGGCTTGCTGCGCTCAGCGGGAACTTCGTACCCGGCGGGGATGGCATCCTTCTCCTGGAAAGCATAGGCAATCTCAATGCCCAGGTCGGCACAGGTCTTTTCAATGCGGTTGCCGATGGCTTCCTTGAAAGCCTCCTCAATGTCGTGGCGGATGATAAAGACAATCTTGTCAAACCCGGCTTCGATGGCATCATGGATGGAGTAATCCATGATGATCTCGCCGTTGGGGCCGACAGCGGCCAGCTGCTTGATGCCGCCGCCAAAGCGGGAGCCGATGCCGGCTGCCATAATGACCAATGCTGTTTTCATACATTTTCCTCCTGAAATATCGCTTATCCTTACTTCTTCATATTTTTACATCGTCAAAAACCGGATTACGGCGTTCAGGTCCGGTCCCATCAGGAAAGATCCCAGAACCCCGGCTGCGATGTAAACACCAAGGTAGATAAAAACGGCTGCCCAGCTGGTGCCGCCGGTTGCGGCCAGGGCATCGCTGCGTTGCGGGCCTTCGGGGCAGCGGTCATAAACGCGGTGAATGCGGCGTTCGCTTTCTTTTTTATACCAGTACACAGCAAACAGGCCGCGAATAGCCATCTGGATAAAGTTCAGCACATAGCATACCTGCATGGCCGTGGGAATTAGCCGCAAAAACGGCATACCCACCATCCACTCCGCACCGGATACCGCCATCAGGTACAGCAGGGAGGGCAGCGTCACAATAAAATCCAGCAGCGCAAAAAGAACACCCTGCTTCCACATTTTGCGGTAGAAGAAATAGAAAGGCCCAAGGAAAAAGGCGGAGAACGAGATGACTGCTTTGCGCCGGGTTTCCTGCATGCGGAAGAACTGCATCATATAATAAATGCTGGACGGCCCAACATAGCTGGCCCAGTCCCGCGCCTTGATGCCGTCAATCGGGTCATCGGGGCCGACTTCCTTGCAGGTAAAGCCATCCGGCCCCATGCTGCCTGCACTGAAAAAGTCCTGGTCGGGTGCCTGTTCTTGGCGCGGTGCATGGCGATACTGCGGGGCACCGTCGGCCTGGTAGCTGCCGTTGGCGTACACCGGGCCGTTGCCGCCGGGGGCGGGGTGATCCTGCTGGTACTGCACGTTATCCGGGTGGTCCGGCAGCGAAACGCCGCAGTGGTTGCAGTATTTTGCGCCCAGCGGGTTATGGGTGCCGCAGTTGGGGCAGACGATATCATCCGGCCGGTCGGAAATCACGTTGTCCGGGGTCCATTCAAACCCGGCGGCGTGGTCTGCCTGATGCACGCAGACACCGACCTTTTTCCAGCATTCGCGGTGGTACGGTGTGCCGCAGTCCGGGCAGACAACGATATCATCTGCTTCTTTGAATTTTTGTTTGCATACGGGGCAGGTATTGCCCTTGTAATCAGCCATGTGTGGTCCTCCGAATTTTCAGGGTGGGGAGTGTTATCCTGCCCATCCATCTTGTTCCGCTGCGGCCAAAAAGGCGCAAACGAAATAATTTAGCCATATTATACACCATATGTCCATGGAAAGCAAAGAACTTTTCGTGAATAAGCGGGCAGAAAGCAGATTTTTGCAGAATATTTGCAGATTTTGGCCTGTCGATAGCTGGTGTGTATCAAAAAAAGTAGAAGCCGATTTTAATCTGCATGCCTGTAACGTGCAGATCATGCCGTGTGTTTTATACCTCTTTACAAGAAATAAGATTTGCGTTATACTGATAGCATCTTGATTTATGCGTATCTTTATTTTTAATGATTGACCAAGGGGTAGCAAATATGATCACCATTGATGAATTGAAATTTAAGCTCGGCGGGCTGGAAACTGCGGTAAACGACCTGCGCGATGCCCTTTCCATTGAAGCGAGCGAAAAGCGCCTGGCAGAGCTGGAACACCAGATGACGTTGCCCGGTTTTTATGATGACCAGGAAAAAAGCCAGAAAGTCATCAGCGAGATGGGCGAAGTGAAAAATAAGCTGGAGCGCTTCGGCAAACTTTCCACCCAGTACGAGGAAGCCCAGACCCTGCTGGAAATGATTGAGGAAGAAAATGATCCCTCTCTGGCAGCAGAAGGCGAAGAAGCTGTGAACGGCGTGGAGAAATCCATTGACGAACTGCAGCTGATGACCATGCTGAACGGCGAGTACGACCATTCCAACGCTATCCTGACTTTCCATGCAGGCACCGGCGGCACCGAAGCACAGGACTGGGCCGAGATGCTGACCCGTATGTACACCCGCTGGGCCGAAGCCCACGGCTACACCGTGGAAGTTCTGGATGTGCTGGAAGGCGATGAAGCCGGTATCAAGTCCGCTTCTATGATGATTAAGGGTGCCAACGCTTACGGTATGCTGAAAAGTGAAAACGGCGTGCACCGCCTGGTGCGCATCAGCCCGTTTGATGCCAACGCCCGCCGCCAGACCAGCTTTTCCAGCCTGGAGGTTATGCCGGAACTGGATAACAATATTAAAGTCGAGATCAACCCGGCGGATATTGAAATGCAGGTTTACCGTTCTTCCGGTGCAGGCGGCCAGCACATCAACAAAACGTCTTCCGCTGTGCGTTTGATCCACAAGCCCACCGGCATTGTCACTTCCTGCCAGACCCAGCGCAGCCAGCTGCAGAACCGTGAGTACGCCATGGAAATGCTGAAAGCCAAGCTGTACCAGATCGCTCTGCAGCAGCACAAGGATAAGGTGGATGACATCAAGGGTGTGCAGAATGAAATCGCCTGGGGCCACCAGATCCGCAGTTATGTGTTCATGCCGTACACCCTGGTCAAGGACCACCGTACCAACTATGAAAGCGGCAATGTGCAGGCTGTGATGGATGGCGACCTGGACGGTTTCATCTATGCTTACCTGAAAGCATCTTCCCGCGGTGAACTGCAGGATGTATAATTAAAATAGGATAAAGTAAAATAGAATAAAGTAAAATAGAATAAAGAAATATCCATCCGGCGCGCATGGCCTGAACAAAGGGCTGTGCGCGCTTTGCTTTTTGGCGGGTAAAAACAGGTGAACCTGCTGCAAAAGCCGCCGCAGTTTTGCATAAAGTGACCAAAGTGTACGGCATACCAGGCGGGACCAGTTGCATTTTTCGGCAAGCCTGCTATAATACATGCAGTATTGCCAGCAAACATTAAAATTGTGTTAATATGGCCTTGGGGTGTATCTGAAAAGTCGAAAATATAGTCTATTTCTAGAAATGCAGCCGGATTTTACGTTAAGGCAATACCGCACAATTCTAAGTGCCGATACGGCGAGCGAGGCACGGCAGCTGCTAAGCCAAAAGCGCAGATAATACTTTGTGTATTATCGAGCATTTTGGCAACGCAGATGCCGTGCCGCAGCCGCCGGAGCGGTGCTTAAGCCGTAAGGCGGGAATTGTGCGGTGTTGCCTTAAAAAGCCTTGGAAGCCACAAAGGGCTCCAGCGGCTCTTTGCCTTACATCCTGCTTGTGTTTGCGGAATATCTGTCATTTTCTTTGCTTTCAGAAACACCTTGACAGGCTGCTTTGCTGTTTGACGTCGTCCCTGAACCGATACCGCAGCAGCTGTATGCCATAAGGATCTGGCGGAAAAGAGGAAACCGAATGAAGATCGTGGTTGTGGGTTTGGGCAAAGTGGGCCGCGCGTTGACCCAGCAGCTCAGCGCAGATAAGCACGACATTGTTGTAATTGACCGCAACCCGACCGTTGTGGATGATATCTGCAATATCTGCGATGTGCGCGGCGTGACCGGCAACGGCGGCTGCTATGAAGTGCAGGCCGAAGCGTTTGAAGGCGGCGCCGATTTGCTGATTGCCGCAACGGACAGCGATGAGATCAACATCCTGGCCTGCCTGGTTGCCAAAAAGCTGAACACCCGCCATACCATTGCGCGCATCCGCAACCCGGAATATGAAAAGCAGCTGCGCTTTATGCGCCAGGAACTGGGCCTTTCGATGGTCATTAACCCTGAAAAGGCCACGGCGCGCGAGATCGCCCGCGTGCTGCGCTTCCCCAATGCGCTCAAGCTGGAACAGTTCAGCAAGCAGCGCTTTGAACTGGTGGAATACCGCCTGACCGAGGGCAACCCCCTGACCGGCCTGCAGCTGAGCGACCTGTACAGCAACATGCGGGTCAAAATGCTGATCTGCGCCGTGGCACGCGGCAAACAGATCACCATCCCCACCGGTAGTTTTACCCTGGAAGAAGGGGATACAATCTACCTGATGGCCACCCCGCAGGAACTGGAACAGTTCTTCCGCCGCCTGGGTATTTTCAAGGAGCGCGCCAACAATGTCATGGTGGTGGGCGCTTCCCGCATGGCGTATTATCTCGTCAAAGAACTGAGCGAGATGAACATGCACGTTACCGTAATTGACAACAATCCCGCCCGCTGCCAGGATATGAGCGAAAAAATCCCCCGTGCGCTCATCATTCAGGGCGATGGCACCGACAGCGAGCTGCTGGCGGAGGAAGGCATTGCCGATATGGATGCCTTTGTGGCGCTGACCGGTCTGGACGAAACCAACATTATTCTGGCAATGTATGCTTCTCAGTTGAACCACTGCAAGGTGGTGGCTAAAATCAACCGCAAATCCTTTGCCGATGTGGTGACAGAGCGCGGCCTGGTGGACAGCCTGGTTTCCACCGGCGCTGTCACCACCGAGCTGATCGTACAGTATGTGCGCGCCATGCAGAACAGCCAGGCTACCAATGTGCGCACCCTGCACCGTCTGGTAGGCGGCAAGGTGGAAGCGCTGGAATTCGGCGTTACCGCCGATGTGCCGTTTGCCGGTGTGCCGCTGCGGGACCTGAACCTGCGCAAAAATATCCTTGTGGCGGGCATTATCCGCGAAAACGGCAAGACGATTATCCCGTCCGGTAACGATTCTTTCTGCGCAGGGGACGATGTGATCATTGTTACCACCAACACCGATCTGACCGATCTGCGCGATATTATGGCAAGGGGGTAACGGAATGAACTACCGCATGCTTGGGTATGTGCTGGGCCGTATTTTTATGGTTGAAGCCGCCCTGCTGCTGCCTCCGTCTATTGTAGCTGTTATTTATGGCGAGTGGAGCTGCCTGTTTGCCTTTGTGGTAACGGCGGTGGGGCTGGCCGTGCTGGGCCTTGT
>ULVV01024136.1_pt1 | contig 11924 bp, 11 predicted proteins | sample 1959761 | NCBI WGS metagenome assembly ULVV01 (sample SAMEA4835795, study PRJEB28245) | human gut metagenome | biome: gut microbiome; material: fecal sample | place: Denmark | collected 2008
GGTCGCCCACAGCTGTCAGGCCGGCGGCGGCCACGCGCATCGATGCGCCGTTGGACGTGCCGCGGCCATAGCGCCTGCCCTGCATGCCGGCTGCGATGGGGTCTGCCCCGTTTTTCAGATCCTCGATCACGAGCGAGGTCGTGGGACCGGCGTTGCGCGGATAGTATTTGGGGTAGCTCTCCGACCAGCGCACCACGGCACGCGCCGCGGCCTGCGGCGTCATCACGCCGCCGCAGGAAACGATCTCCTTCGCCATTTCGTACATCTGCGAAGCATCGTCCGTCACCTCGGCCACATCGTTGCCAAGCGAATAGAAATTCTGCGAGCCGTCTTCAAATGTTTCGACCGCCTTGCCGTATTCCGCGGCGATCTCGTCCTGTGACAGGCCCTCCGTCGGTGCGCCGATGCCGTCGCCCATGCCCGCTGCCAGTAGGCAGCCGAGCACGCGGTCATAAAGGTCATAGCTCATGTGTTCTCCTCCTTAAAAAATGGCAGGAAGCCGGGATCGGCTTCCTGTCATCACACTTACAGGGAATTTGCTTACTTGTGGAGCATCTTGTTTTCGATGGTGATATCGCCGGAATTGATGGAAGCCTGAATGTCGGCGAGCTCCGCGCGCATCTCCTCGGTCAGGGGAGAATCATCGGGGATGTCGAACTTGCAGGCGCCGGAATCGACAGAGTACTCGGTGCGCTCGCCGCCGCGGAAGTTGCCGCTCACCGCGTCGTTGACCCAGGCGATGGTCATGTTCTCAAAGTAGCTCAGCGCACTGCCCAGCTGCAGCTGCTCGCCGGTGAAGACCTCGGGATAGTAGCAGTCCCAGGCGACATAGTAGCAGTTGTTCTCCGCCGCAGCCTGCGCCGTGCCGACGCCGGAGCCGCCGGCCGCCGCACCGATGACGTCGCAGCCCTTGTTGATGAGCGTCAGGCCCAGTTCCTTCGCAGTGGTGGGGTCCGTATAGCTGTTGACGTAGGCAACGATGTCCTGCACGTCCTTGCCGTCCTTGTCGTTGATGTAGGCGATGCCCTGCTGCCAGCCGCCGATGATAGCGTTGATGGTCGGGTCGTCCGCGCCGCCGGCGATGCCGACAAGGCCGCTCTCAGACATCAGTGCCGCTGCGCAGCCGGCGAGGAAGCCCGTCTGCAGGCGGTCGAGGCCGAACTCGCCGACGTTTTCATAATCGGCAATGTTTTCAATGTTGCCGTCCAGAGAACCGAACTTGATATCGGGGTAATCCGCCGCAACTGCGAGGATGGGATCGACCATGGCAGAGTACATGCCCATGATGACGCTGTAGCCGCTCTCAGCCAGTGCGCGCAGCTTGGGCTCATACTCGCTGACGTCCGTGGCCTCGATGACCTTGAACTCCACATTGTACTCGTTGCTCTTGTTGTACTCGTCCACGCCGGCAACAAGGTTCTGCAGCCACTCGGCCTGGTCGATGGCCATATCGGTCACCATACCGACCAGGATCTTGTCGCCCTCGCCGGAATTGCTGTCATCCGCAGTGTCGCCGCCGTCGGCCTTGCTGCCGCAGGCGCACAGCAGGATGGAGACAGAGAGCAGCATCGCCAGCATCGCAGTCAATTTCTTCATTTCGTGTCCTCTTTTCATCATTTCTGTATTTTCAGCGGGTCTCCCCGGTCTGAACGCTATTAAAAATACTGCTTTCCACGCGTGATCTTTTGACCTTGCGCGCGATCGTACGGATCAGCAGCGGCAGCACCGCCACCAGCAGCGCGAGCACATAGGGCAGCATGTCAAGGATCTGCGCGTTGTAGCCCGTGCCGGAGAGTGCGAGCACCACGGCATCCGAAATACCGAACATGAAGCATGCCAGCATCGACAAAATCGGACGGGAATCAGCCATGATGAGCACAGCCAGCGCCGTGTAGCCGCGGCCGTCGGTCATGCCCACGCTGAACATGTTGAGCGACAGCGCGAGCTGCGCGCCCGCAAGCCCGCAGAAGATACCGCACAGCGCCAGGCAAATATACTGCGTGGCGCGCACGTTGAGGCCCGCCGAACGAGCCGCCTCTTCATTGAGGCCGACGGAGCGCAGCGTCAGGCCAAAGCGAGTTTTGTAGAAGACGATGTGCACGACAAACGGCATCAGCAGCGCCAGATACACGAGCGCGCCCTGATCGTTGAGGATCGCACCGAGCGTACCCAGATGGTCAAGGAGGCCGAAGTGGAGCGCCGGGAGCGACAGCTCGCTCGAGATGATGAAGCGGCCGCTCGTGCCGAAGATGGGCTTGAGCAGATAGCGTGTCAGGCCTGAGGAGATGCTGATAAACGCAATGGCTGCGATGACCGCATCCACGCGCAGCTCCAGCACGATGACGCCGTAGAGCAGGCACAAAAGCATTGTGACGACCGCTGCGAGCAGCACGCCCGTCAGCGCGCTGCCGGAGAAATGTGCACCGGCTACCGCCGCAAACGCGCCCATCAGGGCAAAGCCCTCGAGCGCGAGGTTGAAGATGTTCGCCTTGAGGACGAACATGCCGCCGATGCTGATGAGCAGCACGGGGGTGCAGAGGCGGAGCGCAAGGCTCAGAATGTACGTCAGGCTCATTTCGCCGCCTCCTTTTTCGCGCCGCGGAAGTATTGCAGCAGGTTCACCGTGGCAAAGAGCATCACGAAGCCCTTGATGACATTCACGATCTCCGCCTGCACGCTGGTCGAGACGGTCAGGTTGACCGAGCCGCTTTGCAGCGCGCCCAGAAGCAGCGAGCCGAGCACCATGCCCAGCGGGCTCTCCTTGCCGATCAGCGCCGCCGTCATACCGGAAAAGCCCATGCCGTCGGCATAAGCCGAGTGCATGCGGTGATAGATGCCCATCGTTTCGCCCGCCGCGGCAAGGCCGGAGAACGCCCCGCCGATGAACGAGACGATCAGCACGATGCGGATGACGTGCAGGCCGTTGGATTTGGAGAACGTCGGGTTGCTGCCGACCATGCGCAGCCGGTAGCCGGGCACGGTGTTGCGCATGATGAGCGTGTAGGCCACCATGATGACGACCGACGCAACGAGAAGGCTCATGCGCGAGAACGTCGGCACGATCTGGATGGACATGGCGACGGACTTGTTGAGCTCGGCGATGGCCGTATAGCGGATCATGTAATCCGAGAGGCAGAGCATAATGTTGTTGAGCAGGATGCCCACAACAACTTCGTTGATACCGAGCGTGTGCTTTAAGAGCGCCGGCAGCAGCGATACGATGCCGGCGGCGACGATCGCGCCGAGCACCAGCAGGATCGACAGCAGCCACTGCGGCGCACCGCCGAAGGCGTGCTGGATCCATGCCATTGTGACCACGGCGCTGTACATCTGGCCCTCCTGGCCGATGTTGAAGTAGCCGCAGCTGTCACACAGGGTAAACGAGAGCGCCAGCATCAAGATCGGCAGCATATAGCGCACGGTGTTGATGAAATTGCTCTTCGAGCCGAACGCGCCCTGCAAAATGGCAGCGTAGGCCTCCATCGGGTCGTCGCCCGAGATGAGCACGACCAGACCCGAGAGAAGAAACGCCAGAATCAGCGCAATGATCGGGTTCGCAACAGCGCGCAGCAGCACGTCGAGGGGTCTTTTCGTTTCGCTTTTCACGCCGACTCCCCTCCTTCCCCGGAATGGGTAATGCCGCCCATCAGAAGGCCGATCTCTTCCTCCGTCGCCGCGGCGACGTCAGTCACCTCGCCCGAGCACTTGCCGCCGCAGAGGATCAGCATGCGGTCGCTCAGGCTCATCAGTTCTTCCAGGTCTGCCGAGACGAGCAGGATGGCCGCGCCTTTTTTCTTTTCTTCCAGCAGGGTGCTTCGCACAAAGTTGATCGCACCGATATCCAGCCCTCGCGTGGGCTGGGCGGCGATCAGGAGCTTCGGCCCCCGGCTGATCTCGCGCGCAAGCACGATCTTTTGCAGGTTGCCGCCCGACATGCCGCGGATGGAGTCGTCGTCCGATACGCCGCGGATATCAAAGTTTTCCTTGAGCTCTTCGCTGTACTGCTCGATACTTTTGCTTTGCAGCACGCCGCGGCGAGAAAACCGCGCCGTGCCCTCACGGCCGCAGATCAGGTTCTCGCCGAGTTTGGCGCTCAGGCAGAGGCCCGTGTTCATGCGGTCTTCGGAAATATAGCTCACGCCCTTGTTCCGGCGCGTTTCAATGTCTGTCTTTGTGATATCCTCGCCGCAGAAGGTGATCGTGCCATGGCTTGCACGGTACATGCCGACGAGCAGATTGATGAGCTCCGTCTGCCCGTTGCCCTCCACGCCGCCGATGCCGAGGATCTCGCCCGCGTGCACCTCCATCGAAAAATCCTTGAGGCGCGGGACGCTCAGATCGTCAAAGTACCACAGGTGCTCGGCCTTGCAGACGCACTCGCCGATCTCGCCTGTGCGGTCGTTTTTGATGAGCTCCGTGTCCTGGCGGTGGATCATCGCGCGGGCGATGTCATTTTCCTGCACACCGCGCGCCATCTGCGCCACGACCTGTCCTGCGCGGATGACGGTGATGCGGTCGCCGACCTGCACGACCTCGCGCAGCTTGTGCGAGATGAAGATGATGCTCTTTCCCTCGCCCTTGAGCTCTTCGATGATGCGGAAGAGTTCCATTGTCTCCTGCGGGGTGAGCACGGCCGTCGGCTCGTCGAGGATGAGCACCCGTGCACCGAGGTAGAGTGCCTTGATGATCTCCACCTTCTGCCGCTCGCCCACGCACAGCCGCCCGATGGGCACATCGGGCGAAACCTCCAGCCCGAAGCGGCGCAGCATTTCCTGCACCTTGCCGCGTGTTTCCTTGTAGCGGATAAAACCGAAGCGGGACGGAGCGGAGGCCATGATGATGTTCTCCAGAATGGACATCTTCTCGATCTGCATGAAGTTCTGATGCACCATGCCGATGCCGAGCTTCATCGCCCCGGCCACGTTGTACGTGACGGGCTTGCCATCGACCTCGATGGTGCCGCTGTCCGCCTTGTACTGGCCGTAGAGAATGCGCATCAGAGTCGTTTTACCGGCGCCGTTTTCGCCGACGAGCGCATGCGTCTCGCCGGGATAAAGCTCGAAATCGATTGAGTCATTCGCGCGCAGCGAGCCGAAGCTCTTGCTGATGCCGCGCATTCGGATGATCGCATCCACGAAACCGTCCCCCCTCGACATGAATTCAGTTGTTGCCGGCGATCTTGTCTTCCAGCTTCTGCCAGTAGACGCAGGCGCTGGCCGGCGCGATCACGCCGAATTCCGTGATGAGGCCGCGGATCTGCCAGGCGGGCGTCAGGTCAAAGAACTGGTTGATGACGTCGATACCCTCGTAGGAGTCGAAGTCTCCCTCGGAGACGATCTCCTCTTTTACGCGGCGCTCAAGCTCGATGGGATGGCCCTCCGCCGTGGCGGGGTTGACCTTGTAGAGCTCAGAGGCAATGTAAACGGGCTTTTTGCACGCAAGCGCCAGCTGGCTGACGAGCGCGGTGCCCATCTTGTTGGCAACGCTGCCGTCCCAGGCAATGGAGTCAGCGCCCATGATGATAAGGTCGGCGCGCGGCATGAATTCCCAGATTTCCGCGTCCGTGATGTAGGTCACGGGCACGCCGATGCTGCGCAGCACCTTGACGGCAAGGCGGGACTCGCGCAGCGGACGGGACTCCGTGCAGATGAGGGAGAAGTTCTTGCCCTGCTCGCGCGCGGCGGTGAAGACCGCCATCAGCGCACTCGAATAGCTGTGCATCATCACGGTGCATCCCTCGGTGATGAGATTCGCGCCGTTTTTCGCCAGCGCGTCCACCGCCGCATAGGACGACTCGATGATGCGGTCGCACGTCGCGATGATCTGCGCCTTCGTCTCTTCGAGCGTCGCGCCGGACTTCTTTGCGCAGTCAAAAGCTCCGCGCGCAAACACGGAGCTGTTGCGGATGGTCGCCATGGTCGGCTTCAGCTTGTGCAGCTTGTCGGAAAGCTCCTGCATACGCGCTTCCAGCGCGTCGAAGCTGTCGAGCGCTTCCTGCTCGCAGGCGAGCTTGTACGCCCACGCGGCCGCACGGCCGAAGGGACTGCCGCCCTTGACGTTCATGTTATAGATCTCGTCCAACACATGCTGCGCCGACTGGAACTTGATGTCTTCCACTTTCATTTTGTCCATCCCCCTGTTATTTTGTTGTTACTCAACCGATCTGTCCCACCGAGAACACACCGATATCCATATCTTTTTTGAGCTTTCCGAGATCGTCCTCACGGAGCGTGCAGAGCACTGCCGTCGACGAGCCTGCGGAGGTCTCCATGTCGATCTCCGGCCGCTCCTCCGGCGTAAAGCACAGCCCCGCCGTTTCGGCAAGCTGGCCCGCTTCGTACCGCACGCCCTTCGAGCCCACGGGCAGGATCTCGTGCACGTAAGGCAGTCCTGCCAGACGGCAGACCGTCGAGATCTTGGCCGTGTCGCGGTCATACTCGCTGTACCGCTCATTTTTGATGCCGCTGCGCGGCACGCCCACGCAGACGACACGGTCGCCGCGGCGCGTGGAGGCGATGCGGCAGTCCTGCATCTGAAGAAGGCCGATAGCTGTTACGCCGAAACCTGACTGGGTCGTGGGCATATTGTCCTCCGTGCTGCCCGTGAGCTGCACATTGGAAAGTCCCGCCTCTTCGAGCTGGCGGCGCATGATGGAAATAATGCGCTTGCCCGCGCCCTCCATCTCCATGCAGAGGTTGTCCACCACCACGACCGGAACGGCGCCGGTGGCAAGCACCTCCATCAGCGGCACCTTCATGGCGCTGACGGCGACCTCTTCATAGGCATTTTTGTAGTAATCGTTTTTCTTTTCGCCGATCGAGGCGTTGGAATCGCAGGCGATGACGAGCTTCACGTCCCCCACCAGCGGGATGAGCGTCACATCGCGGACCTTCTCCGGCGTCACGCTGCCCGTTTTGATCTGCGATAAAAGTGCTTCGTAGCTTTCGCCCAGTTCTCTCTGCATTGCCGTTCCTCGTTTTCTCCGGCTGTGCAGAGCGTCTGGACGCCTCGCCGGTATTCGTCCTGCTTATGGCAGGCCGTGAAGTTATCGGGTGATATTATAGTCTCATTTTTCATACCATTCAATGACACTTGACATCTTTTTTTGAATATGTCATGCTAATATCCGACAAAAAAGGACGGTGAAATCATGCCAAACTATGTTGACCTTGGCGCGAGGCTCCTTGCCCTGCGCAAAATGACCTTTCCCTCAGCGGACAAAGCGCTCTCCTACTGCCGCTCGCTCGGCGTACCCGGCCTGCGCGCCAAGAAGGTCGCGCACGGGCGTCTTTTCTACGAGGTGGGCGATGAGATCCGCACGGTCCACATTCTGATCCACGGCATTTCTAACGTCATTGTCCACTCGTTCGACGGCACGACATTCACGCTCTACGAAAACGACGGCTTTACGATGTACGGCCTGTCCGAGACCTTTTCCGGCGACACGCGCTTTGGCGCAACGATCCGCGCCAAAACAGACTGCTGCGTGCTCGAGATCGCGGTCGCGCCGTTTCTCGCCGCCGTGCAGCACGACGTGGTACTGGCCAACATCGTCATCGGCTCGCTGGCCCAGCAGCTCTACTTCAATCTGGAAACCAGCTCGCGCAAGGTGCTCGTATCCAAAGAGGAATCGCTCGTGGTCTACCTCTATCAGCACAGCCGCGGCGCGCTCCCGCTGCGCCTGCGCACCACGCGTCCCGCACTCGCCGGCATGCTCGGCATCAACCTGCGCACGCTCTACCGCTACACGGACAAGCTCGTCGCCGCCGGCGCGCTGAGCCTCGAGCGCGGCAAACCCTGCATCACGCAGGAAAACCATATCCAGCTCGAAAAGCTCTACCAGCAAATCATGAAAAAGCTGGCAAAATAAAAAGCGCTCTACCACTGCTCAATTTCCAGTGACAGAGCGTTCTTTTCTTTCAAATACCAATAGCCGTACCATCACACCCTCGCCGTATGTGATGAAGCTGCTGCAAGCGCAGAAAGTACAGCAGGCCAAATAGCAATTGCTGGCAGGCCTGGCGTGGAATGTTCTCAATTTATAAAGGGTACGATAAAGGGTAAATAGCACCTCAGGGCAATAAAAAACCTTGAAGCCATTGTTTCCTCCTGTTTTTTGTTTTGGGCGTAGCCTGCGTCAACACAATGGCATAACGTAGTCGGGAAAGCTATTAGTGAACCCGGACAAAGATTTATGCCTGAGCTTGTGAAAAACTTACTTAAATAGAAAGTGGAGACACATTAGCCAATCGCCAGTGCGCCTCCACTCATCATTTCAATCGGATAATCTGCTTGTAGAGCATTACGAACTTTTTCTCCACCACCATGTTTTCGTGGTAGTGCCCGAAGAACCAGTATTGGAATCGGCAGTGTTCCCGAACCTCATCGAGGAAGTCCGTCAGGGCATCCCGCCTGAATAGCCCGCCGCTGAATGTGTCCTGAATGCTGCTGGGGGAGCAGTGGGTGATGATGTAGTCCACATCCCAGCCTGCTTTGTCCAGTGCTTCTCTTGCGGTCCGGTATTCGTCCTCACTGGGCAGTTCCTCTTTCCACCAGGATCGGTGGTTGATTCGGTAGAGAGCCCCCGCGGCGTTGAGCTGCCGGAGCTTTCGCTCGTAGTTCGGATCGTCTGGTTCCAGAATACAGTCCCGGATGTCATGACTGCTGGCCCCGCCCATGGTAAAGATTTTCTTTCCGCAGATCTCGTAGAGCTGCCCTCGCATCAGGTGCAGAACGCTGGGACGGATCGGCTGCACCAGCCCGCCGTGCCACACACTTGTCGGGTAGCTGCGGAGCAGATCATAGTTTTCGTGATTCCCACTGACGAACAGGGTGGTGAATGACCTGTCTTCCAGCCAGTCGAGCCATTGTTGTTCAATCTCACTGCCATCCCAGACGCCGCCAAAGTCGCCACAGATGATGAGGTAATCGTCTTTGGTCAGGCCCCCTTGCTCGCGGAATGCCACAGGGCGGAGCCTGCTGAAATCACCGTGGGTGTCACCGGTCATAAAAATTGCCATCTTTTTTCGCCTTTCCTTTTTATTGTAATCCTTGCTCGAGCACCACATTGGAGTCTCTAAACTGGATACCGCAGCTGAAAAAGCAGAATATTATTCATTCTTGCTGGGGTTGTTCATGTCTGTTTCGCGCTCACACCGCAATGACACTCGTTACCGACAGCCTTTTCAGCTTAATGCCATGATCACGTTCGAGACCTTCTAAAAATTCATCAATTTTTGGATTGGCTACTATATGACCTTTGTACTTTTCCCGCATGCACTTGAGAACGGTTTCTTTTTCTTCATCTGACAATGTATCATAGAAAAAGAAGATGTCACCTTGAATGCTGAATTCCATTAGCGTGTCCATATCGCTACTTCTCTGATTTATAGCAATATTCGAATTACCTGAACAAAATGCTCCTCCTCTTGGACATTGCCCGAGAGGAGGAGCATTAAATTTATTGGATAGCGTCTTTCAGCCCTTTACCAGCTTTGAAGGCAGGCACCTTTGCCGCGGCAATCTCAATGGCTTCGCCGGTGAGCGGATTGCGGCCCGAGCGGGCGGCGCGCTCACGCACCTCGAAGCTGCCGAAGCCGGGGATCTGCACCTTGCCATCTTGCTTCAGCGTTTTCTGCACTGTAGCAATGAAAGCGTTTAACACCAGTTCAGTCTCCTTCTTGCTTACGCCGGACGTTTCTGCCATGGTTGCAATCAATTCAGCCTTGTTCATGTTCTCTTTTTCCTTTCTTTACTTGCGGATCACTTCGACATCCCATTCGGTGACGGTGCCGGAGGTTGCATCAATGGTGAATTCGTACTCAGAGCCGCCATAGATAATTTTGCCCTCGTATTCCGGGTGGCCATCATCGTAGTCGAACTCCCACTCGTAAATATCGCTGGTGGTCGCGCCAGACACACGGGCAAGGACGGTTTTTTGGCATCGGCCTCGTTGATCGTGGCACTGTTGCCAGTGCCGACAATATTTTTTGCTTCGTAGTCGGACTTGACGACTTCGCCGGTAGCAACGTCAATTTCATAGTCATACTTTGCGCCGTTTGCGTACCATTCGATCTCATAAACCTGACGGCCATCGTCATAGTCCAGCTTAGACTTGGTAATGGTGGCGTCCGCCGCTTTCACACCAGCGTGAGCCAGTGCAATCTCCTGCGCCTTTGCTTCGCTTACCGCGCCAGTGGATGGGTTGGTGCTGGGCTTAGCCTGTGCCGGAGTAGTGGCCGAGCCGGATGAGTTTGTGGCAGGGGTATCGGTTTGCGTACCATCCTCCGGTACGAGGGTGGCCACAGTCTGTTCGCGGCTGCTCATCTCCAGCACCTCACCGCTCTCGGCGTTGATGGAGTAAGAATAGGCGTAGTCACCAGAAGTAAACTCTACCTTGTAGCAGGTAATTCCGGCTATCTCACCGAGCGTTGCGGAAGAAACATCCGCATTTGCTGCGTCGATGTTGGCAGCATCCAGCGCGGCGGCCTGTGCCTGATCCATGCTGATGTAGGATGCCTGCTGCTGGCTGCTCTGGGCCTGATTGCCAGCCGGTGCGGTGCTGCCACAACCGGCCAGGGATGCCGCCAGGGCAAGCGCTGTTCCTGTTAAAAGCCATTTTTGTTTCATGGGGGAACCCTCCTCCTGTTAGTAATGGCTTGAAATATACCAGAGGAAAACACACCTTGTCAATAGGAAAAAGAACGTGAAGAAAGCCGCTCAATGCTTTCATACGCGCAAAAGCATTGAGCAGACAGGAAATATTTTGGACTAAATGAGATGAGCAAAACGGACGGAAAAAACTGCCCACAAACAAGGCAAATGGGAATCGAAAGAGATTAGGGCATCTTAAGGGCGCAAAAACCATAGCGCGGTAAACCCCGCGCCTGAAAAAGGTATGGAAAAGACAGATCAGGCGGAACGCCGAAGCTGTTTGGCAGAACGATAGGAGTGAGAGCCGTGCAGAACGGCGGCCAGCGCAACTGCCAGAGCGGAAATATGAGCCAGTGTGTTGAGGTTTGCCGCGCTGTTTCCATTGCGCACCCATAATCGTTCCTGCCCAGACGTCTTAAAGCGGGAGTTGTATCTTTCACACTCTGTACGCAAGGCATAGATACGCTTAAAACGCAGGCATTCCCTGTCAATGGAAAGTCTGTAGTCTGTTGGAATGGTCTTATACTTGGTACAGCCCCGGTTTTTCTTCTCGTTGTTCCAGTTTTTGTGGTTACAAGGGCAAACACCGGTCTTAGACTGGCAGAACGGGCAGCAGTATTTCTGGCGGGTACGCCCATTGTCGGTGGTTTTGCCGTCCTTGTGCATGGCGAACCCGGCCTCGCAGACCGGATTACTGGCAGGAAGTGCCTTTAAATCTTTCGTACCGCGTGGATTGAGGGGAATAAAAGTCTCGCCATCATAGACCGCTTTTACCGTATTGTAGATGCTTTTCACATCGTAGCCCTTGTCGGCAAGGAAGGCGCATTCCTTCAAAGAGATCGTCTGATCCGCGGCCGCGAGGATCTCAGCGGCGACGGCGGAATCGGCGATATTGCCCGGCGTGGTCAGCTCGTAGAGCGGCAGGCCGGAGATGCAGTCCACCAGCACATGGCTCTTGTACCCCCAGTAGAACTCATACCGCCGCTCATTGTGCTGGTTGGAGGCCGAGTGGACGCCGAGGGCGCAGTCCGGATCGCTTTTCGGGTGGTTTTCTTTGGAGAACTTGTTCTTTGCAAAGGATTTCGGGTTGTTCTGCTTCGTGTTCGCCATGATGGGCGTGGAATCCAGGCCAACGAAGGAGGCGTCCACGATCCCCAATTCGTACAGCTGCCGCACCAGGCCGGTCATGACCGCTTTCAACGCACCGTTGTCCAACTGCCGTAGGAAACGGTCATACGTCCAGTAGGACGGCAGCGGCTCCATGATATTGA
>ULVV01019115.1_pt1 | contig 11914 bp, 10 predicted proteins | sample 1959761 | NCBI WGS metagenome assembly ULVV01 (sample SAMEA4835795, study PRJEB28245) | human gut metagenome | biome: gut microbiome; material: fecal sample | place: Denmark | collected 2008
CCAGAATAGGAAGCGTCGTAGTAGTCCGCATTACCGTAGTAGTTGACATCGGCGAAATCGGAAGCGGTAATAACGTCCTTCAACCACCAGTCGTTACGATTGCTAATACGGCTCGGCTCGTGCTGGAACAGCGGCAACTGGGATTTCTCGACACGGTAGTTAGCCGGGACATTGCTACCGTCAGAAACAGGGGAGAAAATACCACTGCCGTAGACCATCTGCTCGCACATAAGGTCAACTTCGGAATCGCACCATGCACCGCCGGAAGCACGACCATTCGCAACAGTGTTCGTCAGATAGATTCTGTGTTTCAGAACATGACCGCTGAACGCACTCTTGATAGTGGTCTTAGCCTGTTCGAGATTGCTCTTGTACATATCCGAGCCGACATAGCCGCCAGCCGTAGTATTTGCCGCACCGCTTTCCCAACCGCCGGAGCTGGTGTTGTGCATTTGTGCGTTGTACAGGCAAGTGTCCGGCACGATAACTACATGGTGGGTAGTACAGTTCGTATCACCACTGTTGAGGTAGTAATCGAACGCCGCAATACGGTAGTTGACACCGCCGATAGTCCAGTAGTCACCGATGTATAAATCATCGAATGTACCAGCCTTGATAGCGGCATACTGGGCGGTAGTCACGGTACTACCCAGCGACTTACCACGGTAAATTGCATTGTGCGCCCCGGCGTTGCTAAAGAGCAGAGGAGCGATTTTCGCTTCCGTACCCTCAACCGCCTTGGCTCTGAAATTGGCAAAGGTGATTTTCTTCAAGCCTGTGCCATCGTGAATCGGAATCAGACACGAATCGGTCGGTGTGGTGAACGCCGTGAGTTCCGTCACTTTCTTGGTTTCAATACTGATTGCACTCATTTTTATTCCTCCTTATATTTCCAATCTGCCACGATTGCATTACCCAAATCGTCAGCAAGAAGCGTAGTACCAGTGTTGTCAATCGCAACTGGTACAGTGAAAAGGTTCTTCAAGGTCATGTGTTCCAGTGCCGCCAAACGCTCGTCTACTTCGGTAATCTGATTTTGCAGACTTCCGGCAATATCCTCGTTCAGCTTACCTTTGATACCAGCAAACCATGTGTTAAATGCCGCAGTCTGCTCGCCCTCGTAGGTAGTCATGTGTTCCTCATAGGTCTTTTCGATTTGTGCCAAAGACGAATCGCCCTGTGCCTTGAGGTTGACGAAATACTGGGTCAGCTCTTGATAAGAACTATCACCCGAGCTTTTGAAAAGCTCCTTCTGCGTGGTGAAGTAGGTCTGAAACTCCTCATACAAGTTCGTGCCGTTTTCCAGCATAGACATGATGTAGTTCAGAGCTTCGTTCATACGATTAGCGTCTTTCGCACCGAAGAAGGATTTCTCCTTATTGGTGTAGGTCGTAACATCGTTGAACGATACCGTACCATCGGAGTTATCGACCTGTGTGTATCTTTTCAGACCACTCCAAACAGCGTCCGTATAATCAGTAGGAAGTAATTTCCACGCCATTTATAACCCTCCCTTCATACCAAAATTCCATGTGAATGTCCTCCTTCCCTCACTCTCATTGGTGAGCCTGTCATAAAGGTCAAGGATTGCTCCCTCCAAACGATTGAGTTCTTTGAAATCCATCGTATTACCATTGGCGGCATAGGTAGGAGCAGTGCCGTAAGACCTCTTGAGACTGTGGGTATTGATGGTAACGAGGTTCGCTTCCAGTGCATTGATTTCATCAGCATAGAAGTAGTCTTTTACGGTCTTATCGCTTCCGACAGACTGAATAGTGAACTCGTCATACATCTTGATAGCCAACTCACGGAGGTATTCGAGGTTGTTCTTAATTCGATTGAAGTCCACGGCGTTGAATCTGTCCCCGGTGTAAACACCATCGACAGTCTCACCGTTCCAATCGGTTTTCGGTGTAGACCACGACATTTTAACCTCCAATCCTTCGGGCGGTTACTCGACCCGAAAATGCTTGCTTGAAATTGACAGTGTGACGGTAGATATTTACCCTCATACCATCGTGGAACTCGTTTTCTTGATACACAATGTCGGTAGCGTCCAGCTCGGGATTTCCTCGAGTATCGTATTCGTACTCGATTCCGGCTGTGTAGTAATCAGCCAGCCATGCGGCAAGCTCATTCGCCATTGTGGTATTACTTATCAGAGGATTCTTCCACTTGACTGTCTTACCACGAGCATTGAGAGACACCGTAGCGTACTTCTCAACGATTTTGTACCGATAACCCTGTACCTCGAGCTTAAACGAGCCAGTGACATTGAATTTGATGGTAACGAAGTAGTTACTCCATGCCACTACGGTTGCCTTACCTTCGACTTCATCGAGCTTCACCTTATAGCCATAGGAAGGGTCTTGAATGTAATAAGTCTCGACCTCACCAGCGACTACATCTATGTCCTCGTAGACAAGGTTTTCTTCTCGATTATTCTCTTGGTAGGTGTAACATGGGACGATAACCTCTTTGATAAGCTCCTGTTTGATAGCTTTCGGGGAGGAGGTCATGTCCCGGCGATTCATGGTGAAATCCACAACATCGCTCAAACTGAAATAATTCAGCACGATACGGTTGTACGGTTCTGCGGTTTTAGTGAACTCAATCTTCATCACATCGAAATCATCGAAATCACGAAGAATAATCGAAGTAGTGTTGATTTCGTCTTTTTCAACCGGGTATTCATTTACAGGCTCACCACCCTTATATGTTCTGATTGTGAACGCCGCCGGGAGAGCTGTACCGAAGACCAGCTTCAAACCGTAATAAGCTCGAATCGCTTCCATCGTGATAGTAACGATAGGATTCTTTGTGAATGTTCCGTTTGCCCCGGAGATTTCCTTCGAGACATACCCGGTTGTCAGAGCCGCCTTGCCGTTTCTCGGAAGGAAGAACATCGTCCCATCGGTAGGGGTATAATTCCCGGCGAGGGTTGCATATTCGACCTTCGGTGTGTCCGTCAGCACGTTTGCGGCATTGGAGTAGGTCTCCTCGCCGTTGGTTGCGATGGAAGCACTCGGCATGAAATTCGACTTGATTTGAACCTTGCCGTCTCGAGACTGGGTGAGAACACATCGACAGGCATTTGCGATAATCTGCAATGCTTCTTTGTATTTCACTCTCGGAATCGGGTTGTTAGAGTAGAGCTTCTTCAAACGTGGGTCGATATAATACTCGGAAATCCCAGCGTCCTTCAAAATCTCCTCTGCCAGTGCGTAGTAGCTTTTACCAGCGGCACTATACAGACCCTTCACATACTCGCTGTCCATATTACGGAAAATGTCTTGGCAACGGATTGTAGCCGTGTTATCGTCACTTTCCCATTCAGAACACCACAGGTGGTTTCCTTGAATCCACTCGATAGTGTCAGAACCCGGGGTCTGATAACCGTACATAATATCCATTTCCTGTCCTGTCTCGAGGTAGTTAATAGCCGAGTTCGGGTTATCCACATTGAAGTAGTGGTCGTAGTTTTTCAGCGTTACCGAAAAATCGAACTGCGGAACATCAGCCCCGATAGGGGAAACGTAACTGTCAAGAGCAGAACTCATAACAGAATCGTTGTAATACGCAAGTCCGTAACCGAACATGATAGAGTAGATACGCAAACGGCTTTGAGGGTTCTTCATCTTGTAGAACACCAGCTTGATATAGGTTGTATTTTCCAATACTTCCTCGGTACTCCACTTTGATTTTGTATTCCCTCTAAACTCAATGGTCTGCCCGGTACTTCCGACAATATCGAAATCGACCGGGTAGTTCTCACCGAAGTTAATCGTGAGACCCTTGAAATTCGTTGCGATTGTGTTCAAGCTGATAACCACTTCACATCGAGCTTCGGAAACCAGCTTGTCCGAGACAATCCCGGTATCATAGTATCTCCCTCCCTCGGTAGCCCGAGGGAGAAAGAACATAGAGCCATCTACTTTCGTGAACTCCTCCTCGAGAGTGGCATAGACCGTATCGTCAATATGCTCTCCGAAGATATTGTCCTTGTTCGAGTAGTAGGCATAACTGCCATTATCGACCGCAGCTTTCGCCTGTGCTTCTTGGTTCACAAGTCCGAAAGAAATCATAATGTATGCTCTCTCACGGAGAGAGGACTTCATGCTTTCTTTGTATGCTTTCGATACTTTCTGCATAAAACCCCCTCCTTTACTCGCCAGTGTCGATAAGATTTACCTTGCAATTCCGATAATGCGTTGGAGTACCATCTTCTGTCACCCAGTAGGGTTCTCCTGTACGGTCTCCGCAGTACATTCTTACGGTTTTGCGTTTATTTGTTACAGGGTCATTAAATTCGACATAGACAAAGAAATTGCTCAAGATAGAGAGAATCCGTTCCCATTGAGCCGCAGTGAGCCACGCCCACTCAAGCCCATCTATCTTGTACTGGTCTCGTCCAACTCTTTGACCCACAACAGCACCGTTAGCGTCTCGTCCGCTGTCAACCACGGTGGTTACGACCACGCTCACACCTCGTTTACAAGGTGGTAGCTCATAACCATTTATCGCTAAATATGCCATCGCTACACACCTCCTTTACTCGGTAAAGCTGAAACCGTTCGCTTCCTTCTGCGTGGTAACAGCGTCATTGATTGTACGGTTGCCGACCTTTACGATGGTCTGTTCCTTCTTGTCTGCCTGTCTCTTGGTATCGGTAGCGATTTCCTTGAGAGTAGGTTCGACATACTCGTGGTAGAACTCACGCATATTGCGAGACCACGAATCATCGGAATATGCACCGTCATAGGATTTCTTGGAATCTTCGTACACCGTCTGTGCCAGCGAGTTATAAGGGTCATAACCGCTTGCCGAAGCCAGCACGAGGTTTTCGTTGATTCCGGCGGTACTTACGACAACGGCATTGATAATACCGTTCGCACAAGTCACAATGTCTCGAGACATGGACTGCCAGTACCCGGAGAACTGTGCCATACCGCTTACGATGGAGCTGTGCATGACAGAAGCAAGCTGGAATCGGTTCAGCACCTCGGTAGTGCCATTTACATGACCTACCAACTCTGCACCGCTCTCACCAGCAACGAACATAGAGCCATGCGCTCGGTTCGTGCCGCCAGCATATTTCGGCATTGCTTTCCACATATTCGGAGTGATGATACCGCCGGAAGCGAACATCTTCACGCCGCCGTTTGCACCAACGATACCGCCGTTCGCCAGTCCGAAGAACTTCTTAATAGAAGTCCAGCCGGATTTGAAAAGCGAGATACCGACAGATACCGAAGTACCAACGAAGCTCGAGATAGAACTCCAACCGTTTTTCCATAGAGAGATACCGACACCTACGGTGTGACTACCAATCCAGTTCTTAATCGTTGTCCACCCGGACTTGAAAAGCGAAATACCTTGAGCGATAACAGGAAGATTACCAATCCAGTTCTTTACGGTAGACCAGCCGGATTTCAGCAACGAGATTCCTTGCGAAAGCGTAGGAATGTTACCAATCCAGTTTTTAACCGTAGTCCAACCCGACTTGAGTAAGCTGATACCTTGAGAAAGAACCGGGATATTACCAATCCAATTCTTAACCGTAGTCCAACCACTCTTGATAAGGCTGATTGCTTGGGACAGAGTAGGAATGTTACCAATCCAGCCCTTTACTGTCTGCCAACCGCTCTTAATGAGATTGATTGCTTGGGACAGAGTAGTGATATTGCCGACCCAGTTTTTAACCGTTGTCCAGCCGGATTTCAACAACGAGATTCCTTGACTGACAACCGGGATATTGCCGACCCACTCTCTCACAGAGTTCCAGCCGGATTTCGCAAGACTTACTGCTTGCGATACTCCCGGGATATTACCAATCCAACCCTTGACCGTCTGCCAGCCGCTCTTTGCGAGCGCGACAGCTTGGTCTACGGTAGGAATGTTGCCTATCCAGTTTTTCACGGTAGACCAGCCGGATTTCAGAAGCCCGACACCCTGTTTCACAGCCGGAATGTTACCAATCCAGTTCTTCACAGAAGACCAGCCATCTTTTACGAGCTTTACGCCAGTTTCAAGAGAGAGACCGTCTTTCGTTTTGTCAGACCACCAATCCTTTACGTTGTCCCACCATTCCGAAGCATTGTTCTTTACTTCGGCAAGGAATTGAACAGGTTTGCTGTTCTTAACCTTCTTTTTGAATTTGCTCCACTCGTCAGATATATTTCCGAGAGCTTCCTTAATTCCGCTCACCATCGAACCCCAGCTAACAGGTTTTCCAGTAGCGAAGTCTTTAACTCCATCGGCAATGAGAGCAAGACCGAGAGGAATACCAACACCTGTCAGACACAACATGAGACCGATAGCGAGTTTGCCGAGAGAACCAGCCATTGATTTAATCTTGGTGAAAACTCCCTTGATTTTTTCTTTGATGGTTTCCCAGTTAATAGCTACTGCTGTACCGAGAGCCGCCGCACCTGATAATATCAATCCGACACCGAGAGGAATACCAACCCCGGTGAAGCACAGGATAATACCGATTGCAAGAGCCGCCGCACCAGCGATAGCAAGTATTTTAGTAGTTACGCCCTTTAGCTTGTTTGTCAAAGTGTCCCAGTTAAGAGCCACAGCCGTACCGAGAGCCGCCGCACCTGCGAGGATAAGACCTACGCCGAGAGGAGTTGCAACTCCTGTGAAAGCGAGAATCATACCTATGGCAATGGAAGCCGCCCCAGCAATGAGAAGAATCTTCGTAGTAACCTTTCTGATATTGTCCGGCATACTATTCCAATTCAAACCGACCGTTGCGGCAAGACCGACAGCACCAGCGGCAATCATCGCAATACCCAGCCCGGTTGCAACTCCTGTCAGAGCGAGGATTGCACCGACACCGATTAAAGCACCGCTCACGATAGCCACAATGCTTAGTACGGATTCTTGAACATCACCTGTTAAGGAGTTCCAGTTCAAAGCTACTGCCGAAGCGACAGAAACCGCACCAGCGGCAATCATCGCAACACCGAGAGGAACGTTTACACCAGTCAGAGCGAGAATTGCACCGAATGTCAGTAATGCACCTCCAACAATGGTTTCGAGCATACCGATTGTCCTACGGAGAGGGTCAGACATCGAATCCCAGTTAAGACCGATTGCTGTAACCATGCCGACAGCACCAGCCGCCATCAATGCGATACCGAGAGGAACATCAACGCCAGTAAAGGCGAACAATGCACCCATAGCCAGCAACGCACCGCTCACGATTGCCGTGAGAATGGACAGAGCGTTCGACAGGTCTCCGTTGAGGAACTTCCAGTTAATTACAGCCGCAGTACCGAGAGCCGCCGCACCAGCCACCATGAGACCAGCACCGAGCGGTACATTGACACCCGAAAATACAAGGAAAGCACCGATAGCCAACAGGAAGCCGCCCAGTACCCCGGTAACGAGGGTAAGTACCTTCGCCAACCGTTCCGACATTCCGTTCCAGTTTGCCATTACCGAAGCCGCCAAACCGACAGCACCAACAGCCATAAGACCGAGACCGAGAGGAATGTTCGCACCTGTGACAACGAGGATAGTACCGATTGCCAGTAAGAATCCGCTGATAACAGCCGTGATTTCCCACATAGCGTCCTTAATCATCTGAACGATTTCGTCAACCTTGGAAGTGATTGCGTCACCGAGGAAATCGTAGGTAGGAAGGTCAATGCCTAAATCCCCACCACCGATACCAGCACCCGAGCCGCTACCGCTTCCACTGGAACTATCGTCTTTAGACAGGACGTTCAGCTCGTCAATACCGAGCAGAGCATTTTTCAGCTTCTTAGCCGCTTTCCCGGCTTTACCCAGTCCATCGGAAGCGTCCCCAGCATTGTCAGCCAAATCGCCAACCGCAGAAGCACCAGCAGAAATGCCGGAATAATCTACCTCCGGGAGTTTGAATCCGAACAGACTTGCGATAGAGTTTGCCAGCATACGGACAATCTTCGCCAAAGCGATTGCATACGGTAATACTGCGTTCAGAGCCGGGATAAAGATATTACCCAAAGCTCTTGCACACTGCGTAACCTGTGCCTGTAAAACACGAAGCTGGTTCGCCGGAGCGTTCAGAGTACGAGCCATATCACCTTGAGCAGTAGTTACCTGTGTCATAATTGCGTAGTAACGCAACTGCGACTTTTCAGCCTGTGTCATAGCAGAGACCTTTTTCTCGATACCGAGAGCAAGAGCTTCCTCTTGCAGTCTTGCAACAGACAGGTCGTAACCCAGTCTACGAAGTGGCTCAAGCTCACCCGAGATACCCGACTGTAACTTCTGCATTGCGTCCTCAAACGAAATGTTGAAGAACGAAGAAATGTCGTAGCCGAGCTGTGTGAGGTTCTTGGACATGAGGTACGCTTTATCGCTCGCCACGCCGAAACCGCTAATGATGGTGTTGAACACACCTTGACTTCGCATGAACTCGCCCGGGTCGATACCGAGAGCTTCGCTGACTGCTTCTGCGTAGTTCTGTGCTTCCTCTGCGTATTTATCCATAGAAGCGGTAAACAGGTTCAAATCCTCAATGTACTGGTTGGACTGTGTTATCCACGAAGCGATTACTCTCGCACCAGTACGAACAACACCCATAGCCATTTTGATTTTGGCATACAGATTCATGTAACTATTTGCCGCCTTATTGTTCTCTTGCGAGATTCTGTTCGTGACGGTAATAGCTCTCTGAATGTTCGTAGGAAGACGATTGAACGCCGCAGTTACAGCATTGAGCTGATTTGTCAGCGGAGCAAGAGCCGTAGACAACTGCTGAATCTGACTGGTGAACTTAGTCATATCCATGTTGTCGAGGGTGTCTGCCAGCTTCGGTAACTTATTGAGCGCATTGATAATGGACTTTAGCCCGGAAGCGTTCAGATTGTTCAACGGTTGAAGTGCTGTACCCAGCTTCTCCATAGCACTGAAATCTACACCAGTAAGGGAAGCGGCGGCACTGCCGATGTTATGGAGCTGATTTCCGATGGAAGACGAAATCTTGAGACTACCGAGACCTTTCAGTTTTTCCAAACTGGAAGCGAGCTTGTCAATCTTGTCTGCCCCGGAACTATCCATGCTTTTAAGGGCGGTATCGAGATTGCGTACTTGATTTGCAACGCTTGTTAATCCGACACCGCCCCTAACTGCATTTTTGAGTTTGGACAAAGAAGCGGAAAGAGCGTCTATACCAGCGACAGCCGAGGTGGAACTCGACTGAACTTCCAATTCGAGTTGTTCGATTGTAGTAGGCATAAAACTCACTTCCTTTCTTGTAACTGCTTATTTGCCTGTACCATATACGCTTGCATATAGCGCAGACCCTTTTCAGACTTAGCTTTTTCCTTCTTGAGTTCTGCTTCCTCCACCGTCTTTTTATTGATGGGATATGCTTCCTCAACATAAGGTTGGGCTTTCGTTCCCTTTTTGGCGAAAGCACGAAGAATCGGAGACAGACGAGAAATAGCGTCATAGATATACATACCCTGTAACCACATTTCTTGATTGACCCTCTCTTTGCGAAGCTCCTCCGCTTTGCGGTAGGACTTCACGAGAGTGGAATCTCTATCCCAGTATTGTTCTTCCGTCATGCCTATTGATAAGTAATAGGGGAACTTTGCGAGAAAAATCTCCGAATAAGAAGGGGGAGCAGAGCGATTCTCACGCTCGCTCCCCTTGTTAGCGGATTCATCTGTCAACAGCGAATCACTTACCAACTCGCTGTCCAGCTTACGTTTCCCTCGGATTCCTCGGGTTCTTCGACCAGTGCCATAATCGGCTCGTTGTACATTTCTGCCAGCTTACCGATAAGCTCCTCCTTGTTCGTCATGTGGGAGAAGATTTCGTTGATAACTTCCTTCTTCTCGAAACGATGATGTGCGAGGAACGCACCTTCAAACAGTGCCGGGAGAGTGGACATAGGCTTGTTCTCGACCTCTGCCGCAACGAAGCCCTTTTTCTCCATTTCCGTAACCGTTCTGCGAGTGAACTCAAGGACATATTCTTTATCCTTGAAAGTGAATTTCAACTGCTTTGCCATGATGATTTATCCTCCTTATTTTTCCTTACTCTGCGTCCATGCTGATAACAGTAGACGGAGCGATAGTGATAGTCATTTCGACAACCTCATTCGTGCCGCCGCCGTTAGCATAAACAGACAGAGAGCCTTTGAACTTGAACTTACCGCTGTCACCAGTAGGAGTGACTGTATCGCCAGCTTCCGTACCGCCGAACCAAACGGCGAACTCCTTCTCCGTACCTTCCAGTGCTTTCAGCTTCTTGTACTCCTCGAGAGTGTAGTTCGCAGTGAACTCAAGAGAATCGAGGGACTGAATACCCGGAATGTAAGTCTGCATTTTGTCAGACAGAGTAGTAGTTTCCAGCATTTCCGGCGCACCGCCGAGGTCGGGAAACTCCTTAATGTCAATCAGCTTCTCCCATGCGGAAGTGTTCTTCTGCATGAGAAAAATCTTGTAAGTGCTAATAGCCATGCTTGTTTACCTCCTATAAATAGTTTTGTTTTTAGAGACGATAGCCCTGTATCGAGCCACCATTCTGTAAACCGTTGCGTCTTCCTCGTTGGGAACAGGGTTCATAAGGGTTCGTGTGAAACCGAGTGCTTCCATCTTGGAATCAATGAGAGCGATGATTGCTTTACATTCAGTCTTCTTGCCACTCGTTTTGTTAGAGTAGACATTCACCTCGTAAAGCACCTGTGCGTGGTTTTCGATACACCCGGAATCTCGAGTGTTTCGATAAACTTGATTGTCTGTCTCAATGAGAGAGACACAAGGGAAGGAAGGTGGAGACTTGACATATTCGCCAGTCATATAGATTTTCTGATATTTCTTTCGCACCTCTGCGGACACGATACTGAATACCTCTGTCTCAATGTCAATCACCCGAACACCTCCTTTGCGATAGACTGAATATCATTGCAAACGGTGGTGATTGCAAGAGCCATCGGCATACGAGCCGGAGTACCACGAGACAGCTTCAATTCGCCATTTTCGTAGAATCCCCAAACCTCTTTCTTGCCGTTACCCTTACCGAATCCACCGATTGTCATTCCCAGTTCCGCACCGTGAGGGTGAGGGGACGAACCGGGAGAGCCATTATGATAGACACCAGCACCAAACTCAACCCACACAGCGTCTTCACCACTTGCGACAACGACAGTAACCGACCCTCGATTGTCAACCGACACATCGACTTGTGCGTATCGTGGAGAAGTTTGCCCTCCTTTGAGAATAAGCTCGTCAACGATTGCACCGCTGAATCCGCTTTTCGCTTCATCAGCCAGCCGCTCGGCTACTTTCTCTCGGAGGAGTTCTGTTTTTCTAAGGATTTCTTGTTTGTAATCAGCCAGCTCTTTCATAGCTCGGTTGATTTCACTCGTTGACAATCCGAATGAGATAACTTTTCTACCCACTGACAGTCACCTTGCTTATCGCAACCGATACGCTGTTCAAGCTCTTGGCTACCTTCTTGACGATATAATCGTGAGGAGTAATGACCTCACCATCATCATTTGTAACCAAAGCCCCGGTTTCATCAACCTGTGGCGTTTTATCGACCCATAGCACTGTGTACTCGTCAATAGGGGGAGCGTCCGTCCCCATGACAATTACTTTGTCATAGCTCTCGCTTTCTCCAAACTGTCGGGTGCTTGTTTCACCCTTGGCGGCAGAGATATTAGCGGAGAACTCTACCGGGTTGTCTCGAATGATTTCATATTCCCCTGTAACATTTCCGTATTCGTCCGTCTTAGGGACTTTCTCTTTGTACAGAGCGTAGAAAAATTTGCTCTTGTTTCGTTCCATCGTTCTCATTTAATCACCCCCACATGAGGAGTAACCACCTTGAGCATTGAGGAAGGAATATCAGCATTTTCATAGCTTCGGGAGATACCGTTCTCGGAATGAGAGGTCTG
>ULVV01036025.1_pt1 | contig 11821 bp, 17 predicted proteins | sample 1959761 | NCBI WGS metagenome assembly ULVV01 (sample SAMEA4835795, study PRJEB28245) | human gut metagenome | biome: gut microbiome; material: fecal sample | place: Denmark | collected 2008
AGCAGTTCCTTTACTGTTCTACACCATTATAAAACTTTACGTTTGAAAAGTCAAGCATTTTTATAGAATTTTTTTTAGAAATTCAAAAAAAAATTTTTAGAAACGTTATAATCGATACAGGATAAGTCTTTCGTGAAAGACTTATCCACAAAAGAAAACACTATCCATAAAGGGTATTATTGTTTTTTTTGCACAACAAAAAGCCGTTTTTCAACGGCTATCAACATTTTTGAAAGTGTATTTTCAAAAAAATAGTCTATTAAAGAGAAGCAACCGCAGTAGCAAACGCTTCGGCAGACGTACCAAAGCTGAACAACTCGCGGGGATATGCGTTTACCCATTGCGCCGCGGCCTGCACGCGCTTATCCGTGACTTTGGAAAAGTCCGTGCCTTTCGGAAACAATCGCCGTATATCGCGATTTATCCGTTCGTTTGAGCCGCGCTCGCATGAGGTGTACGGGTGGCAATAATAGACGGTCGTCCTCTTACCGCCGTACACGGACTTTTCAAGCCCCTCAAAGTCGGCAAATTCCGAGCCGTTATCAACGGTAATGCTCTTGAACAGCTCGCGGAAATGCTTGCCGTGCTTCCGTTCGAGTTTATCGAGATACTCAACGACCGTTGCCGCCTTGCGGTTTGGCATTTTCATAATGATTTCATATCGCGTTAATCGTTCGGTCAGAACTAACAGCACATTGCGGGTATACTGTCTACCCACGACGCAGTCCATTTCCCAATGTCCGAACTTATCCCGCTTCAAAATCTCGACGGGGCGTTTCTCAATGCTCGTACCTTTCGGCGGGCGCTTTGCTATCGTTTTATGGTAATGCTTTCGGCGTTGACCGAACGGCAAATGTTCCGAGCGAATACCCATAAACAGCCCTTGCGCTATGTATCTATACATTGTTGTTTTGCTCACAACCGTTTTACACGGGTGATTGCGTTTTATCTCGCCGCAAACGGCAGAGGGGGAAACCCTGTCAACGCAAACCCGCCTTTCAACGTAATGCACAAAATCGTAATCGTTGCCGAGTTTCAGCGGCGCACCGTGTGCCGACATGTTCAAACGGTATTTACTTTCTGCAATGTTTGGACTATACCCCGTTGCGGGCTTGTAATGTCGTTCGCCCCAATAATCCGTATAACTGTACCGTTTGTAAGTGTATTCGCCGCGTTTCAATTCGTTGTAAACCGTGGCAAGACATACGCCCAACTGCGCGGCAATCTGTCTTTTATTTAACCCCGCTTTCAACAATGCTTCCAGCTGTAAGCGTTGCGTATAGGATATGTTTTTCTTTCCTTTCCGTGTCATTTCCGTAACCGTCCTTTATCCGTAATATTATACCGTCATTTTCCGTCAAAAAAGTCCCAAATTTTGCCGATTTGAGAGCAGAGAGCATTACACGACACCGTGTACTAAAACGAGTGCCGCGCTGCGCGCGGCAGTACACGGTGTCGTGTTTCTACTGACCGAACAGACCGATAAACAGGCTTTCAGCCATAAAAATAACGGCGGTTTCGCAAGCGAATACCGCCGTTTATCCTTTTTCGGCAGCCGAGCGAAGAACGCAACACACTTTCCCGTGCGGTTTATTCTCTTTTCGGACATGCCAAAAAACGCCTTATGTCATACACAGGCGCAAGAACGTGCTTTTATTATGCTATCGCAAATATCACGCCGTAAGCGGCGGATTGCAAATAAGGTCAATCATCGTCATTTGTTTCGGTTTACACCGCATTATATCGGTTTCCCAACTAATAACGTCGTCGAACAACACGAATTTTTCTACATAGTCCGTAAACGCCGTTACTATGGCGCGACCGTCCATTTTCTTGCATATCTCCGTCGCTATCCCGCGCGAATATACTATCCGCTCGCCTTGCTTTTCCATGTATTTCAATATGTATTCAAAAGCATGTCCGTGCTTGACTGTCATTTCACTTACCTCTTGAAAATCATTCACGCCGAAAGCCTCTTGAAAAAAGCTGTTTTCATAGCGTGTTTTTATTCTGCCCTCTTGCGGGCTGTAACTTTTCTTTTCCGTTATCTTGCCGAGCATTTCCCCGTCGGGGATATAAAACACCCCGTGAAAGTGCAAACGCTCTTTTTCGGGTGAATACTCGAATACACCCATATACCGCCAACCGCGCCGCGTATGCAGGTTTGAAAGGCACTTTCGTATTTTCTGCCGAAAAGTGATTTCGTCGTGCTTTTTATCGTCGTAAGTCAGCGTTACAAAATAATTCCATTTATTTAAGTACGCTTTGCGGCGGAAACGTTTTTTCCGTACCCCGATATTATGATACTTCCGCTTTATCTTATCCTTAATAAATCCGTCCAAATCGGGGTGGTCGGGGTACAGCTTTAACATGCCCGACTTAATATAGTCCGTCATTTTCTGTTCTTTCTTGTAATTGTTCAAACCTTTTTTCAATGCTTCCGTAAAAAGCCCGTCAAAAAGAATGTCTATTGCTTCGCGTTCATAAGCACGCCCGACAGGTTTTTTATTACTTCGGATAACTCTTGTAGCAACGAAATGCCCGCCGTCGTTGTATATCTTATACCAGCCTTCGGCGGGAGCTTCGGGAAATGCGGGCGTATCGTCGAAAAAGGGGAACGGGCAACCGTCCATATCGTCAACGGGTATCAATGTAGCGGTATTCATTTTATTTTGTTTCTCCCTGCCTTGCGGCGTTACTAAATACCCCTGCGGGGTGCAATATCCCTGCGGGGTGCAATATCCCTGCGGGAAAACAGCAGATAAAGAAGCCTTTATTTGCGTTTTTGTTTTGCCTTGCGTTCTTCGGCACAATCCCGCACCGCGCACATAAAACCTTTGCCGCATTGCCGCGACTGAGTTCCGCCGTTTTTCGCCAATTGCTTATAATCGTCTATTTCTTCAAGTATGCGTTTACGTTCTTTGGCATTCGCTTTCGGATAACGGCGGTAAGCCTGCACGCCCCAAACGTAACCGTAAGAAAACGGCGTTTTTTGTTCGCGGTTATACTTTAATTTTTCGTCAACTGTACGTTTCATTTTACACCTCTTTTTTTTGAAAGCGCACTTTCAATTTATATTCCATTCTCCCATCGTACCAAATCCTCAAAATCAAGTTCAATCCCCAACTCAACAAGCGTTTTTATCTGTTCATCGGTCGCGGCAAGCATACAAGGAGAATATCCGTCCTCAATCCAATACTTACCTTCATAAACTTTAATAAAACCGTCCAAAAATTCAAGACGTTTTCCAAATATACGCAACGCGGTTTCGTCATGTTCAAAATACTTGCACTCATAAAATTTTCCGTCCCTGTCAATAAAACCCGTCATAATTCTTTCCGCCCTTTTTTTTGAAATTCTAAATCATTTTTGTATTAAACCGAAAATCAGTTGACTTTTACAGCAAAAAAAGATATAATCTTTTTTACTGAACGCAATAAGGTATATTGTTAGCAACTACAATACGCCCCGCATAGTAAGCTCCGCTTCCTCTCTCACAAGCAGAGCCACGGAAACGTGGTAGCGGAGAAACGGTATTGTACCGTTAGCAACAGCGACTCAATAAGTCGCTGTTATTTTTTTTACTTTCGGAACAAAACACCCAACTTGGCTTTATCGTGCGTTGTCAATTCAGCCTTACTATTTACATATTTGCGTTCATAAATATCATTTTTATCTACCCATTTTACGGGTCTATCCGAAATTTGCCGCTCAATATCTTCGTCTAAAATCATAGTTTTGGTCGTCCGTTTAACAACAGGTGCAAGCATAACACGTTGCTTACTATCTTCCAAAACAGCAACGCAAAGACGGGGTTTACTTATTCCGTTTCCAAAAAATTTATCGTCTGTAACGACAAACCGTGGCTCTGTATAAGGTTGATTATCCAATGCCTTTAATTCGCCCAAACGTTTTAGGGCATACGCCTTTTGTTCAGGTGTTACTGATTTATCATTATAAGCACGTTTACTATAATGCTTAATCTTTTCACGAACAGAATAATAAACCTGTTTTGTTTTACCATGCACAAACATAAAATATCACCTCATAAAAATTATTTGTAAAGCCGAAAGGGGCTTTCCCGCCCCAATCGGCTATTATTATCCGCCCGCGCTATTCTTTGCGGCGGCTTGCTTCGCTTTTAACTTCTCTTTCCTTGCGATGTCCTTTTGGTACGCTTTATCCGCCTTGTCTATCCTCTTAAACTGCCGTTTCAGATTTTTGAATATGTATTCCAAAATCTTTTTATTGTACTTTTCGGGTACGAAATCGGCGGTATCGAGAGTACAGGCAAACGTTTCGTAATACGTTGCAAGACAAGTATTTATGAGCTTGTTTTTATTGTAGTTAATCACGTTGCTTTCCTCCGCATATAGAAGTTGTCGGGCAATTCGTCGTCCATATCCCGTAAATACTTGATATAGCCGTCAAGGGTGCCGTCGTTCGGCTCTGCGGGCATATAGTCAAAATCTTCGCGCAAATGCCCGTCGTAAAACTTCGGCTTGCAGTTTTGGCTGTCATAACAGGCAAAAACATTGTAATCGGCTTTGACCTGTTCTTCGGTATAACAATCCTTGTCTTTCTTCCCGCTTTGCATATAGCGGTCAAAAAGCCCGCTGTTATCAATGCGGCGTATCGTCCATGTCAGACTACGTACCCGCCCGAAACCGTCATATTTCAATTTTAAGTCCGTAATCTCAATGAACTGCGACAACTCCCGCACGTTTACGTCAATCAATGTGGGACGTTGCGTATCAAGCCAAATATCCAAGTTATTATGCCCGTGCTGTTCATACCAACGGCTTTGCCAATCGGGAAAATACATAGACATACGGCTGTTGAGATACTTTTGCGCTTCGGTAATGCAAATGCACTCATACGGCAAGTTGAAATGCGTTTGCACAAAGTCGTTCGCATAGCCCAAGCGAAACGGATTGATACGACGGGAAAGGCGGGGAGAATACCCGAACTTGTGCATTATAATGTCATAGTTTGCCGATACGCAATGCGCGGGTATAGTCTTTATCCCGTCAAAGCCTTGTTGTTGCTTCAATAATATCTCCCGCCGCATGGCGGTATTGCGTTCTTTGTCAAAAGCCGCCGTATTTGCGATATATGTCAAAAAGCACGTTTTCCCCGTTCGCGGCGGGGCGAATATTATCGTTATCATTGTTTCAACCTTTTTTTTTGAAAGTGTACTTTCAATTTTCCGTTACGAGAACGGAAGCCAACCGAGGTACGGTTTTAGCCATTCCGTTATAGTCAATGCCCATGTTTGGATAAAGAATATATCCAGCACCACCGTAACGGCGACAAGGATAATCATTATCCAATTCGGCAAGCCGCAAAGTTTACAAATAAGTATTTGTAAAAGCCATAAAATGAGGACTTCGCCGACAACAAGGATAACATAAGCCCACCAAGCGGGCGTAATCTCATCGGTTTCCGTATGTACGGGCGGAGTGGGAGAGGGAACAACGTCAATCGGGTTCATGGCAACGGGGATAACCGTATCTATTTCGCCGTTAGAGAAAGTAACGTCTATAATATCGAAATCAAGGTTGACCGTTTCTTGAAAGAAATAAGCGTTTGTATCGCGCTCACGCCAACGGGAGCCGCTTTTTTCCAAGCATGTCGCTTCCTGCGATATGTAGTCGGTAGTTTGATAACGGAACAGATAAACGGTGCTTTCCGCATTTTCGGGGGCGTTGCAAAAGTCTTTCAAGTCCTGCACGTCACCCTCGGAAATATAAAGCCGTTCGGAAATAGTATAGTCCGTGCCTTTCAAGTCGTTTTCGGTATCAATGGCATAAATGGCTTTGATACCGTCAAAGGTCTCGGAGCTTTCCACATGCGAATTGCCCCAAAGTTTTTCCCACCAAGTCTGCGAAATGATTTCGCTTGTCAGCGGGTATTCTTCCTCCCGTTCAATATTCTTTTCCGTCCACTCGTCGGCAACGCTTGAAAAGATAGCGCGGCTGTATTTATCGTTTACCAATTCTCCGCCGAAAACGTCTTTGCTCTTTTTCAGTTCATTAAGCAATTCTTCCGACGACACGGTGTAATGGTCTGCGCTGTCCACGCCGTCGCCCGCATTAAATATGTAATACAGGGGATTGACGGTATCGCCGTAAAGCTCGTGCGAAAACATGCTCGACGGCGCGTCCGTAAAGTTATACGAATAGCCGTACCAATACTGAGAATATCCGCCGTCCTCAAACGGTTTTTCCGTTAAACCGCCGAGATATAAATATCCTATGTCGTCTATTTGTCCGTCACTGTTTTCCTCTAACGTGTATAGATCAACGCCGAGATACTTACGAATAGAATTGTATGCGTCTTGATTGCCCGTTACGAGGATAGGCTTCAAAACAGCGTCGAGCCACCTTGCATGAACGGCGGACATTTCTCCGTACATTTTAATAAACTCGTTCGGAACGGCAAAATACACGCTATGCAAACTGTCCTGCGTATAATCGTTTTTGCCGTTCGTACCTTCGGGGCGGTATACCGTATATTGCGGTTTCAAATGCAAAGTGTCTGCTTGCTCGCTTTTAATGGAAAGCGTGTTTTCTCCGTTCGGGTTACTGCCGTAGCCTGCGGCATAGCCGCTATAATAGTACTCCGTAGATACGGGATAGTTTTCCGTTTCGCCCGTTTCAGCCGATGCAAGCTCGATTTCCGTCACGTCGTAAAACCGTTCCGTACTGTTCAAGTTCGCCAATATATCCGCTTTCTGTTCGCCCGAAAGCAGTACCTTGAATTTGAGAAATAATCCCTCGTAGTTTTCTTTCTCGCATTGATTGAGATACAAAAGCGTATATTTGACGGAATGTTCCTGCGTACCTGCACGGAACTGAATCGTGTTGCGCGTAGACCGTAAATTGAACGTCAGCCCGCGCGGATTATGAACATAGACATACAACCCGTAATTGCCTTGCAGATTACTGTAAAAGCTGTAACAGTATTCTGCAAAGGCAAACACGCTCGTTTCGCCCTGTTCGTCAAAGGCATAATCGCGGAAATCGAACGGCTTGCCGTCCACGGTCGAGCTTTCCAAATCGTCCATGACGTTTGAACTGTCCATCTGCACGTTGCCGACAAGGGTATCGGCATAGGCAACAGGGGCGGACACTTGCCCGCCCAAAACCATTGCCGCACACAGCACGAAAAGGAAGAACAACGACAAAAATCGTTGAAAGTGTACTTTCAATATCTTTCGCATTGTTTCACCTCTCAAAAAATGATTTGCGACGGGTCAAGCGTAATCATTAATTCGTTAAAGCTGAACCACAAATTTACTGCCGTTTCGTCCACCGATATGGTTATAACGAAATAACATAAATTGTCTTGTAATTCGTCTTTTAACTCAATATCCGCATTGTATTTCGTTTCGATTGCTTTTTCAACGGTGAAATCTTCGGGAATTGTCAGAGAAAAACCGTCCGTCTGCTTTTGCAAACCGAACACTTCCGAATAATCGTCCTTTTCGGCGTTATCGTTCCATAAGTACCAAAGTTCGTCTCCCACGGCAAACATGAGATTGTTTGCCTTATTTGACGTGATTTTTACGGTATAATTGACTTCGCCGCCCGTCAAGGATTTTACGGATAAGCGATACGGATTATCCGAGGGCGGAAGCCATAAACTCCCGCCGTCAGAACCCGCAAGGTATCTTTCGCCGTTATACTCAACGTAATAGGTTACGCCTTTCTCACGCATAACGAAAAACAACGCTACTGCCGTAATACCGAGTATAAGCAAGACAACCAATATAAAAATTACTACTTTTCCGATTATGCTTCCTGCTTTACTCATTTCTCACCTCGTTAAAAGATAATATTGCTGTCCGAAAGATTTACACCGCTTACGGCTACTCCCAACGTACTACGGTCATAAATAAGACCAAACGAAAACGTCTTTTCTTCACCGTTAAAATTGTAATGTACGACAAATTCCGAATAGCGGTCGCTATCGTTCCCGCCACCCAAATAGCTGTAAAGGTTCGCTCTTGCCGAAGAAACATTACCATTGGAATAATCAGCGACTCCCATAAATTCCTGCATTTTACCCGTGCATGTTCCACCCTCATACGTTACGCCCGCCAATTCCGAAAGCTCTCCGTGAGAGGTCGTAAAGTTTGCGGGATATTCTACCCAACCTCTTGCTTGATTGGTTGCAAGTTTCATTTCAACTTTTGTAATCTCGTATTCCATAGGAAGAGTATAGACGTCGGAGCCAATCGGGGTAATGGAGATTTCACCCGTATGCGTACTCAAATATTCTTTTTGCGAATTATCTGCAAGGGGGAAAGCGATAGTACGACGAGTATCAAGTGTATCGCTAAATTCTACCTTCTTGCCCGACGCAGTATCAAGCGATATGTACCCTGTAAGCGATTGAAACTTCTGCCGATAATCCACTGTACAATCTGCTTTCACTGAGGAAATTTCACGGCTCGTTACCGTTACTTTAATCTGCTCGCCGAACGCTTGCAGACATTCGACGTTTGCCGTCAATGCTCCATCTTCCGTCGGCGTTACCGTCACATAGTCCGTTACCGTTTTACCCGTTGCCCATGCGCTTGAATTATTTACAAACGATACCGACCAATCTACGTCTTGAATTGTAGCATTGGACGGCGTAATCGTTGCCGTAAGGGTATAAGCCGTTTCGGCAAGAGGGGAAATCCCGTTTGCCGCATAATCTTCTTTGGCTATCTTCGCTGTCATAAGTTTTACGCCGTTACCCGTGCTTTCTCCGACTACCGCTCCGCCGTTATCTTCGGGCTGTTCCTGCTCTTGCCCGATAGGGTGAAATTCGATATTTCCTTTCTGCCAAAAAACAACGCCCGTAATTATGCCCGCCACCATAACAAGGGCAAGAAACAAGGAAAGGATTTTCCAACCGATATTTGAATTATCTCGATAATTCGCCATTTTCTTTTACCTCACTTAATATTTTTTCGATTTTTTACACAGCAACGCATATTCATAGTTGCGATGCTCTTTCATCGCACGGTCTACCGCTCTCAAATCGCCGCGCCGTGCCGCATTGTCTAACTTTTGTTCGCTATGTTCGTACCGCTTTTGCAATTCCGCATACGGCACGGAACGCGCAAGCTCTTTTTGTTTTCGGGAAAAGCGTATCATAGCGTTATCCGTTAATCACCGTAAAAACTTCGCCGTTCGCGTCCACCAAATGAACGACATCCGCCGACTTTTTCCGTTTGCCTGTTTTCCTTACTTTACTCTTTTTCCCGCGCACGGCGTTTACACCGTTTCGGAATGACTGCTTTTCCTTTTCACTCGTGCATTTTACACGTTTACCCGCTTTTGCCGTTGCATATGCGCGTCCCATATGGTACGCTTTCTTTTCTTCGGGCGAATATGTCTTTTTTGCCATTGTTTACACCTCGCATTTTTGTATTTTTTGTTTAACTTCTTCGTAACTCTCCGTCACGAATACGCCTGCCAATTTGCCTTTGCCATCAAGTCCCGTTTCAATAAACGTTCCGTCTTTGTCCTCGACTATTCCCGTTATTATCCGTACAGGAATCAACACTCTTTCTCTGCCTGCATACACCGTCGTTTCAATAAAGCCTTTCATTTTTTCGTTACCTCGTTTTTTTTTGTTTTTCTTCGTTGTTTTTGCTCATTACCCCTGCGGGGAGCAATACCCTTGCAGGGTGCTTTTCTCTGTTAAAGAGAATGTAAAGGGGAATATGGTTTTTGCCCGACTGTTTTCCACAGCCGAGCTGAACCTTTTTGAAAGTGTATTTTCAACTATTTACACAAATTATCACCCCCCGATAAAGTTGAGCAACATGCCCAACAATGCTTTGTCGCTGTCGCGTTGGGGCTTTACGTTACATTCGTAAATGCGTCCGTCCTCGTCTACCGACCGCACCCAATACGCCATATATTTTGTAATTTTCCCCGTTTTGTCGCTTTCGCTCTCTCGTTCTTCCATGAACAATTCCGCTTTCGGGGAAACGTCAAAAACTATGTCCAAAGGCTCATAACCGCCGAAATCCTTCGGGGTAAAGTCCGCTTTCACCGCACGACCGCGAACTATGCCGCGCACACAATACGCGAAATAATCCCGTCCCTCTTTCGTTTGCATTTGCTTGCCGTTCTTGTCAAGGATAGGCTCACGTACTACCACCAAATGCCCGTTAATCGTTTCCGTTCCGTCTGTTGCCGTTTTTTCGCTTGCCGTCCTTTTCTTTTCGTCTGCCATTTTGTTCTTTTCTCCTTTGCGTTTTCTTGACCGCCGTCATATTTTTTTTTATTTCCCCTCGCGGGAGTGGTGGAAGCCGCAAGACGCCACCCTTGCGCGAACGCTTTTCCGCGTTCCTTTGGGCTATGCTTCCATATAAGCGGGGGCGGAGGTTTCCCCGCTTGCGTTCGCCGTCTTTGCAACGGCTCGTTTGTGGACTTTATTTTTGTTTTACAAGCCAAAAGCCGCTTTTGACGTAAATTAAATGATAGTGAATATCCACCGCCGAAACATGGTATAAATTACCCGTGCGGTATTCTCTATCCGATACGCACACAAGCCCCAATGCCTTACAACGTTCCCGCGCCGTGTCTAACGTTTGGGCGCGCAAGCGGACATTTTCAAAAAAGCCCGCCCGCGACATTTTCTCAAACTCGTTTTTATCTATGTCAAGAAGCATTTTTATTCTTCCTCGCTCATAGGCTCGTTACAGTCGGCGCAAATGATATTGACCGCTTTCGTCGCTCTCACGCTTTGACCGCAACACGGGCATTTATACTTGCGGGTGCTCGTTGTTTTTACTGTTTGACCTTTCATAACGGGCAACCGATATATTACCGTTGCGGGGTTATCTTTTACATAGTCCGCTATCATTGCCGCCGTCTCGTTCGTCAATGTCGTATGCGACCAACCGATTTGCGGTACGCATTCAACCGTTAAGCCGTGGGTTTCCGCTATCTTTTTATATAATTTGTTGTGATAGTTACCGCTCCGCGAAGTGTCTTTCATGTCGTGTACGCTTGCATATTGATGGCACATTTCATGTATGAGCGTTGCCGCTATTTCATTGATAGGGCGGTGCAGTTGTTGCGCCGTCATGTTCAGTTCGTGTTCTTCACGCTCAACGGGTTTGTAACACTCCGTATAATTTTCACAGTCGTTAGGGGTATCACATTCGGCGCAATTTGCAGGCTCTTTATCTATCCATTTCCAAACCTTTTTGACCGACCACCAACCGTTCGTTTTATTCCGTTCGTCCGTCTGTATGGTAATTACAGGCTTTACCAATTCACCGCCGAATAACTTTGCATTTACAAAGTCATACAGTTTGCCGAGATACGCGACCGTCTCAATGTACTTTTCTGTTCCGTTTTTCATTGTTTCGTTTACCTCTCTTTTGTTTATTTGCCCGTTTTGCCGTTAGCTCAGCAATTTTACTTTAACGATAGATATGCAATATATCGCCTAATGCTCGACCTTTCGCGCAACTTTCAAGATATGAAACATAATTCCGAATATCTGTAAGTTTTTCATCTTGTTCGACACTTTCAGTAGTTGCAATTTCAAGAATAAATCTTTCGGGATTGCAACTTCTTGAACCATTAAGGTTCAAATACTTGTTTTCAATTTCTCGTGCTTTCTCGCAAGCCGTCATTTCGTTCTTGCCAATTTCAATGTTCCACTTCTTAAACTCGTTTTTTTCGTACTTTGTCATTTTTTGTTTCGTCCTTTGCGTAATGCCGCCGCCCGTATTTGAACAATAAAAAAACGGTGTAGAGCAGTTCCTTTACTGTTCTACACCATTATAAAACTTTACGTT
>ULVV01052888.1_pt1 | contig 11767 bp, 9 predicted proteins | sample 1959761 | NCBI WGS metagenome assembly ULVV01 (sample SAMEA4835795, study PRJEB28245) | human gut metagenome | biome: gut microbiome; material: fecal sample | place: Denmark | collected 2008
CTCCGGCTTCTTGCCAAAGTATTTCTCCCCCTTCTGGGGGCGAATCAGGCACTTTTCCTCATACCCGATCAAATCCGTCCGCTCCGCCTTCTCCAGGGCCTCTATGACCAGGGGCCGCAGATCCTTGCGTCCCCACTGCAGCAGCGCCCGCTGCAGGGCCTTTTCGTGAGGACTCCGGGCCACATACACCTCCGTCATGTCCCGGGGGTCGATGCCTGTGTAGTACATGCAGGTGGAGATAGTCCCCGGCGTGGGGTAAAAGTCCTGCACCTGCTCCGGCAGATGCCCGGTTTTATGCAGGAACTCCGCCAGGCGCACACTGTCCCGGAGGGTGCAGCCCGGGTGAGACGACATGAGGTACGGCACCAGATACTGCTCCTTGTGATCCGCCTCATTAAGCCTCTGATACCTGCGCCAGAACTTCTCGAATACATCGAAATGGGGCTTTCCCATGTAGTCCAGCACCGAGGACACGCAGTGCTCCGGAGCCACCTTCAGCTGGCCGCTGATGTGGTAGTCCACCAGCTCCCGGAAAAAGTCTCCCTTCTTGTCCAGCAGCATGTAGTCGTAGCGGATGCCGCTGCGGACGAACACCTTTTTTACCCCCGGCAGCCTGCGCAGGCGCCGCAAAAGCTCCGTGTATTCCGTGTGGTCTGCATCCAGATTTTTGCACGGCTCCGGGGCCAGGCAGCTGCGATTTTTGCAGCAGCCGTGCTTTTTCTGCCCCGGGCAGGAGGTGTGGCGGAAGTTGGCCGTAGGCCCGCCCACATCGTGGATGTATCCCTTAAACTGCGGGTCCTTGGTGAGTATTTCCGCCTCCCGCAGGACGGATTCAATGCTCCGGGAGGTGACCATCCGCCCCTGGTGAAAGGTCAGCGCGCAGAAATTGCACCCGCCGAAGCACCCCCGGTTGTGGGCAATGGAAAAGCGCACCTCCTCAATAGCCGGTACGGGCTCTTTGTACATGGGATGCACCTCCCGCACAAAGGGCAGGTCGTAGAGCCTGTCCAGCTCCTCCCGGGGCAGGGGGCGCTGGGGCGGGTTCACAATGAGGAACCGGCCCTCGCAGGGCTGCACCACGCCGCAGCCCCGGATGGGATCGTTTTCGTCGTATTGCAGCTTCGTGGCTATGGCATACTGTTTTTTATCCTCCCGGACGCTCTCGTAGGAGGGCGCCGTCACCGGCCGATAAATGCACTTTTCCGGACTTTGGCTCAAAAATGCCGTGCCCCGGACGTCGGTAATATCCTTCACCGGCGTCTTTCGGGAAAGCCGCCGGGCGATTTCTCTCGTGGCCGTCTCCCCCATGCCGTACACCAGCAGGTCCGCCGGTGCATCAAAGAGAATGGGCCGGCGCACCTTATCGTCCCAATAGTCGTAGTGGGCAAAGCGCCGAAGCGACGCCTCCAGCCCGCCGATGATAATGGGTGTGCCGCTTCCGAAGGCCTCCCGGGCCCGGTTGGCATACACAATGGTAGCCCGGTCGGGGCGATAACCCATCTTACCCCCCGGTGAGTAGAGATCCTTGTCCCGCCGCCGCTTCGCCACGGTGTAGTGGGCCACCATACTGTCCAGGTTTCCCCCTCCGATGAACACGCCAAACCGGGGCTTTCCCATTTCGGCAAAGGCCGTGTAGTCGTGCCAATCCGGCTGGGCAAGCACTGCCACCCGATAGCCCTCTGCCTCCAAAAGCCGGGCGATAAGCGTGCTGCCGAAGCTGGGGTGGTCGATGTAGGCATCAGCCATCACCACCAGGAAATCATAGTAGTACCAGTCCCGGGCCCGCATCTCCTCCCGGCTCACCGGGAGGAATTCCGTTCCTCTCATGCCTTTTCTCCGTATCCTATGTAGAGATCCATGTCGCCCTGGGGAGTTTTCTCAAATCCGTAATGGCGGAAGAAGCTCTCCGTCTCCGCGTCCTGGCAGTGCAGGCGGATATGCTGTGCGCCCTTTTCCCGGTAATACTGCACCGCCTGTCCCAGGGGGCCGATGCCCCGGTTCAGGCCCCGCCAGGTGGGGAGCAGACCGTACCAGCCAATCCAGCCCACCCCGGGTTCCTTCTGGGGCAGCAGCTGTACGCCGCCGGCCAGCTCACCCCCATGCAGCACGGCAATGGCCTCTCCCTCCGGGCCGATGCCCAGCTCCTTCCGCTGGGCATCGGTCATGGGCAGATAATACATATCGCTCTCCAGCATCCGCTCATCCTTCCACCACCTCTGCTTGGCAAAGGTGGACAGGTTCGCATCGATCAAATGGTGGTTGTCATCCCGGTACAGCACGGTAAAGCCATCCTCGTCATACTCCACCAAAGAGATAGCCGTGTTGTCCCCATGGGGCGTGCTGCCCAGCTCGCTGAGGGGCCTGCCCTCCAAAGTACCCAGCACCATCCGCAGCGCCGCCCCATGGCTGAATACCGCCACGGTTTTGCCGTCGTTTTCCAGGGCTATCTTCGTCAGCGCCGGGATAAACCGATCCAGCACCTGCTGAGCCGTCTCGCCGCCGGGCACCTGCCAGCGGTCCAGATGGCGGTTAAAGTCCACAATGCGCTTCTCGTCCTCCATGCGCAGCTGCTGCCAGGTGTGGCCTTCCCACACGCCCATATTCACCTCCCGCAGGTTCGGGTCGGTGTGCAGGGGCAGGCCCTTGGGCAGATATACGGCCCTGGCCGTGGTGCGGGTGCGGAACAGGTCGCTGCTGTATACGGCGTCGATATGTATGTGCTCAAACCGCTGCTGCAGGGCTGCGATCTGCTTATACCCCCGGGCGGTAATGAGTCCGTTATAATGGCCGTGGGCAATGCGGTAGAGATTCCCCTCTGCCTCGGCGTGTCTGACTAAATAAATGCGGGTCATGGCGTTCTCCTTACAGTACTTGAATGATTTTCTTCATGTCGGCCACCGCCGCGTCTATGGCCGCGGACAGATCCTCTGCATACTGCAGCTCTCCGTCCGCCACCAGGGCGCCGCGGCCATATTCGTCAAAGGCGGGATAGGCGTTGTCTCCGTCGCAGCAGGCCAGGATCAGAAAGGCATCCTTCAGCCGCCTGCGCAGGTCCTTGATGTCCAGGCTAAAGCCCGTTTCTACCATGCAGGCAGCGCCGAAGCGGGCCATCTGCTCTCCGGCCGCCTGAAACACCTGCCGGTCCCCGGCCATAAGATTCTGCACGGAGGCCACCCCGGCCTCCTTGGTACGCAGCACGGCGATGACCAGCTTGTCCTCCGCTACCCGGCAGCTCTCCGCCCCGCCATAGGGCAGGATGGTCACGGCGTCGGCGTTCACGCCCCCCTGGAGCCACGGCTCCGTCCCGGCGCACCGGGCGTCCACAATGGTGTACAGCCCCTGATTTTTGGCCATGTTCACCAGGTTTGAGAGCACATCCATCCCCATGAAGCCCTGTCGGAGATACGGCTCCGCCCGCAGCATCACCGCCGGCAGCTTCCCCGCCGCCTGAGAGATGGATTGGCTGCCATGGTAGCGCAGGGCCTCGGCATGGGCCATGGGACAATCCCCGTACAGATCGGTAAAATTCTTCAAATATTTTTTCTCCAGCCGGTCCTCCCGGGGATCCAACACCAGGGCCACCGGCGTCTTTGTGCGGCGGATGGCCGCCTGCAGACGTTCAGCAGACATAAAAAGCTCCTTTTCTTATCTGTCCGATTTTTTTATGGATATTATACGCCACGCGGCGAAATTTGGCAACCGCCCTGACGGTTTTTTCCGGGCAAATGGGAGATACTATCCGCGTGGACAAAGGAGTGAATTGCAAATGTGTAAAAGTCCGTTTCTCTGGGGCATGGCCGCCGGAATTATGGTGGGTGTCACCGCAGAGATGATCGTCTGTCCCCGTCCCAAGTGCCGGAAAACCGCTGTGGGCCAGGCCATGCAGCGGATGGGTAACGCTCTGGACACGGTGATGGTGACCGTGGCGAAGAAGCTGGATTAAAGGAAATTTATGGGCAGGGTGTTTTCCGGAACATCCTGCTCATAAATTCTTTCATATTTTGGGAAATATGTGTTGACAAGCGCCAAAAATTTGGTATAATAAATTTTGCTGTTCGCAGTAAAAAGAGAATACGCAGTGGTATCGAAGAGGTCATAACGAGCACGACTGGAAATCGTGTTGTCGTCAAAAGCGGCACGAGGGTTCGAATCCCTCCCACTGCGCCAAAAAACGCGCTTACGTTCGTAAGCGCGTTTCCTTTTTTCACCTGTCATCGCTCCCCCAGCTTCCTCTCCGTGTCCCTGCGGATCTCCGCCCGCAGACCCCTGAGATATTCGGAGAAGGCCACCTTGTCATCGCCGTAGGTCTTATTCAGCTCGTACTCCTTGGGGATCCATGTAGCCAAGTCCGAGATGTTGTGCTGGATCACTGCCTCCAGGTTATCTATAGCCTTGTAGATTTTCGCCTCCAGGGTCTCCCGCTTTTCCATCTCGCCATACAGAGCCGTCATTTCCTCCCGATAGAATTTCGGCAGCGTGTCCACCCAATTCCGCAGGAGTCTCTCCTCAGTTTTCTCGTTCTCCGCCGTCTTGTCAAAGGATGGGATATCCCCGGTGAATGCCTCTCCCAGGTCGTGTATCAGGCACATCCGGATCACCTTATCCATGTCCGCCTCCGGAAACTCATCCCGCACGAAGTAGGCCATCAGCGTCATCATCCAGCAGTGCTCTGCCACGCTCTCGTGCCGGCCCTTCCGGGTGTAGCAGTGCCGGGTGGTGTCCTTCAGCCGCTCCGCTACAGCCAGCGTCTCCAATAGTATTCTTGGCTCCATATCTGTCCCTCCACACACTTTTTTTCTCGATTTTACCACAGATCTTCTCTCCTCTCAACCCCAGGTTACCCGGCAGCGCACCGCCAAAAAGCTTCTTTTGGGGTAGACGGATCCGACATTCAGCGTTAAAATATGGAGGCAGATTCCGCACCGGCATTTTTGCGGACTATTCGTGTCCTTCAGAGGGGAGAGAAGGGTGTTTGTTATGTGGGTAATCTTTGCATTTGCTTCTGCACTGTTCGCCGGATTGACGGCGATCCTTGCCAAGTGCGGCATCCGGAAAACGGATTCAGACGCCGCCACCGCCATCCGCACCATTGTGGTGCTGCTCTTTTCATGGCTGATGGTGTGGATCGTGGGCTCCGGGCCCACCATCACGTCTCTCAGTGCCAAAACGTGGATCTTCCTCATTCTCTCGGGCCTGGCCACCGGCGGCTCCTGGCTGTGCTACTATAAGGCCCTGCAGGATGGGCTCGCCAGCGTGGTGGTGCCCATTGACAAGCTGAGCCTTCTGGTGTCCATCGGCTTTTCGGCCCTGGTGTTCAAGGAGCGCCTGTCCAAAAAGGCAGCTCTGGGCCTTGGGCTGATTGTCGCCGGAACGCTGCTGATGCTGGTCAAGCTCCCTGCCTGATCGCAAAACTTATCCCCCGGATAATTATTCAAAGCCGCAGCGGGCCATAAATGGTCCGCTGCGGCTTTACTATGAACGTTCCTGCCTTATATAGGCATATTCTTCATTTTCCGGTTTCTCCGGCCACTGGGCTCACTCGTCCTGTGCAGCCTCCATGCGCCGCAGAGCCTCCAGGGTGTACACCAGCGCCCGCACAAGATGAAATGCGCATTTCCACTCTGTCCCCTTGGCATCCACCTTGACCGATCCGTCTGCGTTCAGCCGCTCGAACCACTCGCCATATTCCGGGTCAAAGAAATTGCTGCGGCAATACTGATGGTGGCGCAGGAATCGCTCCCAATACAGCTCGTTTTTCCCCGCCTCATAAGTCATAGCCAGGGCGCACAGCTGCTCCGCATTTGCCCACCACACCTTGTCATCCCAGAGGGAGTTTGTGGCCAAAAACCAGTCCACGGCCACAGGCTCCGTTCCGTTCACATCCAGGTAGGAATTCAGGCCGCCGTACACCTTGTCATACCCTCGTTCATACACCCAATCCTCAAATTCCACCGCGCGATGCAGCAGGTTCTCCCGGCCGCTGCTGCGCGCATACTCCAAAATGAACCATACCGCCTCAGAGGAATGGCCGGGGTTTGTGAATCGGTCCGCCGGCTCCTTCAGGAAGAGCTGGTTATCCCACGACACGGTCTCAAATATGGCCCGGTAGTCGTCCCTTGCAAACCAGTTGCATATCTTATCCAGGCACTCGTCAATAAAGGGCCGCGTATACTCCTCCCCCAGCACCGGGATGCATGTCATGATCGCGCTCAGCGCCGTCATGTACATATCGTGCCAGATGTGGTTTTCCTGCCAGGTGTTCTCATAGATATCCTTGAAATATCTGTCGGCAAAATTCCGCTCCAGGGTATCATATGTAGCACGCATAATCGCCATTGCCTCGGCGTCCTGTCCGCCCAGGGCCGTGTTGTATTCCCCCAGGGCCTGCAGCACATGCATATCCGCAAACACGGATGTCGTCCCCACCAGCACATGGCCTTGCCGATCCAGCTTATAATTCCAGCGTCCACCGCCTGCGTAGGCCTTGTCTGCCAGGAAGCGGAAGCCGTGGCGTGCCTTGTCGAGCCAATCCCGTCGTTTCTCGATATGGTTGTACAGCAGCGCATATGTATAGGTCTGCCGCCCCTGGAACCAGATATACTTGTTGTCATCCGTCAGCTTGCCCTGCCGGTCAAAGCAGGTAAAAAAGCCGCCGCACTCCTCGTCCACACAGCGCGCATCCCAAAACGGCATGACATCGTCCAGTATATGGCGGAGGTAATATTCCGAAAGCTGCTTCAATTCTTCTTTGTGCATGATAACTCCTCTCCCGGCATATGTCTCCCGCCGGTCACTCCTTGACGGCGCCGGACATGAGTCCCTGCACCAGCTTCTTCTGCCCGAAAATATATACGATAATCATCGGGAGTGTCACTACCACTAATCCCGCCATAATCACGGGAACATTCAGGCTGTAGCGGCTCTTGAATATCGTCGTGCCCACGATGAGTGTGCGCAGATGCTCCTTTTGGAGAAATACCAGCGCCACCATCAGCTCCTTCCATGCCCAAACCAGGTTCACAAGCCCCGAGGTAATGATCGCCGGCACGGAAAGGGGCAGTACGATGCTGAACAGCGACCGGAAGCGGCTGCAGCCGTCAATACGAGCCGCCTCCAGGATGGCATCCGGCACCGACAGAAGAAAATTGCGGATCATGTACACGGTCATCGGCAGGCACAGGCCACAGTAGATGAATATTACGGACCCCAGGGTGTTGACCATGCCCAGCTTGACCACCGTGCGAAACAGCGGAATGAGCATTGCCACCGGCGGCACGGACATCAGCGGGATAATCAGGCTGAACAGTGCATCACGCCCCCTAAACTTCATCTTGGCAAAGGCGTACCCGGCAAAGAGGCCGACAATCATCGTCAGTGCAACAGCCCCCAGGGAAAGGATGAGGCTATTGGCAAACCACAGCAGAAAATCCTTTCCGGCGAAGGCGTCCACATAGTTCTGCAGGGTAAACGGGTTTGGCAGCCCCACAGGGTCGATCAGATACTGCTCCCGGGTCTTAAAGGAGTTGATGGTCATGAAATACAGCGGGAAAATAATCATCACGGATGTAAGGATCATAATGATCTGCGCCAGCGAATTGCGCGCTATCGATTTCTTATTCATCCGTCCCATCTCCTTTCGCGGCCAGTATCTGGCGGAAGATAATAATGATTACGGCAAACAGCAGCACCGTGACGCTGACCGCCTGGGCGATATTGTAGTTTCCGCCGCCGAATGCCTTCTTGTAGATCAGGAATTCCAGCACATATGTAGAGCTCGCAGGTCCTCCTGCCGTCATAACATAGACGTAGTTAAAGACCCAGCTGAGCATTTCGATCAAGGTTATCACAACGTAGAACTCAATGATAGCAACCGTCTGCGGGATCGTGACGTATATAAACTGCTGCAATCCCGACGCACCATCCAGGGCAGCCGCTTCATAAAGGGTCGAATCAATGGATTGGATCCGCGCCAGGAACAATATTACGCCAAAGCCCACCTGCTTCCAAAAGATCACAAATGCCACAGCGCCCATGGCATATTTGGGGCTGCCCAGCCAATCCAGAGCCCATGCATCCAGCCCCATGGCCCGCAAAACCGTGTTGAAAATGCCGTTATACTGCATGATATAGCTGAAAATAATGCCCACGGCGGTGATGGATAGAATGTAAGGGATAAAAACAATGGCCCGGTAGAACTGCCAGCCGCGTATCCGGTTTGACAGCAGCGTGGCCAGCACCAGTGAGACAAGCGTCAGCACCGGAACCATCAGAAACAGCTTGAGATTGTTGATGATCGCTGTTTTGAACAGCGGGTCGGCCACCACCAGCTTAAAATTGCTGAGGCCCACAAAGATGGTTTTTCCGTCATAGCTCGTAGAAGTAAGGCTCCCGATAAACAGCTCGATGATCGGGTAAATTATTACAATCCCGACAACAAGAATCATCGGGAGAATATACAAATATGGCGCAGTTTTCTCCATTCTTTTTCGCATAAATACCTCCGACTCCCGTGTCCTTCAGAAATGCCCGGAGGGGCAAATGCCCCTCCGGGCCGTTTTGATGCAGTGCCGTTATTTAACGACCCAGATCTTATAGGCCTCCAGCACATTGGCGTTTTGCTCCGCCCATTTGTTGATGCCGTCCTGCAGCTCGTTGACTGCATCTGCGGCGCTCAGTCCCTCCGTGAACATCTTCTGCATCACGGGGCACAGGCTCTCGTTCTCCCAGCCGATGGGATAGGTGTACTGATAGTCATACAGGCGCTGAGCCTGCATCCAGGTAGCAACATTTTTGCAGATCTCATTGTCCAGGGAGGACGCATCGAAATCCACCGTGGGCATCCACGCGTTCGTCAGCTCATACATGCGGCTGAGGTTTTCCTTCTTGGCCAGGAACAGCAGGAAGTCCGCTGCCTGATCCTTGTGCTTGGCGCTCTTGGGCATCACAAATACCTGCTGGCCCACGCACACGGACTTGGCCAGCTCACCGCTGCCGTATACCGGCGCCTGCATAAAGCCGATAACATCCTCGCCCATCTTCTCCGCAATGCTGGCGGTGTAGGGGCCGCACTGGAAGGTCATGGCGCAGTTAGAGGTCTCCAGCAGCTGCTGGCCCTGATACAGATCCAGGGACTGAATATCCTCGTTGAAGTACCCGCCCTTAATAAGCTCCTCGATCAGATAGATCCACTGGGAGCATTCCTTGTCCGTATAGGATTCCTCCAGGCGGAAGGGCTTGATGGCCTCGTTGGGGTCGTCATAATTCTGCGCGCCGAAATAAACAGCCAGCCAGCCGGGCAGATAGCCGTCCTTCAATCCGCTGCCAATGGGGGTGTAGCCGGCCGCCTTGAGGGCATCACAGGCGGCGATAAAATCCTGCCAGGTCGTGGGCGGATTCTCCGGATCCAGCCCCGCGGCAGCAAACATCTGCTTGTTATAGGCAATGCCGAAGCAGACGCTGTATGCGGGGAAGCCCCACTGCTTGCCGTCCCAGTTGGTTTCGGCCAGGGCGCTGGCGGTCATGCAGGACAGCTCCTGCTCCGTCATATAGTCGGAGATAGGCGCCAGGTTCCCCAGCCAGACATCGTCCAGAGCCTGCGTGCCGCCCCAGAGGAACGCAAGATCCGGGCCCTCGCCGGCCTGCTCAGCTGTGCGCAGCGCGGAATACAGCGTGTCGCTCTCCTGCAGCACGACCTCAACGCTGATGCCGTCCGTTTCGCTGCTGTACTTCTGTGCCATTTCTTCCATGTACTGCTTGTAGCCCGGGATCTCCTGCTCACCCCAATACCATACGGTGAGCTTTGTGCTGCCGTCATTATCAGAGCCGCCTGCGTTCTTGCCGCAGCCAACGAGTCCGAATACCATGACCAGTGACAACACAAGTGCCAGCATTTTTTTCATTGGTTTATCCTCTCTTTTTCATTTAGTTGTATCACAAAGCGGACTTTACCCGCTATGCTACAGCTCAAATCGCTCCACGACCTCCCGGAGCGTCGGCTGGCCGTCCACACCGCCCAGCCTGCCTACATTTCCTGCGCTGCAGAACGTCGCGATCTCCCCGCTCCGCTGTATGCCCAGGTCATTGAGATACCCAAACAGGAAGCCCGCGTCAAACGTGTCTCCTGCGCCGACAGTATCGGTGACCCGGACCTTTTCCGCCGGCCAGCGGTACCGCTTGCCGCCGGCGGCGGCAACAGCACCTCTGCCGCCGCATTTCATAACGCATACAGGCACGATTCCGGAGGCCCTCTCCAGCGCTGTCATGGGATCGGACTCATGCATAATGCTGCATAGCTCCGTTTCATTGGGGAAGAAGATATCCACCATCGGAAGGATATCCATCAGCTCCGGAATGTCCCATCGCTCCTCCGGATCGTAGTTCGTGTCCAGGCTCACCGTTCCCCCCGATGCCTTGACGGCGGAGATCACGCTGCGCCAGCCGGGCCACATCTTTTTTAGAATGTAGAAGCTAGCAATATGCAGGTGCCGTGTCTGTGTCAAAAGCACCAGCGGAACATCCTCCGCCGCAATAGAATCTATACAGCCCGGCAGCGTAAGGATCGCGCGGTCCGAGCCTCTGCAGTGCGCCACGCTCATGGCCGTATAGCTGTCCGCGAATCTAAGATGCTCCGTTATAACGCCGGATTCTCTGTATTTTTCCAGCAGCATGCGGCCGATCACATCATCGGCAAGGGTCCCCACCACGGCGGTCTTTAGTCCCAGCTTTGCCGCCTGGCACGCAAAAATGCCGCACGAGCCGCCCATGGTGAGATAGTAGCGGCTGCCCAGCTTTTCCTTTTGCCCGAATTCAGGCATAATGTCATCGCCGAAAAGGAGCAGATCCGCGCAGACATCCGAGATGGTGACAATGTCGTTTGTTTTCATAGTGAAAGCTTTCCTTTCCGGCATGAGCATGCAGCAGTGTTTCATCGGTAGGACCGCAGAACGTACTTAATATTTTCCTTTACAATAGCCTCTGCGGCAGTATCCAGTATCCCGGCAATGATAGCCTCCGCCTGGCGCGGCAGAAACTGTGCCAAAAGGCCGGTGGGACACGGTGCGGCGTTGATATTTCTGAAAAGGCGCCGGGTAGCGTCCTGCACCTCGGGGTTGTCGAGATAATACCGGGAGCGGTCGGAAAGGCTGTACTTGCGCATCAGGGCAACTCTGTACGGCTCTCCGTGGTAGTGCTTGATCCAGTTTCCGGGATTCTGGCACATAACGCGATCTAAAACAGCTGAAAAATCGGAGTATCCTCCTGCCGGTGCGCAGGGATTCATTTCGCGCTCGATCCGTTCCAGGGCAAAAAGTGCCTCCCGGAACGCATAGGTCAGCGCGGGCCCGACCTTCAGGATCGCAATGCCATCCTCCCGCATTTCCCGCAGAGCCCGGGCGGATTGGTAATCGGTAGAATGTCCCTCCAGCACGATCCCCTCCAGTGTCCGTGCGCAGGCGATCAATTCAGCCGCATCGCTTCTGTTGTATAGAAACACCTGGTCGTCGCCGAATTCCACCCCCGGCTGCACCACAACAGCAATAACGCGCGTCCACGCATCATCCAGCCCCTGGCGGAGAAAAGCGCTTTTGAACAGCTCATACTCATTCCGCAGATCCTCGCCGCGCGTGACGGAGATGCCCTCCTCCGCCTCCGTTGCGCCGCCCGGAATGGGCACCTCACTGCCCACCACATACAGGGGCAGCTCGCCCTCGGGCCGTGCTTCCTCCGCCGCCCGGCACAGGCGGGCGGCACGCCGGGCAACAACGGCGGG
>ULVV01024024.1_pt1 | contig 11754 bp, 6 predicted proteins | sample 1959761 | NCBI WGS metagenome assembly ULVV01 (sample SAMEA4835795, study PRJEB28245) | human gut metagenome | biome: gut microbiome; material: fecal sample | place: Denmark | collected 2008
ACCGGGGCTGTCCGGGGAGACGCTGGACGGTTCGGCGGGGGAATTGTCATTTTCTGAGTTTGAACGGGGGATGTAAGACAAGAAAACGATTTTTCGGGGGATAAAAAATAAAAATCCCTTGACAGGCAAGAGATTTCGTGATAAAATAAGTCGCTTATATAAACGGAAGCGGATGGAATCCCATCCTGATTACGAACACAGGATAGCACATCCGCCAACGAAAGGCAATAGGAAACTGAAATAAATTTAACAACTCACCCGAGCGTATCGGATACAATACTTGCCCCGCGGCCGGACAGGGCGGCGGAGCAAAAGAAAGGTGAAAGTGAAGATGGCTAAGGACAAGTACTACGGCAAAACCCTCCGAAAGAATTTTGCCCGGCACGAGGAAGTCATGCCCATGCCCAACCTGCTGGAGATCCAGAAGACCTCCTATCGGGAATTTTTGGACACCGGTCTGCGGGAGGTTTTCGCAGACGTTGGGGCGATCTCTGACTATCAGGGCAATCTGGAGTTGACCTTCATCGACTTCCGGATGGATGAAGCCCCCAAGTATAACGTGGAAGAGTGCAAGGCCCGTGACGCCACGTATGCCGCCCCCCTGAAGGTGACGGTCCGTCTGCGGAACAAGGAGACGGAGGAGATCAAGGAGCAGGAGATCTTCATGGGCGATTTCCCCCTGATGACCCACTCCGGCACCTTCGTCATCAACGGCGCGGAGCGCGTGGTGGTCTCTCAGATCGTCCGTTCTCCCGGCGTGTATTACGGCAAGGAGATCGACATTAAGACCGACCTGCCCATCCTCACCTCCACGGTGATCCCCTATCGGGGTGCCTGGCTGGAATATGAGACGGACGCCAACGAGGTGTTCTGGGTCCGTATCGACAAGAACCGCAAGCTGCCCATCACCAGCCTGATCCGGGCGCTGGGCCTCAAGACCGACGCGGAGATCCTGGACCGCTTCAGCGACGATCCCCGCATCGCGGCTACTCTGGAGAAGGACCCCAGCAAGACGTATGAGGACGCCATGCTGGAGATCTACCGCAAGCTCCGTCCCGGCGAGCCCCCCACGGTGGAAGCTGCCGAGACCCTGATGAACAACCTGTTCTTCGATCCCCGGCGCTACGATCTGTCCGTTGTGGGCCGGTACAAGTTCAATAAGAAGCTGTCCCTCTGGCAGCGGGTCACCGGCTACAAGCTGGCACAGCCTGTGGCAGACCCCGCTACCGGCGAGCTGCTCTTCGATGAGGGCCACCTGCTGAGCAAGGAGGATGCCCGCCTGCTGGACACCGTCGGCGTTGCCGAGGTGGTCATTCTGGTGGACGATCAGCCTCTGCGGGTGCAGTCCAACAAGATGTGCGACCTGAGCCACTATGTGGACTTCGATCCTCTGGCTGAGTGCGGCATCAAGGAGCGTGTCCGCTTCGACGTGCTGCAGGAGCTGCTGGGCCAGTACTCCGGCGAGGAGCTGAAGGAGCAGATCAAGCTCCATAAGGACGATCTGGTGCCCAAGCACATCATCATCGACGATATCCTCTGCTCCATCAACTACATGAACGGTCTGGCCCACGGCATCTCCGTGAAGGACGATATCGACCATCTGGGCAACCGCCGTCTGCGCTGCGTGGGCGAGCTGCTGCAGAATCAGTTCCGCATCGGCTTCTCCCGTATGGAGCGTGTGATCCGGGAGCGTATGACCATTCAGGATCTGGACGTGGTCACCCCCCAGAGCCTCATCAATATCCGGCCTGTTACCGCCGCCATCAAGGAGTTCTTCGGCTCCAGCCCCCTGAGCCAGTTCATGGATCAGACCAACCCTCTGGCGGAACTGACCCACAAGCGCCGTCTGTCCGCTCTGGGCCCCGGCGGTCTGAGCCGCGAGCGCGCCAACATGGAGGTCCGAGACGTGCATTACAGCCACTATGGCCGTATGTGCCCCATTGAGACCCCTGAAGGCCCCAACATCGGCCTGATCTCCTACCTGGCTACCTATGCCCGTATCAACGAGTACGGCTTCATCGAGGCACCCTACCGCGCTGTGGACAAGGAGACCGGCAAGGTGGCTATGGAAGCCACTTATATGACCGCCGACGAGGAGGACAACTTCATCGTCGCTCAGGCTACCGAGCCCATCGGTGAGGATGGCTGCCTGGTGAATACCCGTGTCACCGCCCGGTACCGGGACGAGATCGTGGAAGTGGAGCGGGAGCGCATCGACTACGTGGACGTGTCTCCCCGCATGATGGTCTCCATCGCTACTGCCATGATCCCCTTCCTGCCCAACGACGACGCAAACCGTGCTCTGATGGGCGCAAACATGCAGCGTCAGGCCGTGCCTCTGCTGAAGCCCCACGCACCCATCGTGGGCACCGGTATGGAGCACAAGATCTGCATCGACTCTGAGATCGTGGTCCTGGCCGAGGGCGACGGCGTGGTCACCTCTGTGGACGCCCGCCATGTTACCGTCAAGTATGACAGCGGCGAGACCAAGGATTATAAGCTGACCAAGTTCCTGCGCTCCAACCACACCACCTGCATCAACCAGCATCCCATCGTGGATGTGGGCGAGCGGGTCCACGGCAAGCGCCTGAATGAAAAGGGCGAGTGGGAGGATCCCACGGTCCTGGCGGACGGTCCCGCCACCGATCAGGGCGAGATCGCTCTGGGCCAGAACATTCTGGTCGGCTTCATGACCTGGGAAGGCTACAACTACGAGGACGCCGTTCTGCTGAACGAGCGCCTGGTCCGCGAGGATCTGTATACCTCTATTCATATTGAGGAATTTGAGATCGACTCCCGGGATACCAAGCTGGGACCCGAGGAGATCACCCGTGATATTCCCAACGTGGGCGAGGATGCGCTGAAGGATCTGGACGAGCGCGGTATCGTTCGCGTGGGCGCCGAGGTCAAGTCCGGCGACATTCTGGTGGGCAAGGTCACGCCCAAGGGCGAGACCGACCTCACCGCTGAGGAGCGCCTGCTGCGGGCAATCTTCGGTGAAAAGGCCCGCGAGGTCCGCGACACCTCTCTGAAGGTGCCCCACGGCGAGAGCGGCATCGTGCTGGATACCAAGGTCTTTACCCGTGAAAACGGCGATGAGCTTGGCCCCGGCGTCAATCAGGTGGTCCGCGTGTATATCGCTCAGCGCCGTAAGATCCAGGTGGGCGATAAAATGGCAGGCCGTCACGGCAACAAGGGCGTTGTGTCCCGTGTGCTGCCTACCGAGGATATGCCCTTCCTGCCCGACGGTACCCCGCTGGACATCGTGCTGAACCCCCTGGGCGTGCCTTCCCGTATGAACATCGGTCAGGTGCTGGAGGTCCACTTGGGCTATGCTGCCCATGCGTTGGGCTGCAAGGTCGCTACGCCTATTTTCGACGGCGCTACCTACGAGGATATTCAGGCAGAGCTGGTGAAGGCCGGTCTGGATCCCGAGGGCAAGAGCGTTCTGTACGATGGCCGTACCGGCGAGCCCTTCGACAACAAAGTCACCGTTGGCTATGTGTACTTCCTGAAGCTGCACCATCTGGTTGACGATAAGATCCATGCCCGTTCCACCGGCCCCTATTCTCTGGTTACCCAGCAGCCCTTGGGCGGCAAGGCCCAGTTCGGCGGCCAGCGCTTCGGCGAGATGGAAGTTTGGGCCCTGGAGGCTTACGGTGCTGCTTATACCCTGCAGGAGATCCTGACCGTGAAGTCCGACGATGTCACCGGCCGTGTCCGGACCTACGAATCCATCGTCAAGGGCCACAACGTTCCCACTCCCGGCGTGCCGGAGTCTTTCCGCGTGCTGCTGAAGGAGCTGCAGTCCCTGTGCCTGAACATCCAGGTGCTGGATAAGGACGGCAACGTGGTGGATCTCAAGGAGGACGAGGACGCCCTCGATACCTTCAACCTCTCCCGTATGGACGCGGACGATGACCGCCACCGCAACGTTGCGGAGGACGCCGAGTTTGAAGCGTCCGGCTTTGAATTTGAAGACGCGCCGGAGGATGCCGGCGCCGATGTGGATGTTGACTTCGACGACGAATGATCCAGAAGACACATTCGTCACCACAAAACTGGATCATTTGAATCATTGAAGGAGGATAACGCAACATGATCGAAACCAATAACGGCAACAAGTTTGCCTTTGACGCGATTAAGATCGGCATGGCTTCCCCGGAGCAGATCCGGGAATGGTCTTACGGCGAGGTAAAGAAGCCTGAGACCATCAACTACCGCACTCTGAAGCCCGAAAAGGACGGCCTGTACTGCGAGCGTATCTTCGGGCCTACCAAGGACTGGGAGTGCCACTGCGGCAAGTACAAGAAGATCCGCTACAAGGGTAAGATCTGCGACCGCTGCGGCGTCGAGGTCACCCGTTCCAAGGTGCGCCGGGAGCGCATGGGCCACATTGAGCTGGCCACCCCCGTTTCCCACATCTGGTATTTCAAGGGCATCCCCTCCCGGATGGGTCTGCTGCTGGACATCAGCCCCCGGATCCTGGAGAAGGTGCTGTATTTCGCCAACTATATCGTCACGGATCCCGGTGAGACCCCTCTGACCAAGAACCAGATCCTCTCCGAGAAGGAGTACCGTGACTACCGTGAAAAGTATGAGGATGACTTCCAGGCCGGCATGGGCGCCGAGGCCGTGAAAAAGTTGCTGGCGGATGTGGACCTGGAGGCCCTCTCCGCTCAGCTCCACGCCGAGCTGAAGGACGCTTCCGGCCAGAAGAAGGCCCGGATCGTCAAGCGGCTGGAAGTGGTGGACGCCTTCCGGATCTCCGGCAACAAGCCGGAGTGGATGATCATGGACGTTCTGCCCATTCTGCCTCCCGACCTGCGCCCCATGGTGCAGCTGGACGGCGGCCGCTTCGCCACCTCTGACCTGAATGACCTGTACCGCCGGGTCATCAACCGCAACAACCGCCTGAAGCGCCTGATGGACCTGAACGCCCCCGACATCATCGTCCGCAACGAGAAGCGGATGCTGCAGGAGGCTGTGGACGCCCTGATCGACAACGGCCGCCGCGGCCGTGCCGTCACCGGCGCCAACAACCGTGCTCTGAAGTCCCTCAGTGACTTCCTGAAGGGCAAGCAGGGCCGTTTCCGTCAGAACCTGCTGGGTAAGCGTGTCGACTACTCCGGCCGTTCCGTTATCGTGGTCGGCCCCGAGCTGAAGATCTATCAGTGCGGTGTGCCCAAGGAGATGGCTGTGGAACTGTTCCGCCCCTTCATTATGAAGAAGCTGGTGGAGGACGGCACCGCCAATAATATCAAGTCCGCCAAGAAGATGGTGGATAAGGGCACCACCGAGGTGTGGGACGCTCTGGATGTCATCATCAAGGATCACCCCGTTATGCTGAACCGTGCACCGACCCTGCACCGTCTGGGCATCCAGGCCTTCGAGCCGGTGTTGGTGGACGGCCGCGCTCTGAAGCTGCACCCCCTGAACTGCACCGCGTTCAACGCCGACTTCGACGGCGACCAGATGGCTATTCATGTGCCTCTGTCCGCCGAGGCTCAGGCGGAGGCCCGTATCCTGATGCTCTCTGCCAACAACCTGCTGCGTCCTCAGGACGGCGGCCCCGTCACCGTTCCTACGCAGGATATGGTGCTGGGCTCCTACTACCTGACCATGGACCGCATGGGCAAGGACGAGATTGGCGCCCAGACCGTCTGGTGTGAGGATGCCGGTGACACGAACCTGACCGCACAGAGCATTGTGGACGCGGACGAGTTCCTGGCAGCCAACGCCGCTCTGGAGAAGGGCCAGAAGCCCGCTACCTTCAAGCCTGTTCACATGTACGCCAGCGAGGACGAAGCCCTCATGGCCTACAATGACCGGGCCATCGGTCCCCACTGCCCCATCCTGGTGCGCCGCACCCTGGAGGTCAACGGCGAGAGCTACACTCGGGTGGTCCGCGGCACCCCCGGCCAGATCATCTTCAACAAGAATATCCCCCAGGATCTGGGCTTCGTGGACCGCAGCGATCCCGAGCACATCTGCGACTACGAGATCACCTTCACCTGCGGCAAGAAGCAGCTGGGCCAGATCGTGGACCGCACCATCAACAAGCACGGTTTCACCGTGGCTTCCGAGGTGCTGGATGCCATCAAGTCCACCGGCTACCATAACTCCACTATCGCCGCCATCACCGTTTCCATCGCGGATATGACCATTCCTCCCAAGAAGTACGAGCTGGTCGCCGCTTCCGAGCAGATGGTGGTGGACATCGAAAACCAGTACAAGATGGGCTTCATGACCGACCACGAGCGTTACAAGCAGGTGGTGCAGGTCTGGGAAAAGACCACCGACGAGGTTTCTACCGCTCTGCAGGAGAACCTGGACCGCTACAACCCCATCTTCATGATGGCGGACTCCGGCGCCCGTGGTTCTATGAAGCAGATCCGTCAGCTGGCCGGTATGCGCGGCCTGATCGCGAACACCGCCGGTAAGACCATCGAGATCCCCATCAAGGCAAACTACCGCGAAGGCCTGACCGCTCTGGAATACTTCATTTCCTCCCGTGGTGCCCGTAAGGGTCTGGCCGATACCGCTCTGCGTACCGCAGACTCCGGTTACCTGACCCGCCGCATGGTGGACGTTTCTCAGGACGTCATCATCCGGGAGCAGGACTGCGGCGTGACCCACGGCATCAAGGTCTCCCGCATCAGCGAAAACGGCCAGGTCATTGAGAAGTTCTCTGACCGCGTCCGCGGCCGCTACCTGGTTGGCGACGTGGTGGATGCCGAGACCGGCGAGGTGCTGATCCCCAACACCAAGATGATGATGGAGGACGACGCCAAGCTCATGGAGACTCGTGCATGGGTCCAGAAGAACCCCCGCCAGGGCGATGAGTGCAGCTTTGATCCCGCCAAGGACGAGTATCCCACCGTCATGATCCGTACCGTTCTGACCTGCAAGGCCCACAGCGGCGTGTGCGCCAAGTGCTACGGCATGAACCTGGCCACCCAGCAGCCTGTTGGCCCCGGCGAGGCGGTCGGCATCATTGCCGCCCAGTCCATCGGCGAGCCCGGGACCCAGCTGACCATGCGTACCTTCCATACCGGCGGTCTGGCCGGTGGCGATATCACGCAGGGCCTTCCCCGAGTTGAGGAACTGTTTGAGGCCCGCCGTCCTAAGCGGATGGCCACCATCGCTGAGATCGGCGGCACCGTTCGCTTCGAGGAAGCCGCCAAGGGCAGCCTGATGAACCTGATCGTCACGGCCAGCGACGGCGAGACCTGCACCTACGCAGTGCCTCACACCGGCCTGCTGGTGAAGGACGGCGAGGTTATCGAAAAGGGTACCCAGCTGACCTACGGCGCTCTGAACCCCCACGAGGTCCTGCGGATCCGCGGCAATGACGCTGTTTACAACTACCTCATTCAGGAAGTTCTGCGCGTGTACCGTCAGCAGGGCGTTGACATCAACGATAAGCACATTGAGGTCATCGTCCGTCAGATGATGCGTAAGGTGCGCATTGAGGATGCCGGCGATACCAAGCTGCTGGACGGCTCCATGACCAACGTTCTGAAGTTCGAGGCCGCCAACGAGGAGATCGACCGCCGCAACGCGGCCGGTGAGACCAACGAGATGGGCGAGCCTCTGCGGAAGGCACAGGCCACGCAGCTGTTGATGGGTATCACCAAGGCCTCTCTGGCCACCGATTCCTTCCTGTCCGCCGCATCCTTCCAGGAAACCACCAAGGTTCTGACGGAGGCTGCCATCATGGGCAAGAAGGACCACCTGGTGGGTCTGAAGGAGAATGTCCTGATCGGTAAGCTGATCCCTGCCGGCACCGGCCTGCAGGCGTACCGTACTTTTGCCGAGGAGCTGGTTCCCGCTGAGACTGTTCAGGAAAAGGAAGCCACTCTGGAGGAGATCTGATCTCCCGGCATACCTTATAATATGTTATCTGCGAGGCGGCCATCCGGCCGCCTCGCAGTCGTTGTTTTCATACCTGCTATCAGCAGAATTGCCGGTGTTCCGGAAAAATGACGGAAAAATCGGGGATATAAAAGGCAAAGTTGAAAAAACTGGAAAAAATTCGTGGATTTTCGGAAACTACTTGACGATTTTCATCGTCCATGCTATAATTTCAAACTGCGCGGACTATATTCCGCGGAATTTTCCATGCGTTTCAGGAGGATGCCCCCGTGTTGACAGAGCTTGCTTCCCGGGAAAAGGTGATTGGCGTGAAACAGTCCGCCAGAGCGATCCGGGATGGACGGGCCCAGCGGGTATTTCTGGCCTGTGACGCGGACGAGCTTGTTCTGGAACCCATCCGCAGCGCCTGCGGCAGTCTTCCCGTGGAGGAAGGCTACACCATGGCCCAGCTGGGCCGTGCCTGCGGGATCGCGGTGGGAGCCGCCGTTGTAACGGTTTTGAACTAATTTGGTTTTTTCGGAATAGTTTCTGACTGTTCCGCAAAAAATAAAGGCTGTCGTTTTCGATTGGCCGCATTTTCAAAGAAAGGAGAACTATTCCATGCCTACTTTTAACCAGCTGGTCCGCAAAGGCAGAGAGCAGGTGACCTACAAGTCCACTTCTCCCGCCCTGCAGTATGGTCTGAACACTCTGAAGACCAAGACCACCGATCTCCCTTCTCCCCAGAAGAGAGGCGTCTGCACCGCCGTGAGAACCGCGACCCCCAAGAAGCCCAACTCTGCGCTTCGTAAGATCGCCCGTGTGCGCCTGACCAACGGCTACGAGGTCACCGCTTACATCCCCGGCGTCGGTCACTCCCTGCAGGAGCACTCCGTCGTGATGATCCGCGGCGGCCGTGTCAAGGACCTCCCCGGCGTCCGTTACCACATTATCCGTGGTACTCTGGATACTCAGGGTGTTCAGGGCCGTATGCAGGCACGTTCCAAGTACGGTGCCAAGCGTCCCAAGCAGAAGTAAGATTCTGCCACTGAATTGAGCTTTGCCGAAAAGGTTTATATATATGACACCTCTTTGGCAGGCCGTACAGCGGCTAATGTTCCGCCGCTGAGTACCTATGATTTCTATTCTATAAGAAGGAGGGAAGCAAAGTGCCCAGAAGAGGTAATGTTCCCAAGAGAGAAGTTCTGCCCGATCCTATGTACGGCAGCGTTCTGGTGACCAAGCTGGTCAACAGTGTGATGCTGGACGGCAAGAAGGGCGTAGCTCAGAAGGTTGTTTACGCTGCCTTCGACCAGATCAAGGAAAAGACGGAGAAGGACCCCGTTGAGGTTTTCCAGCAGGCGCTGGAGAACGTCATGCCCAGCCTGGAGGTTAAGGCTCGCCGTGTCGGCGGCGCCAACTATCAGGTGCCCATGGAGGTTCGTCCCGCCCGTCGTCAGACTCTGGCCCTGCGCTGGCTGACGGCCTATTCCCGCTCCCGCAGCGAGCGCACCATGGCCGAGCGTCTGGCCGGTGAGCTGATGGATGCCGCCAACAACACCGGCGCGTCTGTCAAGAAGCGTGAAGAGATGCACAAGCAGGCTGAGGCCAACAAGGCGTTCGCGCACTTCCGTTGGTAAGGCAAGGAGTAAGATCGTATGCCAAGAAAAACACCGCTTAAAGACGTTCGTAATATCGGTATCATGGCGCACATTGATGCCGGTAAGACCACCACGACCGAGCGTATTCTGTACTACACCGGCGTGAACTACAAGATCGGTGAGACCCATGACGGTACCGCCACCATGGACTGGATGGCACAGGAGCAGGAGCGCGGTATCACCATCACCTCCGCTGCTACCACCTGCTTCTGGAAGGGTTCCAAGAATCAGTTCCCTTCCACCCGTATCAACATCATCGATACTCCGGGCCACGTGGACTTCACCGTTGAGGTCCAGCGTTCCCTGCGCGTGCTGGACGGCTCTGTGACCGTTCTGTGCGCCAAGGGCGGCGTGGAGCCTCAGTCTGAGACCGTTTGGCGTCAGGCAGACGAGTACAAGGTCCCCCGCATGATCTACGTCAACAAGATGGACATCATGGGCGCGGACTTCTACAACGTTCTGCACATGATCCACGACCGTCTCAAGTGCAACGCTGTCCCCATCCAGCTCCCCATCGGCGCCGAGGATACCTTCAAGGGCATCATCGACCTGGTGGAGATGGACGCTGACGTCTACTATGATGAGATGGGCAAGGATATGCGCGTGGAGGAGATCCCCGCCGATATGATGGATCTGGCCAACGAGTATCGCGAGAAGCTGCTGGACGCCGTCTCCATGTTCGATGACTCCATTATGGAGGACTATCTGGAGGGCAAGGAGATCGACCAGAAGCGTATCCGCAAGGCTATCCGTATGGCCACCATTGAGAACGAGATGGTCCCCGTTGTCTGCGGTACTTCCTACCGTAACAAGGGCGTTCAGAAGCTGCTGGATGCCATCGTGGACTATATGCCCGCTCCCGACGACGTGCCCGCCATCAAGGGCACCAACCCCAAGACCGATGAGGAAGAGGACCGTCATCCCAGCGATGATGAGCCCTTCTCCGCTCTGGCCTTCAAGATCATGACCGACCCCTATGTGGGCCGTCTGAGCTTCTTCCGTGTGTACTCCGGTCACCTGACTACCGGTTCCTCCGTTCTCAACAGCGTGAAGAACCAGAAGGAGCGTATGGGCCGTATCCTGCAGATGCATGCCAATCACCGTGAGGACATCGAAGAGGTCTGGGCCGGCGATATTGCCGCCGCCGTGGGCCTGAAGAACACCACCACCGGTGATACCCTGTGCGACGAAAAGGCCCCCGTGATCCTGGAGTCCATGGACTTCCCCGAGCCCGTGATCCGTGTCGCCATCGAGCCCAAGACCAAGGCTGGTCAGGAGAAGATGGGTCTGGCATTGGTGAAGCTGGCTGAGGAGGACCCCACCTTCAAGACCTACACCGATGAAGAAACCGGCCAGACCATCATCGCCGGCATGGGCGAGCTGCATCTGGAGATCATTGTTGACCGTCTGCTCCGTGAGTTCAAGGTGGAAGCCAATGTCGGCGCTCCTCAGGTCGCTTACAAGGAGACTGTCCGCAAGAAGGTGGATCAGGACACCAAGTACAAGCGCCAGAGCGGTGGCTCCGGCCAGTACGGCCATGTCAAGATCACCGTGGAGCCCAACGAGTCCGGCAAGGGTTACGAGTTCGTCAACGCTGTCGTTGGCGGCGCCATCCCCAAGGAGTTCATTCCCGCTGTCGATGCCGGTATCCAGGGTGCCCTGCAGTCCGGCGTTGTGGCTGGCTTCCCCGTGGTGGACGTGAAGGTTACCCTGTATGACGGTTCTTATCACGAAGTGGACTCCTCCGAAATGGCATTTAAGATCGCCGGCTCTATGGCCTTCAAGGAGGCCTGCCGCAAGGCTGATCCCGTCCTGCTGGAGCCCATCATGAAGGTTTCCGTCATCGTGCCCGACGAGTATCTGGGCACCGTCATCGGCGACCTGACCTCCCGCCGCGGCCAGATCCAGGGACAGGAGGCCCGTCCCGGTGCACAGCAGGTGGACGCTCTGGTGCCTCTGGCCAACATGTTTGGCTACGCTACCGACCTGCGTTCCAATACTCAGGGCCGTGGCCAGTACACCATGGAGCCCCACAGCTACGCCGAGATCCCCAAGAGCATCCGCGACAAGATCGTGGAGGAGCGGGGCAAGAAAGCCGACTAATTCAGGTCTTGCTTTTCCCGGCGGGATATTGTAAAATATACGGTGCTATGAAACGCACCGTCCATATCAATCCATTATCATTCATTTAACTGACAGGAGGATTTTCAAATGGCTAAGCAGAAATTTGAAAGAA
>ULVV01029003.1_pt1 | contig 11717 bp, 7 predicted proteins | sample 1959761 | NCBI WGS metagenome assembly ULVV01 (sample SAMEA4835795, study PRJEB28245) | human gut metagenome | biome: gut microbiome; material: fecal sample | place: Denmark | collected 2008
TTAGGGTGGTTATCTTTTGTTTTTTTAGTTTTGATTGTGGAGTAAGGTGGATTTGATAAATTAGGGTTTTCAATTTTGTTTGTGGGTAAAGGTGAATTTGTTTTAAATTAATTTGGCTATAAAGGGAAATTTATAGTGAGAATATGCACCTATAATCATATGAAACTATGATTCACAGGTGTAGGGGACATCATTGATGTCCCGTTACAAACTAACCTTTATATAGATACTTCGCCCTATATGGTAATTTATAATTTCTAGTTTCTGCATAGGACAAAAATCCCATAGGTATCACACTTTTTAACGGGCGAACACTGTTCGCCCCTACATCTGTAAGCCAAAAGTTTGTTATTATTTTGTCCTATGTAGTTACCCTGAATTTGTACATATTTGCCAGTCGCCCTTGTGTAAAGGGAGATGTCAGCGATAGCTGACAGAGGGATTGTCTAGTAGGCAGTAATAGATATATAAAATTTAGATAGGACAGTAAAACCTATAATTATATCTATCGAATAAATTTGATATAAGAAATAGTTTGTACCATAACAATCCCTCAGTCGCTCTTTAAGAGTAAATTGTCATTCTTCCAATTTACAAGCGACAGCTCCCTTTACACAAGGGAGCTTTATTTGCTAAAATTTAACACTTTACATTTATCACCACAAACCCCAATTTACAGAACCGATTTACCATTACCCACAAACGAAATTAAAAAAACTCTACCAAAAGAAAAACCACCGGCAAGAGCCGGTGGTTAAAAATGCAAAACAAAAGCAAATATTTAATTACTGAATATTGTCATTGTTTTTCTTCTTAAATTCGGTTAAAGGTCTAACCTTACCGTCAGGAGTTTCAACATCAATATTCTCAAGTCTTTGCTTAAAGCCTTCTCTGAATTTGTCAAGGTACTGTTGCCTAAGCTCAATCTGTTCTTCTGCTTCTTCCTTAGTTAAACCGGCAGATTTTTTCTTCTTAGCAAGTTCATTTATTCTCTTAATTAGTTCGTCCATAATTTACCTCCTAATTGTTTTTTAAGATTAATTGTGCTAATATTATACTATAGTTTAAAGGAGAATTCAAATGGCTGATATAAGTTTACTTTACCCAAAAGGTAAGGAAGTTTCTACAATGACTTTAACCGATGAATCTATAAACGACCTTTCTGTTGATTACATTGTTGAAAGCCTTACTAAAGATATATACGAAAAAAATAGTATCAAAAAAATCTTAACAAACCTAACTTGTGATATTGATGTTATCAACTATAGAGCAGATGTTTTTGAGGATATTCTTAATTTCCCTGAACTAAGGGATGGCTTAGTTGAATTGCTGAAAAAGTTAGAGGATTTACGAGAACTTGAAAAGTTTAACAAAGACGGGGATGCATCATCCTTGTGGCAACTTATTAACAGACTTAGAGAAATTGACGGTTATGTGCTATGCATCACAATGCTAAAGAATATTCTCAACACTATTCCTATTAAGTCACAAGGACTACTTGACCTTAAACAGACCATTGAAGATATTTATAACAATGGTGGTTTTGATATTCTGAAAAAGGACATTGATGAAACAATGGCAAAGGCTCAGAACCTAAAGTCAGTTACTATAGGTGTTAACCTTGACAGTGTGTTAAAGCCTAAGAATGCCGGTGTTATTTCTCTCAATAGCTTTGAGATTACTAACAGTGGTATCCTAAAGAACTTTATGGGATTTACCGGTTCAAAGGAAGAACTGAACAGTGATGAAAAGGTACTTTCAAGTCACAAACTTCATCCTGCGAATCCTAGTCTAAACAGAACAAAATTCGGTTCAATTCAACAAGGTGCTAATACTAATGTACATATTGATACCTCAGGTTCTGCTACAGGTGATGACCCATTATCTCAAAGTCTAAAGAAGGTTGTTACCGATATTCTGAAAAGAATGGTAAAGAGTATCAAAGCTACACTTCAAAAGTATGTTAATATTTCAGGTTACTCATTAGTGGGCTTAATGCCTGAGATTATCTTTTACATTCGTTTTGCTGAGCTTGTTGATAAGATGAAAGAAAAGAAATTACCTGTATGTAAACCACTTGCAGTTCCTGATGACAGAGTGGCCTACGGTGAAGATATTTATAATATAAAACTTGCAATTAAGCGTACTAAGGGTGAAGATTTTGACATTATCGGTAATGACATTACATTTGATAATGAACAAAGAATTTATGTTATGACAGGTCCGAACAGAGGTGGCAAAACTACCTTTACTCAAGCAGTAGGTCATTGTTTCTTACTTGCACAAGCCGGTATTTATGTACCTGCAACAAAGTTCAACTACAGTCCTGTTGACAACATTTACACACATTTTCCTGCTGATGAAAACGACACTGTTGACCTAGGCAGACTAGGTGAAGAAAGCAAAAGACTTTCTGATATTTTTAAGGTTGCAACCGATAAGTCCTTACTGTTACTTAACGAAAGTTTGGCAACAACAAATGTTGCTGAGGGTGTGTTTATTGCAAAGGATGTTATTAAGGCAATGGCATACTTAGGTGTCCGTTCAGTATTTAACACACATATGCATGAGCTTGCCCATCACCTTGATGAATACAACAGTGATGATAGTTATAGGAGTAAAGTACAAAGCCTTGTTACCGGTATGAAAGACGGTCACAGAAGTTTTAAGTGTGAGATTGCACCACCACAAGGCGTTTCTTATGCTAAAGATATTGCAGAGAAATACGGTGTAACCTACGACCAAATAAAAAAGAATATAGACAATAGATAAAAATAATGGCTAGTGTATTTTGTACACTAGCCATTTCTTATGCTTTAATTCTGTTTTGGTTTTCAAGTAATGCAACAATAACAATAAATAGTGGAGTGGTAATTGGTTGGTCAATGTTTACAATTCCCTGAACACTGTAAGAAATAACACTTGCCACAAGGATAATGCAGTATTTATTGCTAAAACTTCTCTTAATTCCTCGTATAAGGGCAGAAACCACAAAAGTAATGTAGGATAAAGCCCCAAACATTCCGACTGTTACAAGGTAATTTAGGTAGATATTATGGGCAGCATTGGTTGTTTCATTCTTAAAAGCCATCAGCTCATCATTGTACCCCATATCAGTCATAATCTGACCAAAGGTATCACAACCTGTACCGAATAGTTTTTGAATAATATTTACATTAAGGAAAATGTAAATGCCTCTTATCCACATAAAGCCTCTGTGAGTACCCCAACTGTCGTTAAATCTAAAGTACTTCATAGCACCGCTTAATGAAGTCTTTGTGTCAATAAAGGTAAAGTAGCAAAATGTAAATACCCCTAAACCAAACAGTAATATCGTTAGGAAAATAAGTGATAGGGTAATGACCCTAGGTGTCTTTGTGATGCCCTTTTCTTCACTGAAAATATTTAAGAAAATTCCTAAAACAAGGGTAATTCCTATTACAACATAGGTGTTGCCATAGACCAAAGTGCTTTCTATTGCACTAAATCCCATACTGTAGTCATCCATAATATAAGAGAAATATCTGATAACTTTACAACCTATAAGCATTAGTGAAGTGATAATCAGTAGGTTTGAAAAGTCCTTTAAATTTCTTATAAAGAATATATAGCAAAATACAAATAGTCCTAATGTACCTAAGATACTGCCATCACTGTTGCAACAAACTATACCACCAAATGTTATTACAGCAGAAATACCGTAAATTATCTTTTGATAATATTTCTTTGAGAGAATAAACAGTACCATACAAAGTGGCATTACAATAGTTAAATAAGCTGAAAAAATATTTCTATTGCCTATTGTAGAAATGAACTTTGTATATTGACTTGAACTCATACCATTGTATAGGTTTAATGGGTCCCAGTAGAACTGTTGCAAAATCCCTATAAATGCCACAAATGATGAAACAACTGCCATAACTATAGGAACAACTTTGTTTTCTCTGTATGTTCTGGAAATTATAAAATAAATAACAAAGTAAGTAAAGATAAGTATAAGCCCATTGTTCCTACCTAATGCACCGGTAAGACTGTCAAATTTATAGTCGGAAACCAGTGTGCTTATAACTGCAGAAATTAAAAATCCTATCATTCCATAATCAGTAAAGGAAAATTTATTTTTCTTATTTTCTATTTTATTTTCTTTATCTCTTTTATTGTAATGAGTCAGTATTACACCACCCATAAAAATCAATAATAAACTAGCCAAAACATAAAAGGCATATAGCTTGTCATGCCTTATGTAATAATATCTATCTGACAAATATAAGGGGAAAAGTGAAAACATCAATGTGACAAAGATTATAGCAACATTCCCCATATAGTGAGATAGAGTTTTTTTATTCTTTTTATCCATATTTTATACCAAAAAAGAGGTTATCACTTAGGTGAGAACCTCTTTGCTTTTATCAGTCTTCTAATTTGTTTAGTACCTTTAGAATTGAACAAGCCTCATCATCTGTTAGACGATTGCACTCATACCTTTCATCTCTAAGCATAATCAGCAGTTCCTGAATTAAGTAACGGAAGCCTGTACCTTCAAAGTTAAATGACCTTCTGTCAACTTTTTTGCAACCATTCTTAATAACCTTAAAGTAACCTGTGTTCCACCAGTCATCTTCAAGAACAATTCTGCCCTTAGTACCGATAACAGTTAGGTGGTTGTGTAAATCAATATTCTTTCCAATTTCAATTCTTGCAACTGCATCTTCATATCTAAAGAACATTGAACAGTATTCTTCACCATCTTCATTACCCGGAATTATGTTCTTTGAAATGTACTTAGCCTCAGTACCAAGTAGCTTTGTTACAGCAGTAATAGCAAGTACAGACATATCTTCAAGAGTCTTTTCGTATTCAAAGAAATCGTTACTCATACCAATATCAATGCTTAACACTTTGCCAACTTCATTACTGTCGGCAATCCATAAAAATTGAGAGAAAGCTCTTAGGTAAACCATAACAATGTTTTCCATTAGGATAACATTCTTTTCTCTTGCAAGTTTGTTTAGCTCTTGACACTTTTCATTATCTAGTGAGAAAGGAAATTCACAAATAACATGAACACCTTTTTCAATACATTGCTTAATGTAGTTGTATCGCTTTTCTAAGTCGCACTTAATATATACAATACTAAGGTCTTGACAGAACTTTTCAAAGCAGTTGCCGTAAGAATTTAGTTCATACTTATTACAAAATTCCTCAGCAACATCAATATCTTCACTAAATACTCTTTCAATGTGAATACCGGAAACATACTTAGTTTCGCTAACAACACCTAGGTCATCAGCATTGTCGGTAATAACACCAAAGTTTCTGATTGCATTGCTTTTTTCTCTAATCTGTGTGGAAGAAATATTCTTTGTTCTTTCTAGATAAACAACGTTACAATACTGCTTTAGGTGGTCAAACTTGCCAATCCAGTCACTACCGACAACAAGTGTATCAATATCATACTGAATAATATCCCTGGTCTTTTGACCTAAATATTCTTCAACAATAATTTCATCAACTAAACCTGTTTTCTTAACATTTTCAATTCTTGTAAGAAGTGAATCGTGAACAGAAAGTTTACCTCTCTCAATATCGTAGCTTTCAGAGGTTACACCAACAATTAGGTAATCTCCGTATGCCTTTGCCCTTTTAATAATATTATAATGACCTTGGTGGAACAAATCGAATGTTCCATAAGTAATAACCTTTTTCATATTTTCCCCTAATCTATTGACTTAATAAGCCAAAATCTCCTCCATAAGTTTTTTATCAATATATGGTTTTTGGTTGTACATTTCTTCACCAAAATAAGTTTTTGGATAAGCTTTTGACTTAATGTCAAGATGTACTTCAATTAAGTTTGGCTTTGTTTTATCAATAGTTTTTAGTATATCTTCAAGTTCTTCAATACTGTTAACGCTGTAGGAATTAATACCATAAGCCTCACCGATTTTCTTGAATACAGGTGCATCATAGCCACCTTCAGCAGTAGAACCAAAGTGGTTTCCGTCAAAGAAATCATCCTGTTGTTGCTGAATAAGACCAAGACTTTCATTGTTTAACACAATAGAAGTAACAGGCAAGTTCTCTCTCTTAACCCATTGTAGTTCTTGAATATTCATCTGAAAAGCACCGTCACCACAAACTGCAACAGTAGGCTTTTTGTTTAGATAATATGCACCTATAGCAGCAGGAAGTGCAAATCCCATTGCACCATGACCACCGGAGAACAGTAACCTTTGGTTATCTGTAATCTTAAAGGATTGTCCCATCCAAACCTGATGTTGTCCAACATCACAACAAACAACAGTATCATCGGTTGCATAGTTTGAGATAAGGTCAATAAACTTATTAGGTTCTCTTTCTTTACTGCGATTGTCAAAGTCAACAAGTGGTTCTTTAACCTTCTTACAGGTTTCTACCCAAGAGGTTTTGTCAACCTTCTTGTCCTTAAGAACCTTTAGCATAGCTTTTACTAATTTTTCACAGTCACAACAGTAGTGAGTTTCATCACTGTGAACTTTTCTTAGCAGTTCGTTTCTGTCTATATCAACTCTGATGATTTTTGCATTCTTAGCAAAGTTCTCACTTTTGCCACCTGTCTGTCTTTTACAGAAGGAACAAGCCAAAGAAACAATAAGGTCTGACTTTTTATATGCAAGAATGTTTGCATATCTGTGACCGTAAGCAGCACCGATATAACCAAAGTTAAGCTCATCATCAACTTTTAATAAGTGTCTGCCAAGTAGGGAAGTGATAACCGGAATATTAAGTCCTTTAACTAACTTGAGAACATTCTTGTGAAAGTCACTGCCTTTTACAATACCGTTACCAAGTAGTAGCATTGGCTTTTCAGCCTTAATGATTTCCTCAATAATCTGAGTTGCCACCATTTCGTAATTGATAATTACTTTGTCCTTTGGTGGGGTAAATGACTTTGCATTTTCTAAGTCCAAATCCTCTCTCTGTACATTCATAGGAATGTCTAGAACAACAGGACCTTTTCTGCCTTCATTAGCAATGTAAAAAGCCTTTTCAAGTTCATACTTTAAATCTTCAACCTTGCTAATATGAGTTGCATACTTTGTAATTGGCTTAACCATATCTACAACATCAGTTTCTTGGAAACCCTGTTGTCTAAGCTCTGAGATACCGGTATACTCATACTCATTTAGCTGACCGGTAAAGAACACTACCGGTGCACTATCGTAGTAAGCATCGGCAATACCATTCATTAGGTTAATAGCACCCGGTCCTGATGTTGAATAAGCTACGGCAGTTTTGCCACTAGCCTTTGCAAGTCCAACTGCAGCAAAAGCAGCACCTTGTTCGTTGTAACACATATGGTTTTCTATGCCATCAGCTTTACAAACTGAATCAACAAAGTGAGCAATCATTGTACCTTGATAACCGAATATATCTTTAATACCATGTTCCTTTAAGTAAGAAACAATAAAATCACTTGCTTTCATAATTCACCTTTAAAATAAAATTATTTAAACATACATAAGTTTAGTATATCATCATTATATAATTAAGTCAATTGTTAACATATGTATAAATATAGATAAAATCTATATTAAGCAAGAAAAAAGCGACTATTCATAAGAATAATCGCTTTTGTAATAGTTTTATTAGGCTTTAATTATGCCCAAGTACCTGAGAATAGGTTATCTGAACCCCAACCTGTAGCCTTATAAGTCGTGCCACCACTAACCTTTAGGTCATCTGACTGATTCCAAACATTATCCCAGTTGTTTTCAGTTGTTGCACCATTCATTCTGCAAATGATTAGGTTTTCATAACCACTTGGAACTGATAGAGTATTGTCTTTAATATCTACCCAAACACTGTCTGTGTCGTTCCATAGGTAAGCAGCCCATCTTTCTGTGCCGGTAGCAATTGCAGACATATCAATCTTGATTGTGTTGCCCTGAGGAGCAGTTGTAGTAGTTGTTGCTGTAGTTGGCTTAGTTGTAGTTGTTGTAGGAGTAGTAGGGTCATTGTAAGAGAAAGTTGTACCTACAGGGAATGTATCAACTAACTTAATGCCGTACTTCTGAATAAGCGTAGCATCCTTAACATCAATGTTGCCGTCACCGTTTACATCGGCAGTCTTCTTCTGAACATCTGTAAATGTAATCTTGTTTACAGTATATTTTGATACTTTAACTGCGTCCTTAACATTGATTTGGTTATCAAAGTTTAGGTCACCGTATAGGTAAGTTCTGCTTGGAACAGTTGTTGCAGTTGTAGGATTTGTCTTTGAAGTTGTTGTAGTTGGTTTTGTTGTAGTAGTTGTCTGCTGAGTATATTCTTCCCACTTGTGGTTAGCAGAGAACTTCATTGAAGAACCTGAAAGTTCTAGACCGGGTTCCATATCTGCCGGATAACGGTTTATTGTAGCAGTTGAGTTTTCTGTAAAGATAACTGAACCGTTAGCAAATTCGTCAGGAACTTCTACTACATAGTAGCCTGTGCTACTGTCCTTAGTCATCTGTTTGCCCGGCCATTTTTCAACTGAATCTGTATCGTTGTAAATGTAAGCATATACACTTGACCAGTTGTATGATGAGTTATCAAAGTAAATCTTCTGAATTTGGTCTGGGTCTACTTTCTTAAATGTATAAGAAGCATTAGATGTATCTGTACCATCTGTAGCAGTTAGCTTAACTGTGATTGTTGAGCCGTAAGAAACATCTTCACCGATTGTGATTGTCTTTGTGCCTGTGTATGTTTCTACTGTACCGTTATCAATCTGATATGTACCTGAAGTAGCATCCTTTAGACCAAGTGTTAGAGAAAGTGTCTGTGCCTTAAATGAACCACCTGACTGAGAAATTGTATTTAGTGGGCCTGTTTTGACATCATATACTACTGCAACACCTGATGAACCGATAGTACCTGAGATTTTACCGTTAGCAACCTGGAATTCGTTATCTGTAATAACATCCTTATATGTACCGTTAGTCATCTTGTGAGCAGTTACATTAACATTGTTACTACCACAGTTTACAAGAACAACACCCTTTGTGCCTCTTTCGTTGTAAGCAACACCGTTTTCTGCTGATAGATATTCTGACTGACCAATCATAGCATTCTTGAACTGGTTAATAGCCTTAACAGTTTCATCAGCCCAGTTAGTTACATCAGCCTGACCCATCATTACAGAACCCCAATTGTTAGGTCTTGCAAGATACATACCACAAGCCTGTTGTCTTGTACCAACTAAAGCCCATGTTTTGTCCATATTTGCATTGCCAACATTGCTTGAAGAACCTGCCTGATATGTATCGTGAGATTCGTTCCAAAGAACTGACTTGTTACCTGCAGCCTTTGAACCGTCATCTAGGTTAAAGTCACTTCTGGTTGCACCCTGAGCATTGTTGCTGTTAACTGCGTTTCTGATACTGTTAGAAACTGAAGATAGTGTAATGCTCATTAGAGATGTATAAGAATTAACGATTGACTGACCGTTACTTTGGTCATCGTTACCTGTTGTTTTATCAAGAACTTCACCATAATAGAAAGGTGTAACACCTCTTGTTGACTTAGCATAGCTTGTAGTTGCATTTAGAACTGTTGGCCAGAAGTCACTGCCAAAGCCTGAGTCAGCAGGTGTTTCAATGTGCTTAGCACCGTCAAAACGGAAACCGTCAGCACCGTTATCTATACATTCCTTTAGGAACTTTGTTGCATAGTTCTGAACTGTTTTGTTACCTGTGTTAAGGTCAGGAATACCATCCATACAGTACTGTGTAATATCGTGACGAGAAGCATACCAACTGTTCTTAGAAATATCATGCCATAGAGAACTGTTGTTTCTGATTTCGTCAGGAATACATGGTGAAAGGTCGTTTTTAGACTTATTACCCATATGGTTAAGAACTGCATCGACTACAACCTTAACACCGTACTTATGAGCTTCATCACACATTGCCTTGAACTGAGAAGCAGTACCTAAAGCACTTGTACCATGAGCATTAGTTTCAATTGCAAAGTCAACAGGCTGATAAAGTACCCACCAGCTACCCTTTGCAGTTTTACCTGCAGTAGATTCCTTTGCTACCTGAATAGGTGATGTCTGAACGGCAGTAAAGCCTTGTTCAGCAATTGTTTTCATATTTTTCTTGATGTTGTCAAATGACCAGTTAAAGCACTGAAGAATCTGACCATCCTGAATGTTGTCAGCAAGACCATAAGCATTAGCACTTGTTGACACAGTTGTTGTGCTAGCTTTTGATGCACTCTTGTCAGTAGATACGGCTGATACAACAGGGATAGATATTGCAGATACTGCCATACATAGTGAAAGTACAAAGCTAACAAATTTCTTTTTGCATTTCATAAAATGTCCTCCTTAAAAATAAAAAATCCCATATATATTTTATCAAAATTACAAAAATTTTACTACTGTGAAAAAGTACAATAAACAAGGTTATTTTTGTAAAAATTTTATAAGGAAATTAATAATTTTTGAATAAACCGTGAACAATAAAGGCTATTAAACAATAATAATTCTATCTTAGAAAAATCAGCCTATATATCTGTTATAATATGACAAAATAGTAAAGATGTTCTATAATACTTGCAACAAATACAACTCTATGATACAATAAGGGAAAGAATGGGGTTTAATTATGTCCAGAAAAATAGGCTATGCTTTCCTGTGTAAAAAGGGAAAGGTAAGAAAGAAAAATCAAGATAACTACTGGTGTATGGGTGACTTTTTACCTCAAGAAAATGAGGGACAACAGAGAACTATCACCGGACAAATAAATTTGAAAGATTTAACCGGTGCATTCTGTGTTTTTGACGGAATGGGTGGTGAGGCTTGTGGTGAGATTGCCTCTTCAATTTCTGCTACAACCTTTAATAATATATATAAGTCAATAGTTGACCTTGATGTACAAAGTATTGTTGATATTTGTTACATAATGAACAGAAATGTTTGTCGCTTTGCAAAAAGACACAAGATTCAATATATGGGTACAACTGCTGCAATGCTCTTCTTCGGAAAGAAGGAAGTATATGCTTGTAACCTTGGTGACAGTAGAATTTTTCTTTTGCGTGGCAACAAGTTGCAGAAAATTTCTGTTGACCATGTAGCTGAGGGTACTATCTTTAAGAAACCACCACTAACTCAGCACATTGGTATTCCTACTGATGAATTTAGGATTGACCCTTATATTGTGTCACTAAAGATTAGAAAAGGTGACAGGTTCTTAATTTGCTCAGATGGTCTTACCGATATGTTGTCCTTTGAAGATATTGAGGCTTTCCTAGTTGAAACCCACAGTATTTCCGATTGCGTAAATGATATGATGAAAATGGTTTATGCAAAAGGTGCTATTGATAATACAACAATCGTGTTGTGTGAGGTTAGATGATTTTAATTTTTTAATTTAGTTGTTTATATTTATAAAATAATCTTGCTAAATAATGTAGGCAAATAAATTTTAGTGGATAATAAATAGAACAAGGTTCTACTTGATGCAGGTCAAAGTGTTATATTATAATAGTGTATTATAATTTGAATAGTGTATTATAAGTAAAGGCATAGTATGTTTTTCACATACTATGCCTTTCTCAGTTTCAGTTGTGATGTTAGATAAATTAGTTTTTTTCAATCTTGTCTGTGGGTAAAGGAAAATTAGTACAATAAATTTGGGTTTGTGGTGCTAAATGTAAAGTGTTAAATTTTAGCAAATAAGGCTCCCTTG
>ULVV01050850.1_pt1 | contig 11679 bp, 6 predicted proteins | sample 1959761 | NCBI WGS metagenome assembly ULVV01 (sample SAMEA4835795, study PRJEB28245) | human gut metagenome | biome: gut microbiome; material: fecal sample | place: Denmark | collected 2008
CAACAGCCAGAAATTTCGATACACCCTCTTATTGGACGCTTACCAACAATAAACGCTTGCAAAGGAATCTTAGAATTTTAACGCCAATGGAAAAACACGAAAATTACTTGCAAGCTGCATAAAAACTGCCAGCAGATAAATTTCTACTGGCAGGAAAAATTTATATTTTTTCAATTGTCTACTTGACGGGGAGCGGTTCATTTCCCGACAGCCCCTTGCAAGTTAAGCTTTGTTATTTTTTTTTGATGAAGGCTTTTTCATTTGCTGATGCTGGAAGGTCTGGAGTTGTTCCCTTTGGAACCAGACGAACCTCAATTGCCTCGAGACGTTTTGCGTATCCTTCTGTTCCTGAAGATTCTCCATTCTTAGCCCATGCAAGCCATCCATAATCCTGAGCATGAACTCTGTAGTATACATCATAGTTCTTTGCTACATCACCAGACAGTTTGATCTGAATTGCTTCCAGACGTTTACACTGTCCAGTTGTTCCGGATAATGATCCGTTAGATGCCCAATTCTTCTCCCATCCAATATCCTGAACGTGAGATCTGTACTGGATTGAGCTGTTCACTGAAGACGGGAGTTTCATACGGATAGATTCCATACGTTTGCACTCGCCTTCTGTACCTGCCATAGCACCGTCATATACATATGCCTGTGTACCATAGTCCTGTACATGTGTCTGGTATCCGACCAGTCTTGCTTTCATAGCTTCTTTGATAGTACCAACAAGTTCTGGTGCTTTGTCCCCTTTGGTAACCAGCTGAATCCTGATTGCTTCAAGACGGTATCCGTAACCAGCTGTTCCTGCTTCTTCGCCATTCTTAGCCCATCCGAGCCATCCGAAGTTCTCGGCATGTACGCTGTAGTATACGTCATAATTCTCTGCAACTTCACCAGTCAGTCTGATCTGGATTGCTTCCAGACGTTTACACTGTCCTTCTGTACCGGATACTGCTCCGTTTTTACTCCAGTTCTTTTCCCAACCGATGTCCTGAATATGTGTACGATATTCGATAGATCCAGAAACACCACCTGGTAACTTGATCTGGATTGCTTCCAGACGTTTACACTGTCCTTCTGTACCAGACGTTTGTCCGTCTTTCTTCCAGTCTTCTTCCCAGCCATAATCCTGACCGTGAACTATGTAAGATACGGACATTTTTGTACTCTTTGTAGCTGTAGCTGTAAATTCCTTACCAGTTTCATCTGTGTATTTAGCAGTTGCTTTGTAGATGATCTGACTGTTCTTGTCTTCTTTAACAACATCTGCAGTTACGTCTTGAGCATCTTTACAACGGCTGCATACGAATGTTGCAACAGCTGTATATCCTTTTTCTTTATCAGCTGTCCATTTCCATCCGTCTTTTTCTGAGACTTTGTAGTCATGACCGAGAGCTGCTACTTCTTCTGTCTTAGTACCTGTGTAATCTTTGCCTTCAAATGTAACTTTAGCTGTGTAAGTAATCTTACCTGCCTCTGTACATGTTGCGCCATCAGATTTCTCAGTTACTTTTGCATCAACTGTTTCTACATGTTTCTCATCATTTGCACATGTAAATGTTGCTGTTGCTGTGTAAGTGTTGTTCTCACCCTTTGTCCAGTTCCATACAGGAGCACCATACTTATGGCCAAGGGCTGCCAATTCAACTTCATATGTATCTGTTAATGTACCAATTTCTGTCTTACCTTCAGCATCCTTTACTGTTGCTGTTGCTGTATAGACATCTTTACCTTTTTCTGTACATGTTGCAGCTACAGATTTCTCTGTATCTTTAACTGCATCAGCAACTGTAATCTGCTCTGCTTTAGGTTCATCATCACATACAGAACACTTAACACCTGTTACAGATGCTGTATATCCAGTTACATTGCCGTTGTCATCTTTTACTGGTTCCCATGCCCATGTACCTGTGTACTGGTGCTGACCTGCGTCAGATGTCTTCTTATCAGATGCAGTATATCTGTAACCATCATCTGTCTTACCTGTTGCTTTGTAAGTAGATGTTACACCCTGATCACATGTACCAGTGTGACTAACAAGTTTAGCCGTTGCAGTTACTTTTTCTGCAAGAGCTTTCTCAATAGAATCTCTGTTAGCTTTGTTTGTTGCATTTTCATCTGATTCAAGGAGACAATCCAGTTTATTGATCTGATTTGCACAAGTTTCACATTTCAGATTCTGGAATGTAACGCTTGTGTGATCATCGCTCCACTCAGCATCTGTTGCTGTGTAAGCATGTCCTTCTGCTGCGTTCTTCTGAGCTTCATCCCAGATAGCTTTTCTTTTCTCGTATGTAGAATTAGCCTGTTCATATTTGGACTTAACAGGTTCTGTAATACAAGCACCGCACTCTGGGCAAACATAGTTGTCTGCTTCATTCCAATTGCCATTATCATCTTTTGTATAATATGTTTCATGGAACTTGATGTAATGATGCTCGTGTGCTGTACCTTCTTCTTCAACACGTGTACCGTCTTTAATCAGGCCGCAGTCAGAACAACGTTCTTCTGTAAATGCGTTGCGTCCGCATGTTGCAGGTACAGAAACTGTCTTATAGTTATGAGAATCACCTGTCAAAGTCTTCAAATCAACTGTATCAACAAAGTTTGCAGACCACATGAACTCGTCATTATCATTGCTCTGACTGCCCATGAACTGCTGATACTTCTTGTAGTTTGTATAAGTCGGATTGTAATCTGTCTCTTCGAATTCATAACCGTAGCTGGAATGGTCAAGCAGTTTGCTCTTACCTGAAATGAACGCGAAGTTTGTACCGATTGAAACAACCAGTTCGTCACCCTTCACAGTCAGACCTGCGATTGGATGATTTGTGACAGTGAAATCTGCACTCTTTTCATCTGTTGTTGTAAACGCCATACCGCCAAACAACTTTGTATTATCACGTTTTGCAGATACTGTGTTATATTCCTTCACAACGGCTACTGCACCGTCTGCAGGATTGTAGGAAACGATATCGTTGGATACGTTAAAGTAAATCTTACCATCTGTATACAGTGCTGCTGTCAGACCGATGGATGGGTAAATGCTCTGTTCATCCACAAACTGTGCATACAGTTTGGTCAGAAGATCATTCTTCTCCATCTTACCGTCTTTGTTCAGAACGCTTACAAATGTATCGTCATCATCGTCGTTTTCCTTGTCTGTGAAATTAATCAGTGTCTCATAATCGCTGTCGCCATCGCCTGTATCCTTATTTGTCAGTTTATGACGAACAATCTTGTACTCTGCAGCCTTCTGGCTCTGATTCATGCTTGTACTGTTTACTCTGTCAAACAGGTCTGTAGAATCATACATGTAGTACGCATAACCGTCTGCATAGTAAACATTACTTGCTGCACGAGCCATCCATGCTGTCTCATATGTTGTATCTGTTGCTTCATTCTGATAAAGTGATCTTAAAACACTAAAGTTATCCTGATACAATTTTCTTGCATCTGTATCGCTGAACAGGAAGAAGACATGGTTCATATCACCATCTGTCTCGACACGGTCACGACTCATAACTTCTGTGTAGACATCTGTATAACAAGGGTCTACATAGTACCACTTACCATCCACCTTGACTGCATTCCAGTAATGGTCGGAACCGAAGTCTTCCTGCTCCTCGCCATACATTGTAACGTTGGACTGGAAGGAAATTCTTACAAGGTCAACTGTGTAGCCTGCATTGATATCCAGTGTCTTATCATCTGAACCATAGTACAGTTCTTTGGCTGTCTTCCAGTTGGAGCTGTCATAGCCTGCATTCTTATCTTTCAGATAAATATCCTTATCCAGACACTGTACAAGGTATGTGAAAGCTTTGGAATAACCAAGACATACGGATGTACCCATACCGAATGCACCAAACTGAGTACCTTCCCAATAGTTGATGACACCAGTTGTCATACCAGTTGCAGCCTGCTCTGCGTAGATTGGTATAGCATCATTGGCTGTTGTGTCATTTACCCCATCCTGATCCAAATCGACAACTTTCTCAGTGGCCATTGCGCCCTGTGTCATCTGCTCAACAGTATACTTTTCATCCGGTTTACTTGGGTCCTGAGCAACACCTTTTTCTTCAGCTTCTTTAACCTGAGCATCTGCTCCCTGCTTGATCTGATCTGCTGTTTCATCACCAAAGTTCGATCTTACAAATGCATCTGGATCCTTCTCAATAGTTTCCTTGTTTTCATTAACATAAGTCTCTGCCTTATTTTTGGCTTCTGTCTTCTCATCTTCCGTAGCTTCGTCCTCAGACTTACCTAAAAGCTGCTGATATTTGATATTCTGAATCGCACCTTCATAATATTTATTACGGATATTATTTACAATTCCTGCATAAATCTGATCATGGAAATTCTTTGTAAGAGAATCTGTATAATCAGCTTTGATTGCATCACAAACATCCTTTTCATGTTCCTGCTTCTGAGGATTCTTAGCAACCATCGGCTTCTCATTCTCTGCTTTTCCAGAGTTCATGATATAAGACATGTCGAATGTATTGTTATGGGCCAGCCAGTCATTCAGAACAAGCAGCTTCTGTGCCTTTGTCTGTGCACCTGATGCTGTAACTGCAGCAAGAGCTTCATCTCTTGCATTTGTTACATCTGGACCATAATACTTAATACCTAACTTATCACCATATGTGAAAGTAGAGATCATACCTGTCAGGTCATCGTAGCTCACCTTGCCATCTCTGATATCCTGAACAGATTTGCCGTCTAAGGCAAGCATCTGACCAAGGATACCAAGACCATCTGTATCATCGTTGAAATCCAGAAAGAATGGATTCTGAACACCGAGTACATTAGCATTGGCTGACCACTGATTCAGATACTGCTGATACATACCAACAACTGTATTAATCTGGTCTTCTGTCAGCTGCTTGGTTTCAGCCTGTTCATCTGCTTCATACAGGTCTGCTGTGCTGATATTAGATTCATTGGATTCTGTGCCGGCTTCTCCGCCAACCATTTCGAGATTCCCCAATGCTTCACGCAGGCTCTGGATTGCCGGATCTTCTTCATCAATCTCCACGTCCTTTGTCAACTGTTCTGCAACAGCTGCATTGGCACCCTCGAACTGGATGACTGGTGTCTGTATTGTAATACCTGAAATAGTTACTTTATTTTCATCAGTATCTGTGTTTGAAGAATCAGTAGTTGCTTCTGTTGCATCATCTTCTGTCACAGAATCTTCTGTTGCTGGATCTTCTGTTGCTGGATCTTCTGCCTCATTTGTATTGGTGTTATCCTGCACGGCTTCTGTAGTATTTTCCTGCACTGCTGGTGTTTCTTCATGTGCAGGCTCTGCAAGAACTCTTGAAGGCACTACACTGAATACCATTATAGTAGAGAGGAATAAACTCAAAAGCATTTTACTTCTCTTTTTCATAATGTCTACCCTTCCTTTCGTGTTTGTATTAGATAATTCATATTATGTTTTTTGTTTGCCCCCACCTCATTTCCATTGTATTTTATTTATACTCCACCCTCTATTATATGCTACTGTAATTCGTATTTTGCATATATTTTTGCATATAATTAATTAGGTATTAACTTTAATATATCACTGCTAACTGTTTTGTTCAAGACATACTGACGTTTTTTAGCTTTTTTAGCACAAAAACACATCGAAAAGTCTGGTTTTCAGGTTTCTGGCATGTATAAACGTAATAAAGAAATCCCCCCGTATCTTATGATTTGTTAAAATACGGGGAATCATCAGGTTTTTTCTTACTTATTTATATAGAATTTACATATTGATGCGACAGAGGAGTCTTTTTTAGTTCAGTTCCTCAAGAATTGCTGCTGTGAGTTCTTTTCTGTTTGTCTTGAAGTGGAAATACGGTCTTTCCTTGATTACGCGGATGTCTACCGGATATTCATATTCTTCCAGTGCATCTGCAAGACCTGCTTTTACTTCATCCAGACTCTTTGTTTCATCAAGGATTACAAAGAAATATGGAAGGAAATATCCTTCATGATCCTGATCTGGTACAAAGCAGAAGAATCCATCTTCTACACCAGCTACACGTACTGCTTTTGTCTCCATTCTCATCATGTAAAGTTCTCCGCCACCGAAACGCTTTGTTGTTCCACGTCCAAGAATGTATACAATTCCGTGTTCATTGATGTAAGCTTTATCTCCCGTATGTAACCAGCAGTTCCCATCTGGATGATTGATCAGTGTTCTTTCAGTAAGTTCATCACCTCTCCATCCCGCATAGTGGAGCATCATAGCAGGACCCGTCATACATAATTCTCCGATTTCTCCATAATTCAGTTCTTCCAGATCCTCTGAGAATACTGCCATAGTTGTTGCCGGCATTGGCATTCCAACGCATCCGTCTACCAGCGGGAACATCGGATTTGGAAGTGTAAAGTTTGAACATCCTTCACTCTGACCATATCCGGCACTTAAAGTTGCTTTAACATTATGCTTATGGAAGAATGCTTCTACTTCTTGTGTTTTCCTTTCGTTCATTGCTTCAGCTCCGGTTCCGATACTTCTTAGATGAGACATATCGTAATCTTCCGGAATTCTGTCACTCTTCATAAGCATTTCACAGAACATTGGAATCAGTGCCCAGAAGTTTGGCTTCTGCTCCATAAATGCGATATCAATATCTTCCAGCGGACAGAATGGATCAAGTACCATAATCAGTCCTGCTGACAATGGGAAGATTGCCATTGATACAGTTACTGCAATCAGTGCAGGTGGTAAGATTGGCAGCCACCATTTTTCCGGTACATCTGACGGCGGAATAAAGATGGACATCTGGAATGCAGTTGCTACTATATTAGAAGAAGAATGAATAACTAATTTAGAGATTCCTGTGGATCCGCTTGTATATGCGCCAAATACTGGTCTGTTCACATCTTCTTGTGCCATATAGTCTTCTGTATAATCTTTCCCAAGTGCCAGGAACTCGTCCCATGTAAGATCTCCTTCTGTTGTCTCTATCGCACCGGTATATCTGGATGCAATTTCTTTTTCAACATAGTCCGGGACAGATTTTCTATCTGCATAATCATATGGAGAAACCTTAATTACACGCTTCATTGGTGTCGTTGCACGGAACAGATCTTCATCTGACTTTGATGTATAATCCATGACAAATGCTGTCTCTGATTTTGATTTTCTGATTGCAAAACATAATTCTTCTGGAATGTCATCTCTGCAGATAATTGCAGCTCCGATTCTTTCTGCTGCGATCAGAAGGATAAAATGTGCCGGAACACTTTGCAGAAATACAGGAATTCTGTTTCCTTCACCAAATCCAAGTATCTTTAAAGATTTTGCTGCTTTATCAACTTCTCCCCAGAATTCTTTCCATGTAATTTTGTTTCCGTAATATTCAAATGCAATTTTATTTTCGTCTGGATTTTTTGCTCTTAAAAACGTTTCAACAGTTATTGTTGGCACTTCAACGTTGCGCAGTGCTTCTGGATAAAACTGTAACCATGGTTTATCAACGCTCGCTTTTCCAGTTAATGTTGCTCCTGTATTTTCCATAATTATTTACTTCCTTTTCCGATTATTTATTTGTTTTATAATGACGATTCGTATTCTATCATGGATATTTTTCCTTTTCAATAGAAGTGGTGAATTTGGCATATTGAATCAAACAAATCAACTAATTCATTTTTTTCAGGATTTCATTCAATAGGAAATTTTTTGTATAAAAGTTCTTGTTTTCTTATTTTGTATGCAGTACACTAAAATTATGATAGAAGAGAGGGGCTTTTGGTTATTATGAAAGAAAAAAACAGATTCAGTGTTCTGTTAGAGCATCTGACATCTATGGCCAATTTAAAAAATTATGTACTTGCCAAAGCTGTGCAGTATGATGAATCTTATATAAGCAAATGGATTAGTGGAAAATCACTTCCAACAGAAAAAAATCACGAAATTATTTTGCAGAATATCAGCCAGTGTATTGTTGAGGCTCTGACTGATGATAACCGGGACACTTTTTTAGAAGAATATCAAATTTCTGACGTTTCGAATCTTCAGAAAGCGATTTACGATCATCTCGAATCTGAATATACATATGTAAAAGAACTTCAGGTAACAACTGGTTCTAAAGTGGCTACTAAAATTTCATATTATCCGGAACTTACACTGGATCAGTTTATCTTTAAAATGAAACATCCATCACTCCGTAAAGTACAGTCGCTAAATATTTATGCTATGGTAGATATTCTGAATGTAGACACGAATTATCAGCTTTTAATTGCTGAATTTAACAGCATGCACAATGACATAGGACTTGTGCTTCCAGGAGTTCATTTTTCTTTAATGATTGATTTGGAATCGTCTTCAGATAATCCGGTTTATACGGCTGGTTTCCTGATGAATTTGCTTTCAAATCTTTCGAATATTGATTTTAATCTTTATTGCGGAACACAGGCACAGAAAAAAATGGTTTTTGCGATTAAAGATATTTATTCGCTTTCAGGTATGTTAGTTGATCAGAACCATTGTCTTGCTGTTACAACAATTGAAGATTCGTCTCTTTCAACGGAACTTTATTACAAATTAAAATTACTTTGCAGCAAAGAAACATTGCTTATTCGACGGACATCTATTCCTGAAATGATTCGTACTTACGAATATGAGCATTCACTGTTTGCCCGGAATTCTTCTTGTCTGCTTGGACATTTTACAGAACATTTTCTTCCAACTGATTTACATAATGAGCTGCTTGATAAGTATGGCTCTTTTATAGGAAAGACATACAGACCTGTACTTCAAAAAATGCATTCTCTGGTATCGCAGATACTTGCTGTTACACCGATAAGAGCACTGATTTATGCTTCTGCATTTACAGATTTTACAGTTACTGGCGAATTGGATTTCTATGGTTATCGAATTCAGCTTTCGCCGGAACAGCGTCTTCATTTTTTTAAGCATATGAAACATCTGCATGAAATTTCAAATGCGCTTCAGATTAAGATTTTGCCGAATGGTTTGCTGTCTGATTACCAGCATATCCCAAGACCGACACTGTTTTTTGCAGATGAGTTTTCTTATTTGCGTTTTAGGAGAAATACACCGTATTACAATATCTGTATTCCGAACAAAATTAGTTTGAATCGAATTTTTTCGGCCTTTTACGATACCGTTTGGGAGTTTGAATCCTGTATTGCACCGGATGCATATCTTACTCATGCAATCCATTCTGTAGAAATTTTGCAATCAGATGCTTCAGGTGATGTGCACAATTAAGAGAAGTCAAGTGGGCTGTTGCAAAATAGATGAGTAATCATCTATGGAGCAATAGCTCCATTTTTATGTCCAAAAGCAGAAAACGGACTCCGAAGAGCCCGCAATCCATGGTATAATTAAGTATGACCAAATACATAAAATACCATAAAAATTATACCGAATTCGGCGAGCCTTATCAACTGGTTTTGCCATTAAATTTGGAAGGTCTGGTTCCTGATGATGATTCCGTCCGACTGCTGAGCCACGAATTGGAGGATTTAGATTACAGTTTACTGTATCAGGCGTACTCTATCAAAGGCAGAAATCCGGCAGTGGACCCAAAGACCATGTTCAAGATCCTGACCTATGCTTATTCCCAAAATATTTATTCTTGCAGAAAGATTGAAACCGCTTGTAAACGTGATATTAACTTTATGTAGCTGCTTGCTGGTCAGAAAGCACCGGATCACAGCACGATTGCAAGGTTCCGTACTGGATTTTTGGCAGACACCTGCGAAGCCCTGTTTTATCAGATGGTACGTCGCTTGGAACGAATGGGAAGAAAATATGTTTCTGAAAATACAGGAGGCGGTCACCCTACTGAACCAAGAGTACCTACAGGCTGTCCGTATAAAGAACGATGTTCCCGTGCTAAAGGGAATAAACGTCTGTACATCTCCAAAAGTTTCTTAGAGAAGCGTCAAGAATCCTATGAAAATATCCTGAGTGAAAAGGGGATCTTATACCGGATGAATCGCTCGATATGATGCTGGGATCCTTTCAATTACTACTGGGGATGCCGAAATTTGCTATTCGTGCGACAGCCTCTTTTCTCTTTCAGGCTGCCTGTAACCGTATTTTTTCAGAAGCGGTACGGTTTCTGGCATTATTTTCCATATTTTCGCGGCTGGTCGGAAATACCTGCGAGGTAATCGAGACTGCAGTCGTACGTCTTTGCCAGCAGCATCAGCGAGTCCAACGGGATCTCACGAATGCCTTTCTCATACCGGTTGTAGGTGTCCAGATGGCTGAAAATCTTCCGCGCCGCCTGTAACATCGAGTAGCCTCGTTTCAGACGGAGCTCTTTTAACCGGATCAGCATTTTCTCCCGCTCCGGCGTTTCTTCTATTTTTCTGTACATGAATGAACTTCTTTTTCCTGTCCTGCTTCTTCTGCGGCTGCCACACTGAACCGGCCACGGCTGCAGCAGATGATCGTCTTTTTCGTCCGATCAATCGCATCGCTGGTCTCAATTTCTTCTGTCTTCATCGCAAGCGCCCCCGGAATGGCTCCGTGGGAAATCTCTACTGCGTCGCGGATATCCACGATCTGATAGCTCGACGGATCGAGTTCTTTTAATTCTTTTATTGAAATACTGGTACTCATGTAAATTTTCCTTTTCTTTCTTCTTTTGATTTACTTTTTGCGGATGTCTGCCATCGTATTCAACAACAGTTCCCGTTTCCAGAACACCAGGCCTGCACTTGCGAACAGAATCGCATACCGCAGGATCCTGTATGGGAACAGCAGATTGCAGATTACGCTTACTCCAATCAGAAATGCGGAACATGCCAGCAGAAATCCGGCATCCATCAGGTTTTCCTCAATGCCTTCTGCCACCAGAATCCGTTTGCTCACCACATAGTGTCCAACCGAATACAGAATATAGCATGCCAGCGTCGTGTAACCGGCTGCAACATAACCGAAAATATGGATAAAAATAAAGTTCAGCACTACGTTGGCTACCGCTGCTTCTCGTACTTTGCCATCGCATTGTCGTAAACACCATTGAACAGGTACAGCGATGTCAGAATCGTCAGGATCTGCAGCTAGGACAGATAAACCTTGTAGGTACCGTACTCCTCCGTGCTCATCAGACGTGTGAAAATCGGAACAGTAATGAACGAAATGCCCTTTTGAAGAAAGCTGCAGATCGTAAACCAGAGCGCCGCCCGTGCCTGAATCGAAAGAGAGCGGTATTTTGAAGTAATGTTCATGAAAGAACTCCCTGCTTTCAAATTATTTACGAGTTTTTGACGATTCAGAGCCATGCGAAATGGAAGAAAAATTGCGAATCATGGTTACATGAATGAGCTATTTTTGTAGAATTTCATATAGCGAGAAGCAACATCGAGATGCAGCGTAAGCGGAATCAAGATGGGGTTCTGAATCGTTATGTGTATTTTATGATACCAGCTCTTACATAAAGGTTAGTTTTTATCTGTCTGCGGAGTTTTCTTACATTCCAGTTGCATTTCATACACTCTGTTTCGTAAAAAAATCGTTCAAACGCATCATTTAATACCATAATTTCTCGAATATGTGAAAAAGACAAGTTATTAACTAAAACATCTGGATCTGTTACAAATTCGTTCGACACTGTCGAACTTTTTCCAAAATCTGGTAATTTAAATTCGCTCGACACTGTCGAACCAATTTGAGGATATACTTTATAAAAC
>ULVV01038596.1_pt1 | contig 11616 bp, 9 predicted proteins | sample 1959761 | NCBI WGS metagenome assembly ULVV01 (sample SAMEA4835795, study PRJEB28245) | human gut metagenome | biome: gut microbiome; material: fecal sample | place: Denmark | collected 2008
AAAGACAAGGTGGCGGAGTTCCTCAAGGTATATGATGACCAGAGCGTGTTTTCTCGTCCAAAAGGGAACTCGCCAGATACTGTACAAAATGAGATTCGAAAGACATACAAGATAGTTGTGACCCGTGATGACGGAGAAAGTTCCGTTCTGGAAGGCTCATTCGACAAGGACGGTCTGCCCGATAACTGGGCGGACTTTGTTGGCAGGCTGACAGACTTCTTCCAAGGTCAAAGCCTCGGGATGCTTTTCGATTCTCGCTCGTACAACAAGGTGCTGAGAAAGAGCAATGAGGTGACTTTTTGCGGCGTTGATATTGATGGCGTGGTGAGAACACGCTATTACCGCTGTGGGGACGAAATCTGCGAGGGAGATACGGTCGTGGTCCCGACACCGATGAAGCACACATCGGCTATAGGACGGGTTGTCGAAATTCGGTATTGTCCCAAAGACCAGATTCCGAAAGAGATGGCGCAGGCACAAGAGATTCTGGGCCTTGCCAAAGAAAAAGAATAGGGAAAAGAAAAAGAGGAGCTTAGAGCAGCTCCTCTTTTCTTGTTGCCTTATTCGCCCAGAACCTCTCCGAGAACAAGCACCGCGTTACGGACACATTCGTGGCAGGGACACAGAACCTTGCCGGTTCCGATGCCTTTCAAGTCTTTGCAGATAGTCGCGCCGCATTTGCCCTCAAAGCTCTGTACAAGTTCTTTGGAAACACGGGGTGTGCCTTTCCCATCGGTGAGAATGCCTGCCACCATGACAGCGCCAATCAGGACCCCGCAGGTGCTTTCCATACAGCCCCTCCCGGCAGCATATCCCGCAGTCAGCTTCATCAGGGTCTCCTCATCAATCGGGAGCTTGTCCTCGAACACTTTCACCACAGCCTGAGTGCAGTTGCATTTTCCGGTTGCTTTCAGTTCAGCAGCAGCCGCTGCGCGTTCTTCAACATTCATGCTTCACACTCCTTTTTTCTTTCCATTATACCACAAAAGGCAAATACCAAGAACAAGTGGTTCGGAATTGTCAAGCCTTCTGTCAGTTGTAGTGTATTTGATTGGACTTTCAAATTCTATTTTAGTCGCACATATTGCAACTTACGGTTGTATTTGCTATACTAATAACAACCGATAACAACCAACAAGGCACAAATAACAACTAATAGGTGTTACCGCGAACCGAGGAGGCCAATCATGGCGAGCGAACGAGTAATACTTCACTCCGATATGAACTGCTTTTACGCCAGTTGCGAGATGGCTTATAACCCAAAACTACAGGGCAAACCGATTGCGGTATGCGGTGACCCGGAGCGGCGAAACGGTATTGTGTTGACTGCCTCGTATCCGGCTAAGCGAATGGGAGTTAAAACTGGAATGCCCTTATGGGAAGCACAGCAGCATTGCAGAGACATCATCTTTGTTCCGGCTCATTATGACCTTTATACTAGGTACAGTAAATACACCAGAGAAATCTTCTTGCGTTTCACAGACCAGGTCGAATCGTTTGGCTTAGATGAAGCATGGCTTGATTGTACCGCAAGCCAGTCTCTTTTTGGCAGCGGGCAAAAGATAGCCAAGCAAATCTCCGACGCCGTGAAGGATGAACTCGGCATCACCTGTTCTATCGGCGTGAGCTGGAATAAAGTCTTTGCAAAGCTGGGGTCCGACTATAAGAAACCGGATGCCACCACCATCATATCAAGGTCAAACTGGAAAGATATCGTATTCCCGCTGCCTGCCACGGACCTTTTGTATGTTGGGTCCAAAACGGGAAAAAAGTTATCAAGCTACTGTATCCATACAATCGGTGATTTGGCGACTGCCAATCCAAACTTTCTGAAAGAGAAGCTTGGAAAAATTGGCCCCATGCTATGGGGGTTTGCAAACGGTCTTGATACGGGAGCGGTAGCAAAATACGAAGGCAGGGAAGCTCAGACACCTATCAAGAGCATTGGCAACAGTTGGACCACACCAAGAGACTTGTTCACGGATGAAGATGTCTGGATAGTTCTCTACCTGCTTTCAGAAAGCGTGGCAGCAAGGCTCAGAGAGAATCATTTCCGATGTCGAGGAGTAGAAGTGAGTCTCCGAGATTCCAGCCTTTTCAGCTTTGAGCGGCAAGTCAAGCTGCCTCAGCCAACGATGCAGGAAAAGGATATTGCGGAGGCAGCTTACCAGCTGTATAAGAAGAACTACCGGTGGAGTGAGCACCTACGCTCAGTTGGCGTGCGTGCCATTGACCTGCGGCCAGATACGGAACCAAACCAGATATCTTTTGAGTACAGCGCCGAAAAGCAGGAAGAGACCGAGCGGCTTGAATCCGCGATTGACGGGATACGGAACCGATTCGGGTATTACTCTGTGCAGCGAGCCGTCATGTACAAAGACCGGTTTCTCTCTCATTGTGATGCAAAGGGAGACCATACGATTCACCCACATGGGTATTTACAGGGAAGCACAGGGGAGCATCTAATCTATGTCAGAACCAAGAATTAAGAAATATGTCGAGGTCATTGCCGATTTCTCTCCTGAAGGCATTTTGACACCGCAGACAGTCATCTGGGACACAGGCCAGAAATTTGACATCACCTGCATCTCAGAAGTATTGCCGCGTAAATACTCAAAGACCGGCGGCATTGGGGTGCGCTATACCTGCCAGATAGGCAGAGCAAAAACATACCTATACTACGAAGTGGATAAATGGTTCGTCGAAGCAAAGGAGGGACAATGTGAATAATAAATACCGAGAGCAGACCTGCTGCTTTGTCGGGCACAAGGATATCCCACCGGGAGAACAGCTCAAAATATTAGCCAGGGTAGAGCATCGGCTCATTCCACTCATTCAGCAGGGGGTCACCTATTTTGGCATCGGCGGTTCCTTAGGCTTCGATACCCTCATGGCAGACATGTTAATTTCCTTAAAAGCTGCGCATCCACGGATTCGGATTATTGAGGTTTTGCCATTTGAGGGATACCGTTCTAAATGGAGCTTGGAACAGCAGCGGCACGCAGAGAAGATAGACAAACAGGTGGATAAGATTGTCTATGCGGCGAAAGAGCCAAGCAGGGGAGTATATCTTTTAAGAGACCGGCATTTAGTGGATTGTTCTGCCTATTGCATCTCCTATTGTACTAGAAATACTGGAGGCACAGCATATACGGTAAAATACGCTCTTGAACATGGCGTAACGGTGTACAACGCTTCAAGCTTCGACGTAAGTGCCTTGCTTCAGGCCCAGCCGCTTGGGAAGAACGAACAGGTAGTGTCTTCGCACAAAATATGAGGGAGATTTCCGGGCGTTTGGAAAAATACACCTAGGACTTTGAGCTTTGCTGCACAAAAACAAGCCTCCGCTGCTTGGCGGGGGTTGTTCTTATATTCTCCAAAAACGTTGAATCCGATTTCACTGAATTTTGTTTCAACATTATTTGATTTGCCGTTGCTCGGCCCGGCCCGGCAGCACGACGTCATAGCGGCCACTCCCAATATTCCTCCAGAACGTGATTCTCGACATTCGGTGCGAATCGCATATAATATAAACTGAAGATGCCAAAGAGAGGAGAGTAAAGCCGTGAAGGTCTTAGTCATTCCAGATTGCCATTTGAAACCCTGGATGTTTGCGCAGGCAGATACCATCATGAAAAAAGGCATTGCAGACAAAGCTGTCTGTCTCATGGACCTGGCAGATGATTTCGGGGTACATGATGATGCGCAGTATCTGGAGACCTATGAAACCGCAATCGCGTTTGCCAAGGAACATCCAGATACTCTCTGGTGCTACGGGAACCATGACCTGAGCCACATCTGGGGAAAACCGGAAACCGGATACCATCCGGAAAAAAGAGGGCTGGTGTGTCAAGAAATTAAAAAGTTGACAAATACCTTGCCAAAGAAAAGTCAACTTGCATATATCCACAAAATTGACAAAACACTTTTCATGCACGGCGGCCTTGCAAATCTCTTTGTTCAACTCCGGGTAGCACCACAGAACCGCAAAAATGTTCTCGCGGTTATCAAAGCTATCAACCAGATGGGCTGTGAGACAATGTGGGCAGCGGACTCTCCCATTTGGTATCGCCCGCAGCTGTCTCCGAATCAGAACGCAAAACGTTTGTATCGCGGCGGCAAATATCTGCAAGTGGTGGGGCATACGCCAGTCAAAGAAGTACACTTGGAAGACGGAGTTCTTTCCTGTGATACTTTCTCGACCTATCGTGACGGAACCCCATACGGGTCACAGGCTTTTTGTATCGTGGATACCATTACTTTGGAGTTTGAGACAGTTAAAGGCGGATGAGTGCCGATAAAACAAGCATTGAGAGAAACGGTGCTATATGCTATAATATTTTCAAGTTCAAGAACCACAGCCGATACAATCTCAACGAAGAGCTTGATACCTGCTTGAAACTGCACAGCAATAAAAAGCAAATATCAAATAACAGAAATGCAGCTTAAAGAGAAAGGCTGCCATATAAAATAACAAGAAACGTTTGCAAAAATAACAATCAGCGCGAAAGGGACGTCCCTTTCCTTACGGAGAAGAACTCCGTAAGGATGGGTTCTGGCTGCTTCCTGCGCTGCGCGGGGGTGGCACATCTGGGCAAACTGATTGACCTGTATTCTTATCCGGTCAGAACGGCAATGCGGTTTCTGCTGGAAGATAAGACGACAGGTGAAAATATAATCTGGGCAACGAATACTTATGAACGATATGGCGATGGTTATCGGCAGGATAATCAAATCACGCCAGAGCTGATTTCCGGGGTATATGCCAATCTTATCCAGCCGCGCATTTTGAAAGCGGAAGAAGAACAGGCGGCAAGAACGAAATCCAAAGCCGAGGTCTTTACGCCCTCTTGGGTCGTCTGCTACATGAACAATAAATGTGATGACGATTGGTTTGGATGTGAGAACGTATTTAATACGCTGAACGGTGAACACTGGGAGCCAACGAAAGAGCCTGTTAACTTTGAGAAAGAACGGGATTGGCAGCGGTATGTTGATTCTCGGCGGCTGGAAATCACCTGCGGCGAGGCCCCTTATCTGGTGTCCCGCTATGATGCCGCTACGGGTGAAGAACTGCCGATTGAAAGTAGAATCGGGATTCTGGACAGAAAGCTACGGGTCGTGAACGAGAACACCGATAACGAGACTGACTGGCTGAAATGGACGCGACGGGCGTTTGAAAGCACCTACGGCTACGAATATCAGGGTGACAACCTGTTGGTTGCGCGTATCAACCTGCTGATGACCTTTGTGGACTATATGCAGGAGCGATGGCGGCGGGAACCGACTGCCAAGGAACTGAACCAGATTGCCAATGTAATCTGCTGGAACATATGGCAGATGGACGGCCTAAAAGGGACGATTCCGGGCAAAGAACTGTACATATCAGACGACTACGAGCAGCTATCCCTGTTTGCGAGTGACTTTGAACAGGAAACACTGTTCGATGAGGCGGCTAAGCAAAATAAGAAATACGAATGTAAAATCCGTGATTGGCGTGCTATGCGGACAATTTCTTACAACCAAATGAAAGGAGAAAAGTGACGATATGAAGTTCGATTATGCAATTGGCAACCCTCCGTATCAACAAGAAATGGCGCAACACCAAACCGAAAACGGGCAAAAAGCTCAAACCAACATTTTTCAGTATTTCCAGATGGAAGCAGATAAAATTGCATCAGAAGGTTCTGTACTTATTTATCCTGCTGGGCGTTGGATTCATCAGTCTGGAAAAGGTATGAAAGACTTCGGACTTAAGCAGATAAATGATAAACACTTGGCAAGAGTGATTATGTATCCGAATTCAAAAGAAGTCTTTTCCTCTGCCGCAATTGCTGATGGTGTATCTATCGTTCAAAAGAATATGAAAAAAGAAACAAATGGATTTGAATACACCTATATTGTTGGAGGAAATGAAACAACTGTTCATGTGGATAATCCGGGGACAGATTTGATGCCGCTAAATCCGAAAGATTTCTTCGTATTGAGCAAGGTTGATGACTATGTAAAAAACAATGGAATTGGCTATATGCATAGCTCTATTTTGCCAAGAACATTTTTTGGAATTGAAAGTGATTTTGTCGAAAAGAACCCAACAAAAGTCCGAAAGTTTACGAGCGATTCGGATATGGACTTTAAGAAGGAAATCAAGTTGTTTACGAATGATAAGGCAGGTAAAGCCGGAAGAGCAACTTGGTTTATTGCTGATAAAAGTGTTGTGCCTAATAATGCGAACCGAATTGGTGAATGGCAAGTTGTAGTTTCAAGCGCCAATGCAGGAGGACAAAAGCGCGATAATCAGCTTGAGATTATCGATAATCATTCGGTCTTTGGACGTTCCCGTGTTGCGATAAAGTCTTTTAAGACAGAAAAAGAGGCCCCAAAATTTTTACCACTATATGAAGACTTACCTTGTGCGCTATACATTTCTAATGACGGACGAGGCGCTGACTTCTCTGGGAAAGAGGGTCCCTGATTTTGGCTCATATGCGGATGGCAAAATTTTCGACTATTCAAAGCCGTTAGATGAACAGCTTTTTAAAGCTTTTAACCTGACTGATGAAGAAATTGCTTATGTTAAAGAGCGAGTGGATGGTGTTCGAAAATGAGTACAAAGATAGTAATCAAAACAACGGACCGCGTTGTTCCGATGATTTATGCCTATACCACTCCTGAAATTGCCCGCCACAACGGTTGGACGAAAATCGGCTACACCGAGCAGGACGTAGACAAGCGTCTGAGTCAGCAGACCCATACTGCCGATGTGGAATACAAAGAAGAATGGCGCGGCAATGCTACATTCGAGGACGGCTCCGGTGATACATTTACCGACAGAGATTTTCACCGCTATCTGCGCAAGCTGAACATTGAGAACGACCCCAAGAACGAATGGTTCCATGTGACGGGACCTGTTTCCCGCAAACACTTCTATGATTTCCGTGCGAATCGCGGTATTTTGCAATCGCTGACCGCCGCAACCCCGTATAATCTGCGTGAGGAGCAGGAGGATGCGGTAGAGAAAACGCTGGATTACAGCCGCCTGCATACCAAGGGTGAATACCTCTGGAACGCAAAGCCGCGCTTCGGCAAAACACTTACGGCCTATGAGCTTTGCAAACAGATGGACGCAGACACGGTCCTTATCGTGACGAACCGCCCTGCGATTGCAAACTCGTGGTATTCCGACTACGAGAAGTTCCTCGGTCCCGATTCCGGGTATCTGTTTGTGAGCGATACCAGCTCCCTGCAGGGGAAGCCTTTTGTTGTGAGCCGCAATCAGTATCTGGATATGCTGAACAACGACGACTACAAGTGCATCGAGTTCGTCAGCTTGCAGGACCTCAAAGGCTCCATTTACTTTGGCGGTGAATTTGAAAAGCTGAAAGAAGTCAATGACATTCATTGGGATGTTCTGATTATTGACGAAGCCCACGAGGGCGTAGATACCTACAAGACGGATGTGGCGTTCGACCATATTGACCGCAACTTTACGCTGCATCTGTCCGGCACGCCGTTTAAGGCCATTGCCAGCGAAAAATTCAAAGAGGACGCCATCTATAACTGGACCTATGCCGACGAGCAGAAGAAAAAACGCGATTGGCAGGGTGACCAGAGCGAGCAGAATCCCTACGCGAATCTGCCGCAGCTTAATATGTTCACCTATCAGATGTCCGAGGTCGTTCGGGATGAACTGAAGCATGGTATTGAAATCAACGGCGAGACAGAAGAATGGGCGTTTGACCTGAACGAGTTTTTTGCAGTCAATCAGGCCGGAAACTTTGTGCATGACAGCGCGGTGGACAAGTTCCTTGATGCGCTGACTACACAGACTAAGTTCCCGTTCTCCACACCGGAATTACGCGATGAATTAAAGCATACGCTTTGGCTGCTGAACCGTGTGGACAGCGCCAAGGCTCTGGCCCGCAAGCTGAACAACCATCCTGTTTTCAAGGATTACAAGGTCGTCGCGGCAGTGGGTGACGGCAGGCTGAACGATGATGATTCTGCCAAAAAAGCGTTTGACAGCGTTACCGAGGCTATCGCCCAGAATGACAAGACGATTACGTTGTCTGTCGGTCAGCTTACCACAGGCGTTACGATTCCGGAATGGACTGCTGTGCTGATGCTGAGCAGTATCAAGAGCGCGTCCCTGTATATGCAGGCGGCGTTCCGTGCGCAGAATCCGTGCTTGTTCCGCGACAAAGGCAAGTTCTACCGCAAGGAGAACGCCTACATCTTCGACTTTGACCCGGCACGAACCCTTATGATTTTTGAGGAGTTCGCCAACGACCTGTATGCCAGCACCTCCGATGGTCGCGGTGATACCGAAACCCGCAAAAAGCACATCAAGGAATTGCTGAACTTCTTCCCGGTCATCGGTGAGGATGAAGACGGCGAGATGGTGGAGCTGGATGCCGAAAAGGTGCTTTCTATTCCGCGAAAGATTCGCTCCACAGAAGTTGTGAATCGCGGATTTATGTCCAACTATCTGTTTCAGAATATTTCCAATATCTTCGGCGCTCCGCAAGCGGTTGTGAATATTATTACGAAGTTCACCCCCGTGGACGAACCGAAAAAGCAGGAAGTCAAGAAAGAAGATTTGGACCGCGTCCATGTGGATGAAAACGGCGATGTCAAAGTGGATGAGGGCTATGTTATCGGTTTGGCCGATGATATTTTTGGCGATAAAATCTATGAGACTGTCAGCGAGCAGGTCACGCAGGCTATTGATAAAGTTGCCGTTGACCAGCCCAAGGATAAAGCGCTGGAAGCACTGCAGGAGGCTTTCAAGGCACAGGCTGTCAAACCTATCGTTGCTGCAGCTACCTCCAATTATGACTCGGAAATTAAGGCATCGGATGCCAAGCGCGTAGAGAAGAAGCTGGGCGAGGATGCAGACCGTCTGGTAGCGCGGACTTATGGCGATTACCGCATTGAAACCAACCAAATCGAAAAAGAGCGCCATGAACAGTTAGCTGCTGCTGTACCCCACGAACAAGAAAAAATCAACCAAGAGTTCGACCAGAAGAAAGAAAAAGCTGCTGCCAAGTTGAAAGCGGCTTTGAATGATACGGTCAGCAGCTTCGTGGAAGATGCCGCCAAAGAGACTGTCCGCAGCTATGAGACACAAATCGAGGAACGCAAAAAGAACGATGTGGAAGATACCATCCGCGACCATCTACGCGGTTTTGCCCGCACGATACCGTCATTTCTGATGGCCTATGGCACAGAGGATACCACTCTTGCCAACTTCGACCAAATCGTTCCCGATGAAGTTTTCCAAGAAGTCACCAGCATCACGCTGGAGCAGTTCCGTTTCCTGCGCGATGGCGGCGACTACGAGGATACCGCCAAAGGCGAGACAAAGCACTTTGACGGAAAACTGTTTGATGAAGTTGTATTCGATGATTCCATCAAAGAGTTCCTGCGGCTGAAGCACGAGCTGGCAAACTATTTTGACCCGGCGAACGAGAAGGATATCTTCGACTACATCCCGCCGCAGCGCACGAATCAAATCTTTACGCCGAAAGCAACCGTGGCGAAGATGGTATCGCTTTTGGAAGAAGAAAATCCTGGATGCTTTAATGACCCGGACAAGACCTTTATTGACCTGTACATGAAATCGGGCCTGTACATTACCGAAATCGTGAAGCGTCTGTACCAGAGCGAAGGCATGAAAGCTGCGTTCCCGAACCCCAAGGAGCGGCTCGAACACATCTTTGAAAAGCAGGTCTACGGTCTGGCTCCGTCCGAAATTATTTATCGCATTGCAACCAACTATATTCTTGGGTTCTCTGAGGAGCATAACGGAAAGCAGTACAACTTTCGTATGTGCGATGCATTGCCTTATGCAAAGGATGGGACGTTGAGCGAAAAGCTGGATGAGTTATTTGGATAAAACAGTATAGGAATATAGCTAAGCCGCCAAGCGAGTGAAATCGTTTGGTGGCTTTTCTTTTTGCTACGGAAAAGTAGACATTGTACTTGTCATGAGCTTGTTGCATACTTGCTACGAACTTGCTAAAAACTTGCTAAGCACTTGCTACGCTTCACCTCGAAGCAAGTTCATTTTTTTTGCGCGAAAGAATATCGGATAAGTGACGCTTCCTACTCGTATGACCGAGAGAAAACATGCAAAGACTCTACCATTCTGGTAGGGCTTTTTTGCTGCCCAAAAAGTTGGAAAAATGTCGCAAGCGAGCCGCTGAAACCTCAGAATTTTGTCGCAGCCTTTCCGAATATGAGATGTATCTCACAAAAGCGAAATGCGCTGCTTCGTATCTGTGGTGAGACAATCGGAACAGGCGAATAGCAAAATCTCAGCTGCCGCAAATGCTGTCAAGTTCAAATCACAACTCCCAAAAGTTTCGTTTGGGAAAGCCTGCATTAAAAGTTTCGTTCTGGAAAATGCAGAGGGAAAAGGAAAATGTCGAAGCATATATGCACTGATTTTCTTCTTGCTATTTGTGCAATCCGCTCAAATTGGCGATAAATATTCCCAAAATAAATAAGTCAAAGTGCTTTTGGTGTATAATGGCTCTGACAAACAGAAAAAAGGAGAACACTATGAAAAAGGTTGTATCATTAGCACTTTCGACTTTGCTCGTCCTCTCGTTGGCTGCCTGTGGCAAGGCAGACAGTTCTGCTGCAGCCTCAAGTGAATCCAAGTCAAGTGCTTCGTCAAATAGCACTTCCAATAGCACGCAAGATTACAGCCCTGACGGGATTAAAGTAGGAGAGACATATACTACAGAAGACGGCAAAACATATGAAAGGGTGTGGAACGGCACGGGCAGCGATTTACCTACGCCGTCCCCCGAACCCAAAATTACATACGATAATGATTTCCAGGCACAAACACTTGTTGATAATGAAGAATGCACCATTATCTTGCAGAGCGTAGGCTACGATGATGATTACGGCTATTATTGGAAGCTTTACTTCAAGAATAAGACATCAGATAAAAAACTCGGTTACTCGTTTGGCGACTGCACATTGAATGGCGTGGGTGCGAGCCTTTGGCTTACGAGTGTTGAACCTGGTCAAGAGGAAACGGAGATTCATCATTGGGAAAGTTCCGGGCTTAAAATTTATAACATCAATCCGCAGGATATCAATACGGTAAGTTTTTATCTCGATGTCTATAACGAATTAGATTATGATGTTATCCCACGGCATGACTTTGTTGATGACGATTTCGTGGTTTATCCAAAAGGGGAAGAAAACGCAACCGAGCCAAAGCATGAAACCCAACCCACAGACCTCGTACTGGCCGACAATGACGCTTGCACTCTGATGATTTGTGGATTTGACCCCGATGGCCTACACGGTTATACGGCCAAAGCTTACATAGAAAACAAGACGGATAAAGAAATCATGTTTGCCTTTAGAAGCGGAGGCTCTATAAACGGTTTTGAGTGCTTCCCTGAAACAGATACAATGGGAATTGATGCGCACACTAATGCCTATGTAGACATCTACTATTACGATTATTTAGATACTTATGAGGCCAACGGTAAAGACCCCACCTCTGTCACCGAAATGGTGATGCCAATCGTTATAAACAATTCCAGTACTCGGGACATCTATGTAGATGAGACTTTCACTATTAACCCT
>ULVV01029871.1_pt1 | contig 11597 bp, 8 predicted proteins | sample 1959761 | NCBI WGS metagenome assembly ULVV01 (sample SAMEA4835795, study PRJEB28245) | human gut metagenome | biome: gut microbiome; material: fecal sample | place: Denmark | collected 2008
CTATGGGTCAAATGAAAATGTCCTTGACTTGGGGAGCACTTTAGCTCCCGTTGGGGTCAGCGTTTGGGTCAGGAAAAAGCGGCATCCGAAAATGGCAACTTATAAAAAGCAAAAGTCCTCGAAATCAGACGATTTCGAGGACTTTTGGTACGCCGTGAGGGATTCGAACCCCCGGCCTTCTGGTCCGTAGCCAGACGCTCTATCCAGCTGAGCTAACGGCGCATGTCCCGTACCGGACAACGGTGTTATACTACCACAGCTTTCTGAGAAATGCAATAGGAAATTTCAAATTTTTAGAAAAAATTTTTGAACCCTTCGAAACAATAGGTTTGACAGGGAAATGCAACGCGAGTACAATAATTATGATTTTGATTTTCTTGCAAGGAGCAATACTATGGAAAACACATTCAAAGGCAGCAAAAATTACGTCGCGAGCCCGGAGCTGATGAACGCGGTGAACATCGCCATGGCGCTCAAAAAGCCGCTTCTCATCAAGGGCGAGCCGGGCACGGGCAAAACGATGCTCGCCGAGGCGGTGGCCGAGGCACTGGGCAAAAAGCTTATCATCTGGAGTGTCAAGTCCACAACGAAGGCGCAGGACGGCCTGTACGTCTACGACGTGGTGCAGCGTCTGTACGACAGCCAGTTCGGCTCGGCAGGCGTGGACGATATCGCAAAGTATATCAAGCTCGGCAAGCTCGGCGAGGCGTTTTCCGCCGACGAGCAGGTCGTGCTGCTGATCGACGAGGTCGACAAAGCAGACCTCGAGTTCCCAAACGACCTTCTTTGGGAGCTCGACAAGATGGAATTCTACATTCCCGAGACGAAGGAGACCGTCAAGGCCAAGCACCGTCCCATCGTCATCATCACCTCGAATGCGGAAAAGGAACTGCCCGACGCGTTCCTGCGCCGCTGCATCTTCCATTATATCGAATTCCCCGACCAGCAGCAGATGGAGAAGATCATCCGCGTCCACTTCGACCATGTCGACGAGACGCTTTTGATGCAGGCAATGCAGGCATTCTATTATATCCGCTCGATCGACTCGGTGGAGAAAAAGCCCTCGACGTCCGAGCTTGTCGACTGGATCCGCGCGCTCGAGCTTGCCGGCGTGGATGTCTCGAAGATTTCGAGCGAGATCCCGTTTATCGGTGTGCTCCTGAAAAAGGACAAGGATATCTCCACGGTGCAGCGCCGCCTGAGAAGATAACACGCTATGTTTACTGGATTTTTCTATCTTCTGCGTGCGCACGGGTTTCACGTCAGCCTGAATGAGTGGATGACGCTCATTGAGGGATTGATGATGGACTTGCAGCACGATTCGCTCACGGGCTTTTACGAGCTCTGCCGCGCGGTGCTCGTCAAGTCTGAGGCGGATTACGATAAGTTCGACCAGATCTTCCTCGAATACTTCGACGGGGTGCCCTATCAGGACGAGCTTCCCGAAGAGCTGATGGACTGGCTCAACAATCCCGCCGCCGCGATGGAGGAGTTCCGCAAGTTCCTGCGCACGCAGGGCTATCAGGAAAAGACCGTCGAAGAGATCCTCAAGATGTTTGAAGAGCGGCTAAAGGAGCAGACCGAGGAGCACAACGGCGGCTCGTACTGGGTCGGCACAAACGGCTATTCGAACTTCGGTAACAGCGGCCACAGCCCGCAGGGCATCCGCGTTGGCGGGCAGAGCATTTACCGCCGCGCGTTTCAGGTGGCGGGGGAGCGCAAGTTCCGCGATTTCCGCAAGGACAATGTGCTCGACATCCGCCAGTTCCAGATGGCGTTCCGCCTGCTGCGGCAATATTCCGCGCAGACGCAGGAGGCCAAAACGGAGTTCGACGTGGATGAGACGATCCGCGAGACCTGTGACAATGCAGGCACGCTGTCGATCTGCTACAAGCGCCCGCGCAAAAACACCGTCAAGGTACTGATGCTGATGGACTCCGGCGGCTCGATGGATTACTATGCGCGCCTCTGCTCCATGCTGTTCCAGGCGGCGCGGCAGTCGAATCATTTTAAGGAGCTGCACGTCTACTACTTCCACAACTGCATTTACTCCAACGTTTACTCCGACCCGCGGATGTACCGCGAGCACGCGGTGTCGACGGACTGGATCCTGCAGAACTTCGGTAGCGAGTACAAGGTCATCCTCGTCGGCGACGCGCTGATGGACATGTATGAGCTGACGGAAAAGCGCTACGACTTCCGCGCAGGCGAGGTGAAGTGGTCGGGCCTTGACCAGATCAAGCGTTTCCGCGACCATTACGACCACCTGATCTGGCTCAATCCCGAGGAGCCCCCGCGCTGGGGCGGCTACTGGGGCGAGAGCTATGGCCACATCGCCAAAGTCGTGGACATGTACCCTCTGACCGTCGACGGTCTGGAGCGCGGCATGAAAAAACTGCTTGTGAACCGGTAAAAACGCAGGAGGGCGGCGCATCGCCGCCCTCTTTTCGCTTGCAGAGGAAATACTTGATTTTGACAGCCAAAGATACTATAATAATTTTCTAATTCCTTTATTTATGCTTTTGATGGATTGCGAGGATCATTTATGGACAAAGCGAAGAAAAACGACACGATCCATGCGGCGGCTGACCGCATGGCGGCGAACTACAAGAGCTCTCAGATCCCCATGTACGGCGACGCGCTGCGCATGCCGAACCGCAACGCGGTCATCGAGATCATCCGCGACTGTCAAAAGCTCATTTTCCCCGTTTACTACGGCGACCGCGACCTCTTGAAGCTGCCGCCTGAGCAGTACAGCGCGCTTTTGATGGAGCACATTCACGAAAAGCTGACGCGCCAGATTACGCTGACGATGCCGGAGTGCGACGAAAACTGCGACCGCGCCTATGAGATCAGCACAGCGTTCATCGAGCGCATCCCCGCCATTCAGGAGTTGCTGCTCAAGGATCTGTCGGCGAACTTTGAAGGCGACCCCGCGGCTTACAGCAAGGAGGAAGTGCTGCTCTCGTATCCCGGCATGTTTGCCATCTTCATCTACCGCATCGCGCACGAACTGTATGAAAACAAGGTTGCGATGATCCCGCGCATGATGTCCGAGTACGCCCACTCCCAGACGGGTATCGACATCAACCCCGGTGCGAAGATCGGCGAATACTTCTTCATCGACCACGGCACGGGCGTCGTCGTCGGCGAGACGACGATCATCGGCGACAATGTCAAGCTCTATCAGGGCGCAACGCTCGGTGCGCTCTCGCCCGCTGGTATGGCGACGAACCCGAATGTGCGCCGCCACCCGAAGGTCGGCAACAACGTCGTCATCTACGCAAACTCCACGCTGCTCGGCGGTGCGACCGAGATCGGCGACAATGTTGTCGTCGGCGGCAACGCGTTCCTGACGTCTTCAGTAGAACCCGATACGATCGTGAGCGTCAAGAATCCGGAGATGACGTTCCGCGGCAAGCGGCATAAGGAAGAATGATCCTGGCGGAGGGGGCGCACGTCCGCCTGCGGACGATGCGGCGGGAGGACCTGGACGAATTATATGCTCTGCTCTCGGATGAAACGGTGATGCGCTGGCTGGAGCCGCCGTTCGATCGTGCACAGACCGAAAACTTTTTGGAGCGGGCAGGGCTTTCCGAGCCGCCGCTCGTTTACGCCGCCGAAAACGCGGAGGGAGAATTCCTCGGCTACGCCATCTACCACGATTATGACGAGCGCAGCCGCGAGATCGGCTGGGTGCTCAAGCCTGCCTTTTGGCACAAGGGCTGCGCGGACGAAATGACGGTCCTTCTGACCGCACTTGCGCGGCGGGAGGGGAAGGACGCCGTGATCGAATGCGTCCCGGAACAGACGGCGAGCGCGCACATCGCGCGCAGGCACGGCTTTTCCTATGAGGGCCGCGTGGACGGCTGCGACATTTACCGCCTGCGCTGTGAAAAATAAGAACGAGGGCGCTTCCCAGTTCGGGAAGTGCCCTCGTTGTGTTATGCTGTGTACCGGCCGGTACGCACGGTGGGTGAGAGCCTCCTACTCGATTTGAGGGGGGATCAGACCGTGGTGCCGAGGTCGTAGGCCTCACGCATTGTGGAGAAGGTGGCGGCAGCGCCGCGCTCGGAGAGGCCCTTGCCCCAGACGTAGCCCTTTTCGACCGCGCCGGGCAGGCACTCGAGCCAACTTCTGAAGCCCGCGAGCGCGCCGTCTCTCACAACATCGCTGTCAGCGGCAGAGGTGAAGAGGAAGTAGAACTCCTTGTTGACATAACTCGGATGTGTGCTGTAGGTGCGGTCAAACACCATCTTGAGCTGGGCGTTGATGGAGTGGAAGTAGACCGGAGAAGCGAGCACGATGACGTCGGCTGCCTTGAGCGCGGGGAAGATCTCCTGCATGCCGTCGTTCTGCACACACTTGCAGTCATGGCTGAGGCAGTAGTCGCAGGCGAGGCAGGGGTTGAGCTTCAGATCGGCGAGACGAATCTTCTGCGCCGCGTGACCGGCCACGAGCGCGCCGCGCAGGAACTCGTCACAGAGAAGATCGGAGTTGCTGCCCTGACGCGGGCTGGAAGAGAGAATGAGCACATTTTTCATTGTGGAAACCTCCAGAGGGTATTTTGCCGGAATTTGCCGGAAAGTGTTTCCCAAATTGTAGCGCGGCAAAAGGGGTTAGTCAACTTTAACAAAATGCCCTCGCATAGCGTTTGCACAGAGGATATGGACAAAAGCGCATCAAGACGCACAAAAGCCGGCAGGAGAGGAGACCTGCCGGCTTTCGCGCCTACATTGAGAAAAGAGAGAAAAGGATGATAACAAAATTAATAGAGGAGACTGCTTTACAGCAGCATGACGCCCGCATCCTCGCAGGTCTTGCGCGTGGCTTCGTCCCACAGGGAGACCTGTACCTCGCCGATGTGCGCGGTGCCGATGAGCAGCATGCACAGGCGGCTCTGGCCGATGCCGCCGCCCATGGTCAGGGGCAACTCGCCATTCAGCAGCATCTTGTGGAAGGGGAGCGCGCGGCGGTCGTCGCAGCCGGCGATCGTCAGCTGGGAGTCGAGGGACTTGGGGTCGACGCGGATACCCATGGAAGAGATCTCGAACGAGCGGCCGAGCACTTCGTTCCAGTAGAGGATATCGCCGTTGAGCTCCCAATCGTCATAGTCGGGGGCGCGGCCGTCGTGCTTGATGCCGGACTTTAAGATCTTGCCGATCTGCATCAGGAAGACGACGCCCTTCTTCTTGCAGATCTCATCCTCGCGCTGCTTGGGTGTCAGGTCGGGATAGAGGTCTTCGAGCTCCTGCGTGGTGATGAAGAAGACCTCACTGGGGAGCTTGGTGTGCAGGGAGGGGAAAGCGACATTCAGCGCGCTGCTCGTCTCGCTGACGGCGGAGACGATATCGCGCACGGTGCGCTTGAGATAAGCGACGTTGCGGTCCTCGGCGGAGATGACCTTTTCCCAGTCCCACTGGTCCACGTAGACGGAGTGGAGGTTGTCGACCTCTTCGTCGCGGCGGATGGCGTTCATGTCGGTGAACAGGCCCTTGCCGACCTTGAAATCGTAGCGCTTGAGCGCAAGACGCTTCCACTTGGCCAGCGAATGAACGACCTGGGCATTGGTGCCGACGTCGGGAATGTCAAAGGAGACGGGACGCTCGACGCCGTTGAGGTTGTCGTTCAGACCAGAATTTTCATCCACGAACAGCGGAGCAGAAACCCGGCGGAGATTGAGGGCATTGCTCAGATTGACCTGAAAATTGCTCTTGATGAATTCGATGGCGCGCTGCATTTCATAGACAGACAGCGGGGTGTGGTAGTCCTGCGGGATATAGACTTTGCTCATACCGGTTTCACTCCTTAAGAAAAAGTATGCGCTAATTATAATCAGGCATATTAGGAAATTCAATAGTGAAATTTTAAGTAGTTGAGCTTGCAAAATGAGAAATTTTTGTCGACATGGTCAGCAATATGGAAAAACTTAATCCTTTTGCCCGTTGCAATCTGAAAGCACGCGTGATAGACTGCATAATGAGATAAAATGCAGATAGGAGGCTCTTTTGTGAGAACACTCTTGAAAGGCGCGGACATTCTGCTGCGCAAGGAAAACGGATATGAAACGCTGCACGGCGCCTATCTCGGCGTCGATGAGGCGAAGATCGACTATATCGGTGAGGAAAAACCCGAAAAGGCCTATGACCTTGAAAAGGACATGAGCGGCAGGCTCCTTGCCCCGGGACTCATCAACTGCCACAGCCACATCGCCATGACGCTGATGCGCGGCATCGGCAGCGGACTGCCTTTGCAGGACTGGCTCTTCAAGGCCATTTTCCCGATCGAGGACAAGCTCGTGCGCGAGGATATCGCCGCAGCGAGCCGCTTTGCCCTGATCGAGATGATCGCGGGCGGCACGACGAGCTTTTCCGATATGTACTTTTTCCCCGAGGAGACCGTCTGGGCGGTCGAAGAGGCGGGGATCAAGGCGAACCTGAACCGCTGTGTGCAGTGCTTTGACGAAAACCAGACCGTGGAGCAGAACACGCAGATCCCCGAATCGCTCGCGCTTTTTGAAAAGTACCATGGCGCGGCGGATGGGCGCATCCGCATCGACTTTTCCATCCACGCGGAGTATACCTGCAAGAGCCATATCGTCAAGGCGTACAGCGACCTCTGCCGCGAAAAGGGCGGACGTATGCACATCCATCTTGCCGAGACCGCGCGCGAGCAGCGCGAGTGCATCGAGCGCTACGGCAAAACGCCGACGGAGTGGTTTGAATCGCTCGGCACGTTCGATTCGCCCACGGCGGCGGCGCACTGTGTCGCCGTGACGGAGCGCGACATGGACATTCTGAAGGCGCACGGCGTCAGCGTCATCCACAATCCAACGTCGAACTTGAAGCTCGGCAGTGGCTTTGCTCCCATCCGCCAGATGATGGACAAAGGCATCAACGTGACGCTCGGCACTGACGGCACGGCCAGCAACAACAATTTAAATATGTTCGAGGAGATGCACCTCGCTGAGATCATGCACGACGGCTATCACAACGACCCGACGCTGATCTCCACGCAGGAGGTGCTCGATATGGCGACGGTCAACGGCGCAAAATTGCAGGGCCGCGACGACACTGGCGTGTTGGCTGTCGGCAAAAAGGCTGACATCATTGCCGTTGATCTGAGCAAGCCCCACCTCTATCCCAATTTCGACACGCCCGCGCTCCTGACCTGTTCGGCACAGGCGGGCGACGTGTGCATGACGATGGTGGACGGCAAGATCCTGTACGAAAACGGTGAATTTAAGACGCTGGACGAGAACAAGGTGCGCGCCGACATGGAGCGTGCCGTTGAGCGCCTTTATAGAAAGTGAGAGAGAAGAAACATGGAGAGAGCGGATAAAGACCTCGCCTTTTTGCTGCGCTACGAGAATGTCGCGTGGTTTGAAGACGGCGAGGTGCGCATCTTAGACCGGCGCATTTACCCCGCAAAGGTCGAATTTGTCACCTGCCGCACACATCAGGAAGTCGCGCGGGCCATCACCGACATGGTGACGCAGAGCGCGGGCCCCTACACGGCGGCGCCGATGGGCATGGCGCTCGCGGCGTGGGAATGCCGCGGCAAATCGGCGGACGAGCAGATGGAATACCTCAAGAAAGCGGCTTACACCATTTCCCACGCGCGCCCCACGACGCAAAAGCGCATGACGCTTCTGTGCGACATCTGCCTGAAAGAGGCCGAGCGCGCGCTTTCAGCGGGGGAGAATGTGGCCGAGGCCATCAAGAATAAGACCATCGAGCTCAACAACGTGCGCTATAACAGAATGGCGAAGATCGGCTCGTACTTAGTCGATATGTTCCCCGACAACGGAACGGTGATGACGCACTGCTTCGCCGAGACCATCGTCGGCACGATGCTTCGTGAGTGCCGCAGCCGCGGCAAAAACATCCGGCTGTTCTGCCCAGAAACGCGCCCGTTTTTTCAGGGCGCGCGCCTGACGGCGTCCGTCTGCCACGACATGGGCTTTGACGTGACGGTCATCTCCGACAATATGCCGGCGTTCGTCATGCAGAACGAAAAGGTCGACGTTTTCACCACCGCGGCGGACGCCATCTGCTGCGACGGCCATGTCGTCAATAAGGTCGGCACGTTCCAGAACGCCATCGTCGCCAAGTACATGGGCATCCCGTACTTCGTCACCGGCGCGCCCGATCAGGGACACGAGACGGTGGACAGCATCCACATCGAAATGCGCGACCCGAATTTCACGCTCCAAGCCATGGGCGTGCGCACGGCGATGGAGGGTGTGAAGGGCTACTATCCCGCCTTCGATATCACGCCGCCGCATCTCGTCTCGGGCGTCGTGACCGACCTTGGTATTTATTCTCCCTACGATCTGCACCACTATTTTACGGACGGCAGCATCGGCAAGGACAATCTGGTGATCTAAATGGAACAAAATCTGGACATTCTTCGTCAGGAAATCGTGGACAAATCGCTTGAGGCGTTCCGCGAGGGCCTGTTTTCCGGCACGAGCGGCAACATGAGCTGCCGCGTCGCGCCCGATGAAATGCTCATCACGCCGACGTCCGTGCGCTATGATGTACTGCGCGCACAGGACATCGTGTATATGAAGCTCGACGGCACGGTGCTGGAGGGTGAATTGCAGCCCTCGAGCGAGTGGCGCATGCACGCGGCGGTCTACAAGGCGTATGGCGAGACGAACGCCGTCTTCCACACGCATTCGCCCTATGCAACGGCGTTCGCCGTCGTGCGGAAGAGCATCCCCGCGGTGTTGATCGAATCGTGCATCTTTTTGGGCGGCGACATCCGCTGCGCGGACTACGCCGCGCCGGGGACAGAGGCCGTCGGCACGAACGCCATCCCTGCGCTCAGGGACCGCGGCGGCTGCACGCTCGCTAATCACGGCGTGCTCGCCGTGGGGAAGGACCTTGCGCAGGCATATCTGCGCGCGGAATACATCGAAGATGTTGCAAAGATCTATGCCTATGCCAAGGCCATCGGCGAGCCGGTGGCGCTCGATACACTCTAAATTACCCTGCGCATGGGCGCAGAAGGAGAACTGCCAATGAAAAGGTTTCTGAAAAAAGACAAGCTTCTCGTGCTTCTTGCACTGCTGGCGCTGCTCGTTTCGCTCGTGCCGATCGCCGGGCGCGTGCAGACCGAGGAGAACAATAAATATTACGAATGTGTCCTCGACTATTCGAGCCTGCGTGCCATGGCGCGCCAGTCTGAAATGAGCGAGGATGAGTGGCTCGACCTGTTCCGCTCCCTCGGCGTGGACAAGGTGGCGCTCAGCGAGGCGAGCGCGCTCGACCTGCACCAGAGCGCGGCCATCCCCGTGCACGCGATGACCGTGAAAAAGGCGATGGAAAACTACGGCTGGGAGGATAGCTACCCCGCCGAGGTCGCGGCGTGGCTGCGCGAGAGCACCGATGTGAGCGATTGCCTCATCTGGACGGAGACTGCCGCGGGCTACGAGTGGATCCTCGACGCTTTCACCGCCCGCTTTGAAGATTTTGAAGCCAAGACCTATCTTGAGGGCGAGCACGGCTTCCTCTTCGTCCAGCAGCAGAAAAACGGCATGAAGGGCGAAAAGCTGCTCGACCTTTGCCTCGGCATCTGGCCCGATACGGTGGAGCTGCTCGAGCGCCACGGCTACGAGATCATTCCGCGTACCGTGACGAAGAAGGACATGAACGGCACAAAGTTTGCGGCGGCTTATATCGATGTGCTCAAGCATTATGATGCGCCTTACTTTATGAACAGCGGCAAGGAGCTTGTCGGCTACGAGAGCGACGAGGGCTGGGATATGCTCGTGCAGTATCTCAACGAGAGCGGCGCGAGCGTCGCCATGATGGAGCAGAACGACCAGAGCCTCAACCTCACCTGGCCGGGCATTGAGGATCTGCTCAATGAAACGGGCTATCACGGCGTGCGCGTCTTCAACGAGTGGGCCTACATCCAGAACCGCTACCAGTACTGCGGCTACGAGGGCCCGGAAGAGATCACGAACACGTTCTTTAGAGCCATCGCCGAGCGTAATTGCAAGATCATCTTCCTCAAGATGATCCTGGAGCCGGACAACGACGTGAGCTGGGACGCCGACGAGAAGGAATGGACCTATGTCACCGATCCTGCCGACTATGAAAAGATGCTCAAAGACCTTGATGCGCGCCTTGCCCCCCTCGGCTACACGCGCGGCACGGTGCCGGCGATGGAGCTGAAAACGCCGCCTTTGGCGCTGCGAATCGTGCAGAGCGTCGGCACGGCGGCGCTGCTGGTGCTGCTCTTTGACCTCTTCTTCCACATCGGCGCGCGCTGGCGTATGATCCTTCTGGCGCTCGGTGTGCTGGGCTTTGCCGCGCTCAGCGTGCTGAAGCCTTCGCTTTTCCGCCTGCTGCTCTCCATGTCCGGCGGCATCGTGATGCCGTCGCTTGCGGCGGTGGGCCTCTGCCGCGTGCTAATGGAAAAGAGAAGGAGCGAGCCGCGCGTGCGCTTTGGAAAGCTTCTTGGCTACACGCTCGGCGTTTCCGCTTTGACCATCCTGACCGCGTTCTGCGGTTCGCTGCTTGCGACCTCCGCGCTCTCGCAGCTCTCCTACATGATCGAGATGGAGCTCTACCGCGGCGTGAAGATCATGCAGCTCATCCCCATCGGACTTTTCATCCTCGCTTACCTGATCGTATTCGCTTACGAAGAGACGGGTGCGCGCGAGGCAGTGCTTGCCCATACGGGCAAGCGCGGCGAAAAGGGGCGCGTCAAGCGATTCAACGCCTATTTCGGCGAGCTGATGCAGACGCCGATGAAACTCGGCTGGTTCCTTGCGATCGTCGTCATCGCGGTGGCGGCGGTGTTCATGCTGCTGGTGTTCGCCTACTATATGTACCGCACCGGCAACTCGACCACGACGTCGGCAAGGGAGCTTGCGTTCCGCAACTTCCTGGAAAATACGCTCATTGCCCGCCCGCGCACGAAGGAAATGATCGTCGGCTGGCCGATGCTGATGCTTTTCATCTGGTCGCTGCGCCGCAGAATGAGATTCCTGCCGATGATCTTCGGCACGGGCATGACCATCGGCCTTGTCAGCGTGGTCAACACGTTCCTGCACATCCGCACGCCGTTTTTGCTGAGCCTGCTGCGCACCGGCTGGGGCATCCTCTTCGGACTTCTCATCGGCACAGCCGTGGTCATTGTGGCGGAGCTCATTTACCGCCTTGTGCGCAGGATCTGCGGGGTGACGAATGGTTAACATTCTGATCTCGGGCTATTACGGCTTCGACAACATCGGCGACGAGTCCATCCTGCGCACGCTCGTCTCGTCGCTGCGCGAGCACATTCCCGACTGCTCGCTCACGGTGCTCTCGCACAATCCCGCCTCCACGCGCGAAAAATACGGCGTCGAGGCGGTGGACCGCATGTCGCCGATGGCGATTTTGCGCGCGGTGAAAAAGTGTGACATGCTCATTTCCGGCGGCGGCAGCCTTTTGCAGGATGTGACGAGCAGCAAGAGCTTACACTATTACCTCTCCATCATCCGCTGCGCGGAATTCTTCCATAAAAAGGTCTTCATCTATTCCCAGGGCATCGGCCCCATCGACCGCCCCGGCAACCGCCGCGCCGCGGCGGCGGCGCTC
>ULVV01031042.1_pt1 | contig 11587 bp, 7 predicted proteins | sample 1959761 | NCBI WGS metagenome assembly ULVV01 (sample SAMEA4835795, study PRJEB28245) | human gut metagenome | biome: gut microbiome; material: fecal sample | place: Denmark | collected 2008
CACTTTTCCCTGTCGTTACGCGGTCTGCATTCCTGTTTTTGCCCACAAACTGCCCTTGTTCACGCAAAGTTTACCGGAATTTCCAGCTATTTCATGCCTTGTTCATCCGCAGTTCATTTTTATTCTTCATGATAGAATCTATCGGGGGCCCCTATTACCGCCCCCAACTGGAGGAATTGTTATGCACGAAACCCAACAGCCGCGCGACCCCAAAAAGACGACCGGCATTGTATATGCCGTGATCCTTGTGGTGTTGCTGCTGCTCAATTTCTGGGCCTTCCCCGCCATGATGAAAGGCCAGGTCAAACAGGTCGATTACGGCACCTTCCTGAACATGCTCGAAGGCGGCGAACTGAGCACCGTTGAAATTCAGGATCAGCAGATCTATTTTGTGGACAAAAATGATACCACCTACTGCACCAACTCCATTGCGCAGGACCTGCAGCTGGTCAACCGGTTGGAAAGCGCCGGCGTTTCCTTTGGCAAGGTGTACAACCAGACCACCTGGGTGGATACCCTGCTGGGCTGGGTCATCTCGCTGCTGCCCATGATCATCCTGATCGTCTGGTTCAACCGCATGATGCGCAAGCGGGTCGGTGAAATGACCGGCGGCGCCAACAGCATGATTTTTGGCGGCGGCAAATCCGGTGCCAAACAGTATGTCGTTGAGGATGGCAAGTCCATCAAATTTGCCGATGTTGCCGGTGAGGACGAAGCCAAAGAGAGCCTGCAGGAAATCGTTGACTTCCTGCATAACCCCAAGCGTTACGAGGATATCGGTGCCAAAATGCCCAAGGGCGTTCTGCTTGTCGGCCCCCCGGGCACCGGTAAAACCCTGCTGGCCCGCGCTGTTGCCGGCGAAGCCGGTGTTCCCTTCTTCTCCATTGCGGGTTCTGAATTTGTCGAGATGTTCGTCGGCATGGGCGCTTCCAAGGTGCGTGACCTCTTCAAACAGGCCAACGAAAAAGCCCCCTGCATTATCTTTATTGATGAGATCGATACCATCGGCAAAAAGCGTGACGGTGCTTCCGGTATGGGCGGCAACGATGAACGCGAGCAGACCCTGAACCAGCTGCTGACCGAAATGGACGGGTTTGACGCCGCCAAGGGTGTTATCATTCTGGCCGCCACCAACCGTCCTGAATCCCTTGACCCCGCTTTGACCCGCCCCGGCCGTTTTGACCGTCGTGTGCCCGTGGAGCTGCCCGACCTGAAAGGCCGCGAAAGCATCCTGCGCCTGCACGCTCAAAAGGTCAAAATCGGCCCCGACTGTGACTTTGCCGTGGTTGCCCGCATGACTCCCGGTGCTTCCGGTGCCGAGCTGGCCAATATCATCAACGAAGCTGCCCTGGGCGCTGTGCGCCACCACCGCATGGCCGTTACCCAGTACGACCTGCAGGAAGCCGTGGATACCATCCTGGCCGGTGCCCAGAAAAAGAATAAGATCCTGAGCGACAAAGAAAAGTGCATCGTGGCCTACCACGAAGTCGGCCATGCCATGGTTGCCGCCCTGCAGAGCCATTCCGCCCCCGTGCAGAAAATCACCATTGTGCCGCGCACTTCCGGCGCGCTGGGTTTCACCATGCAGGTAGAGGACGGCGACCACACCCTGATGACCAAGGAAGAGATCCTGGCCAAAATTGCCACCATGACCGGTGGCCGTGCCGCCGAAGAAGTGGTGTTCAACTCCATCACCACCGGCGCATCCAACGATATCGAGCAGGCCACCAAGATGGCCCGCGCCATGATTACCCGCTACGGCATGACCGACGACTTTGACATGGTTGCCCTGGAAACCGTGAACAACGCCTACCTGGGCGGCGATGCCAGCCTGGCCTGCAGTGAGCGCACAGCCGCCACAGTGGACGATAAGGTCGTGGAAGTCGTCAAGCAGCAGCATGAAAAAGCCAAACAGATGCTGATTGAAAACCGCGGCAAGCTGGACGAGATCGCCAAGTACCTGTACGAGAAAGAAACCATCACCGGCGAAGAGTTCATGCGCATCCTGACCGCTGTTCCCCAGCTGCCCACCGGTGCCGTGGAACAGTAAAGTCTCCGCTCTGCGCGTTTTCTTTGTAAAATAACATTGCCCCCGCCCTATGCAGTTCATTTACCGCACGGGCGGGGGCGTTTTGTTGTAATTCCGTAGGGGGCGCACACCATGCACCCATCCGTTTTGTATCATCACACTACAGCGCTTTCTCACAAAGCACACCATGTAATAGCGCCATTTTATGGCCAGCCGTTACCCATTTGTAGAGGCCGCTGCTCACCTCTTTCCGAAAAACGCAATAAAAATGCTGTCTTTCTCCACATCAGGGAAAGGCAGCATTCTTCTTTATCCGTTCAGATCTTCGCCGTTGCTGGCAATCACATTTTTATACCATCCAAAGGACTCTTTCCTGTACCGTGCCGCCGCCCTGTTCGAGTACCGGGAAAAGCACCCGTGATCCTGCCGGGCTTTATTTTGCCTGTGCGCCCTCTGGGAAGATGATCTTGTTCACAAAGAAGAAGATCACCATGGAAATGCCGCCATTGAGCACGGTGGTGCCAATGTTGTAGATGAAATCCGGCACCAGCAGGCCCGCAACCGCCACCCACACGCAGTTGATGGAGTTGACGATGCAGGTGATCAAGCAGAACGCCACCACATACCAGGCGATCTGCTTGGCCAGGTTGCCCTTGCTGCGGAACACAAAGTTGCGCTGGATGGGAAAGTTTATGCATTCTCCCACCACCATGGCAACCATGTAGGCGCAAAAGTACGGCAGACCGCCATGGGCGGAATCATACCCCAGGATGTTCCACTGGAAGGTTTCGCCAAACAGCGTGACCGGAATGCCCGGCCAGCCAAAATCCACCACCGGCAGGCTGCTGAACGCCGCCGGCAAAAATTGCAGCAGCAGGTATTTGAACACCGTAACCAGGTTGGATACGATCACAAACAGTCCGCCTTCGCGCACCCACTTGGCTGCGGCGGGGTGTTTTGCCGCAAAATTATTCCATAGCTGCATAAATAGCCCCTCTCTTTCCTCAGCTGTTGCGCAGGCGTTGTTCCAGCTGTGCGTTCAGTACCAGGTTTTTCACGGCTTCTATGATCACCCGCACAAGGCCGATGATCCAGAATCCCTGTAATTCCATCACAATGCCATCCACCATGCCCATGCTGATGGCACCGCTGGTCATTTTGGCCAGGGCACGCAGCGGCATGTTGTACTGGAACAGCACATTCAGGTCCGGCTTGCCGCGCTTGTAGCTGGCGTTCAGCAGTGCGGTAAGCACCAGCCAGATCAGCCAGCCCAGCGGGCTGCGGCTGTGGTTCAGCTCACCCAGGGTCATGTTGCGGTCAATTTTAACTTTTCCCTGCTGCACCGGGCGGCCCAGCAGGGTGGCCCATTCGTCATCCGGCACGCTCTGCACCTTGCCGCTGGTATAGTGCGGCAGATGCTTGCCCGCATAGGGGTTGGGTGCGCCGGTACCGGCCACTTCCACCACGGCGGTCAGGCGGATGTCCGCACTGGACGCGCCGACCCGCAGCTCATAGCTGCCGCCTTCCACTTCCCAGCTGTCGGTCCTGGTGTTCCAGTAGCGGAATGCCTTGTCGTCCAGCGGGATGGTCACGGTCTTGCTTTCGCCGGGCTGCAGCTGCACCTTGGCAAAGCCTTTCAGCTCCTGTGCGGGGCGGAACACTTCTGCCCCGAGTTTTGCCACATACAGCTGCACGATTTCTGCTCCGGCGCGCTTGCCGGTGTTGGTTACGGTCAGGGTCACGCCATTGGACGCGGCCTGCAAATTGCTGTAGGCAAAGCTGGTGTAGCTTAACCCATAGCCAAAGGGGAATGCCACCGGCACACCGGCGGTCTGGTAATAGCGGTAGCCGACATACAGCCCCTCGCGGTACTGCACCATGCGGCCCGGCCCGGCAAAGTTATCCTTGGCGGGGGTATCCACATAGGCGTTGACCCAGGTTTCGGCCAGTTTGCCGCTGGGGTTCACTTTGCCGGTCAGCACATCTAGCATGGCGCCCGCCCCCGCCTGGCCGCCCAGCGCACCATACACCAGGGTACGGCAGTGTTTGAGCCACGGGGTTTCCAGCGAAGCCCCTGCGCTGAGCACCACAACGGTGTTGGGGTTGGCCTGCTGCACGGCCTTTAACAGTTCGATCTGGTTGTCCGCAAGGCGCATATCGCCGCGGTCCAGACCCTCACTTTCCTTGATTTCATCCAGCCCCAGGCAGAGCAGCACCACTTCTGCCTTTTGGGCCAGGGCTACAGCCTCGGCCTGTTTGGCGGCATCCGGTTTGCCCTGGCGGTCAAAGCCGGGGGCAAAGCCCACGCTGGCCAGGCCGCTCTCTTTCAGGCAGTCCAAAAAGGTATCCACCTTGATGGAGTTGACCGCGCTGGAGCCAGCGCCCTGGTACCGCGGTGTCTGGGCAAAGTCGCCGATCACGGCAACTTTTGCGCCCTCTGCCAGCGGCAGCAGATCGTTCTCGTTTTTCAGCAGCACAATGCTTTCGGCTGCGGCGCGGCGGGCCAGGGCGTGGTGAGCGTCCGCATCAAAGGTGCGGCTGTGGGACTGCACGGCGGCATGGGTATCAAACACCAGCGTCAGCAGCTCGTCCAGCCGGGCGTCCACATCCGCTTCGGTAATTTTGCCGCTCTGCACAGCCTGCATCAGCTCGCGCACCGCGTCCCCGCCGGGGGCGGGCATTTCCAGCGTGGAGCCGTTCTGCACGCCCAGGGCATGGTCATTGCTGCCGCCCCAGTCCGTTACCACAGCGCCGTCAAAGCCCCACTCCCCGCGCAGGATGTCCATTAACAGGTGGCGGTTCTCGTTGGCGTAAGTTCCGTTGATGAGGTTATAGCTGCTCATGATGGTCTTGGGCTTTGCTTCCTTGACCACGATCTCAAACCCGGTCAGGTACAGTTCCCGCAGCGTGCGTTCATCCACCACGGAATCCGACGCCATGCGGCGCAGTTCCTGGCTGTTGACGGCAAAGTGCTTGGGGCAGGCCGAAATACCGTTGGACTGGATGCCCCGCACATAGCTCGCGGCCATTTTGCCGGAAAGATACGGATCTTCAGAAAAATACTCAAAATTGCGTCCGCACAAGGGGCTGCGCTTGGTGTTCAGGCCCGGCCCCAGCAGCACGGCAACTTCCTGCGCGGCGGCTTCTTCGCCCATGGCCCGGCCGATCTGCTCGCCCAGGGCGGGGTCCCAGCTGCACGCCACAGTGGCGGCAGTGGGAAAGCAGGTGGCCGGAACGCTGGGGTTCAGCCCCAGGTGGTCCGCCGCCCCGGCTTGCTTGCGCACGCCGTTCGGACCATCAGAAAGGGTGATGGACGGAATATTATTTTTCGGCAGTGCACGGGTCCCAAAGGTAGTAGCGCCCGAAAGCAGCGCACATTTTTGCTCTAAATTCAGTTTTTTGATGATTTCCTGTGTATTCATAATCATCTTAAATTTTTATTTTGTTACCGCAGTCGCTTCCGATTCCACAGATGCAAAATAAATTCCTTCCTGTGCATCAGCCTGAATTGTTACGGTATAGCTGCCATCGCTTACACCCGTAAATGCTGTTGCACCGCTGCGGTGGTGGTATGTGCCCGTTTTTGCCATCGGGCCAAAGCCATCAACATATTCCTCGTCTTCCTGCGCCAAATCTTCCAGTTTGATTTTGGTCGTCTGCACAACATCCGCTCCGCTGTACAGCGTCAAGGTAAAGGTCTGCGGCGGATATTCCAACTCAGAATATGCTTCAAACACATCCTGATCCATGGTAACCGTTACAGTATCTCCACTTTGCACCGCTTCGCTTACAGCACCAGGCGCTGCATAAACACCCACATAAGTTCCTGTTACACTGTCCGACAGGCCGCGCTTATAGTCCGATGTTGTTGTCATCACATAAGCGTTATACTTTGCGCCGGGGGTACAGTCTGCGCTTAGGTCCACCGTTCCCGCATAATTTGCGTTGCTGTCATCCGCCAGAATGTTGGAAGATGTAAAGGTATAATAATCTTCCTGCTTGCCTTCTGCATCAAAGCCATACAGACGGATTGCATAGGTACGGCCTTTGTCAACACCGGTAAAGGAATACTCACCGGTTTCAAAATTAAAGCTCAGGTTCGTTGCCACTGCGGCCGCTGCTTTCGTATCCGTTTTGGCTCCGCCGCAGCCAGCCAGAACAAGGCTGGCCCCCACAGCAAGCGTAAACATCGCTGCAACGCCATAATGATTCCACTTGTTTTTCATCGTCAAATCGCCTCTCTCTTATGCTTTTGCAGCCTTTTTCTTGTTCTTCTTTTTGGCAAACAGCTCCGGCTTGAACATATGCAGTGCAATCAGCACGATTGCAACAACCAAGATAACATCCACCACACCCAGTGCGATCAGCCAGTACGGAGTCCAGTTGCGGGTCGTCGTCATCAGGGAAGAATTCGCCAAAACCATCAGATGGCGCTTGGTTGCCTGGCGCAGAAGCTGCATGCCATAGCCACTCTTCAGGGTCGTATCGGTAACATTCACACCCATGGCCAGCTGCATATCCACGCCTGCGCGCAGGGCCAAGTCACCATTGCTGACAGCAAATGCGTCTGTGTTTACAACGCCCTGGAAGCCCCATTCATTGCGCAGCACCTGGGTAAGCATTGCATAGCTGTAGCCAACCATACTGGTACCAATGCGGTTATAAGATTCCATGATGCCGGTCAGACCAAGCTGGTTCAGGCCATCGCCCGTTACGTTGTGAATTGCCACTTCAAAAGCGCGCAGATAAATTTCACGCATTGCCTGCTCGTTGGACCAGATGCAAACGCCGTTGCGGTTGGTTTCCTGATCATTCAGTGCAAAATGTTTGGCAAACACATAAATGCCGCGGCTCTGCAGGCCGGTCACCATATTAGCTGCCATCATACCGCTCAGCAGCGGGTCTTCGGAATAATATTCAGCTGCACGGCCGCCGAAAGCGGAGCGGTGAATGTCCATACCAGGGCCGTAAGTACCACTGACACCGTTGACCAGATCTTCATCACCGTAAGCTTCGCCTTCCTTCAAAGCAAGGTCTACATTCCAGGTTGCTGCCAGCACAGTTTCGCTGGCATATTCAGCAGCTTCCAAGCCGCTTGCCAGGTCATGGATGCCGTTCGGGCCATCACATTCGGTTGCCTGCGGTTTGCCAATAGAATCCACAGCAGGCGAACACCAGCCGCAGTTACCATACAGGTTGTTCATTTCATCAACGCTCATGTGGTTCATCAACTGTTCCCACACTGCATTGTCCGGGTCAACAATGCCAGCTGCATCTGCCAGCATTACACCGTTTTTCTCACCATTTGTATAGGTAGTTCCCTGTGCAGGGTCATCATTCAGATCAATGGTGCTTCCGCCATTGCCGTTGGTCAGCAAAGCAATCGTTGCCGCGTTGGCAGTTGCGTTTTCGCTTGCTTCACGGCTAGGATAGGTTCCTTCCCAATCTGCACGGGAAAGATACGGCAAGGTCGTGCCGATATTACCATCGCCAGCAGTCACATCATCAAACTGGTTCGTCGCCACAGTTTCATCCGTGCTGCGGGCGGTCGTATCATACTTGATGGTCTGATCCACAGTAAAATCATATGTCAGGTCATTCTTCACTGTATGGGCATCGCTGCGCAGGCTAAGGGTATAAGTACCGGCATCCAGCACATAGCACTTGTCCGTCTTATAATCGTAAGATGCCATGTCATCATAATTCATGGTCATGCTCACGGTCTGGCTCTCGCCCGGCTGGAGCAGATCAGTTTTTGCAAAAGCGCCCAGAACAACCGCAGATTTTTCAATTCCACCAGGGGTATAGGGTGCGGTGTAATACAGCTGTACCACATCTTTGCCTGCCACATTACCGGTATTGGTTACCTTAACACTTACCTTTACCTGGCCGCCCTGGCTGCCTACTTCCCACTGCGGGTCGCTCCAATCAAACGTGGTATAGCTCAGGCCATAGCCAAAGGGATACTGAACAGCTTTCTGATACTCTGCTTCTTCCTCCGGGGTATAAACATTGTCATCCCCAATGTAACGGGTCTCGTAATAGCGATAACCTACATAGATGCCTTCCTGGTAGTACATGTACTTGCCGTTGTTGGCATCGCCATTGCCGTCGATCGTAAGACCACTGTTTGCATAAGTAAAATCGCCAAAGTTTTCATAAGCTGGCGAACTGGTCACATCATAAGCATAGGTATCAACCAAATGGCCGGACGGGTTGTATTCACCCATCATTGCTTTCGCTACAGCAATCGTACCAGTGGTGCCAGGGCCGCCTGCCCAAATTGCAGCATCCACCTTGTTGTCCTCAATAAAGCCAAGGTCCATAGGATTGCTTGCGTTAATGACAATGATGACCTTATCAAACGTTGCTTCCAGCTTTGCCAACAGTTCTTCTTCTGCCGGCTGCAGCTGCAGGTAATGCCGCCCGGCTTCACCACCGTAATAACCGGCCATATCCAGCGGGCAGTCACCGCCTTCGCCTGCCATACGTCCGATTACATAAACCGCCACATCCGAGTAAGCCTTTGCATCCTGCCAGAACGTTGCGCTGTACTCATCATATTCGGCCAGTGTTTCTTCATAAATGTTAAAGTCTGCATCACTGACCGTCATGCCTGTCATCGAAGCGCGCTTCTGCGCAGTCGTCTGGTAGAACTTCGTCAGATCCGGGTTCAGCTGCAAACCAGCAAATTCAAAACCATCAATAAAGTTAAAATTCTGATCTTCATTATGGTGGCCGCCGGAGCCATAATCGGTGTAAACCGTCTTGTAGCTGTTATAGCCGAACAAATTGATTTTGTCCGTTCCCAACGGCAGGGTATCATTATCGTTTTTCAGCAGCACAAGACCTTCGCTCTCTACTTCCTCGCAAAGCTGTAATGCCTGCGTGTAGGCATCATCTTTTGAAAGGTCCGTCATGCTGTTTGCACTTTCGGAAGATGTCACAAACCGTTGCATGTACGCCTGAATCTGCGAATAATAGATGGAACACAGGCTGTTTCCTACGATTCCCGCAGCAAGCAAAACCGCAATGGATGCTCCCCCTACAATATGTTTCGATTTTTTCATAGTTACCTCCTGTTTGCCGCATGGAGTTTTCTGCTTTGCTATTTGGCAGCAGGTTCTTCACCAGCAAAACAAATGTTTTCTCCTTTGATTATGCCGCCCTCCGGATGGCAGCCAGCGTGGATTTTACTCCCCGCTTGTTTAAGTATATTGTAGCAAACAGCTTTTTCTTTGAATTATTTTTTGCATAAACTGTTATTTCTGCCGCACATTTTGCCAAAAAATCATTTTTCTCTCAAAATTCATTGTGCATTTCTTACAATCAAAATTCAGTCTGCTTTGTGCACCCTGCCAAACAGTACGAAAAAGCGGCCAGAGCCTGTATTTGGCCCCAGCCGTTCCCGTTACTTTTTCTGCGGCAGCAATACCCTTAGTGTAAACCACCCATTTTCCCAGTGCAGGGTCATGGTGCCGCCGCGCTTTTCGGCTGCGGCGCGCACACTGCGCAGGTCGCTGCCGCCATGGGTGTTGCGGCGCGGCAGGCCGTCCGCGCCCAGCTCCACTTCCTGCGCGCAGTAGTTTTCAAACCGCAGCATCACAAAGCCGTTCTGGGCGTACACCGCCACCCGGATCAGCCGCTTTTCGTGGTCGGGCTCGGTCTCCACGCTCTCGGTTGCGTTGTCCAGCGCCGTGCCCACAATCGTGCAGATCTCCCCTGTTTCCAAAAAGTCCAGCAAATGCCCGTCCGCCACGCAGGTCATCGTGATGTGGTGCTGCTGGCAGTACAGGCTTTTGGCCGTCAGCAGGGTGTCCAGCACCGGGTTGCCGGTCTTGTTCTCCGCCTCGTACTGGCGGATGCCGCTTTCCATGGCCGCCAGCGCCACATCCTGCTTGGCGTGGTCCCGCTCCGCCCGGATGGCCGCAATCTGCATTTTCAGCTCGTGGTAGCGCCGGTTGATCAGGCGGATGTTCTCCTTGCTCTGCTTGTACTGCTCGTACTGGCGGTGCAAAACGCCGTCCAGCTCCGCCAGCTCGCTGTGCAGGGCGGCTTCGCGCAGCTGCTCGTGCTGCACCGTCAAAATCAGCACCCCGGCCAGGTCCACCAGCGTGCGGATGTAAAACATGTTCATGTTGGCTTCGCTGCCGTTGGCAAAGCTCAAATTGCTCACGGCAAATGCGGTCAGCGCCATGACCACTGCCACAAAAGTTCCTGCGGGCGTTATTTTCAGCTTCCCGGCCGGGCCAGGGCGGCGGTTCTCCACAAAAAGCATCGCGGCAAAAATGCCGCCGTACACCGCCGCCAACAGCAGCAGCGAAAGCGGCTCCGCCCCGCCGCGCTGCGGCCACAGCACGCAGTGCAGCTGCCATTCCACGCTGGCCGCCAGCTCCGCCAAAATAAAGGCTCGCGCGCACACATAACCCGCTTCCAGCAGCGTAATGCTGCGTGTGACCCACAAAAACAGCAGCATGGAAAGAATCGCCATTGCCATGCAGGGGATCCACCACGCCAGCGGAACTTCCCCCGTGGCCTGCAAAAACGCCCCCAGCAGCACCGCCCAACCGGCTTCCACGCCCCAGATCACGCGCTGGTCCATCCGCGGCGGCAGCCTGTGCGCATACATCAGCGCCGCCAGCACTTCCGCCAAAGCGGTGTACAGGCGGGGAATATCCGGCAATGTCGTCATTAGCCCGCACCCCCAATATAATCCGCCAGCCCCGCCATAAAGGCCTTGCGCCGCGGGCGGCTGATTTGCAGCGTATACGGACCAACCTGCACCATATCCTGCTGCACGCCGGAAACCTGCGCCAGATTGACCAGATACCCGCTGTTGCACCGTGCAAACGCCCGGCCCACCAGCTTTTCCTCATAGTTTTTCAGGGTGCCCGGCACCATAAAATCTTCTTTTTCGGTGTAAAAATGCACCTTGTGGCCTTCGCTTTCCAGGTAATAGATTTCCGCCGCGTCCAGCCGCCGCATGCCGCCGTCCACCGCCACGGCCAGGTAATGCCGCTCCCGCTTTTCCAGCTGTCCCAGCGCCTTTTGCAGCTGCTGCGAAAACGCAAAGTAGGGCACTGGTTTCAGCACATAATCCAGCGCCCCAACGGCATATCCGCGGATGGCATACTGCGCCATGTTGGTAATGAACACGATCAGCACCCCGCCGTCCCGCTCCCGGATGCGGCGGGCGGTCTCCATGCCGTCCAGGTGCTTCATCTCCACATCCAGAAAGATGATGTCGAACTGCGGGCGGTAATCTTCCAGAATCTCCATCCCGTCCGCAAACTCCGTTACCTCAAACGGCGTGCCGTACTGCCGGGTGTACCGCTGCACATACCCCGCCAGCTGTTCCCGCACCGCCGCCTCGTCCTCCACAATCGCAATCCGGGTCATCTGCTGCTCCCCTTTCTCAACATCACACTGCGGTCCCGCACAGTCCACATCTGGTGCGGCTTCTTAAGGTGTATCTGAAAACAAAGAAAATGACGGATATTTCACAAGCGCAAGGCGGATTTAAGGCAAAGAGCCGCGGGAATCCTTTGTGGATTCCAA
>ULVV01041556.1_pt1 | contig 11582 bp, 14 predicted proteins | sample 1959761 | NCBI WGS metagenome assembly ULVV01 (sample SAMEA4835795, study PRJEB28245) | human gut metagenome | biome: gut microbiome; material: fecal sample | place: Denmark | collected 2008
CCAGCTCCATGGTCAGCCTCTATGGTCAGCCGAGCGGCGTCGGCTATCCCGCCAGCAAATTTGCCGTCAACGGCCTGACACGCAGCCTCGCCCGGGAGCTTGGCCGTGCGGGCATCCGCGTCAATGCGGTCGCGCCCGGCGTCACGCGGACGGATATGGTCGCGGCCCTGCCGAAGGAGCTGATCGACCGCATCAGCGCGCCCATCCCGCTCGGCCGCATCGGCGAGCCGCAGGAGGTCGCCAACGCCTATCTGTTTCTCGCCAGCGATCTGGCAAGCTATGTAACGGGTGAGATCCTGTCCGTCGACGGCGCAGCGCAGACCTGAGCGGAAAGCTGCCGGGGGGGATACTTGATCCGGAAGCCAGAATAAAAACAGCCCCTGCGCTGCCGGTGGGAAAGAGACCGGCAGCGCAGGGAAATTTTCATGCCGTCCCGCGCCGGAATGGCTGCGGGAGAACGGCCGGGGCCCGGCTTTTGGCAGGTCCTGCGCCGCGTGCGATGCCTCTTCGCCTGCGGGCAGGGGAGCGGGACCCCTTCATCCTATATATGTCTTCAGAAACGCATTCCTGACAGTTTTTTCAAAAAAAATTGAAAAATTTTTCGGAAGAGTTCTGTAACAGGATGTAAAACGATTTTGGGAACAGGAATGCGGGCTCGTTTTTCTGCTGGGAGGCAGCAGAAGCGCTAAGGGAGCGGTTCCGTGCAGGCGATTTGCTCATTGACAAACAGCAGTCTGGTCAGGCTAACAACGAACAGATAATTGTTGCCATTCTTCCGGACGTAGGCTCCAATATAGGACCGCGTTAAGTCAATGCTTGCCTGTACGTTCTTCTCAATGGTGAGGCTGTGAGATATATTGTAATACCAGTTGTCGTAGGTGTGCTTTTCCTGCGGCGTGATCACGTCACCACCCAGAATGACCAGATTTTCAGAGTGTGCGTATTCCAGCACATCCGGAATATCACAGACGTGCCATGCAAGCTCACCCCAATATGTTTCCCGCGCCTTCTGCAGCAATTGCGGCGGATAGGATTGAAATGTCATAGCAGCCTCCGGCAAACGAAAATGATATCAATACAGCGCTCTCATCAGGGCTTCCGGTGCAAATTGAAAGCTGATCAGCATTGTTACCAGAAAGGAAATCGCAATCGAAATGATAAAGAAAGAGACCGATCGTCCACGGTGGAACGCGGCTGTACTTTCCAGCTTTTTCCACGGCAGAACGCGAAGCGGGAGCCAGTGCGCCAGTGCAAGCACGAGCAGGACTACAAGCACCCAAAGAGGCAGCAGTCGGAAGGTCCCAACCACAGAAAGAGTGAATTCCAGCCGCAGGAGCGGCGTGTAAAGAAGTCCACAACCAATGCTGAACGCCAGCAGTAGAATCAGCTGCACGATGCGCTGCAGCATCGTGGGCACATATCTCGCGCCGCAGTGGCTGCAGGAAAGAGCCAGATGGAACCGGTTTGTCAGAAAAAAGCTGAATGAGAGCGGGATATTCCGCTTGGCAGAGCATTGCGGGCAGCTGCTTAATTCCATAAGAATCCCTCCTTTATCGCATCAGGGCCGTCACGGCAAACATCAGAAGAGACAGCCCCAGCGCCGTGAGCATGGACCAGATGATCGTGGGCAGCAGATATTCCTGCTGTTCCAGCGGCTTGTTTCCGGAAATCGGACGCCACGTTCCGAAGCGGCGAAGCAAAATTCCGACAAAGGCATACATCAGAAAAGCAAGCAGGAATAACACAGCCGTTGCCACCGGCGAGTTCCAGCTATTGCCCAAGTAAAAACTCACCCAAAACCACAAACAACAGCTCAGCGTGATGATCACTCCCGATTTGGGCGATGGAACATAACGCGTTCCGCATTTTGTGCACTGCACGACCGTTGCAAATGAGTTAAAAAAGCGGTGTTCCTGTGCAGGGAATGGGTCCTGCGTTTCTTCCGGTTCGCATTTGGGACAATAATCCAGTTCCAGATCAACTTCGCGCATGTGGGGCCTCCTCTCATCCTATGTAGATATCGTGTTTTCACAATTTTGCAGTTTTCTGAGATTCTCCTCCCATACCTCGTCCCCGAGCGCCTGCGCGCACAGAAGGCTTTCCGCGATTGCCCGATGGAGCGCCGCCGAGTTCTGAAAAGCCTGCAGCCTTTCGAGGATGAGAAAAGCGCCCGGCCAATTCATGTCGCGCAGCCATGCCAACAGGTTTTCCAAACAGGCGTCTAATTCCGCATCCGACCGCATTGCCAGAGCTTTTGCGCAATTGTCCCACACGTTTTTGTTGTAGTGCTCCGTGCAGGGCTGCAAAAAGACTTGAAAGTTTTCCACCTGCGCCGCCTGCGCAAGTCCGGCGGCCTGCTCCTCGGCGCTGTTGTTCCAGTCCAGCATCCCCATGATCACATCGATCTCTTTCATTCTTTACATCCTCCGGTGCTCACACGAACCACACCGGGCTGAGCGCAATTGGGGGCCACCATGCCCGCTCCTTCAATGCGCGGGTTCTGCCGAGCGGGGAATAGTACAGGCTTGCCCTGCCGTTCAGCCACGCGGTACTGACCTTTACGCGCCAAACCGATTCGCCGAGCTTCCGAAAGCACAGCTTTACCTCCGGTGGCTGGGAATAGTCGGAAAAGCGCTTTTTTTCGCTTTCCATCAGCGCAGCAAACAGCGGCTCTGTGATCTCAGCGGCCCTTGCAGCGCAGTCCGCCGGTGCGTTCTCCTCCGGAACGAAATACAATGGACCGATTTGGAGCGCCTGCTCCCGGAATTTTCTGGGCAGTGTCGTTCCAAGATAGCGGATCGGCATGGCGGAAAGCTGCTGGCATATGTTCTCAAGCTGTGCCTGATTCCCACGCAGGTAGCGCCGCGTGATGCCCTTGCGCCAGATCATGAATGCAGCGGCAAGTGCGGTCCAAAATGCGGCCCGGTTGGCAAAATATAAGAATACGACCGCGTTGTCATTGATCTCAATGTCCACGTGAAAGAGGGAAAGAATCGGCAGGACGGTCCGAAGCAGCACATAGCTGCCGCCGATGGCGACCATCAGAACAAAGGGAATCCGTCTCAGGGCGAGCTTCATCGCAGGGTGCTCCTTTCTTTCTGTTGGAAGTTACGGCTGCGGGGAGGGTGGGACATACGGCGTTGTCAGCGACGGAAAAAGCAGATCAGCGCAAAATAGGCAAAATAGAAAGTCAAAGAAATGCCAAACCAAATGAAAATCCGCTTTTGGCTTTTTCGGTCGCTGCGAAACTGCAGCTGTTTGGCTTTCAGACCCGTGGGAAACTCCTGCCACCGCCCGAAGGTCAGAATGGCACGCTCGATCAGCTCGCTGATCGCGAAGAGTGACAAGCAGGTGAGCAGAAGCAGAACGAAAGCCAGATATGCCGGACCGTCAGTCCTGACAGCCAGGTTGAGGAGCCAGATAAGGATCGGAAAATACGCTGCAGCGGGAAGCAGAAAAAGGCCGTTCCGGTACCAGTACCACAGCTTCGGCGGGCGGATCAGCTCGCCGCAGATCGCGCAGCGGCCGTACCATACGTCCTCCAGAAAAATGTCCTGCCCGCGCCGAAAACGCGTTTTCGCGTCGGGAATGCTGCCGTCCTTTGCGGCAGGGATATGCCGATGCTCCATATGCTGCACGCCCCTCTTGCGGTAAATGTAATGTTACGAGTTGCAAAAAACAAAATACATCTTAAAATTAGTATATCATAATCGCATAGAAAAGATATCTTTGAAATTAATCAAAAAAATATTTTTTGAGAGTGCCTTTTCACGTTAATGACCCGCGGCGGCAGAATTGCAAAACAAAATGCTTCAAAACTCTATTTGCGATTCTGAATGCAGCGAGATCCCGAAGGACTTTTTTGGCAAGCTGAGAGAAGACCCCCTGCGCAGCCGGGGGAAAGAGACCGGCCGCGCAGGGGAGACCCCGCCGCCTTGCCTGCCCCGGGTGTCAAAAACCACGGGAAGGACAGCGGGGAAAAGGAGGGCGGTTCCGATATCCGCGCGGCCCTGCCTCGTGGCCTGCGCGGGTACCCACACTCGGATGCCCTTCACCCTATATATGTCTTCAGAAACGCATTCCTGACATGTTTTTTCAAAAAATTTCAAAAAATTTTTAGACAGATGCGCGATAAATATCATTACAAAGCATACGTCGCATTCCGAATGCGGGAAAACTGCACGGAATGCAGAAGCGACAATTCTGGGAGTCCTATTCAATATCCGATATGGCCTCGGCCTGTATCCGGACGATCCTATCCTCCGTCGCCGCAAAAGGCAGCTTCAGCATGGACACGCTCTCATCCTCGAACATCACGGTAAGTTATTTCAGCGGCAATTATATATGCGCGTCCTGTTCAAGGACCTGCGGTATGAAGAAACAGCAGGCCAAAACCACCGGCGTAGCCGGTAATTTTGACCTGTAAAAATTAAAAATCGGTAAGTTTCGACAGAAACTCACCGATTTTTGGCAAAGAACCGTAATTTTGATAGAAGATGCACCCCTCTTAGAGGAAACTGCACCCCCCACGGCTCATTTGCACCCCCGTTTAGAGTATTTTTCTCGTTAAAAAAGCGCCCAGCCCTCAAGCACAATCGTGCCAAAGCGAAGCGGCAAAACGGTGAAAAACATCCATATTTACTGCGCCTACGACTACAACTCTGGTACGGCTTGGTTTGATAACATTTCCCTGCGGCAGGAGCCGGTGCAGACTTACGCTTACAACGCAAAAGGGAATGTCTCCTCCGTAACGCAGAGTGATATCGCAACGGAAAAAGGCGAATACGCCTCAAACGGAGTGGATCTAACCTCTTATACTGCGATAACGGGCGTGAAATACAGCTATACCTACAACGGGAAACACGATATTGCAAAAGAAGAAGGGGGCGGCCTTACTACCACGTACACCCATGACACATCAGGTAACACAACAGGAAGCCAAATGACAGGATCGGGCACAGACTATACACTGCTCCAAAGTACCATGACACCTGACCGCAACCATACAGCTTCAGTTACGGATACCAATGGGTCGCAGACAAGCTATACCTATAATGCAAGCACGGAGCAGCTTACCGGCACCTCCACATACAATCCGGAGACAGGCAAAACAATTTCAACAAACCGGGTGTATAATGCTTCCAACGGACGACAAACGCAAATGTATATCGACGGCGTTCTCTCCATGTCTTATGCCTATAAAAACGGCGGGCTTTCGTCTCTTACACGCAAGAGCTACCGCAACAGCATCGGGCAATGGCAGAGCTATGGTTTAGCAAAGGATGTATGGGGGAATACAAGCGCTGTTACGGTATCTGCTTCAACAAACGGCTCAACTTATAGCGGAACGAGGACGCTCGCCAGCTATACCTATGCAGCAAACAACGGAAACCTCACCGGCATGACCTGCGGCAACGGTGATTCCATCAGCTATAGCTATGATTCATTTGACAGGCTGATTAAAACACGTTATAATGATACCGGAGACGAACTCCTATACACTTATAATGCCGAGGGCAGCCTGGCGCAGCTGGAGCTGCGGAGGAATAGTACTACAGTTGGCATCTTTTCCTATGAGTATGACAGCCTCGGCAGACTAATCCGAAGCCGCCAAACGGACGGGACAAATACGATCCAGCGTACGGAGCACCTATACGATGCAGCAAATCGTCTGAAGCAGCAGAATTATACGGTAGGGAACAAAAGCTTTACAACAAATTATACCTACAGCAGTACGGACGGTCTGTTGACGAGCATGAAAACGGCACAGGGCGCAACGATCGGCTATACATACGACGGCTTGAAGCGGCAGAAGAAGACAACGGTCACAAGCGGCGGTTCTACCGTTTTGACAACAAAATACGCCTACCGCACCGTCAGCGGGAAGCAGACCTCAACCCAGCCGGAGTATTACAAGGTTATTAAAGGGAATGGTGACGGGATGTCGACCGCAACCATTCTCGAAGGAGCCAAGTATACCTACGATGCCGCCGGAAATATTACGATGATTTCCGAGAGCATCAGTCCGTTCCGTAAGCTGGTGGAGTATCAGTATGATAAGCAAAATCAACTGGACAGTGCGAAGTACTACACTTACTCTGGTACATCCACAACAGCCTCATCGACAACAACCTATACCTATGCCTACGACACAGCAGGGAATCTGCTGACCGAGAAGAAGAACGGCGCTACGGTCAAGACCTACACCTATGGGGATTCCGGCTGGAATGACCTTCTGACGAGCTTCCGGCATGGCGGTAAGACCTACAGCATTTCTTACGATGGAAGCGGTAATCCAACCAGCTATCCGCGCTGGCAGGATAAAACGTCGTATTATATGTCGTGGAGCAACGGCCGGCAGTTGACCTATATGGACTACGCTACCACCGCCAGCAATGAAACGCAGATTCGCTATGCTTACGATGCGAACGGGATCCGTAATTCCAAGAAAGTCAATAACACAGTACATAGCTATGTGACGCAGAGCGGTAAGGTCGTACGGGAGACGATCGGCAGCGGCAGCAGCGCAACGATTTTGGATTTCATCTATGATAATCAGGGGCTGCCGTTCGCCTTGAATTATTCCACCAACAACGGCAGCAGCTTTACCACCTATTACTATGTCTTGAACCTGCAAGGCGATGTGGTCAAGTTGGTCGATGGCGGCGGCACGTCTGTGGCTTCCTATGCCTATGACGCATGGGGCAATATCCTTTCAAGCTCCGGCTCCAAGGCAGAAATCAACCCTCTGCGCTACCGTGGGTACTACTACGACACCGAAACGGGATTCTATTATGTATCCAGCCGTTATTACGATCCTGAGATCGGTCGGTGGATAAATGCGGATGATGCGATCGCCGGTGTTGGAGGAGATATTCGTGGTTATAACCTTTTCGCCTATTGTATGAATGATCCGGTGAATATGAGTGACCACACTGGTCACTGGCCTCAATGGATTAAAAATGCTGCAAGTGCAGTGGTTAATGCAGTTAAGAAAGCCGTTACTGTTGTTGCCAACACAGTCAAGTCTGCGGTATCATCGGCATCAAACATACTGAAAGCAAGTTCGAATAGCTTACCTAAAAAAGGAAAACCCGGATCAAGTCAAACTTTGCCAAATCCAGACGGAACCCCAAAACAGAAGCGTTGGTATGGACCGGATGGCAATCCCGAAAGAGACCGGGACTATAATCATCCCGGCAACATGCCTTTCCCACATGACCATGAGTGGAAAAACGGCGAAAGAGGGAAAGAACATCTTCTGCCGGATCCTTCTTACAAAATGAGTTGGGAACCGGTAATTGGCGCTGGTTTGGTTGTCATATGTGCTGTTGGCATAATAGCTGTTGCTGCCGATGATCTCACAGGCGTAGGAGTTGCGGATGACTTTCTCTTTGGGCCACTTGGAGCAGGTGTAGGTGAAGGGCTGATCATGATCTTTGGATGACTAAAGGAGACAAATGTGTGGAATGACATTGCAAACGAAAATGATTTAAAAAACTTTATGGATGCTATGTATGGTTTCCATGACAGTTGCATAAAGGAGATCAAATACATTAGCGGTGCGTATGTGAATGAAAAATTAAGTATGTCGCCGGTCAATAGCCAAAGAATATTGAGCGTGATCATTCAACGGCAGTTTGAGGATCTATCTGCTATTGAAATGCAATTTGCGGGACTAAAGTATTTAAATCTATTCCCCAATGACGAAAACTACACCTGTGAGATACTTGATGCAACTATGATCATAAAAGAGGATCGCATATATTGGTGTGATTGCGGTGGGCTGTCAGAAAAGGATATAGAAAGCTACACAGGAACTACAATATGTGCATCAAAAGCTCGGTGGAGAGCAGCAGATGAATATCTTGGGGCGAAAGAAATATATGTGACGATTTAGAGTTACATCGCAAAAAAAACGAATAAAGGTTTCAGGAATACTCCTGACAAGCGCCGTGGTATCACAACGGCGATGCTTGCTGGTACATTGCAGGTTCCATTTTCCATATGTAAACATTTTGTGAACTTTCAAAAACGAGACTTGCATTTTTGCCTTTAAGTGAGGAAACAGATGGAGGGAACTTTCTTTCCCTCCATCTGTTACTCTCACGGTAAAGGAGGCAACTATGGAAAAGATCACGCTGATCGTTCACGAATGTTTCACAGGCGAGCAAGACCCAGAAGAAGTCTTTACGGCGGTATTTTTATCAGATGCCGCTGCATTGACTGAAAATGCAAACTCCGGTATAATAAAGACGACCGAACGATCTCAGAATTCACTTTGTTCCAAGAAAGGAGCAAAACATGGAACAAGTGAGGAATGAGCCGACCATTTACAGCACAGCAGTTTATTGTAGACTCAGCAAAGATGATGAGCAGGCAGGTGAAAGTGTCAGCATTGAAACGCAAAAGATAATGTTGGAGGGTTTCTGCCATGAGCGAGGGTTTCCCATTTATGAAATCTATACGGATGACGGCTATTCGGGGTTGAACTTCAATCGTCCGGCATTTACAAGATTGCTTATTGGAGAATATAACATATGGTGAGGGAAGAAAAGGCAATCGAAATTATCAATAAGTACTTACAATGTGCTCATGAAACAAGTATCCGTCGATGTTTTCCTGTTGTGGCATCCCAGATTTACGGTAATGGTCAGTTATGTGAACATATAATAGATTATTTGGGAGATATATATACCTACGCTGGCCTTGAAGCAAATTATGTAGAAAATGCATGCGGATCAGAAATACAAGAGGCAATTAATTTCCTGGCTTTTTGTAATGGAAAAGCATAGGTACAACAAACAGCACAGCCCGATAAGTATCGACTTTTGAAGATGAAGAGTGCACTGTTGGAATACTCTAAATCGAATAAAGGTTTCAGGAATACCCTGACAAGCGCCGAGGTATCGTAAAGGCGTTGCTTGTCGGTAGACAACATTTTGATTCATCAGGTAACCTCCTGAAAAGGAATAGTCCCAGAGGGGAGAAATTCTCATCCCCTCTGGGTACATAACAGAACCCAGCCGAGACAGGGTTCTATTACCTCCAAAGCAGATATTACGACCCGGTAACACATCGGTTCATCAACGCTGACGCACCGGAATACAGTGAAATTGCCGCAGACAGCCTGGATGACACCAATCTGTTCGCTTATTGCAGCAATAATCCGGTAATGCGGGTGGATGAAACGGGAGAGCTTTGCAGTTGGCTGAAAAAGACGATTGCGGCGGTAGCTATTGTAGTCGCAGTTGCGGCTGTTGCGGCAGTCACCGTTGCAACAGCCGGCTCGTGCACGGCAGTTGCGGCAATTGCCGTAGGCGCCGCAAAGGGCGCGGCGATCGGTATGGTTGTTGGTGGAGCAACGGGAGCGGCTCAAGGTGCAATTTCTCATAGGAGAAAAACAGGCAGCTGGAAGGGTGCCGGACAAGCCGCACTGGAAGGCATGGGCGACGGCGCTCTTACCGGCGCAATCACCGGCGCAATACAAGGCGGCATGAGCGGCTATTCCGGTTATTTGAAAAATGGCGCATGCTTTGTTGCCGGAACGACTGTTGCTACCGCAACGGGTCTTGTCGCAATTGAGAAAATCAAAGCAGGGGATCTTGTCTGGGCATGGGATGAAGAAACCGGGGACGTTGCGCTCAAGCCGGTCGTCGAAACCTATATCAACGAGACGACCGAGCTGACGCACATTTTCGTGAGCGGCGAGGAAATTGTTGCCACGCCGACGCACCCGTTCTATTGTCCGGTCAAGGGCTGGACGGATGCAGCGCACCTCCGCGCGGGTGACATTCTCGTCCTTGTCAACGGTGAGTATGTCGTCGTGGAAAAGGTCCAGCATGAGCTGCTCGAAAGCCCTGTCAAGGTCTATAACTTCCAGGTTGCGGATTATCATACCTATTATGTATCCGACAATGGGGTGCTGGTGCATAATAGTTGTGTGAAACAGCCCGGTACCTATGAAATCAGTACTTCAAATGATCAGGTATATGTGGGTAAGGGTTCGGCGTCTCGAATGAACGCATCTATACGACGCCTTGAACGAAAGGGATACGAAGTTATAGACGCCGTTTGGCAGCCATCAAGGAACAATGCAACTGCCTTTGTGGATGAATATATGAAAATGGCAAAATACAACTTCGATTTTGGAGGAAAGTTAATTAACAAAATAATGAGTCCTGGGTTTAAAATCTTTAATTCATGGTTGTAAAGGGGTGGTGATATTTGCGACATTCCAATGAATTTATGAATAAAAGCAGGTTAGATTTTATTGAGATTGGCAGCTATGACGAAGAAGAGCTTGCAAAACTTGGCTCGCTTCCCTTTCGCAATGTATCTGTTGAACTGGATGCTTTGCAATGCTTGCGCTTTTTTCCTTGTGTAGAGAATCTAATTCTGCGTCCTGGTGAAATAAGCGAGGAAGGTTTGGGATACCTAAGGGGATTGCGTATCATATCCTTAAAGTTGGACTACTACTCAGACTGCATTGACTTATATGCGATTGACTTAGCGCAATTCCCCGATTTGCAATTTCTATTTTCACGAACGCAATACAATTTTTACAACATAGCTATGTGTCAATCGCTTTGCACTCTCGTTGTGCAGGAATGGCTTGGTAACGATTTGACATACCTTGTTGGGAGTAGTCTCCGAGCCTTATGTATATTTAATGGGAAACTACAACGCGTTGAGGGAATACAGGCGATACCTCAGATCATATCACTCTCGATTGCGAACCAACGTAGACTGTCGGATGTTCATTACCTTAATTTATGTTGTGGTTTGGAAAGCCTTGCTATTGAAAGGTGCAACCGTATTCATGTTTCACAAATTCCACCGTTACCAAACTTGCGTTATTTAGAGCTGATTGGCAGTCAAACAGCAGATGACCTATCTTTTTTGGAGAATTATCCGCGCTTGGAGTATTTGTTGTTAGGTATACTTGTTATCAATGGAAATATGCAAGTATTATCAAAATTAAAGCATTGTGCGATTATGTCAGATTGTAAGCACTATTCTATTAAAAACACTGACTTGCCCAAAGCGCAACACAGATTTCACTCACATAGCATTCCTCAATGGTTGGAAATATTACCACAAGCTTTTTAAGCATATAACACTGCGGTTAGCTCTAAGTGTTGGTAATGATCTAGCAATTCTTAGATATATCCATATTCCCAGAGGGTGCTTCTTGCGCCCTTTGGGAGGCATATCCTTCCTTACTGTGTTGTAGGGTATGAGATGAGAAGACTGAAATAGGTTGTTGATACCCCTTTCAAAAACACGACCAAGTTGACGCACATTTTCGTGGGCAGCGAGGAAATTGTCTATAGTTTGGTATTCAAACTTTTTAATTCCCCAGCCCTTGGGCTTCGCACAATTAGAGTGTCCACTTTATGGGGTACATTTTAGCGAAAAAGGCAATGATTTAACGAATACCCTAAAAATTCAACGATTACCCCAGCTGTTTAACGATTACAACGGCATGGAAGCCCGCAAACCCTCCAAAACGCACAAAACCCCGTTGCAGAATTGCTCTGCAGCGGGGTTCACTTATGCGCTGAAACAGCCGAAAAGCC
>ULVV01040917.1_pt1 | contig 11549 bp, 8 predicted proteins | sample 1959761 | NCBI WGS metagenome assembly ULVV01 (sample SAMEA4835795, study PRJEB28245) | human gut metagenome | biome: gut microbiome; material: fecal sample | place: Denmark | collected 2008
CGCCTGGGGCGGCTGGCTTTGCCCGGCTGCGTGCAGGAAACCACCTGTTGGGCACGGGAAACACAGGAGCAGACTTTCACCCCCGAAACCGCCGCAGCTCTGGCACGGCGCAGCGCCCGCCTGCAATTATTGCAGGATTACCCCGATGCCGTGATTGAAAGCGAGCGCGATTTTGCCAGCACCACCGCCACCGCCGCCGTGTGCCGCGCGGTGTTTGTGTTTTGCGCCAACATTGCCGAACCGCGCAGCGCCCCCGCCGCCAGTGGGTGACAAGCGGGATCCGGCGTGCTATAATGCCTATGGCAACACCGCACAATTCCCGCCTTGCGGCTTAAGCACCGCTCCGGCAGCTGCGGCACGGCATCTGCGTTGCCAAAATGCTTGATAATGTCGGGTTGCGGTACCCGCATCGTGCTTCGGGGGCAAAAGCCCCTCGCACTCTGCGACCGCTGCCCCTGCTTCGGTTCGCTGTTTCCGCCACTGGCGGCGCTCACCTTTGCAGCATCCAGTATTATCTGCGCTTTTGGCTTGGCATCTGCCGCACCTCGCTCGCCGTATCGGCACTTAGAATTATGCGGTATTGCCCTATAATTCGAGATTCGAACATAGGATGTTGAGGGACAGGGAGGAAATACCATGGAAGAAATGCTGGATTTGGTCAACGAGCAGGGCGACCCTCTCGGCCGGGCTGTGCCGCGCAGCGAGGCGCACCGCCTTGGGCTGCGCCACCGTACCAGCCATGTGTGGCTGGTACGCCGCAAAAACGGCGTGCTGGAAGTTCTGCTGCAAAAGCGCAGTGACGAGAAAGATTCTTTCCCAGGCTGTTACGATATTTCCAGTGCGGGGCATATCCCGGCCGGGCAGGGCTTTGTGGATTCCGCCCTGCGGGAGTTGAAAGAAGAGCTTGGCGTAACCGCCCAGCCGCAGGACCTGATTTTGTGCGGGCAGCGCAGCTTCCAGTTTTCCGCGGTGTTCCACGGCAAACCGTTCAAGGATAACCAGGTCAGCAATGTGTACCTGCTCTGGCTGGACCGTGATGCCGAAGAATTTACGCTGCAAAAAGAGGAGATCAGCGCCGTGCGCTGGATGCCCCTTGCTGACTGTTTGCGTAATGTGGAGAACGGCGCGCTGAACAGCTGCATTTTCCCAGAAGAGCTGCGGATGGTGCAGGCCACGGTGGAAAAGGCAAGCGCAACTTGATTGAAGAAATTATTTTGTGGGAAAGCTGTGGGAAACGGCCTTCCCTTATTTTTTTATTTTGCCGTGTAACAACGCGGGCCTTTTTGACGTTTTTGATAGTGAAGAGACGGGAAAACCGAATGCCGGCTCGTGCTTTCCCCTATTTATGAGCTTACATTTAAGGTGTACCTGAAAGCAAAGGAAATGACGGATATTCCACAAACGCAAAATCCGGCTGCGTTTGCAGAAATAGACGATATTTTCGACGTTTCAGATACCCCCTGGGAAAATGCCAAAGGTGTTTGCCTGAAAAAATTTTCCAAGGCTCTCCCGCAAAAAGCGTTTATTGCGAAAGGAATTTGAATACCATGAAAAATATCCATTCCATCAATTTTATCAAACACACCACCCTGCTTGCTTGTTCTGCCCTGTTGGCTGTCAGCCTTGCCGCCTGCAGCCAGCCTGTCGCTTCCGATGCCGCCAGCACTGCAGGCAGCGCTTCCAGCAGCGCCACCAGTGATACCGCCCAAATCCCCAACCCGTGGACCGGCTGCACCACCCTGGCGGATGCCGCCGCCCTGACCGGGTACGATTTTACCGTGCCCGACTCCGTGGATGGCTACCCGGACGTTACCATTGCCGTATTGGAAAGCGAGCAGCTGACCGAGGTGCAGTACAGCTCCGGCAATGCCCGCCTTTGCCTGCGCAAAGCTCCCGGCAGCGATGACATCAGCGGAGATTACAACCAGTATGCGGAAAGCAATGCCGTTGATGTTGACGGCCGCAGCGTGACCCTGCAGGGCAACGACGGCCAGGTTCAGCTTGCCACCTGGCTGGACGGGGACTATACCTACTCCATCGGCATTTACCGCGAAGACGGCACTGGGCTGACCGCCGATGAAATGACCAGCCTGGTAAAAGCTGCCAAATGAGCGGCAAATTGTAACAATTTGGAGCAACCTCAACCAAAACACAAAAGGGTGCGCAGCGAACGGTTTGCTGCACACCCTTTATTTTTGCTTTTTACGCTTTTTGTTGCTGCGGTTTTGCAAAGCGTGCTTTTAATACGCAGGGGAATCCGCCAGCATCTTACGAAACAGCGCTGTTATTGTTCGACTTCATCACAATCAGGCCGTGATGTTCCCGCTATAAAAAACCTGCACAAAAGGAAATCCCCGCCTGAGGGAAAGGCGGGGATTTGAGAAAGGAGGAGAAGAACACATGAAAAAGATTTGTTAATATTTATCTTTCGCTTGCAACTAAATTGTAACCTTTTTGAAACCTTTTGTCAAGGCCAAATTGTAAAAGATTTGTAACCAATTTTGTGTTTTTTATGTGAACGCTTCATCCTTCTCTTTGTTGCCCCGTCAATCCGCGTTATCCTGCAGGGGTGCCAGGCTAATTTCGGCTTCAAAGTTGCAGGTATCCCCCTGCCACCCGGCCATATACCAGCGGTTTTCGCCCACTGCGGCGCGGTACAGGCGGGTGCTTTCGCCCATGGGTACTTCCTTGTGATAATATAGGATCACATCCGTTACAGTGTGGGTCCGCCATACTTCCAGCGGCAGCGCATCACAGATCAGGTCCGCATACACGGTATTGTTCATATGGCCGTTCCGATCACACCGGCTGTACACAGCGCGATGGGTGCCAAGCTCCTCACAATCCTCCCGCTTGACTTTTGTCAGCTTGATGGGCAGTTCCCGGTTCAGCTTATCCACCCAGCCCGTTGTGGGGAAACCTTCCGGGTGCTTGCGCAGGATCATCCGCTTGTCAGTATCAATCAACACCCAGTGGCTGTCCACACACACTTCTTCCCTGCCCTGTGCATCGCAAAAGGTGGTAAAGCGGCGGTTGACGGCGCGGTGCAGGGCTTCCGGCTCGGTCTGCACGGTAATGGTTTCTTCCACGCGCGGGGTACGGGTAATGTGCAGAGCCAGCTTGGCCAGCACGTAAGACGTGTGGGTGCTGGCATACAATTCCGGGGTAATGCCGTAATGTTCCGCATCCTCGGTGCCAATTTGCTGGCAGTAGCGCAGCAGGCTGCCAAGGGTTGCCATTTTGCGGAAGTCAACATCATTTTCGTAGATCCTATATTCCTGGGTGTATTTCATCTCTCTGCCCTCTATTCATCTGCATTGTTTTTGCACACAAATCTTTTTTATAGTATAACACAAGCCCCGGTTCATCACAAAGGACAAATCGGGGCTTGTGTTTCAAATTGATTTTAAGCGGTGCCGGGCTGCTTAATAATTGTCCTGCACCTTTTTGCGCATCTTGCGCCAGATGTTAAAGCCGGAAATTGCAATGGCCCCCAGCAGGAACACCACGATCAGCCAGCCGCTGCCGGATTCATCGTAGCTCTTCATCTCACTCCATTTAGCGTCCATTTCGGCGTTGATGTCATCCGGCAAGGTCACAAAGACTTCCGCCTTATTCATCACTTCATCGCTGGGGTAAGCGATCGGGCTGTACTTCAAATCATCGTCCAGCCGCTCCCACACTTCGGTGATGGGGGTGGAGTAGCCGATGAAGTCACAATTCTGGTAGCCGACATCCGGTTCACACATAAAGTTGATGAACATTTCGGCGGCTTCCTTATGTTTGCTGGAAGCCGGGATGCACATGCTGTCCACAAAGAAGTTGACGCCCTCCTCCGGCGAAACGAACGCCAGATCCGGGTTTTCATCGATCATGGTCAGGGCATCGCCCGCATAATACGGGGCCATGGCAGCTTCGCCGCCCTCCATTTTATCGAAGATCTCATCCATAACATAGGCCTGCACCACAGATTTCTGAGCCTGCAGTTCCTTCATTACGTCGTCTACTTCTTCCACGCTGGAAGGGTTCAGCGAAAGGCCCATCTTTTTAGCTGCAATAGCGTAAGCATCGCGGGAGTTATTGAACATCAGCACATTACCGGCGTACTCCACATCCCACAGGTCCGCCCAGGATGTGGGCGGTTCTTCCACCATGGTGGTGTTATAAATAATGCCGGTGGTGCCCCAGGTATACGGCACACTGTAAGTGTTATCAGGGTCATAGCTCCAGCCGAGGTAATTCTCGCCGATGTTGGCCATATTGGGGATGTTATCGTAATCCAGCTCGGCCAGCATGTTTTCGGCAATCATTTTGCCCACCATGTAGTCAGACGGCACGATCACATCATAACTGGCGCCGCCGGATTTCATTTTGGCATACAGGCTCTCGTTGGAGTCAAAGGTGGTATAGTTGACCTTGATACCGGTCAGGTCCTCGAAGGCCGAAATCACGTTCACGCTGTCATCGGAACCATCCGAGATATACAGGCCCCAGTTATACACGTTCAGGGTCAGATGGTCGTTGGCAAAGCGGGTCCAATCGTAATCGGCAGAAACCGAGATATCCTCGTTGACCTCCCGCATCTCCCCTTCCGCTGCAAAAGCAGGCAGGGTGCAGGCAAGGCTTAGGGCTGCGCACAAGGCAGCGCTGACAACCGCGCGGGTAAACTGTTTCATCTCTGCTTACCCCCCTTTACTGTTCGGCCGCAGCGCGGCGGATGGCCTTCTGGTTACGCTTGTAGGCGCGGGAATCCATAGCGTTGGAGGTAAGGATGATTGCCAGAATGACCAGGAATATGATGGCAGACAGCGCGTTGATCTCCGGGCTGACCTTTTTGCGGGTCATGGAGTAGATGGCAATGGGCAGGGTCTGCATGGTGCCGCAGTTGAAGTAGGAGATCATGAAGTCATCAATGGAGTAAGTCAGGCAGATCAAAAATGCCGACATGATGGCCGGGCTGAGTTGCGGCAGAATGACCTTGAAGAACGCCTGGCGCGGGGTGCAGCCCAGATCCAGGGCGGCATTGTACAGGCTGCCGTCCAGCTGGCGCAGCTTGGGGCCGACATTAAAAATAACATACGGCACATTGAACGTAATGTGCGCAACCAGCAGGGTGATCCAGCCGAACACGCCATTTTCGCCGCCAATGCCCATTTTTTGCACGATGACGAACAGTAGCATGAGGGAAACGCCGGTGATGATTTCCGGGTTGACAACCGGGACATAACTGATGTTATTGATAATCAGCTGTGCCTTGCGGCTCATGGAGTTGATGCCGATGGTGGCCAGGGTGCCCAGCACCGTGGCAATGATAGCCGAAACAAATGCCAATACCAGTGAAAGCCCCAAAGCGGAAAGGATCATCTCATTATGGAACAGGCTGGCATACCATTTTAAGGAAAGACCGGTAAATACCGCACGGCTCTTATTTTCGTTAAAGCTGTAGGCGATGAGGACCGCGATGGGCAGGTACATAAACCCGAACACCAGCACCAGGTAGGTGCGCTGCAGCAAATGCTTATGCTGTGTTTTCATTACATCACACCCTCCATTTCCTCTTCGTCAAAGCTGGAGGTAAAGCTCATGCAGAGCAGAACGATCACCATCAGCACAAGGCTCATGGCAGAGCCGAGATTCAGGTTGTAAGAGTTGCCAAGGAACTGCAGCTCGATCAAGTCGCCAATCAGCAGGTTAGCGCCGCCGCCCAGCATACGGCTGATAATAAAGGTGGAAACCGCCGGAACAAACACCATGGTAATGCCGGTGGCAATGCCGGGCTTGCTCAGCGGGATCAGCACGCGGCCTAAAATCTGGAACACATTGGCTCCCAGGTCCTGCGCAGCTTCCACCACAGAATTGTCAATCTTGGTCATGGCGGTGTACAGCGGCAGGATCATATACGGCAGGTAGTTATACACCATGCCCAGTACCACGGCGCCGGAGGTATTGATCATATTAAAGGGGCCGATGCCGAACAGGCCCAACAGCTTGTTGATCAGGCCGTTTTTTTCCAGCAGGGTCATCCACGCATAGGTGCGCAGCAAAAAGTTCATCCACATGGGTAGCATGACCAGCATCAGCATAATATGCTGTTTATTGGCGCGCAGCCGGCTGAGGAAATACCCCACCGGGTACGCCAGCACCAGGCAGATGATCGTGGCCTCCGCCGCAAGCAGCAGGCTGCGGCCAAAAACCGAGGCGTACCGCCCAATGCTGGTCAGGTTGGCAAGGGTAACCTGGCCGTCACTGTTGGTCAGGGCATACCACACAACAATGCCCAGCGGCACCACAATAAACAGGACCATCCACACCAGGTACGGTGCGGCAGCCCAGCGCGAAGCTTTGGAACGCAGCATCCCATCACACCTCCTCGCGGGACATGATGTGAATTTCATCCGGGCCAATGTTCATGCCGATCAGCTCGCCCGGCTGGCTGGCCTGGGTGGAGTGGATCAGCCATTCTTTGCCTTCCACGTCAACGTGCATTTCAAAATGCACGCCCTTGAAGATCACCTCGCGCACAAGGCCGGTCAGCTTGCCGGCGGACGGCGGAACGATATCCACGTCCTCCGGGCGGATAACCACCTGCACCGGCTCGCGCGGCTTAAAGCCGCGGTCCACGCAGGCAAATTCCTGCCCGCCAAAGCTGACAAGGAAGTCTTTTTCCATAATGCCGTCCACAATGTTGGAATCTCCGATGAACTTGGCAACAAAGGCATTGCGCGGCTCGTTATAAATATCCTGCGGGCTGCCGATCTGCTGGATGTTGCCCTTGTTCATGACAACAACGGTATCGGACATGGTCAGGGCTTCTTCCTGATCGTGGGTAACGTACACAAAGGTAATATTCATCTCACGCTGCAGGCGTTTGAGTTCCAGCTGCATTTCCTTGCGCAGCTTCAGGTCCAAGGCACCAAGCGGTTCGTCCAGCAGCAGAACACGAGGCTGGTTGACCAGGCTGCGGGCAATGGCCACGCGCTGCTGCTGGCCGCCGGACAACTGGTTGATGCTGCGGCGCTCAAAGCCGCGCAGACCCACGGTTTCCAGCATTTCCAGCACTTTGGGGCGGATGGTTTCCTCCGGCAGCTTTTTCAGCCGCAGGCCAAAGGCCACATTCTCGTACACGTTCAGGTGCGGGAACAGTGCGTATTTCTGGAACACGGTATTCACCTGCCGCTTATACGGCGGTACCGAGGCGATATCCTTGCCATCGAAAAAGACATTGCCCGATTTTGGGGTAATAAACCCGGCGATCACACGCAAGGTGGTTGTTTTGCCGCAGCCGGAAGGGCCAAGGAACGTAACAAACTCCTTATCGTGGATGTCAAGGGAAAGTTCGTCCAGGATTCTTTCCCCGTCAAAATCGACGACAATGTCTTTCAGTGATACAATTTCATTCATTTTTACTGCATCCCCCTTTGCGGAATTTAGTCCCACCTCGGGCCTCCTTGATGCCGGCTCGCCGGCTTTTCCCGGTGGGTCAGCGCCAATTATGCCGCCCCGCAAAAGGTTTGTTACACCACCGCAAACGCGGCAGCTGCAGCAGCACATACAACGCCAATGTGTTCTGATTATGTTTAACAGATGCAACACACAAGCTTCATTATACATTGTTTTGGGGGGCTGTCAACAATTATTTCACATTTTTCCGTTTTTTTACATGGGGATGGCAAAAAGTCAGCTTGTTTCCTGTCTTGCTCCACCGTTTTTTCCCTGTCCGTCCGGTATTATCCCCTGTTCTCCTGCTGCCGTCTGCATCAAAATTAACAGGTGTCGTTCGCAGTTATTTTTGTCATTTCACACCACAGGGGCGCGCATTGTGCGCCCGCGACCGTTTACAATATTTCAGGGTAAAATGCCACTTTCTGCCCGCCATGCAGGCCGATGACGAGCATTGGCCCCTACAAATAAATTTTATGCCCAGTGCTTTCCCTGTAAGGTAAGTAACCCCATTATTTCTGCCGGGCAAAATGCAGATTTTTAAGGCAATACCGCATAATTCTAAGTGCCGATACGGCGAGCGAGGTGCGGCAGATGCCAAGCCAAAAGCGCAGATAATACTGGATGCTGCAAAGGTGAGCGCCGCCAGTGGCGGATGCAGCGAACCGAAGCAGGGGCAGCGGTCGCAGAGTGCGAGGGGCTTTTGCCCCCGAAGCACGATGCGGGTACCGCAACCCGACATTATCGAGCATTTTGGCAACGCAGATGCCGTGCCGCAGCCGCCGAAGCGGTGCTTAAGCCGCTAGGCGGGAATTGTGCGGTGTTGCCATAACAAAAATACCCGTACAGCTTTCAGGCTGTACGGGTATTTGCATTTTATTGGTGATTCAGCAGTGTTAAGTTTTCAAATTGCCCTAAATCGCTTAGAAAGCAACCTTCTTGGCAATGTATTCTTTCAGCTCGCTGATGGGCATACGGATCTGCTCCATGGTGTCGCGGTCACGCACGGTCACGCAGTTATCGGCTTCCACCTTGTCATCGCCGACAGTCTGGAAGTCCACAGTGATGCACAGCGGGGTGCCGATCTCATCCTGGCGGCGGTAACGCTTGCCGATGGAACCGGCATCGTCGTAATCCACCATAAAGTCCTTGGCCAGCTCGTTGCGGATCTCCATGGCCTTATCGCCCAGCTTTTTGGACAGAGGCAGCACAGCGCACTTGAACGGTGCCAGGAACGGATGCAGGTGCAGCACGGTGCGCACATCCTCCTTGCCCTTGGAGTCGGTCAGATGCTCTTCATCATAAGCTTCGCACAGGAAAGCCAGTGCCACACGGTCACAGCCCAAGGAAGGCTCAATGACATAAGGAATGTAATGCTCGTTGGTTTCGGGGTCAAAATATTCCAGGCTCTTGCCGGATGCTTCCTGATGGCGGCCCAGATCGTAATTGGTACGGTCTGCAATGCCCCACAGCTCGCCCCAGTCGGTGAACGGGAAAGCGTACTCGATATCGGTGGTGGCGCGGCTGTAGAAAGCCAGCTCGGCAGGCTCATGGTCGCGCAGGCGCAGGTTTTCCTTGTTGATGCCCAAGGACAGCAGCCACTTTTCGCAGTAATCTTTCCAGTAGGCGAACCAATCCAGGTCGGTGCCCGGCTTGCAGAAGAACTCGCATTCCATCTGTTCGAACTCGCGGGTACGGAAGGTGAAGTTGCCCGGCGTGATCTCATTGCGGAACGCCTTGCCCACCTGGCAGACGCCAAACGGCAGCTTGCGGCGGGTGGTACGCTGGATGTTGGCAAAGTTGACGAAAATGCCCTGTGCGGTTTCGGGGCGCAGATAGCAGGTAGAGGAAGAATCCTCGGTTACGCCGATGGCCGTTTTGAACATCAGGTTAAACTTGCGGATGGGGGTAAAGTCATGCTTGCCGCACACAGGGCAGACAACTTCAGGATGGGTGGCAATAAATTCATCCATCTGGTCAAAGGTCATGCCGTCCACATCCACGTTCTGGCCCTGCTCGCAGTCGGCAATCAGCTTGTCCGCACGGTTGCGGCTCTTGCAGGCGCGGCAGTCCACCAGCGGGTCGCTGAAGTTGCCCACATGACCGGTTGTGACCCAGGTCTGCGGGTTCATCAGGATAGCGGCATCCAGGCCGACGTTGTAGGGGCTTTCCTGCACAAACTTTTTCATCCATGCTTTTTTGACGTTGTTTTTGAACTCAACGCCCAGGGGGCCATAGTCCCAGCTGTTGGCAAGGCCGCCGTAAATTTCGCTGCCAGGGTAGATGAAACCACGGTTTTTGCACAGGTTGACGATCATGTCCAGGGTCTTTTCGCTGTTCTTCATTTTCTAACTCCTTCCGCATGGCTGGCTGCCACACAAAGCGATTTAACCGGCGCACGGTGCGCCGTCAGGCCTTTATTATAGCACGGGCCGCGGGCAGTGGCAACACTGCCGCCAAAAAAGCCGGAACAAATTTGGCACAACTGCTGAATTATGGCAATACCGCATAATTCTAAGTGCCGATACGGCGAGCGAGGTGCGGCAGCTGCTAAGCCAAAAGCGCAGATAATACTGGATGCTGCAAAGGTGAGCGCCGCCAGTGGCGGAAACAGCGAACCGAAGCAGGGGCAGCGGTCGCAGAGTGCGAGGGGCCTTTGCCCCCGAAGCACGATGCGGGTACCGCAACCCGACATTATCGAGCATTTTGGCAACGCAGATGCCGTGCCGCAGCTGCCGGAGCGGTGCTTAAGCCGCTAGGCGGGAATTGTGCGGTGTTGCCTTATATCAATGCTCTCTGCACGTCACAAAATTTCAGCCGCAATCTGCCTGGCCAGCTGCAGCACCATTTTGCGGTCCCGCAGCGCGGGGTCCGCTGCAATCAGGCGCTGCAATTCTTCCCGCACGCGGGGGATTTTGCGCGCTGGAATGCCAATGCGGGCCATTTCTTCCACACTGATGGGCAGCACGATGCTGCTGTCCGCCTTGCCGCGGAACGGCTGCGGGTTAGTGCCCCAAACAAAAAGGTGATGTTTCATTGGGTACCTCCTGGATGCCTTTGGGCTGACATTTTTGGTTATTATAGCAGAAATTTTCAAAAAAGTGTTTATTTTGCAGCGAAAAACCTTTATAATATAAAAATCATAGCGCCATGCGCCAAACGAACTGATTGCCAGGCTGGCAGCTGCGGCTGCGCCTGATTTTTTGAGGTGAAACTTATGTCTTTTATCGACAGCTATAATCCCCATTTGCTTGATGGTGTGCAGCATGTGCATTTTATCGGCTGCGGCGGTTCCGGAACCTATCCCCTGATCCAGATCCTGCACAGCCGCGGGCTGACCATTTCCGGCAGCGATGTGGAAGAAACCAAGATCACCAAGGCCGAGCGCGCCATGGGCGTGACAGTATATCTGGAGCATGACGCCGCCCATTTGGGCGATGCCCAGCTGGTGGTTTACAGCGCCGCCATCCATGATGAAAACCCTGAGCTGAAAGCTGCCCGCGCCCGCGGCATTCCCGCCGTGGAGCGCAGCGTGATGCTGGGTTATGTCAGCCGCATGTATTCCCACAGCGTCTGCGTTTCCGGCACCCACGGCAAAACCACCACCACCGGCATGATCACGACCATGCTGGAACTGGCCGGCAAAGACCCCGCTGCCGTAATCGGCGGCAAGCTGCCACTGATCGGCGGTTACGGCAAAGCTGGCCACGGCGATGACGTTGTGATCGAAGCCTGCGAATACAGTGAGACCTTCCTGCATCTGACCCCGTTTATGGGCGTTATTTTGAACATTGATAACGATCACCTGGAGTATTACGGCACGATGGGCCGCCTGAAGATGGCGTTCCAGAAGTTTGCCCTGCTTTCCCGCACGGTCGTGTTCAACATGGACGACCGCAACACGTTGGATGTGGTCAACTCCATTGACCGCCCGGTGTTCTCTTTCGGCATCAATGAGGAAGCCCGCTTCCGCGCAGTGAACATTCAGGAATACCGCCCCGGTTTCTATGAATTTGACGTTCTGGAGCTGGGCGAGCAGTTTGCCCACATCAAGCTGGGTGTTCCGGGCTACCACAACATTTACAATGCGCTGGCCATGTGCTGCTGCG
>ULVV01024465.1_pt1 | contig 11432 bp, 8 predicted proteins | sample 1959761 | NCBI WGS metagenome assembly ULVV01 (sample SAMEA4835795, study PRJEB28245) | human gut metagenome | biome: gut microbiome; material: fecal sample | place: Denmark | collected 2008
GCATGGCGGTGATGATGGTGCCGTCCTGAATACAGAAGGGCAGAACCGTGACGGGGTCGCTGAGGATGGAAATGTCGATGCCGTAAGGGATGCCGGGGGTAGTTGCGTTCTTCTTGGACTCGGCGGCCCACTTGATACCGGCGATATTCAGATCGCCGCCGATGTAGCTGGGCATGGTGTTGAAGAAGGATTCCCACTCCGTCCCCTCCGGGATGCCCAGATGGACCTTCGGGGGATTCTGGATCTGGCCCTGCCCCAGCATTTTATAGGTGTCCTCCGTGATTTTCAGGATCATTTTCATATCCAAAAGACCGGCCTTGATCTGGTCTTCCTGCTGCAGAAACAGAATTTCGGGATTGATCGTACCTAACATAATAAATTCCTCCAATTTTTTTGTAAGCCGGCTGATGCGGCTGTGTTGTTTCAGATTACATGGATGACTTTGGACAGAAAGTCCTTGGTCCGTTCATTCTGCGGGTCCTCAAAGATCTGCTGGGGCGTGCCCTCCTCGGCGATCACGCCGCCGTCCATAAAGAGGATGCGGGTCCCCACCTTTTTGGCGAAGCCCATCTCGTGGGTGACCACGACCATGGTGACACCCTCCTTCGCGAGGTCCTGAATGACCGAGAGCACCTCTCCCACCATTTCCGGGTCCAGCGCGGAGGTGGGCTCGTCAAAGAGCATCACGTCCGGCTCCATCGCCATGGCCCGGACAATGGCGATCCGCTGCTTCTGTCCGCCGGACAGTTGAGCGGGATAGGCGTCCGCCTTGTCCTCCAGCCCGACGCGCCGCAGCAGCGCTCTGGCTTTTTCCTCTGCCGCCGGAGCCGGGACCTTCTTTACCTTTTTCAGGGAGATGGTCACATTCTCCAGGATCGTCAGGTTGTTGAACAGGTTGAACTGCTGGAACACCATCCCCACCTTTTCCCGGTGCTTATGGACGGCGTAGCCCTTGTCGGTAATGCAGCTGCCCTCAAAAAAGATCTGGCCCTCCGTGGGGGTCTCCAGCAGGTTCAGGCATCGGATGAAGGTGGACTTTCCGGAACCGGAGGGCCCGATGACCACCACGACCTCCCCCTTTCGGATGGTGGTGTGGATGCCCTTGAGGACCTCCAGATCGCCGAAATTCTTTTTCAGTCCCTTGATCTCAAACAGAACGTTGTCAGCGGTCACTGCACTTCATCCTCCTCTCAAAAAGATCCAGCCCCTTCCCCAGTACGATGTTCAGGGTCAGGTAGATGATCGCGGAAATATAGTAGCAAGGCAGCGGGTTGTAGGTGGCGGTGACGACGATGCCGTTGTTGTACATCAGGTCGCCGACGCCGAGGTACTGGATGATGGACGTCTCCTTGATCATGGTCACAAACTCATTGCCCAGCGCCGGCAGAATGTTTTTGACCGCCTGCGGCAGGATGATGTTCACCATCGCCTGTGTCCGCGTCATGCCGCAGGACAGCGCAGCCTCCGTCTGCCCGAAGTCCACCGCCTGAATACCGGAACGGATGACCTCCGCCACATAGGCGGTGGAGTTCATGGACAGGGCCAGGATGCAGGGCATGACCCGCGCCAGCTCCACGCCCAGAATGGAACCCTCCGGCCACGGAATGAAGTGAAGCTGATAGTAAACGATGTACAGCTGCACCAGAAGCGGCGTTCCCCGGATGACGGTGATATACAGCTTGGCAAACCCGGAGCACAGCCTGAATTTCGACAATCGCAGCAGCGCGATGAGGCAGCCGAGGACCGTACCCAGCAGAACGGTGATCAGGGAAACGATGACGGTGGTCTGCGTTCCTCGGAGGAAGTATTGGTAGTAGTTCAAAAATATCTCGGTAATGCCCATGGCGTTCTCCTCCTTCTCGCTTGCACCGTTTGTGTGCTTCGGATGAATGGATTGTATATTTTCTCACGCCGAAAGTCAATAGTAAATTTGCAAAAATTCGTATAATTATTCAATTATTGTAAATATATACGAGAATATGGCTGTATACACTGGAAGCATTTGTGTTTCATGCGTATAAGCGTATAGTGGGTGCTATAAGCAAACATAAATACTATGCGGTATATTTGCATTTGTATACATATTATGTGTATACATCGACCCATTGGGCATCAGCGAAGCGACCCCACCGGTCTGCCCCAACGAAAGCGCAGCGGAAACGATGTGACAGCGGGGCCATGTGCGGTCCCCCCTTTCGTTCCGGCTTTTGAAGAACGGTTAGCAAGCTCAGCCGCAAGCGCCCTCAAAACAAGAAAAGAGCGCCCGCGATTGCGTATATCTTCTAATAAACAGAAGCAGGTCCGGGAGGTTTCTGTGCGTTTCATGGTAATTGGCGGCGAGCCCCCGAAAAAGATTGACATTCGGCAAAATGCCTGTTATTCTTTAAGCAAGTAAATTACTACTTGGCTAATTGGAGAAAGAACATGAAACCGATCGAACGTTTTCTGCGTGAGACAGACCGCGTGCCGCTCATGCCTATGCCAACGCCCCTGCACCCCATGCATTACCAGCCCTCAGGAAAGGATGTCAGCCTCCTCATCAAGCGGGACGACATGACCGGTGTCGGTCCGGGCGGAAATAAGATCCGCAGCCTTGAGTTCCTCTTGGGGGAAGCCAGATCCAGGGGGGCATCCAAAATCCTGGCGGCGGGACCGGAGCAATCAAATCTATGCGCTCTGACCGCGGCGGCCTGTGCCAAGGCCGGGCTGGACTGTGAGCTTATCATCAACGCGGCGGAGCCAGCCCGCAAAGAGGGAAATCTCCTGCTGGAGGAGCTGTTGGGTACTAAAATACACTTCCTCGGCCCTTGTGACGGAGCGGTTCGGAACCGCCGCATGGAGGAGCTGGCCACCACTTACCAGTCCGCCGGCGAACAGGTCTACGTGGTCCGCAACGGCGCGACCACCGGCCGGGGCGCGTTGGGCTATACCGCCGCAGTGGTGGAAATGAAGCGGCAGTGCAAGGATCTTGGAATTGGCCGCATGACGATTTTCGCCCCCGGCGGAAACGGCGGCGTCGCAGCCGGGCTGATCTACGGAAATCAGCTGATGGGCCAGCCCTTCCGCATTGTGATCGTCAGCGTCGAGGATGACCGGGAAACGCTGACGGCGCATATCCGTTCCACCATCTCCGAAGCGGAGGAGATCACCGGGCTCCCCATGAGCGTGCCTGTGGAACAGGCGGCAGAGATCACAGACGCCTACCGTGGCGGCGGCTGGGGCGAAAACACGGAGGAAAGCCAACAGGCGGTCCTGTCCTTTGCCCGCAGCGAGGGGATCTTCATCGAAAACGTCTATACCAGCAAGGTTCTGGTGGGGATGATGGATTGGATCGAACAGGAAAAAGTGTCCGGCCCCGTCTGCTATTTGCACACAGGCGGTCTCGGCTCCTTATTTGCGCAGTATTGATCGAGAAAGAGGGAAAAACTTATGGATTACGGCTATTTGACTTTGATTGCTCCGATTCTGACGCTGGCAGTGGCCATTGCGACACGGAAGGTGCCGCTGGCCATGCTGGTGGGTATTTTTACCGGACAACTGATTATTTGCGGATGGAATCCGTTTACCGCTATCAATGAAAGCGTCAACGGCATTTTAAGTGTTTGCGCCGACACTGGGAATCTGAAAACCTTCCTGTTCACGGCGCTGATGGGCGCGTTTGTGATCCTGGTGCGCATCTCCGGCGGCGTCAAGGGCTTCGTCAATTACCTGACCGAGCAGAGCAAGCGTGTGAAGAGCCCGCAGATGGCGATGCTCATCGCCTATGTGATCGGCATCATCATTTTTATCGACGGTCTGCTCAGCATCATGTTCACCGGCGTGGTGACCCGCCCGCTGATCGATAAATTCAAGGTCTCCCGCGAAAAGCTGGCCTACATCTGCGACGCGACTTCCGCGCCTGTCAACGCCATCATCCCCCTGAACTCCTGGGGCGCTATGCTGATGGGCCTGATCTCCGCGGAGATCGCCTCCGGATACATCCAGGGCGAGCCTATGAATCTGCTGATCCGGAGTCTCCCCTTCCAGTTTTACAGCATCCTCTCCCTGCTGTTCGTGCTGTTCTATATTATTACCGGGAAAGACTGGGGCCCCATGAAAAAGGCAGAGCTGCGGGTGCGGAACACCGGCAAGCTGTATGATGATGGAGTAACGCCGCTGCTCAATGACAATGACGGCTTTGAAGAGCTGGTAGAGGAAGGCAGAGAGAACAAGTGGAACATGATGTTCCCGCTCATCACCCTGATCGGCGGCGCTTTCATCGGCCTGCTGGTCACCGGCGGAGGAAATCTGGCGGCGGGCGACGGAACCACGGCGATCCTCTACTCTGTTGTCATCACGCTGCTCATCATGTGCGTCATGTATACAAAGCAGGGGATCATGACCGCCAAGGAGTTCGGCGACAGCGTTATGAAGGGCGTCAGCAGCATGATGGGTCTGGTGATCCTTCTGGTGTTGTCCTTCTCCATTGGAGGGGTCATCAAGGGAATGGGAACCGGCCAGTTCCTTGCCAGCCTGCTGGGTGACAGCATTGACGGTGCCTTCTGCCCGGCCATCATCTTCCTGATGGGCGCGCTGATGGCCTTCTGCACGGGAACCAGCTGGGGCACGTTCTCCATCATGATGCCCATTGCGGTTCCCATGGCGGTGGCTATGAACGGCAATATCCTGCTGACCATCGGCGCGGTGGTGTCCGGTGGCATTTTCGGCGACCACTGCTCTCCCCTTTCCGATACCACGATCCTGTCCTCCATGTCCGTGGGCACCGATCTGTATTCTCACGTAAAAACGCAGCTCCCCTACGCGCTGGTAACCGCGGCGTGCGCGGCGGCCCTCTATATCGCCTTCGGTCTGATCCTGTAACAGCGGGGCGCTTTCGTATCACCGTGCTTGACCGCTAAAATAAACAGCCCCTCATGACCTGCCCAAACAGGGGATTCCACGCCACTCTGTATAACTGCACATATCCCTGTATTTGCAAGCGGTCTGGAATTTTCCTCCGAAATCCTGAATTTTCAAAATTCACCTAAATCTACGCAAGTCTGCATAGCTTTCGGCGCAAATGGTGTAGAAATTGGTGTATAACCGCTAACTTGATATATTCCACATTTTCGAACCAAGTCAAAGGTTTGCGGCTGCCTGGACGAAAGCACGTTTTACAACGTTGTAATTCGTATGGGTGTAAACATCCAACGTCACGCTGGCGTTGGAATGCCCCATGGGATACTGAAGGCTTTTAATGTCGATGCCGGCCTGCTGCATATTGGTGCAGAAAGTGTGGCGCAGCACATGTGTACGACAACGAGGCTCGGCGGCTACATTTGGCACTCGTTGCTCCCCTTTTATAGTAAAACGCCAGTCCTCGTATTTTGAGAATTGACGTTCTTTGATAAGCTGAAGCATCTCCAATGCGAAACTGCATTGGAGATGCTTTCGATTACAGGCATATTGTCATATAGGGCGGGATACAAAGGACATCATCTTTCTCAATGAGATTGCGCGGGTGAATAATATAACATCCACCAATCCTGCTCTTGTATTTTTCCTTGAAGCGCTTTAGAGATTCAAAGGAATACTTAGCGCCGGACTTTACTTCGATGGGATACATCTTGTACTTCGTCTTACTGTTATTGGCGATAATAAAATCGATCTCAATGTCATTTCTGCGCTTTTCCGCATTGTACTGGGTATAGAAGAACAGGCGGTGTCCATTAGAAACCAACATCTGTGCAATCACATTCTCGTAAAGCATTCCCTCATTCAGTCCGAGCTTTCCTGCAAAGATCTGCTTGTAAACCTCGTCCTCCAGCAGTTCGTTTTCGTCAAATGCATGGCTGACAAGCAATCCAGTATCACCTAAATAGCATTTGATGTAGGTATCCGACTCTGTGAGAGACAGGCCAACATTCGGATCACTGACGCGCCTACACTCGTTTGCAATCATGGATTCCGACAGCCAGAAGAAGGTTTCTTCATATTGATCTGCCATAGAGCCTTCTACGATTTTGTTGAAGACAACTCGTTTTTCATGTCTGGACAGCAAACCGGGGATCTGGTCGAAAATAGCCAAGACCTTGGAGCGATATTGTGCTTTGATTTTCATCATGTCATTGCGGTAAAGCTCCAGAATATCCCGCTTTTCAACATCCGATTTTCCAAAGTCTTTTTGACCTTCAAGAAAAGCAACAATGCTCATGGGCATACCGCCCACCAGCAGGTATTGCATGAACAAAAGCATGGCCTTATTGTGCATACTTCGCTCCAGAGGGCCTCTCTTCTCGAAACAATCTCTGATATATGGGATCAGCGGCGCTTCGTTAAGTGCCCAGCAGAATTCCTCAAAATCCAGCGGGTACATCTTGAGATGCCGTTCTTCTGAAGGAATCACAATATCCTTTACATTTTCTTTGATTGAGATCAAAGAACCGGTTTCAAGGAAATCATACCGACCATCTGCCACCAAATACTTGATCGCTTCGCGTGCTTTTGGGAAAAGCTGAACCTCATCAAAGATAATCGCACTTTCGCGCGGGTAGAGCTGCACGCCGTATTGAACGGACAGCAGCATATAGAATGTGTCGAGATCATTCAAATGCAGTTGAAAATAGCTCTTGACATTTTCAGGAGCCTTTGCAAAGTCAATGAGGATATAGCTTTTATATTCGTTTTTGGCGAATTCCTCGACTACGGTGGATTTTCCAATTCGACGAGCACCTTCCACCAACAGAGCTTTCTGCCCGTTAGCCTCCTGTTTCCATGCGAGAAACTTGTTATAAATCTTTCGTTTGAAAAGCATGTGCATCACCTCACAGATAGAATAGCACATCTCCCGATAATCCGCAAGTTTAATATAGCAACATTTTCTGACAATACGCATGTTTGTGAAGACTGTAATTTTCGATAACCCGCATGTTTAATGGCGTGCAAAGATACGCTGAATATGTTCCAGGCCAGCCGAAAGCTGTGTTACAAAGGGTTCGAGTCGGCGTTCAATTTCAGCACGCTCCATTTTTGATGCCTCTTTAGGATCAAGTGTGTGCCCATCCGACTCCATGAAGTCAACCGCCATTTCATACAGCAGTTTATCCAGGAGATCCTCCGCACATTCAACTACCCAGGAGTCCGAATCTGCAACCGTCCTGCGAATGGGATCAACGCTAATGAAAACGTAGCCGACTTTATCAGACCATAGGAGAATTTTTTTCGTAATAATTCAAAACAAGGCTTGACAAAAGCGTCATTTCGTGCGGCCATTTTGCTAACTTCGGTTAGCAAAATGGCCTTTGTAGTTAGAAGCGTGTCCCGACACGCCAAACTACGATGAAGCTTACTTATGAATCCAAAAACCGCAAAAAAAGCACTGAAAGATGCAATTCAAGCCATCTTCTGTCAGCTTCACCTATAGAGTAGCATAATTCTTGTGATTTGAACATTCTTTTTAAAGCGGATTTTCCGATCCGCTTTGTTGTCATGCCCTGATGTCGCAAATCATAACCACCGGCCGTGCCGGTGGTTTGCACAGGCCCCCTTGGGGCCTATTACCAGCCGAACCTATAGGTTCATCGAATCTTCTTTCTACTGCATGATGCGCCCTACTGCTATTGAAATAGCGGCTTGGCGCATTTTGCTTTTCGTTTCTCCCTGGTTATCCGTCTTTTTGAATCACACCTTATCGCCCGCTTTCCAGACTTGTTCCTCGCTTCGCTCGGATATTTTTTCTGGGCATAGCTAAAGCTCTTTGGAACCACCGGCATTGCCGGTGGTTTTCTTTATACAAAAACAGCACACAGCTTGTTTTTGCTGTGTGCTGTCTTTGCGAGGTTCCTTACTTGCTAACTAAGTGACATTGCCGGAATCGGCAGGGTAACATACAACGCGCAGCCCTTCTCCCGCACCATCTGAAGGACGGAGGCAGCGGGACAATCATCGGTACGGGTGTTGGAGACAGAGATCACAACCGTCTTCGGGGCCAGCATTCTATAGGTCAAATTGTTACTTTTTATATTAATGAACCATTACTGACCAAAGCTATTCTTCTTTTCTAATGCCAATCCAATCAATCTATCTGCTTGATCAGCCATGAACAAAGGGATGTTCAGTACATCATCATCCAGCTTCAGATTATCCAGAGAGAACCGCACACGGAGCTTGACTTGATCCGGGAACAGCTCCTTAAACTTCTTAAGGCTCTTGCTGGTGGTATTGGCCTCAGACTTGACCTCAACAGGGAAAATGTCATTTTCTCGTTGAATGAGGAAATCCACTTCATAAGGTGGATTATTCTGGCTCCAATAGCGTGGAACCACTTCAAACTGCGTGATCAGGGTCTGCAGCACAAAGTTTTCAGTCAAAGCGCCCTTGAACTCGGTGAACAGGCGGTTGCCCTCTCCAAAGGCCGTGGGAGCCAGCTGTGCCAGACGGCGGAGCAAACCCACATCCACCAGATAAATCTTAAATGCAGACAGGTCATCGTAGGCAGCCACCGGCAGGCCGGGAGCAGTGCTGCGGTAGATCTTATGCACCAGTCTTGCATCCACCAGCCACTGCAAAGCATCCTCGTATTCTCGGGCTCTTGCGCCTTCTTTGACAACTTTGTAGATAAACTTCTTATTCTCCCTTGCCAGCTGGGACGGTATAGACTTCCAGATCATAGAGATCTTTGGGAACTCACTGATATTGGGGTGCTTGGCAAAGTCACGTTCGTAGGCACCAATAATCCCAGACAGGGCTTCCTGCATGGCGGAGACATCCCGTGCCTCCGTCCACATGAGCACAGGTTCCGGCATGCCTCCGGTGACATAGTACATCTTCAGTTTTTCATAGAGCGGATTGAAAAAGGCATCGGGAATCGGCTCGATGGTATCCACGCTTTCCAAGAACTTCACAAGGTTTTCGTCGCCATTGGCAAGCAGAAATTCTGTGAAGGTCATAGGGTCAATCTGCAGGAAGTTGACCTTGCCCACCGGGAAAGAGGATGGTTTTGCCAGGGCAATGCCCAGCAGAGAACCGGCGCAGGCGATATGATACTGCGGAGCGTTCTCGCAGAAATACTTCATGGAGTTGATAACCTTCGGGCAGTCCTGCACCTCGTCAAAAATGATAAGTGTCTTTTCCGGGACAATCTTCTGACCACTGGCCAACATTAGATTTTGCATGATGCGAGCCACGTCCTTGGTGGTTTCAAAGAACTGTTTATATTCTTCGTTTTCGTCAAAGTTAAAATAGGCAGTATTTTCATAATAACGTCTGCCGAATTCTTTGAGAACCCATGTCTTGCCCACCTGACGCACACCCTTTAAGATTAGCGGTTTGCGGTAGGGTGAATTCTTCCAATCCAGCAACTTTTTTAAGATAAATCGTTCCATAGAATCACTCCTCACATTTTTATTGGAGTTTTATGCTTTATAATCACGCTTTTATTATATGCGAAATCCATATAAATTACAATCACAAAATTATTTATTTTTTATGCTCATAGATCACATTTCTATATGAGATAGTGAAAAAGATGTTCTGCAATAAAGGCATACCACTGCCTTATAATCAGTTATATAACATTTTATCATTTCTTTTTCATTCCGGATAGGAAGAGAAAGGAACGGATCAGCATCACTATAATCAGTATAGTTATCTATTTCCTCTTCCTTTTGTGTTCCAAACATGGATATTCCTCCTCCGCTACTTTTCTTGCGGTCGGCAAACCTGCTTCGATTGTAGCACTGGAGGTTTATCTTTTCCCTCTCATAGGCTTAGCCTTTTTTATTCCACGGGCATAGCCCGTGGTTGCCTGTTTTCAACAATGCGGAATGCCCCCGGCCATTGGCCGGGAGCTTGCTTGTTTATCCCAATATAGAATATGTTCGCAATGTCATATTTTGTTTGAAAATTTTGCGGTTTATAATCGCAAAACCTGTTGATCACTGACAAAAATTGCGGTATACTCTCCACAGACGGAGGTGGATAAAATGATTTACAGACCTTTGTATGTCGATAAGATCATGGCTTATGTGGATACGCCGTTTGTAAAAATCCTTACAGGAGTACGCCGCTGCGGAAAGTCAACGATCCTGAAAATGATTATGGAGCGATTGAAAACGCAGCATAACATCCCGGAGGAGCGCATTGTCAGCTGCCGCTATGACTCGATGGAATACGAGGATATGACGGCAAAGCAGATGTACACGCAGCTGAAAGAGCGCCTTTCACTCGATGGAAAAACCTATCTGTTTCTCGATGAGGTTCAGGAAATCAAGGGCTGGGAAAAGGTCGTCAATTCGCTGGCGTCGGACTTCGATGTTGACCTGTATGTGACAGGCTCCAACTCCCGCATGATGTCCTCCGAGATCTCAACCTATCTGACGGGACGGTATGTATCTTTCCGCATCTTTACCTTGTCCTTTGGCGAGTACCTGATGTTCAAAAGCCAATATACTGAGGTTGGAGAGCCGAAAGCCGAGCTTGCCAACTATGTGCGCTTGGGCGGTTTCCCGGCAACGCACTTGCAGGAGTACTCTCAGGACGAGGTCTACACCATCGTGCGGGATATCTATAACTCCACGATTTTTTCCGATATTGTCAAGCACAATCAGGTGAGGAAGATCGATCAGTTGGAACGAGTGGTCAAGTACACCTTCAACAATGTGGGCAACACCTTCTCGGCAAAATCCATTTCGGATTATCTGAAAGCGGAGCACCGTGCGTTGGATAATGAAACGGTTTACAGCTACTTGGAAAAATTGGAGAAAGCCTATTTGCTTCACCGCTGTTCCCGTTTTGATTTGCAGGGTAAGGAGATCCTGAAAACGCAGGAGAAATTCTATCTTGCGGACACCGCCCTGCGGTACAGCGTCCTTGGCTACAACGCTGACAGCGTGGCATCCAGCCTTGAGAATGTCGTGTACTTGGAGCTTTGCCGCAGAGGATACACCGTCCATGTCGGAAAGTCCGGCAGTGGGGAGATCGACTTTGTGGCGGTTCGCCAGAACGAAAAGCTATATGTGCAGGTCATACAGGAGGTTCGTTCGGAAAAGACGGAGAAACGGGAATATGAGCGTTTGTTGGAAATCCACGACAACTATCCCAAATATGTTCTCACAACCGATGCGTTCGCAGGAGGAAATTACGAGGGCATCAAGACTATGCACATAGCGGACTTCCTGCTTAGCTCGGAATACTGATTTTATAGTATTTCCTTTTATTATCCCCTACCGCTCAGGCTGCCATCAAGGCGATGTAATTCTCCCGCAAGGGCATCAACCAACCGCATAACCGCAAGCCTCCGGTCAATGACCGGAGGCTTGCCGTGTTTTTCTTTTATGCCCTCTATGCTTATACGTTTTCATTCCCAAAAACGTGCAGATACACTGAAATAAGGACCGAGAGGGCCTTGCAATTGCATCTAGTCAATTCAATGCTCCAGCTGGTCCACGAACTGC
>ULVV01027330.1_pt1 | contig 11409 bp, 10 predicted proteins | sample 1959761 | NCBI WGS metagenome assembly ULVV01 (sample SAMEA4835795, study PRJEB28245) | human gut metagenome | biome: gut microbiome; material: fecal sample | place: Denmark | collected 2008
GCGCCGGGCAGAACGCTGACCGGCAGCTCACACCAGTTTTCCGCGCTGCAGCGCGACCCTGCGCTGGCGGTGGATTTCGTGATCGCACCGCCGCGCATGGCCTATTATATGGAATACAGTACGCGCATCTACGAAATTTACCGAAAATATATCGCACCGGAAGACATCGTCGTCTATTCCATCGACGAGGTCTTCCTCGATGTGACGGACTATCCTTATGACTGCACCGCCCATGAGCTGGCGCAGACCATCATCCGCGACGTACTCGAAACGACCGGCATCACGGCGACGGCCGGCATCGGAACGAACCTGTTCCTCGCCAAGGTCGCCATGGACATTGTGGCAAAGCACATTCCGGCCGATGAAAACGGCGTGCGCATCGCAGAGCTCGATGAAACGAAATTCCGCAGGGAGCTCTGGCCACACCGGCCGCTGACAGACTTCTGGCGCGTCGGCCGCGGCATCGCCCGCAGGCTCGAGGCGCACGGCATGTTCACGATGGGGGACGTCGCGCTTTGCTCCGAGCAGAACGAGGAGCTGCTCTACCGCCTGTTCGGCAAGAATGCGGAGCTGCTCATCGACCACGCGTGGGGCTGGGAGCCCTGCACCGTCCCGTCCATCAAGGCCTACCGCCCGTCCGAGAACAGCCTGAGCTCCGGACAGGTGCTGAGCTGCCCCTACGAGGCGGCAAAGGCCCGGCTTGTTTTGCGGGAAATGGCGGATCAGCTCTCGCTGGAGCTGGTGGATAAGGGCCTCGTGACGGACCAGGTCGTGCTGACAGTCGGCTATGACATTGAAAATCTGACGGACCCCGCCTGCCGCACGGCCTATTCCGGCCCGGTGGAGCAGGACCGCTACGGGCGGCGCGTGCCGAAGGCCGCGCATGGCGCGCAGAAGCTTAACGCACCGTCGTCCTCCACACGGCGGATCATGGAAGCGGCCTCCGCCCTGTTTGACCGCATCGTGGACGGTGGGCTGCTCGTCCGGCGCATGTATCTCGTCGCCGCGCACATCGTCCCGGAGGACGAGGCGCAGCCGGAGAAGATGGAGCAGCTGGACCTGTTCACCGATCTTGCCACCGAGGACGCCCGGCGCGAGGCGGAGCAGGCGGCGCTGGCGCGCGAAAAGAAGCTGCAGGAGACGACGCTGGCCATCAAGAAGAAATTCGGCAAAAATGCCATTCTCAAGGGCATGAGTCTGGAGGAGGGCGCAACGGCCCGCGAGCGAAACGCCAGGATCGGCGGGCACAAGGCATGAGGAGGAATACATGACCGGAAAATATGACGCGATCCTGCACCTGCCGCACCATGTCTCCAAAAAGCACCCGCCCATGCCAATGGCCGACCGCGCGGCGCAGTTCGCGCCGTTTGCTGCCCTGACCGGCTACGACGCAGCCATCCGGGAAAACGCGCGCCTCACGCAGGAACGGATCGACCCCGCAGAAGCGGAGCTGGCCGCGCTGGACCGGCGTTTCCGTCTGCTGCAGGAGCATCTGGAGGAGCAGCCGGAGGTACGCCTGACCCGGTTCCGGCCGGATGAACGGAAATCCGGCGGAGCCTATGAGACCGTCAGCGGGATCGTGAAGCAGATCGATCTCATTGCACGCCGCATCCGCCTACTGGACGGAACGGACATTCCCATGGACGATGTGCTGACGCTGGACGGCGCGCTGTTTGATGTTTTGGATTAAGGGAGAGAGAAAATCATGAAAGAGCTAATGAAAACAAATGTCTATGACGTCGGGGAATCGGTGCTCATTGTCGGCAGCTGCCTGCCGGACATGGAGCCGGAGGGCTTTGCGCAGCTGTGCGCATCATCCGGCCATGTGTTTGAGCTGTGCCTCGAACAGACGCATATCAATATGGCCATCACGAAGATCAGCGCCATGCTCTACACCGGCAAGATCCGCACGCTGCGCTTTGCGACGGTCGACCGCTCGCCGCACTGCGTGCAGATGCACTACATCCAGAACGAGCTGCGGCGGATGATGGACCTCTCCGCCGTGACGATCGAAAATTACGTCGTGGAGAACGGGAAGCTGACGAAGCTCTCGCCGGAGCTCATCTATCTTTCCAAGCACCTCGGTGAGCTGTCCCGCCGGATGGGCGAAAATGTATAAGAAATCCGCAGGATGGGATTTTTCCCATCCTGCGGAGCGAGATTGTCAAAAACCTGCCTAGCCGAAAGTCTCGGAGGGAAGGATAGTGTGAAAGGAAACCGTCAGGGTTTCCTTTCGCGTTAAATAACCCGCCGCGCGGCAGAATTGCAAAATAAAGATACAAAAATTCATTTTGCAATTCTGAAAGCAGCTTGTCAAAAAAGCCCAAAGGGACTTTTTTGACAAGCTGACTCCGCAGGATAGGAATTTACCCATCCTGCGGAGCTTTTTTGCTTAATCGGCGTCCATGGCGACCACACAGGCGCTGAGCACCTGGCTGAGAATCGGCGTGCAGACCGACGCGCCGCCGCCGCCCTCCTCGACCACGACGATGAAGGCGAGGGGATAGTCGCTGTCCTGCAGGAAGCCTGCAAAGACGGCGTTGGCAGCCTTCCCGCCGCCGTTTTCCGCCGTGCCGGACTTTCCGCCTGCGTAAAGTCCAGCGAAGTTCCACTCGCCGTAGACGTTGACGACGGCATTGTGCATCATGTCCGCAAGGCGGCCGGCCGTCGTGCTGTCGAGCAGACGTCCTGTGGAGCTTGTAGAAGCCTTGTACTTGACCGAATCACCGTAGGTGACCTCCTTTACGAGGTATGGCTCTGCGGCGGAGCCGCCGTTTGCGATCGCGCCCATATAGGTCATATACTGGCAGGGATTGATCTGGTCCGTATACTGGCCGATGCCGGCCCATGCCAGCTCGGATTCCGCCGCATTGGAGACATCAAAGCTTCCGGCGGCCGTCGTCGTGCCGTCAAAGCTATAGCGGCGTGTGACGCCGACCTGCTCGGCATAGCGCATCAGCGTCTTTGGGCCGAGCTCCGCTGCGATCTCGCCGAAAACGACGTTGCAGGAGTGGGCCAGCGCCTCTTCAAAGTTCAGCGTGCCGTGCACGCCGTTGCACTGGATGGTCTCGCCGCCGATGACGGCGCTGCCTTCGCAGGTGAACGTCCGGGATCCGATATCCGGGATCTCATCCAGCGCGGCTGCAGCCGTGACGAGCTTGAAGACGGAGCCAGGCGTATAGGTGGCGTGCAGGAAGCGGTTGACATACACGCCCTCGTAGGTCTCGGGGTTGCCCTCCACGTCCGGCACATCGTCCGGGTCGTAGGTTGGGGAGGAGACGGCGCAGAGGATCTCGCCCGTCTTGTAATTATAAACGCCGACGGTTCCCTTGCGCCCGTCGAGCGCGGCCAGCGCCGTGCGCTGCACGTCTGCGCTTACGGTCAGCATCATCTGACCCTCGCGCTTGCCGGTGGAATAGGTGCCGTTGATGCGGTCGAAGCCGACAAGCTCCGAACCGTATTCCTGCAGCAGGAACGGCGTGATATTGCCCTCACGGTCGCCGAGCAGGTGCAGCATGCTGCGGCGCAGCGAGGCACTGTCGGCATAGGACTTGCCGTTCGTGGCATCGAGCACGACGGTGCCGCCGCGGTCGACGATCTTGCCGCTGTTCATAACGCCGTCCGTATAGACATGGGGGCTGTTCTGGAACGTGACCCAGTCCGGCGAATCGATGAAGTAACGCACCACGATCACGCCCATGCCGAGCAAAAGCACACCCGCCAGCGCAAGTGCGAACCACGCGCGTTTTGCAAGCTTATTCAAGCGGCTCCACCTCCTCTGCCTTTGCGGTGCGGACCGCGAAGCTGGCGTTCTGGCGCGTGTCCGCCGCCTTGAGGAAGGCGATCAGGCCCCACGAGGCCAGCATGCTCGAGCCGCCGTTGGAAAGGAACGGGAATGTCACGCCGGTCAGCGGGAGCAGGTCCATCGTGCCGAACACGTTCAGAATGGTCTGGATAGTCAGGATCGCCACGGCGGCGCAGGCAGCAATGGTATAGAAGCTGCTGCGGCCGACCTTGGCCGAGCGGACAGTGAACACCGCAAGGATCACGATGACCGCAACGGCGCACAGGCCGATGATCAGGCCCCATTCCTCACAGAGGAAAGCAAAAACGAGATCCGTATCCGCCGCAAACACATATTTGAGCCAGCCGTTGCCCGCGCCGAGGCCGAACAGACCGCCGGAGGCGATGCACATCATCGCGCGCGTCTGCTGGTAGCCGCCCGCAGAGGCATATTCCCACGCATGGCCCCATGTTGCAAAGCGGCGCAGGATATGCGGCCGGAAGCGAACGGCCAGAACGCCTGCAAAGCCCGTGGCCGCGCAGGCCAGCGTGACCGTGGCGAAGCTGCCGGAACGCAGGAAGGCGATGACGAGGAACGCGACGAAGAAGATGAGCGCCGTGCCGAAGTCGTTCATCAGGGCAAGGCAGCCGCAGATGGCGGCGGAATAGACAATGAACAGGAACAGGTTCCGCTTCGTTACGATGCGGTCCATCGTGGATGCGCCGACATAGAGGAAGCAGAGCTTGACCAGCTCGGACGGCTGGAACGAGATGCCGCCAAGCGAGATCCAGTTGCGCGCGCCGTTGTTCTCCTGCCCGAACACCAGATTGACGAGCAGCAGGAGCATGCCGCCGACGGCGGCCAGATAGCGAAATTTCTTCGCGCGGGACAGGTCGCGCAGCGACCAGCCGATGATCAGATAGATCACGATGCCGCCGAGCAGGCAGATGAGCTGCTTTGTAAGATTGGCGGGGTTATCAGAGGCGATGACGGCAAAGCCGAGCGTACTGAGGAAAAAGGCCAGCGTTTCCACCTCGTAGCCGCTGCGGCGCATCATGCGCAGCACGGCAAACAGCAGCCAGCCCGCTGCCAGCAGGCCGAGGAAGCTCAGCACGATCGTTTGGGCCGTTTCGGCCTCCGCGCCCATCCAGAGCTGCAGCGTCGTCAGGAGCTGGAAGACCGTCAGCAGAAACAGGGTCAGCGCAGGGGAGGACTGATGGGCCGGGCGCGTGCGGCTGGCAAGCTGCTCCTCGAGCTCGGACTGCGTGACGGGTGCAAGCACCATGTCCACGCCGCCGAGCGAGATGGTATCGCCGTAGTTTACGGCAGCCATCTGGACCGGCTCGCCGTTGAGCGTGACTGCGCCGCGTGAGCCGATGTCCGTGACGGACCAGCTGCCGTCATCATAGCGCGTGAGGACGGCGTGCGTGCGCGAAACGGTCGGGAAGTCCACGACGATGTCGCAGCCCTTCGCGCGGCCGAGGATATTCTCCCAGTGTGTCAGAGGGAGCTGATTGCCGTCCGGCATGACGAGCCATGCCCACGTCTCCGGCTCCCGCCGGAATTTCAGCAGCGGCCGGGCACAGCGCCACAGCAGCAGCACGGCCAGCACCGGCGCAAGGTAGCGCCACACGGTGCAGAACACCGAGACAAAGCCGGAGCCGCTTCCCTGAAAGTATTCGGCGGCAGAGGCAAAAAATGCGTCCATGGATTCCTCCTTTCCGGCTCAGCCGGGGATATCGTCATAATCCGGATCGTCGATCTCCATATCGTCGTCCGGGTCGATCTGTGTTTCGTAGGCAGGCTCCTCGGCAGCGCTCGTGTAGCTCGGCTCCGTCACGGGCGGCAGGTCGTCCACGGTGCGGATCGTATAGTACAGGCTCGTCTGCAGGGGATGGCGCTTACGGGCAAGGCGCTTGTTGACGCGGTCACCGATGACGGTGTAGAGCACGGCAAAGACCGGCACGCCAAGAAGCATCCCGGCAAAGCCGAAGATACCGCCGAAGACCAGAATGGCAACGAGCACCCAGAAGTCCGAAATGCCGAGCTTTTCACCCAGAATGCGGTTTTCGATGATGTTGCCGTCGACCTGCTGCAGAATGAGAATGAAAATGCAGAAATACAGGGCGTTGACGGGCTTGTCGATCATCAGGAGCAGGGCCGAGGGCACCGCGCCGAGGAAGGGGCCAAAGAAGGGAATGATGTTCGTCACGCCGACGATCGTGCCGATGAGCGCCGCATAGGGCATGCCCATGAACAGCACGCCGAAGTAGGTGATGACGCCGACGAGCACTGCGTCGATGATCTTGCCCATAACATAGCCGCCGAAGATACTGTTCGTCCGGCGGGCCAACTCCAGCAGGCGATCGGCATGCTGGCGGCTGAAGACCGCCACGGTGACCTTCTTGGCCTGCGCACAGAGCTCTTCCTTAAAGATCAGGATATACACGGCCGCGACGATGCCAAGCAGGATATTGAAGATGACCATCACAACGCTGTAGACCGAGCTCGTCAGGCTCGTGACGATCACGCTGTAATCGAGCTTCTTCAGCCAGCCGATGACCATCTCCAGCGGGTCGCCGACGGTTTTTTCCAGGAAGGACTGGATGTCACTGTTCGTGAAAATGCCGCGGAACCACTTGCTGATGGTCGCATAATAGCTTTCGAGCTTTTCGGGCTGCAGCAGCTCCTCGATGCTTGCGATCAGGTTCGGCACGATAAGAGCGATGAGTGCATAGACCGCGAGGCAGAACACCAGCACGGCAGCGCAGATCCCGGTGATCTTGCTGATGCGCGCGGCCATCCGATCGCTGAGGTTCCGTTTGGCAAGCAGCTTGTCCATGATCCGCTGCGTGACCTTCATAACGGGATTCATCAGATAGGCAAACAGGCAGCCGTAGAGCAGAGCGGCGATGATGTTGAGGAATTCGACGATCAGATCATAAAAGCTGCGCAGGTTGGAGAAAACGAGCCAGAACAGTCCGGCGGCGACAATCACAAGAAAGGCCGTGAGACCCCATTTGACATATTTTTCATTGCGATTCAGCTTCATAGCGTATCCTCGTGTCATGATATTCTATTCTAGGATACCACGAAGCGGCGGAATCGTCAAGCAGAGAAGTCCTGCGGGAAATTTTTTTCCATTTCCCAAAACGGGGCTTGCAATTTATGGCGCCGGTGTGGTATGTTGACAGCAGAGGTGAGAGTACCATGGCAAAATCGGAACGGCAGAAGCTGAAGCTCCTCATCCTTCGCGATTATCTGTGCAGCCACACGGACGAGCAGCACCCGGTGTCCATGCAGCAGATTCTTGCCGCGCTGGAGGGCGAGGGCATCCGTGCGGAGCGCAAAAGCGTCTATGATGATTTGGACACCCTGCGCGATTACGGCATGGAAATTCGCAAGGTCAGCGGCAAAAACGGCGGCTATTATGTGCCGGAGCGTGATTTCGCCCTTTCAGAGCTGAAGCTGCTCGTCGACGCCGTGCAGGCGGCGCGGTTCCTCTCCGAAAAGGAGTCCATGGCCCTGATCCGCAAGCTCGCCGCCCTCTCGAGCGCGCACGAAGCGGAGCTGCTGCGGCGCGAGGTCGTCGTTACCGGCCGCGCCAAAAGCGGCAGCGAGGACGTCTGCCGCAATGTCGATACGCTGCATGCGGCCATCGCCGGGAACAGCCGCATCACGTTCCGCTATTTTGACTGGGATCTGCAGGGCCGGTGCCGCTTCCGGCCGAAGACCTATGAGGCAAGCCCCATCGCGCTGTGCTGGGAGGACGAGAACTATTATCTCGTGGCCTACGGCGCACCGCACGGCCTGACGCACTACCGCGTGGACAAGATGACGGAGATCACGGCGACGGGCGTCCCGCGCGAGAGCAACGACGAGACGCGCTCCTTTGACCCGGCCGTCTATTCCCAGCAGGTGTTCGGCATGTTCCGCGGGGAGCAGTGCCGCATGAAGCTGCGGTTTGAAAACTCGCTGGCAGGCGTTGTGCTCGACCGCTTCGGCCGTGACCGCCTGCTCGTGCCGGACGGGCCGGGCCACTTTGTCTTTCAGGCGGATATCTCCGTTTCACCGACGTTCCTCGGCTGGCTCGCAGGCTTCGGCGGCCGGGCGGAGATCGTGTTCCCGGCGTCGGCGGCGGAAGCCTACCGCGATTTTCTGCGCCGTGCGCTTTCCGCAGCAGAGTAAGGCAGAACGGAAATGATTTGTTCTCAAAGTATTCATAATTTCGTGGTATACTGGCAAAAAAGAGACAGGAGGACTCTTGTATGGAAAAGCAGCCCCCCAACATCGACAGCCGCCTGCGCCACATTCTGCGCATGCCGCAGGAGATCTATCAAGCAAGCGGCATCATCGTCAACGGCCGAAGGCTGAAGAGCTTCGTATTCACGACCGATCTGGCCATCATCCGCAACTGCGACGCGGACGCCGTATTTGCCGTCTATCCATTCACACCGCAGCAGGCCATCAGCGACGCGATCATCAAATATTCCTATGTCCCCGTATTCTGCGGCGTCGGCGGCGGCACGACGCGCGGCCTGCGCACGGTGCAGCTTGCGCGCGACGTCGAATCGCAGGGCGCGATGGGCGTTGTGCTCAATGCGCCGATCAACAATCTGAATCTCCGCGCGGTCTCCGGCGTGATCGATATCCCGACCGTCATCACCGTGACAAAATTCGGCACGGACTTCGAGGCGCGCATCGAGGCCGGAGCCTCCATTTTGAACATTGCGGCCGCCGCGCAGACACCGGAGCTGGTACGGGAGGCCCGCAAGGCCCTGCCGGACGTGCCCATCATCGCAACGGGCGGCAAGACCGGCGAGAGCATCCTGCGCACCATCGAGGCAGGTGCGAACGCCATCACCTATACGCCGCCGTCGACGTATGAGCTGTTTCAGGAAATGATGAAGGGCTATCGCGAATAAACAAGCCAATTTTTTTGACAAGCTGAGGACCGCTGCGCGACGCAGCGGCCCTTTGCATATTTTTGAATTTTGATATGCCTGTAGCGTTGCTCAGTGAGCGCCGCTGAGCGGGTATCAGGCGCGCTTTCTGCGCTCGAGCGCGTCGCGGATCAGCCCGTGCAGGAGCAGCAGCGCACAGTACAGCAGCAGCGCCGCGCAGAACACAAAGACAAAATCATGCGGCAGAGAATAGGTCGTGGCAGTGAGCCCCAGAAGAGTGACGTGCGCCAGCAGATAGGCGACCGGCAGCAGGATCACGCGCTCCGTCCAGACGCAGGCTCGCGGCTTCTTCCGGACAAAAATACGGACGAGCATGACGGCTGCCAGAACGATCAGGGCTACAAAGGCATAGTAATTGAGCGTCAGGGACGGCAGGGCGATCATGCCGCCGGAGGCCATCGGCTTTCCCGCGAGATAAACGGCCTCCGTGCCGTCGTTTTCGCTATAGAGAACGGTGAGCGGCTTACCGCCCTCCGCCTTGAGCCGGGCGGCCTGAGTATGCGGGCCGGAGAACCAGCGCTCCCAGAGCGTCGACCAGGCCTCCACAAGGCAGATCTCGCGCAACGGATCGTCCGGATCGACAAAGCGCTCCGTCGAGACGTTGGCGACATCAGCACGGAACGTAAGCTCCAGCGCCCCCGCATCCTCCGTCACCTGCACAAGATCGTCCGTATAGGGGAAATAGATCGGAGCATTCAAAATGCCGGCTGCGGATATCACGGCCGTCAGGACAAACAGAGCCGTCATCACGATGATTTGCAGGCGCTTGCGCGCCAGCCTTTTCTGCAAATGCTGCAGGGGCGCGGCGTCCGGAGCGGGCTGCAGGGCAGGCGGGGCCTGTGTCTCCTGCAGGGCGGCGCGGCAGTCCGCGCAGATGCGCAGGTGCTTTTCTACAAAGGCAGCGGTCTCCGGACTCGTAAGCCGCTCGGCATACAGCGGGAGAAGGTCCCGCACAATGCTGCATTCCTGATTCATGTTGATCCCTCCATGTTTTTTCGGATGATGGTTTTGGCGCGATGATAGGTCACGCACGCCCAGTTTTCCGATTTGCCGAAAAGCTGCCCAATGGTCCTGAAGCTCAGACCGCCGAGGGCCCGCCAGAGGAAGACCTCCTTATACGGCTCCGGCGCGCTGTGGAGCGCGGCCCGGATGCGTGCGGCATCGTCCCGGTCTGTGAGCTGCTCCTCCAGACTCGGGGCGGAAGCGGGGAGTGCTTCCATTTTCCCGTCATCCAGCAGCTCGATGCGGCCCATGCGCTTCTGCTCGGTATAGAAGCAGTTCTTCGCGATCTGGCAGAGCCAGACGCGGATATCGCAGGCCCCGCGGAAGCCGGGAAGCGCGCGCATGGCGCGGCAGAATGTTTCGCTCGTCAGCTCTTCGGCAAGCTGGGCATCGTGAGAAAGGGCAAGCAGATAGCGGTAGACATCATCAAAATAAATGCGGTAGATCTCCGCGAGCTCTGACACGGCGCCACCTCCTTTCTGCCAATAAGACCGCGCCGGAGAGAAAATCTTACAGGAATGCGAAAAATTTTTTCGCTGCGAATGGTGCCAGCCCTGTTCGGGCTGCAAAAAGGTCCGCTGTCAGGCATAACAGCGGACCTTTACATGCATTTGCGTTCTATCCCGTTTTCAGAAATCAGAAGCGGATGCGACCACCGATGAGGCGACCGGTAGCGGCAAGACGCTCGGCATCACGGCCACGCGGCTCCAGAACGCCATGAGCGCCCAGGACCATGAGGATAGCCAGATAGGTGTCCCAACCGAGGGGAGCAGAGCCGCGCTCCATCTCGGAGATCTTCTGACGGCTCTTGCCGACGGCATCACCGAGCTCTGCCTGAGACATCCGCATCTTCTTGCGGTAGGCGGGAAGCTCCTGGACGAGAGAACTGATCAGTTCACGCTGCTGTTCGGACTGTACAAACTGAGGCATAACTTTCCCAACTTTCTTTTTAAATTTCAGCCGCCTGCCAACGGCCGATTCCTGTAACAGGAAATTCAGCTCTGTGTGGAAGAATCCATGATTCCTGCTTACATGCTCAATATATCATACTATGTTCCGTTTGTAAACAGGATTTTGCAAAATATTTTGAAATAATTCCATGTAGCCTGCCCAAAACCGAACTGCATGAAACGTTTCAAATTTTACATACGCCGCATTGACGTCATTTGTACAAAAGCATGTCAGTTTGTTATAAATTGACTGCGCTCAAACACCGTTCTTGAAGAACGCAACCGCTACGACACCCGGCCCCGTATGTGTGCCGATCACACTGCACAGCAGCGTCTGCTCCAGACTGCCGCAGTGATCGCGCCAGAGCGCCGCGCTGTCCGCCACATATTTCTGCAGCAGGGCATCGCTCAGGCCGGTGTAGCCGAGCAGGATCGGCAGGGAAAAGTCGATGCCGCCGCTCTCGCGTACCTTCTGCACAAGCAGGTTGTTGCCCTGCTTCGAGCCGCGCGCCTTGCCGATCATGGTCACGGCCCCGTTTTCCAGCGTAACGACCGGCTTGATGCCGAGCAGCCCGCCCGCGAGCGCCGCCGTGCGCGAGATGCGCCCGCCGCGGCGGAGATACTCCAGCGTATCGAGCAGGCCGAGCAGGCAGATGTCGTCCCGCTTTTTCGTCAGCAGTCCGGCAAGCTCGGCGGCGGCCATGCCGTC
>ULVV01043718.1_pt1 | contig 11336 bp, 10 predicted proteins | sample 1959761 | NCBI WGS metagenome assembly ULVV01 (sample SAMEA4835795, study PRJEB28245) | human gut metagenome | biome: gut microbiome; material: fecal sample | place: Denmark | collected 2008
CCGGCAGGCTGCGGCCAGACGAAGATCGTCTGCCGCAAGTGCGGGGAGATATTCTTACGGAGAACCTGAATAATGACGGACCGCCTCGGAACACCCTTCGAAAGGAAGGTGCTCCGGGGCGGTTTTTCTGTAAGAGAGCTTTCAGACAGTTTAGCAAGCAGACGATTCAGTTTCCTGCACTGCGCTGATAGCCCGTTATCAGAATGTACGGGTTTTCCTGCGGGTCTAGCCACAAGAGTGTGTTTACCATATCGGCTTCGGGAAGCCCGATGCAGCCTCCCGTTGCACCCTTGCTGCAATGAAAGAATATTGCACAGCCGCGTTCCGGAATGGTATAGGGAGCAGTGTTAAAACGGATGACGCAAGCATATGCATAGGCGCTCTGATAGTCTTCCAGATGCTCAACATCATCGCTCCACAGATCGAGGATGGACGGGTCGTCGCGTTCCTGCCACGAATTAAAGTAAATGGAATCTTCGTCACATACCCAATCTGAGCTTGGCGTAACGTCTCGCCATGGCATCTTCAGTCCATCTGGCTTTGGAGAATTTCCGAAAGCCAAACCCAGCGACCAGAGTCCCGCAGGAGATGTGTTGCTCCCGCGTTTGCGTCCGTGCATAATGCCGTTACCTCCAACCCAGCCATGCATCCTGCTCAGACCGGATACAGGCTGCCAGGCTCCGCCCGCCTCCCGCTGATAACACACGGTTTCCGTCTGAATGCCATCCGTCTCCTGTGCTACGACCAGCACCAGTTGGTTACACTCGCGAGAGTCAAGGCCTTCCGGCGTAAGCCCCTCAACTGCCATCCATTTTTCCAACAGCTCCATCTCATTGCAATTCTGATCAGCGGGAAATGTTTCTGCCAGTTCAGGCTGCCATGTAGCCTGCGTGTCTCCCGGCTGCGGCGAAATTGGTACACCGTTTTGATAGAAGGATTCGTCCCAAACGGCGTATGTGCGCTCAGGCTCCGTGGCAATGACCGATGGCGCCTCCGGCATATGGGTGCTGTTCTCGGTATTCTGTGGCTGGGAGGGAACGTTTCCTGCCTCTGTGGCCTCCGTGGGTGCGGTACGGGGTGGAATGCTCTCCTGTTCGATGGTTGGTATATTTCCCTCAATGTCGTGAAGTATATCTGAACAGCAGGCGGAGAGATATATTGACAAAATAGTACAGCATGCACATGGGAAAAGCAGTGCAATAATGCGTTTGCGAAATCCTGCCTTCATCAAATGTAGTAGTAGCCGCCAGTAATATGAGCAGCTGCAAAGCAACTTGCAGAATAGCTGCAATACTGCGCAAGAGGCATATAGGCAGATGTCGTCGAACTCGAATTTGCTGCTATGCAAAAATTACTCACGCCGCGTGAACCAACTGTTCCTGTTGTTCGTGTAACTACCATTGCGTGATCATAGGTTCCACTGTCTACACTTCGCGTGCCAGCTGTGTCCCAGATAATTACATCGCCAACACACGCTTTGGCTAAGCCCAGCCAATAATAGCCTTGTGGACCGGATATAGTATGATCACTGAGCCAGATGATTTTGAGGAAGCCGTTTACATTATCCCATCCCCAATTTAACCAATATTTATCACCATAGTAGGTAGTGTATTGATTTCTGCACCAGACATTTGTAGAATTAGTGCCTGTCCAAGCTGTAGAAACAGCGGGGAATGCAGTTGTCGAAGTACCTGAAGCGCCACATCCAGATAGAAGTCCGGCCCAAACACATTGCGACGCGAAATTTTGGCAATTAGAACTGCTTGCACCAAATAAACTATTAGTTTTATTGTAATATTGCTTGGCGTAATTTACTGCCGCCGTCGAGCTATATGATGTTGTTTGGTATGTTGCTGTGGTTGTAGCTGTGTTATTCGTGTTGGCGGGCTTTTCCATTGTCGAAAAATCATGGTCACCGACAACGGCCAAAGCGGCTGCGTGGGCATCGAATGAGTCATAAACAAACCCGTCTGCTTGTTCATTCGGCATACTTGTCTTTGCTGTGACGATGCCCCAGTTTCCGTTGATTTTTTCCAGTGTCAGATAATAAACACAGTTTAGATAAAATGTATCCTCGAAAGCACCTTCCATTTCATAACAATAATGAACGCCTATTTCCGCGGTGCAAGTATTCCCAGTTAATACGCCCGAGAAATTTTCAAATTCAATACTATCAGAAATGATCTTAAAATCGCAAATATCAGCAATTTCACGCTGGTATTGATTCTGGCTTTCGATATATGCGATCGTGCTGTCAACCTGCTCATTCCGAATAGACTGAACAGTAAACGTAGTGCAGTTGTAATCACTATCTCGTCTGCTGGCATAGATTGAAGAAATAAAAAGCTCACAGGTCGCCTGTATTTCGGCAGCTGTTCCCGCGTTATCAGTCAGACTTGCCCAAGTGCGTTTGTACTCATCTTGTGAGAGTTGTGTCGTGCCTGCAACAGGTATAACTTGATTTTCGTTATGAAGCACAGTCGCATGGTTTGTCACCGGGTCATAAGAGGCATTTGCTTCAACAGCGGAAGCAGAAAATGCTGTTGCAATGAGCAGAGAAACAATGGACAAGATGGCAACCACTTTTTTGATTTTTTTCATGACACTTTCTCCTTTCAGAATCTTATCGTTATGAGCAAATGTGCTCAAATTAATGTATGTACGTCTTTATGATGGTAAATTAAATCAATCAGCACTGAACCAAGCAATGGCTATGCGTTAGCACTTTTAGAACCTCAGTAAACGTACTGGATATTTCGATGAATCAGTTATAAAAATCAACTTTTGTATGTTGCATAGCTGGTGTCGGTTATGTATTCAACCGTAGCTGCGGTTAATACAAATTGCGACGTTGCCCGATATTGCCCCACACTATCAAGCGCGACAATGTATTCTTGACTAAAAGATTGGCTCGTAGTAGAATATGTCCAAGTATTATTTGGTGCTGGAATATTCACCCGAATCCACGTACCGCTGACCTTTTTTTCAAGATACGTTGTCACATACACTGATTTTAATCCGTTTGTCCCGTAACACTTAACAACAACAACTGCTTTTCCGGAGCTACTGATAGAAAGAAGAACCTCCGCCTGTCGAGCATTTGCGTATTGTGGCCGAATGCTATCTGCCCGAAGTGCTTGCACATTATATGATATTGAAATAGTAACAATAATTGCAATTAGAAAACTGAATACACGTTTCATTATTTCACCTCCTATTTCTGTATGGTGTATGCTACGCTTACCATTGCCTCTATTTTCTAAGACAGCTGCTGGGGCAAAAATGATACAACTTTTTCGCTTTTTACATACATTTTGGACAGATGGGTTGCTTGACAGTGTGCGGCGTGCGGGGTATCATGATGAATAGTTGGGAGGTGCGTTTCCTTGCTGATGCTGTATTTTGCCCTGATTGACAGCGAAGCCGACCAGCTTCGCTTCTCCGATATTTACAGCAACTATCAGAAGCAGATGCTGCTTGTGGCGAAGCGTATTCTGCACAGTGATGAAGATGCGGAAGATGCTGTTCAGATCGCATTTCTGGGCATCGCACAAAGGATAAAATCCCTGCCGGTTGATGATAGGCGTTTACGGGCTTATGTACTTACCGCAGCCAAAAACGCTGCACTATCGTTGCTTCCGCAGAAGAAACGGCAGGACAATATGCTTGACATTGATGAGCTTCCAATAGCCTCTGACGAGGATTTGTTTGTGAAGGTTATGCAATCTCAGGACTATGACACATTACTGCGTGCTGCGAGAATGCTGCCCGCTCCATATCGTGAGGTATTGCTGATAATCTGCGTAGAGGGGCAGACTGTAGCTGCATCAGCGGCCATACTGCATCGCAAGCCGGGGACAGTGCGCCAGCAGCTCAATCGCGGGAAAAAACTCCTGATTGATTTTTGTCGGAAGGAGGGAATGTGCTTTGAAGAGCAGGGCTGAAACGCCGTTTGAGCGGGCGCTGATCGATGCGACGCTGGAGGAGTACTCGGATGTACCAGATTGTGAGGATAAAATTGCAATTCAATTGTCGGATCACTTTATCCGAAAGACAGAAAAGCTGAACAGGAAGACAGTATCCAAAGGTTGGAAGTATCAGAATACAGTGTGGAAGCGAGTGGCCCTTATTGCAATCCTTGCGGCAGTATTGGCGGCAAGCGCAATGGCGATTCCGGCAGTCCGTGAAGCAATTATCAAGTTCTTCCTCCATGATGAGGGCACCCATTATGAGGTTTCATTCGACCCAATACAGGCGGCTTCTGCCCCGGATTCTATCGAGACAGTGTATCTCCCAACATATATACCGGATGGATATCAGCAGGAATTCAAAACAGTCAGCATTGCAGCTGTGTCAATCGGCTGGCACAATGCGAACAATTGGTGGATTTGCTTTGATCAAGTCCCCATGCCGGAGGACTACGAGAATGCAACAAGGGGAGGCATTAATTCGGAGGGAGCAACAGCGGAATCAACCGGCATAAATGGATTTGAGGTGATCAAAATTACCGATAATGAGGTCATAACCTACATCTGGACAAATCATGAGTATATGTTTACGCTGATGTGCGAAAAAGAAATCCCGGAATCGGAGATGTTGAAGATATTCTCCAGCGTGCAGGCGGATGATCATGCGATCATTGACGGCATGCAATAGGTGCTTTATTAGAGAATGATTGTTGGAGAGCGACTGCCTCCTTTTTGCGGGAACTTCCGGTGCTCTGCTGCGTCTAACCAGCAGAACATCTGCAAAGGAGGAACCACGCATGAAGCTGAAACAACTCATCTGCCTGCTGCTGGCAGCACTGCTGCTCGGCGCCTGCGGCAGTCCTGCCGGACCGACGGAAGCAACGGAGGAAACAAAGCCGACCGATGCCTGGCTGGACCCGGTTGTTCCGACGGATGCTGCCGAATCGTTGGGAAAGCCGGAGCCGGTCGAGGATCTGACCGTGCCGGATCAGACCGCCGCTGTGGGTGGGGCGAATTTTGCACTCGATCTGCTGCGCGGCGCAGCAAAGCCGGATGCCACAACGATCCTCTCACCGTATTCCGCCCTGCTGGCCCTCGGCATGGCCGCAAACGGTGCAGGCGGCCGAACGCTGGAGGAGATGGAATATGCGCTTGGCGCAAGGCTGGAGGATCTGAATGCCTGGCTTGCTTCCTGCCGCGCGGCGGAGGACGGCGAGGTCGTCTCGGCAAATTCGATCTGGACACGGAATGGAACCGTGCAGCTCCTGCCGGAGTTCCGGCAGACCATGGAGCAGAAATACGGCGCGGAGGTCCATGCAGGAGAAATCAGCGCGGCGGCAATCAACGAATGGGTCAGTGAGAATACGAAGGGGCGCATCAAAAAGCTCCTGGAGCAGGACAATGAAGCGATCCAGACCTATCTGATCAACGCCATGACGTTCGACGCGGAGTGGGCCAGCCCCTATGAGCCGCAGAGCTGCAGCGAGGGCACGTTCCACGCGAGCGACGGCACGGAGCAGACCGTGACCTATCTGTCCGGCGAAGAGCGCGGCTATCTCGAGGTCGCGGGCGCAACGGGCTTTGTAAAGCACTATTCCGGCGGACGCTATTCCTTTGCGGGCCTGCTTCCGGCCGAAGGGAGCACGCCGGAGGAGCTGCTCGAGGCGTTGGACGGCGCGACGCTGTTGAATGCCCTCTGTGAGCCGCAGGCGAAAAAAGTCTATACGCGCATGCCGAAGTTCACGGCATCCACGACGGCGTCGCTGCGGCCCGTGCTTGAGGCCATGGGCATGCAGACGGCCTTTACGGACGCGGCGGATTTCTCGCTGCTGTCTGACACGCCTCTGAAGATCGACGCCGTCCAGCAGAAGACCTATCTGCAGGTCGATGAGAGCGGCACGATCGGCGCGGCCGTGACGAGCATACCGATGATGGAGGCAACGGCGGTCCAGACCGAGGAGCCCAAGACGGTCTATCTCACGCGCCCGTATCTCTGCGTGATCTTCGACCATGAGACACAGAGCATTGTGTTCCTGGGCATTGTGAACCGGGTGGACGGCTGAGTCGGAGGGAAACGGAATGAAGCGAAGCTTGCTGGCAGGAGCCCTGCTTACAGCGCTCCTGCTCGGGGCCTGCGGCACGCGCGAACCTGTGACGCTGACGGAAACGGACTGCCGGACTGCCGCCGTAGCGGCGGATTTCTCCATCACGCTGCTGCGGAATGCTGCAAAGCCGGATAAAACGACTCTTCTGTCGCCATATTCCGTGCTGCTGGCCCTCGGCATGGCCGCAAACGGCGCGGGCGGCCGCACGCTGGAGGAGATGGAATATGCCCTCGGCGCAAAGACGGACGACCTGAACCACTGGCTTGCCGCCTGCCGCTTGGCGGAGGACGGCAAGGTCGTCTCGGCCAATTCCCTCTGGACGCGGCAGGAGCTGGAGGTCCGGAAGGAGTTCCGGAAGACGATCCGGAAACAGTATGATGCGGAGCTTCACGAGGGCGAGTTCAGCATGGAAGCTGTGAATGACTGGGTCCGGAAGAACACGAAGGGCCGGATCGAAAAGATTTTGGAGCAGGACGACCCGATGAGTCAGGCATGTCTGGTCAACGCCCTGACATTCGATGCCGAATGGCCCGTGGCCTATACGCCGGAATCCGTCTATGACGGTACGTTTTTCACAAGCGACGGCAGCAGGCAGGTCGTGCCATTCCTGCACAGCGTGGAGGAGAGCTATTTCGAGCTTGCGGGCGCGGAGGGCTTTGTGCGGCCGTATGCGGGCGAGCGCTATGTGTTTGCGGGCCTTCTGCCTGCCGAGGGCACCACACCGGAGGAGCTGCTGCAGGCGCTGGACGGCGAGGCTCTGCTAAACGCCCTCGGCGAGCCGCAGACAGAGGAGGTCCATGTCGCGATCCCAAAGCTCATCGCTGCCACGGACAGGATGCAGCTGAAGGAGCCGCTGCGCGCCATGGGCATGGAGCTGGCGTTTACCGACGCTGCGGATTTCTCCCGCCTTGCAGAGAAGCCGCTGAAGATCGATTCCGTGCAGCACAAGGTTTGGCTGCAGCTCGACGAGCAGGGGACGCAGGCAGCCGCCGTGACGAGCACGCTCATGGCGCCCACTGCAGCGGCAGATATGGAGGAGCCGAAGACCATTGCCCTCACGCGGCCGTTCCTCTTTGTGATCTTCGACCATGAGACGCAGAGCATTGTGTTCCTGGGCATTGTGAATCAGGTGTCCTGACGGAACCAAACCCGTGCACGAAAAAAACGTGCACGGGTTGACTTTTTATTTCCATGGTGGTATAACTAGTAATACAAGTTATACAAATCGGAAATGGAGGAACGACCATGGGAAACAACGGCTTCCCGGAGGGAAAATACATGACGACCGTGAAGGTCGGGCCGAAGGGGCAGATCGTCATCCCGGCCGAGGTGCGCGAAATGTTCGGTATCGCGCCGGGCGACCAGCTTCTGCTGCTGGCAGACACGGAGCAGGGCATCGCTCTGCCGCCCAAGGCACAGGCCGGGCAGATCTTTGCGGCCATTACGGCGGCAATGCCGAAGAGAAAGGATGACAAAGCATGAACGCCATTGAGACCCATGCCCTGACGCGCCGCTTCGGTGCGCACACGGCCGTGGACGGGCTGGACCTGACCGTCCGGCAGGGCGAGCTGTTTGCCCTGCTGGGCGTGAACGGAGCGGGCAAGACGACGACGCTGCGCATGCTCTCGGGCCTGCTGCAGCCGACGGGCGGCGAGGCGGACATCCTCGGCTTTCGCCTGACGCAGCAGCCGCAGGAGATCAAGCGGCGCATCAATCTCTCCCCGCAGGAGACGGCCGTTGCGCCGAACCTGACGGTGCGGGAGAATCTGGAGCTTATCGCCGGGATCTACGGCGCCTCGCGCCGGGAGGCCGCGCAGCGCGCGGCGGAGACGATCGCGGAGTTCCATCTGGGCGAGGTAGAGCGCAGCCGGGCCAAAACGCTCTCCGGCGGTTGGCAGTGGCGGCTTTCCATCGCTATGGCGCTGATCTCGCAGCCGCAGCTCGTATTTCTGGATGAGCCGACGCTCGGGCTGGATGTGCTGGCGCGGCGGGAGTTGTGGCAGGTCATCCGGAGCCTGTGCGGCAGAGTGACCGTCATCCTCACCACGCATTATCTCGAGGAGGCGGAGGCGCTTTCTGACCGCATCGGCATCCTGTCGCACGGCAGGCTGCGTATCTGCGGCACGGCGCAGGAGCTGTGCGCCGCGGCGGGCGAGACGCGCTTTGAGGAGGCATTTATCAAGCTGGCAGGGGAGGGAGTCCAATGAGAAGAATGCGCTTTTTTGCCTCGCGCAACGCGCGCGAAATTCTCCGCGATCCGATCAGCGTCGGCTTCGGCGTCGCGTTTCCCATCCTGCTGCTCCTGCTGCTGAGCTTCCTGAACCGACATATCCCGGCGGAGGCCCACATGACGCTCTTTGAGCCGGAGCAGCTTGCGCCGGGCGTCAGCGTCTTCAGCCTGAGCTTTCTGGCGCTGTTTTCCGCGCTGCTGCTCTCACGCGACCGCTCGTCGGCCCTCATCCTGCGGCTGTATGCCTCGCCGCTGACGGGGCGGGATTTCATCCTCGGCTATCTGCTGCCCATGCTCCCCATGGCGCTGGCGCAGACGCTTGTGTGCCTGCTGGCGGCCATCCCGCTCGGCCTGCCGGTGTCGTGGCGCATTCTGGCCTGCACGGCGGTCAACGTGCCCATCGCGCTTGTGAATCTGGCGCTCGGGATGCTGTGCGGTACGCTGCTGCCGGAAAAGGCCGTCGGTGGGATGTGCGGAGCCTTGCTGACCAATGTCTCGGCGTGGCTCTCCGGCATCTGGTTCTCGCTCGACCTCGGCGGAAAAGTCTTTCGCCGCATCGCCTATGCCCTCCCGTTCGCCAACGCCGTTGACGCGGCACGGGCCGCGCTGGCAGGGAATTTGGGCGGCATGTTCCCACAGCTCTGGATCGTTCTGACATGGGCCTTTGGCCTGCTGACGGCGGCCATTGTGATCTTCCGCAGAAAAATGACCGCAAGATAAATTTCCGGTGCACCGATTTTCGGTGCACCGTTTTTTTCCTTGACAGGGAAAGCCGAGTATGCTACTATGAAAAAATGTTAAGACTGTCTAACTTTGGAGGGAGAAGCCATGACTTTAAAGGAGCTTCCTGTCGGAAAAAGCGGGCTCATTACGGCGGTCGGCGGCGAGGGAATCCTGCGCTGCAGACTGCTGGATATGGGTCTGATCCCCAATACGCGCGTGACGGTGCAGAAGATCGCCCCGATGGGTGACCCCATGGAGATCCGCCTGCGCAGCTATGAGCTGACGCTTCGCATGGACGACGCGGCGCAGATCGAGATCCTGCCGGAGGTGGGCGCATGATCTTTGCACTGGTCGGAAATCAGAATTGCGGCAAAACGACGCTGTTCAATCAGCTCACCGGGTCCAACCAGCATGTCGGCAATTTTCCCGGCGTGACGGTCGACAGCAAGGAGGGCGTGATGCGCGGCGCAAAGGGCTGCAGCGTCGTCGATCTGCCGGGTATCTATTCCCTGCGCCCCTATACGGCCGAGGAGATCGTGACCCGAGATTTTATCCTGAATCAGAAGCCGGATGGCATCATCAATATCGTCGACGCCACGAATATCGAGCGCAACCTCTATCTGACGCTGCAGCTTCTTGAAATGCAGATCCCGATGGTGCTGGCGCTCAACATGATGGACGAGGTGCGCGGCAACGGCGGCACCATCGATGTGCAGAAAATGTCCGATGAACTCGGCATTCCGGTCGTTCCCATCGCCGCGGCGAAGAACGAGGGCATTGAGGATCTGGTCGAAAGCGCCGTGCGCGTCGCGCATACGCGTACGCTGCCGAAGCGCGTGGATTTCTGTGATGACGGTCCGGTGCACCGCTGCATCCACGCCGTCTCGCACCTGATCGAGGATCACGCGCAGGCTGCCGGGATGGCCCGGCGCTTTGCGGCGACGAAGCTCATCGAGGGCGACGAGGACATCATCAGCCGCCTCCTGCTCAATCAGAACGAGCTGGAGATGGTCGAGCACAGCATCGTCGAGATGGAGGACGAGGGCAAGCTGGACCGCAATGCCGCCATTGCCTCCATGCGCTATGACTACATCGAGCGCCTGTGCTCCAAAACCGTGGTCAAGTGCCGCGAGAGCCGCGAGCATCTGCGCAGTGTGCGCATCGACCGCGTGCTGACGAACAAATATGCAGCCCTGCCGATCTTTGTCGGCATCATGCTGCTGATCTTTTGGCTGACGTTCGACGTGGTCGGCGCGGGCCTGCAGGACCTGCTGGCGCTGGGCATCAGCCACCTGAGCACGCTGGTCGACCATGGCCTCACGGCCTATGGCATGAACCCGGTGGTACATAGCCTTATCATCGACGGCATTTTTGCCGGCGTTGGCAGCGTGGTGAGCTTCCTGCCCATCATTGTGGTCATGTTCTTCTTCCTGTCCATTCTGGAGGATACGGGCTATATGGCGCGCGTTGCCTTTGTGATGGACAAGCTCCTGCGCAAGATCGGCCTGTCCGGCCGCAGCTTCGTGCCGATGCTCATCGGCTTCGGCTGCACGGTCCCCGCCGTGATGGCAACGCGGACGCTGCCGTCCGCTCGCGATCGCCGTCTGACGATCCTGCTGACGCCGTTCATGAGCTGCTCGGCCAAGATCCCGATCTATGCCGTGTTCACGGCGGCATTCTTCCCGCAGCATGCTGTGCTCGCTATGGCACTGCTCTACTTCGGCGGCATGGTTGTCGGCGTGCTCATCTCGCTGCTGCTGAATCACACGGTGTTCCGCGGAAATCCCGTCCCGTTCGTCATGGAGCTGCCGAATTATCGCCTGCCGACGCTCAAGAGCGTGGCCATGCTCCTGTGGGACAAGGCGCGCGACTTCCTGCAGCGCGCGTTTACGGTCATTTTCGTGGCGACGCTTGCCATCTGGTTCCTGGAGTCGTTTGACCTGCACCTGAATTTCGTGACGGACAGCAGCAGGAGCCTGCTTGCGTCCGTCGGGCGCATCCTCGCGCCGGTGTTCCGCCCGCTGGGCTTTGAGGACTGGCGTGTGACGACGGCTCTCATCACCGGCTTTACGGCCAAGGAGGCCGTGGTCAGCACGCTCGGCATCCTGACCGGCGCGGGAACGGAGCACCTGAGCGCGGCGCTCTCCGGCCTGTTCACGCCGCTGTCGGCCGTGAGCTTCCTGACGTTCACCCTGCTCTACACGCCGTGCGTCGCGGCCATTGCGGCCATCGGGCGCGAGCTGGGCGGCAGGCTGCGCGGCGCAGTCGTTGCGGTGTTCCAGTGCGTTGTAGCCTGGTGCGTTGCGGCGG
>ULVV01014574.1_pt1 | contig 11220 bp, 9 predicted proteins | sample 1959761 | NCBI WGS metagenome assembly ULVV01 (sample SAMEA4835795, study PRJEB28245) | human gut metagenome | biome: gut microbiome; material: fecal sample | place: Denmark | collected 2008
AACCCGCCACGAACCAATCTAACAGGTTCGTGGCGGTTTTTATGTACGTTTAAGTTTTACGCGGCAATCTCAGATCAGAGCAGCAGTGATGAGGCTCATCTTGTAGACTTCCTCAGCATCGCAGCCACGGGACAGGTCGTTGATGGGAGCATTCAGACCCTGCAGGATGGGGCCGTATGCAGCAAAGCCGCCCAGACGCTGTGCGATCTTATAGCCGATGTTGCCGGCGTTGATGTTCGGGAAGATAAAGACGTTAGCTTCGCCAGCAACGGTGGAGTTGGGAGCCTTCAGCTTGCCAACTTCCGGTGCAACGGCGGCGTCAAACTGCAGTTCACCGTCAACCTTCAGTTCGGGATGTGCTTCCTGAACGCGCAGGGTGGCGTTGCGCATCTTATCAACGGTCTCGCCCTTGCCGGAACCCTTGGTGGAGTAGCTCAGCAGAGCAACCTTCGGGTCGATACCGAAAATCTCAGCGGTATGAGCAGTCTCAACGGTGCTCTCGACGATCTCATCCTCAGAAGGATCGATATTGATGGCGCAGTCGCCCATCGCCAGCTTCTCGTTGCCGCGGACCATAATGAAGCAGGAGCTGACGGACTTGATGCCGGGCTTGCACTTGATCAGCTGCAGAGCCGGGCGAACGGTATCAGCGGTAGAATAGGTAGCGCCGCCCAGTAGGCAGTCAGCCTTACCCATCTTGACCAGCATGGTGCCGAAGTAGTTGGACTTGGACAGTGCAGCGCGGCACTGCTCCTCGGTCATCTTACCCTTGCGCAGTTCAACCATTTTGGCAACCATTGCGTCAAATTCAGGGTAAGAGGTCGGGTCGCAGATCTCTGCGCCGGTAATGTCAAAGCCGCCCTCAGCAGCAGCCTTTTTGACTGCTTCCGGGTTGCCCAGCAGCAAAACGTTCAAAATCTTGCCAGCCAGCAGCTTGGATGCTGCGGACAGGATACGGGCATCAGTGCCCTCAGTAAATACGATGGTTTTAGGATTTGCTTTCAACTGATTTTCAAAATTTTCAAAAACGTCCATGATAATACCTCCGTATCAATCTGGTGCCGGGTATCCGTGGATCCCGCACACGCTAGTACAGATACAATTATAGCACGATTTGAATTATTTGCAAATGGTGCAAGGACAAAACATATGTTTTTTGCGCAAAAATAGTCTGAACTGGCTAAAAACGCAAAAATTCATGCGTTTGACGCAAAAATATCAGGCGAGATTGACAAAACCATATCAAACGGTGCGCGGGATGGAATTCTCTCCTTCCGGAGCAGAAAACCCATAAGAACGATAAAAATCGGCAACATCCTGTGGGCTGTGCACAACAACAGCCTGCAAAAGCCGGTCCGTGCCGGGCTGGCGGAAGCCGATGATGGTTTCACCTGTACAAATGCTGCTTTGCGTTGCAATATCCGCCGGGCCAAGGCCCGGCGGCGGCTGCAACGCGGCGCAGGTTTTGCGGTGGTTAAAGAACATGGTGCCATAATACCTCCCCTGCTTTTCTTTCAGCATAGCGCAGGTTTGGGCAAAAAGCAAGTGCAATACAAAAAAGCCTTCCGGCACACAGGAGGGCTGCAATACCGGAAGGCGTATGTAGGGAAATATAGAGAATGTCAGAATAAATCAGTCGAGGAATTCCTCGTTCAGCTGAACGCCAAAATCATGGGCAATGGCACGTAGGTCATCATCGGTGATGGTCTGGCGGATCAGGCCGCCGCCCATGGAGAGAACTTTGACATAGATCTCAGCACTCTTTTCAATCGTGTGGGCCAGGCCGAAAGTAATATCAAAATCGGGGCCGGAAGCAAACAGACCGTGCTGTGCCCAAATGGCAGCCTGGTATTTTTTCATCAGCTCACTGGTAGCCATGGCAATGTCAGCACCGCCGGGCACCATCCAGGGGCAGACGCCGACACCCTCCGGGAAAACGACCGGGCATTCAGTAGCGCTCTGCCACAAAGCACGGGTAAAATCACGGTCAGTCAGCGGCAGAATGTAGGTCAGGGCAATTACGTTGGTAGCATGGCAGTGGTAGATCACGCGGTTGGCACCGTTGGTGGCGGCCTTGCGCACGCTGTGGTTCATAAAGTGGCTGGGAAACTCGGAAGTCGGCTTTGCGCCATCGGCCAGGCCCCAGACAATGCGCCAGCTGTCGCCCTTATCATTGATCTCAACAATGCCGATGCTGTGGATAGGGTCCGGCTCCACATTGCGGAAGAACTTGCCGGAACCGGTGGTGATGAAATATTCCCCGGCCAGGTTATCAGCCTGAACGCCCATGTTGACCCACTCGCGCGGGGTTTCGTCAAAGAAAGGACGGCATGCGGCAACATCTTCCTCGGTCATGCGGTAGGTCAGGTTGCCGCCGTTGCGCTCATGCCAGCCCTGCAGCCAGCCGTCGTTGCACATACGGATAAAACCTTTTACGTTTGCTACATCATAAATCGTGCTCATAATACTGCTCCTTTACTCCATTGCCTTTTATCGTAACTGTTGCCTGCGGCTTACCGCGTGATGATATCAACAGGGACATTAAAGATCTTTGCCACTTTCAGGATGGTATCAATGTGGCGGCCGGTGGCTGCTGCCATGTGGTGGGTGGGGCCGGCTTCGCTCCAGCGGTTGCAGAACTCACGCGCACCGCAGCTGAAGCGGGTACGCATGTTGGTATCGCCAAAGGTAAAGATGGGGCCGGGTTCATTGACGCCCTCGGCAACCACAAACTTGAAGTGGCCGTCCTTATCCTGCGTGATGGCCAGATAGGTCACATCGCCAACCGGTGGATAGAATTGGGTCAGATAGCCGCCACCAGTCTTGCCGTGGAACACGGGCACGATCTTCATGGTCGGCTTTTTTGCCTTGGAGATATCTGCATCACCGGAGCCGGAATGGCCAATGATGCAGATATCCTCGTTGAAGTCGATGGAGTACATCTCGCTCAGCTGACCGCAGCCCGCAATGGTTTTCAGGATGGACATTGCCATCGAAACCTTGATATCGCCCTCAACCGCGCAGGCAGTGCCCTGCTTGATGAGCATCGAGAATGCAGGAATCAGCATGGAGTCCAGTTTGCCGGCCACACCCTTGGCAAAACCGTCGTAGTGGGAAGCCACAAACGCAATCTTTTCGTCCTTGACCCACTGCTCAAAGGCAACAACATAACGGGCCATATCCCAGACCTTTTCGATCGTGCCGCCGCCCTCAATATCAAAGGTATCCAGAATATCCTGTGCCTTGGCACGAATCGCTTCTTCATCGGTGATGTTATCGGCAATGGCCCACATTTTTTCCCAGTCAAACTGCTTGGTGTAAAGCCACATGCGGTTGTATAGGTTGGTTTCGTCAATGTACAGGTCCATCATGCCGGGGTACGGGCGGCCGATCTGGGCAAGGTTGGTATCGCGGAAGCGGCGGCGCACCTGTGCAGCATGGCACCAATCTTCAATTTCAGCCTGTACACCGGGGTCACCGCCCTCGACCACGCCGGTGATAACGGCATGGCGCTTACCGGCGCGTTCCAGGTCGGCAACCATTTCCCCAACGGCACCACAGGCGTACAGTTCACCTAGCCAGGTTGGTGTATCAGTGTTGGCATAATCCGGGGCTTTCTTCTTCTGCACATTGACCAGTACAATGGGTACATCCAGATCGCGCACGGCGGGCAGCATGTTGTAAGAGGTTGCATAGGTCAGCAGCTGCAGAATAACCAGGTCAACGTCTGCGGCACGGAACTTATCGCCCGCTGCCATGGACTGCTCTTTGGTGGTAACAATGCCGCCGTCAATGACCTCAACGGTATTGGGAATGGTCTTTTTGAAAGCGGCATACTGACCCTCAAATTCAGGAACCAGGGTTGGGAACTGCGGCAGATAGGCACCCAGAGCAATGGCAAACACGCCAACACGGGCTTTGGTTTCAACTAACATGGATATTACCCCCTGTAATAAAATTTATTGCGGATCACATTCCAAAATAGTGAACGACTTTTTGATGGAGGCGCGTGCATCCGCAAGGTCTTTGAACTCCCCTGCACGGATCATCTGCACCATCAGGTTGCCAAGGGCGGTACCCTCGGTAGGGCCTGCAAACACGGGCAGCTGGGTGGCATTTGCGGTCATCTGGTTCAGGTACATATCCTGGCTACCGCCGCCCACAATATTGATGCTGGTATATTCTTTGCCGGTCAGGCTTTGCAGCTCTTGAATAGCGGCCTGATAATCATGCGAAAGCGAGTTGTAAATGGTCTGCATCACTTCGCCGGTGGTGGCGGGAACCGGTTTGCCGCCGTCTTTGCAGGCAGCCTTGACTTCTTTGATCATGGATTTCGGCGCCAGGAAGCGATCGTCGCCAGTGGATACGATCCCGGCAAAGCTGCTGGCTTCCTGCGCGGCGGCAATCAATTCCGGGAAAGACGGGCGGGTTCCGGTCTGCTCGCCAAGTTCACGCCGCACAGACTGGATCATCCACAGGCCCATAATGTTCTTAAGGTAACGGTAGCGGTATTCATAGCCGCCCTCGTTGGTAAAATTGGCCTGCATGCTGGCAGGGGTCGTGATGGGGTCTTTGTTTTCCACACCCAGCAGGCTCCATGTGCCGCTGGAAAGATAAACGGCCTTATCATCCCTTGCGGGAACAGCCAAAAAGGCGGAGCCGGTATCATGTGTAGCGGGCAGTACGACGGTGCAGTCAAAGCCGACATAATCCTTGATGGCGGAGCTCAAATTTCCCAGTTTGGTGCCGGGGGTGCTGATTCTGCCAAAGATTTTGCGCGGCAGACCAAGCCGGTTGATGATTTCATCGTCCCAATCCTTGCTTATAGCGCCCACCAGGGCAGTGGTGGAAGCATTGGTGTACTCGTTGGCCATCACGCCGGTCAGGCGGTAATTCAGGTAATCCGGCACCATCAAAAAATGCTCGGCAGCGGCAAGCTGTTCCGGGTGCTCTTTCTTTAAGGCACACAGTTGGTAAACCGTGTTGAACGACTGGTACTGGATGCCGGTACGGGCGTAAAGTTTTGTAAACGGCAGAATGGGTTCCAGTTCCTCCCGCATGGCGGCCGTGCGGCCATCGCGGTAAGCAACGGGGTCCCCGATAGGGGTACCATCGGCATCCAGAAGCAGAAAGTCAACAGCCCAGGTATCAATACCGACCGTTGTGGGCGTATAGCCTGCATCGTGGGCGGCTTTCAGCCCCTCGATCACATTCTGAACCAGGCCTTCCATATCCCAGCAAAGGTGACCGTTCTTTTCAATCAGGCGGTTTTCAAAGCGGTAGACTTCATGCAGGGCCATAACACCATGTTCCACGGTGCCAATAATGTGCCGGCCGCTGGATGCTCCGATATCTACAGCAAGATAACAGGTTTGCATCTTTCTCTCCTTTTGGTAAAATACGAATCAGGCGAACTGCCTTATGCTATTAGTATAGCGGCATAATATCCGGCATTCCATGGTTTGAAGTGGACTGTTTTTTGTGAAAATTCTACTTTGCCATTCCCTGCTGGCAAAGGCGGTTTCGCTGCTTTTGCTTGACTTATAGTAATGGGAAAAAATTAAGTCTGTGTTTTTTCGATGACAAGGCGAAGCTTGTTGTAATACTGTCGCAGTGCCCGGCGAAAATGCTAAGGCAACACCGCACAATTCCCGCCTAACGGCTTAAGCACCGCTCCGGCGGCTGCGGCACGGCATCTGCGTTGCCAAAATGCTCGATAATGTCGGGTTGCGGTACCCGCATCGTGCTTCGGGGGCAAAAGCCCCTCGCACTCTGCGACCGCTGCCCCTGCTTCTGTTCGCTGTTTCCGCCACTGGCGGCGCTCACCTTTGCAGCATCCAGTATTATCTGCGCTTTTGGCTTAGCAGCTGCCGCACCTCGCTCGCCGTATCGGCACTTAGAATTATACGGTATTGCCCTAAAAGTAAAGAATAAAAATAAAAAAGCCCCGCCTGCCGGGCAGAACATTCTGCATCCGGCAGGGGGGCTTTTGGTTGTTGCAAATAGATAAATGAAAATTTACTGCCTTTTCTGCATCCGGAGCAGGCTGTACGGCATCAAGGGCGTGGCACAGGGAATGGTATACTGCATCATCGGGTGCGGGGTGGCATCCACCGCTTCCCCTTCCGCGTTTTTGATCCATTCAGGGGTTACGGGCACGACCGAACCATCTGGCTGCAAAATTTCCAGCGAATCTCCCAGGCAGAACTTGCTGCGCTGGGTGCAATGGGCAACGCCGTCTTCCCACGAATCCACAGTGCCGATGAAATCCCAATCTCGCACATAAGTATGGCTGGGCGTCTGCAGGGCTTTCTCTTTGCCAAAATAGAAACCGGGTGAATAATGGCGGTGGCTGGTACGGTTCAGCTCATCCAGCACGGAATCCGGTAAATCAAACGTATCACTGGCGGGGTTTGCCAGGTACTGGTCCAGCGCTTTGCGGTAAGCGGCGGTAACGGACGCAACGTAATAGAACGTTTTGGCGCGCCCCTCAATTTTCAGAGAATCCACACCAGCCTTGCAGATCAGGTCCAAAAACGGTGCGGTGCATAGGTCGTTGGCGTTCAGGATGTAGCTGCCTTCCTCATTTTCGCCAATGGGCATATACTGGCCGGGGCGGTTTTCTTCTACAAGATAGTATTTCCAGCGGCAGGGCTGGGCACATTCGCCGCGGTTGCCGCTGCGCCCGGTCATATAGCTGGAAAGCAGGCACCGACCAGAAACGCTCATGCACATGGCGCCGTGCACAAAGGCTTCCAGTTCCAGCTCCGGCGGGGTGTTATCGCGGATCTGGGCAATATCGGTCAGGGTCAGCTCGCGCGCCAGCACCACACGCTTGGCGCCCAGGTTGTAGGCCATGGTTGCAGCAGCATAATTGGTGATGCCTGCCTGGGTGGAAAAATGCACATCCACATCCGGAGCATACTGTTTGGCAAGGCTCAGTACGCCAAGGTCCGCAATGATAAAGGCATCCACCCCGGCTTCGGCCGCGTCCTTGATATACTGCGGCAGCTCGGAAAGCTCATCGTTGGTGGGCAGGTTGTTCAGGGTCAGGTATACTTTTTTGCCGCGAGCATGGGCAAAAATGCAGCCATCATGAAGCTCGCCAATGGTCAGGTTGACCGGTGCGGCGCGCATACCAAAGCGCGGCAGTGCGCAGTATACGGCATCGGCACCATACATGACGGCATATTTCAGGGCTTCAAGGCTGCCGGCAGGCGACAGCAGTTCCGGACAGGACAACATAAGATAACGGCTCCTTTGTTCAGTGAAGTTCAGCTTTTATCAGCCCCAACCGGCGATGATGCAGTTCTGATGGTGTTCGTCTGCCGTTTTGGCATAGAAATATTCGCCAGGGTGGTCGCCGTTCGGGTTGCCGGTAACAAAGAAATAATAGCCTTCGTCCAGATATTCCTGGTCGGGATTCAGCGCGGCGGCAATGGCATCAATACCGGGATTGGTGATGGCACCGGCGGGCAGGCCGCTGATGCGGTAGGTGTCGTAATGAGCAAGCACATCATCCGGAACAGCACCCTGTTCCGGCCAGCCGTAATAAGCGGCGGTGGGCGAATTCCACAGGTAGTTATTGTCGCTATCGTTCATGATATAGCTGCTGGCATTGGATTCCAGCTTATGCTCTGCCCACTGCGGGTCATCGGATTCCAAACGATTGTGGAAGCAGGCGGAAACCTTGGCGTCTTCTGCGGGCATACCGGCTTCTTCCTGAATAAAGCTGGCCAGAATGACAACATCATTCATTGTGGTGCCCTTTTCGTTGATGGTATCCCACAGGTCGGAAGTTTTGGCGTCGAATTCCTTATAGAAGGTGTTGACGTAATTATAGACCGAGTCATCGGTGAAGAACTCATAAGTGTCCGGGAACAGGTAGCCCTCGCACTTCATCAGGCGGCCTTCGGTATCCGGGATGGCATTCCAGAAATCATACTGGCTGAAATCGGAACCATCCTCGCCGTTGGCGCAGGCAAGGAAATCATCCACCGAGCACAAGCCATTTTCTTCCATCTTCTGGGCAATAGCAACGGCTGTGTAGCCTTCGGGGAATGTGATGGTAATGGTCTTGCGCTTGACCTGCTGCACGCTGAGGGTTTTCAGGATTGTGTTATAATCCATGCCGGAGCGCAGGGTGAAATCGCCATACTGCAAACCGGAAGCGCGGCCGCTGTATTTGGCATACAGCTTGAACAGCCAGTCATACTGGATGACGCCATCCTCTTTCAAAACGTTTGTGATGTCTGCAACAGTGGAACCCTGTTCAATGGTAACGGTCTGCTCCGGGCCGAGTTCGCCGTTGCCGGCAACTTCGCCGTAGAACTGGAACACTTTCCAGCCGCCGATGCCGACGATAGCCAAAATGACAACAAGAACCACAAGCCCAATGGGAAAACGGCGGCGGACGGGTTCATCATCGTCATCCTCTGCGTACTCGTCTGGACCTTCGGCGTCTTCGTACAGGTCCTGCGGGTCAGGATCAGGCTGTACCGGGCGCTTTGGTGCGGGGGCTGGCGCAGCATGATAAGCCTGGCGCGACTGCGAGCCCTTGTCCTGGGAATCACCACGATTGATTTTCATTCCAAATCTCCTTTACCAGGCAGCAGAACTGCCCTGTTTCACGTATGCACGGTCTTACAGCAACAGGCGGAAATAAACGTCCGTAACGGGGAACGGCTGCCCAAGATAACAAATCATGCCGTAACCACAGCGCTTACCCTCGCCCAGGTACAAAAACTGATTTTCCGCCAGCAGCAGCCGTGCTTTGGTCAGACCGGTATGTTCCCGCGCGGCCTGCAGCAGAATATCAGCCGAATGGTCGTTATCGGCCTGCAGCTCCATAAAAAGCAGCTCGTCCTTTTCCTGGCAATAGAGGCCGTAACCGCGCTGGTTGGAAACAATGGTCATACCGCGGCGGTAGAGCCGGGTGATCATGGTGTTCATGCTGCTTTCCGGCAGGGCGATGCAGGCGGGCTGGTAGCGCATGCGGGTGTCGATCAATTTGCGGACTGTCAGGTTATCAAACTCTGCTCGCGCCCACAAATTGTGTTCAATGGGCTTGCGGATGATGCGCAGCGGGAAGCGCCCCTGAAAATTCAGCTGGGAAAACGCTTTTGCGGCCCGCGTGCTTTGCGGTGCCGCCACAGCGAAATCACACCCTTTGGCGGAAAAGGCGCGCAGGCAGGTTGCCAGCAGTTTGGGCATCAGCCCGCGCCCCTGCAGGGACGGGTCCGTTGCCATGCAGCAAAGCCATACGCCGTGGTGGTGCCCGCATTCCACTGGAACCGCACCAATCATGGCGGCCGGGATGGGCTTTGCACCGGGGGCCGGGTCCCGGGCAAGGATCAGGATATTATCCAACCCCACAATTCCACAAAGCCAGTCCAAAGCATCCTGGCGGGTTCCGCCATACGTTTTGCGGCGGAACGCAACCATCTGCTCCAAATCAGCTTCCGTTGCTTTGCAAAGCATGTTCTATCCCCTCCTTGCCATATTCAACGTGTGGTTTTTGCTGCCAACGGTTTTAGCTCAAAATCCGCTCCAGGTATGCCATCACTTCGGACTGAATATCCTCCGGCGTACGGATGGTTTTCTGGCCGTCTACCGTTGTGGTACACTCAATGCGGTGCCAGCCCAGCTTGCGTGCGCAGTATTCAGCGGCGGCGCGGGAACGAGCCAGGTATTCGGTATCGCGTTCCTGAATATCTTTTTTGCTTTCATCGCCGTGGTAGCGCTGCGCAATCAGGCGCTGGCTGACATCGGGATCAACCGCAAGGTATACAACCGCATCCGGCGCAGGCAGGCCGAGCTTTTTGTACTCGAACTCAAACAGCCACTCCAGAAAACCATCCCAGTGCATCGGCGGCAGTTTGGAACATTGGTGAACAGCGTTGGAGGTGGTGTAACGGTCAGAGATGATTAGCCCATTCTGGCGGTAGACATTGCCCCACTTGGTTTTGTAGCTGGCAAAGCGGTCAACAGCATAAAACGTTGAAGCTGCATAAGCGTTCACGTCATCCGGACGCTGGCCGAACTCGCCGGAAAGATACATCTTGACCAGTGCGGAGGACGGACTGTCATAATCTGGGAAGCTGATTTTCAGCGGGTCATACCCTTTGCTATGCAAATTCTGGCAGGCAAGTTCTGTCTGTGTGCCCTTGCCGGAACCATCCAGGCCTTCAAAAATAATCAGTTTACCCATGGTTTTCAGCCTCCTGTTTCAGTGTTGCATATTTATCACGCACGGCGTTCTGCTTGCCGCAGCACATACCGCCCTCCGGGCAGGGACCCGCCAGGCAGCGGGGACCAGCTGCGGCAAAAACATGCGGCGCAAGCGGGTATACAAGGCGCAGCATTTCATCGGCAACGGCGCGGATCTCCCACTGGGCACGGTTGCAGCAGCGCAGGTTGAAAAAGTTGTTCAGGCTGCGGCAGTTCATGGTCATTACCATTTTTGTCTCGCAGGCGTTGGGCAATACAAAGCGGGCGTCCTCGTTTGCCATTTTGCTGGCTTTGGCGCGGGCGGTCTTTTCCGGCATGCCCTGCTCCATCAAGGTGTGGGTATGCTTTTCTTCCAGTGCTTTGACCAGCTCCAGGTAGTGTTTGGCATCGGCGTTCATTGCATCAATAAAAGCCGCTTTGGCCGCAGGGTCAGCCTCAATTTCCGGGGGAATCACATAACGGAAATCTTCCAGCCGCACATAGCGCTGGCTCTGCACACTGAAACTTGCAATGCGGTGGCGGGTGACCTGTGCCAGAAAGGTGCGGGAAACGCCCTCAATGCCAAAGGTAAAGCTGGCATGTTCAATGGGGCTGGCGTGGCCGAAGTCATTCAGCTTTTGCAAAAAGGCTGCGGTCTTTTCCGGTGTTAGGCCATCCAGCAGGGTTTCGATATGTGCATCAGAATAGCACAGCTTGGCGGCTGCGGCAATGGTCTTTTCGGGGTCATTGGTGTGGGCGATCAATGTTACAAGCATGGGCCCGTTCCCTCTTTTCCTTTTTATCAGTGGTTTATTCTTCGCTGGTCAGCTTGGTCAGCGGGGCGTAATTGGCCATTGTTTTTTTGATGCCAACGCGGTCAAACTGGATTTCTACAATACAGTCCCCCGCAACCGGCGTTACTTTCAACACCTTGCCGCGGCCAAACACCTTGTGGTCCACAAGGTCCCCGGCTGCAAAGTTGGTGGCCTTTTTGCGTGCGGGTGCGGCGGG
>ULVV01040602.1_pt1 | contig 11215 bp, 9 predicted proteins | sample 1959761 | NCBI WGS metagenome assembly ULVV01 (sample SAMEA4835795, study PRJEB28245) | human gut metagenome | biome: gut microbiome; material: fecal sample | place: Denmark | collected 2008
GGGCGCACCCATGGGGTGCGCCCCTCTGTCCCTTATTTTGTCAAGGCACTCTCTGATGCCCTCATACCACCCGGTAGTCGCCCTCCTGCGCCCGGCGCAGACGCTCCAGCTTCTCCCGGTTCAGGAGCTCCTGCAGCTCCCCGATGATCTGGTTGGACACCAGAAAGCCACGGGGCGTCAGGCGCCAGCCCTGCTCCGTCCGCTGGGCCAAGCCGTGGTCGGCGTAAACCTCCAGCCGTGCGCCCAAGGGGTCGAAGCGCCGGCGGAAGCGGTTTTCAAACTCCCTGATGTTCATCCCCTCCGTGGTACGCAGCCGCAGCATGATGTACTCCATCTCCCGCTCCGAGGCGGGGATATGCTCCGACTCCGCCAGCACCAGCTCCCCGGCAATGTACCGATCCAAGTCCCGGATGTAGCCGTAGCGGACGCCGCCAAAGTCGGAGTAGGCACCGGGGCCGAACCCCGCATACTCCCCCAGTGTCCAGTATTTCAGGTTGTGGCGGGAGGCGTGGCCGGGCCGTGCAAAGTTGGAGATCTCATACTGCTCATAGCCGTTTTGCCGCAGATACTCCACGGCGTAGAGATACATATCCGCCTGTGCCTCGTCGTCCGGCAGGGTCAGACTGTCCCGCTGCCGGTAGAGGGGCGTTCCCTCCTCCAGCTTCAGCCCGTAGCAGGACAGATGCTCCGGCTGGAGGGTCAGGGCGTCGGAGAGGGTCTTTTCCCACTGCTCCATGGTCTGCCCCGGCAGGCCGTAAATGAGGTCCAGACTCACGTCCGGGAATTTGGCCCTCCGGCAGGCGGCCACAGCCTCCTGCACCTGCTGCCATGTGTGGATGCGGCCCAAGGCCCGGAGACAGACGTCGTCCGTGGACTGGACCCCCAGGGAGATACGGTTGAAGCCCGCCCGCCGCAGCGCCCGCAGGGCCTTCCAGTCCCCGGCACTGTCGGGGTTGGCCTCCAGCGTGATCTCGGCTTTGGAATCCACGTGATAGTGCTTCTTCACGGCTTTCAGCAGCTTCACCAGCCGCTTCTCCCCCAGATAGCTGGGGGTGCCGCCGCCAAAGTACACCGTGTCCACCAGATGCTGCGCCGCCTGCGGGGCCACCTCGATCAGGTGGCGCTCCAGTGCCGCTGTGTAGGCGTCCATGCGATCCTCCCGCCCGGAGAGGGAGTAGAAGTCGCAGTAGGCGCATTTGGACCTGCAGAAGGGGATGTGCAGATACAGCCCCAGAGGGTGCGTTTGTCTGGCCATGGTCATGCGTCCTCCTTGGGGGGCAGGATGATGACGGCCTCGAAGGGACAGTTCACCTTACAGGACCGGCATCCGATGCAGCGGTCCAGATCCACCGTATAAAAGCCGTCCGGCTGCAAAAGGATGCAGTCCATAACGCAGAACATGGTGCAGTAGCCGCAGCCGGTGCAGCTCACCGGATCGATGATGGCCCGGTCATAGCGTTTTTTCCCAAAGGGATGTGCAGGATCGTACATGATAACACCCGCCTTTCCGTCCTTTCAGTATAGCCTGTTTTGCGCCGTTTGGCAAGCCGAAGCGCATTTTTCCGGTGCGGCGGGTCATACTACGGAAGAAAGGATGTGATGCGGGTGGACATGACGCCCAAGGAGTATCAGGCGTATGTGAAGCGGATGCAGAAGAAGTCCCCGCTGGGAAAGGATATGGCGCTGGCCTTCGTCATCGGCGGACTCATCTGTGTGGCGGGACAGGCCATCGGAGACGGCTTCCGGGCGGCGGGCCTGAATACGGAGGACGCCGGGACCGCCACGTCGGTGTCCCTTGTGTTCCTGTCGGCGCTGCTGACAGGACTGGGACTTTACCACCGGCTGGCCCGGTTCGGCGGGGCCGGGACGCTGGTACCCATCACGGGCTTTGCCAACGCCGTGGCGTCCCCGGCGCTGGATTTCAAGGCTGAAGTTCGCTGTATAATTGGGATAGTCAGAGAAAACCGCAATCGGTGAGTATCAGGACTGAATCCGACAAAATATGCTGGGAAGGAGGTACTTGAAGCGGCTATTATCCCGCATGATTTCAGCCTGCCACAGAGCCAGATGGATGTAGCTGATCCGTCTGGCTCATTTTATTTTCCGATACTTTTATAACACGGGAGGAAGTACCATGCAACAGGGCGTATTATACTTTGAGGGGCAAACAGAACGTATGGATATCCGTTTTGAGAACAAGGAAATCTATGGCGGCCTGCACTGCGGAACTACAATGGAGGTCTTGATAAATGACGAATGGGTACCCACTCGCATAGAGTACGGAAACGACTGGTATCTCGTAGGGGTGCAGAAGGAATCGTTACCCGGACTTCAAGTAAGAATATAGTAACCACATACTGCAAGGGCAGTCTCTTGATTAAAGGGGCTGCCTTGTTTTTATATCCAGTCGCAGAAAGGAGGAACCCGTCATGCCGAAATGCCTGTTCAGATACCAATGGGTTAAGCTGCCCAGGGCTCATTTGCCGGGCGGCAAGGGAATCATGGGTTATTGGGCGAAGCTGGCCTCGCGGGCGGCATTTCGCAAGGGCCGGGCAAAATACTGCGGATACACAAACGATGTAATGCCCGGGATGTGGTCCGGTGGCGTGGTCGGCTTAAAGAGCATTCTGGGCGTCAAAAGCCGCACGGAGGCTCTGGAAATCATGAATACGCTCAGCCGGTTCGGGTATATCCGTTACACGCTTGACGAGAAAACAAAGAAGCTGGAATATGCCGTCACCGATTGGGTCGTAAAATGCTCCGGCACCGAATGCATGAGAGGAACAGTCTATGCAACAGACGGCTATGGCTTTCTCTGCCTTCCCCGCAACATCACACAGCGCCTTGCGGATCAGCATTATATATTCGGCGAATCAGATGCATGGCTGGACCTCTGGTGCCACACGGTTTGGCAGGAGACCGGCAATGCGTTTTCTTATCTGGCGCCTGCCATTCAATTCGGGAGACTTGGCGCCGCTTTGACATTGGAAGCCTTGGGACGGCGCTGGGGCTGGGAAAAGACAAAGGTGTGGAGATTTTTTCAGAAGAATGGGGATGCCTTCGTTCTGCACCGTCTGCCGGGCTCCTACGGCTGCCTCATTTTCAATAGACTGTATCCGCTGGATACAGAGGCTTCCCTGCCCACCTGCGCAGAAATTGAACGCATTATTGAGAAAATGCGTATTTGCGCCGGAAATGCGCATATTGGAGGCTCGGACAATGCACGCCTGAACAAGATGATCCTTTGGTATAGCCGCAGGATCATTATCATGAGAACCACTGAGTATGCCGAACAGGTATCAAAAAATCGCGTTGCACTTTTGTCCCCTATAATACGCGCGTATACTTCTCTGTGTTGGAATTGTCAGAACTGTATCTATGACTGCAGAGGTGTAAGTAGTAGACTACGCCGCATAGATGCGAACCACATCCGCGGGCCATGTGCTTACGCGGATTTTTTCTTGCACTCACGAAACCGGAAAGGAGAATCAACATGAGCAAAATCGAAAGCAGTGCCGGAAAGGCGCTTTATGAACAGCAGGAAACCAAGCTGTCGCAGCAATCTGCCGCATTTATTGAGCTTCTAACAAAGCGCGGCATTCTGGGAGATTCGTCTATCGATGATGACAGAGTCCGCCAAGCCAAAAAGGAGAAAAAGAAAAGCATGTATCATAACACGCTTCTCCTGCTGCAGCACTACCGAACCATTCTCTGGACGCTGGAATGCTTCCCGTCCAGCGTAGCAGAGGAGCTGGATCGCCCGCTGAAGGATCTGGATACGCTGCTGGATCGGATCGACCTGGAACTTGGGATGAACAATCGAAAGCTGGAAGGCCGGATGGAGAGTGTACGCCGCTCCCGCCTGCTGGTTGACCGGCTCAACGATGCGGTCAGCATATTGAAATCCAAACCGGTCAACGGGCACAAGATGTACGACATCATCTACATGACCTTTCTAGGACCGGACAAGCTGATGCACGAAGAGCTTCTGTACCGTCTGGACATCTCTGCCCGGCACTATTACCGGCTCCGCACGCAGGCAATCAATATCATCGCCCTGCGCCTATGGTCTGCCCCTGCCGGCGAGGTGGATTCCTGGCTGGAGGTTCTTTCTATTTTGGAAAACTGGTAAGTGCGCCTGATCTGGCATAGTGGATGGCACAGAAAAAGGCGGAGAAAATGGCACGGTTCGCGCCGATGACATGTAAATGCAAACATGCTATACTGTTAGCGTCCGATAGTAGGAGCACACCATAAAGGCACCGTTTCTGCGAGGCAATTCAGCCTCCGAGAGCGGCGCCTTTTTATGTGCCGAATTGAAAAACAGGAGGTAAAAGCATGTCAAAGCAACTTGTATCAGGTAAGCATCGGCTCAGAAATACCTACTGGTCGTTAGTGGGCGCCGCGTCGGCAACGATCCTCTCTGTCCAGCCCGTAATGGCTGAAACGATCTGGGACCGCTTTTCCACGATCATGCGGGATATCTACGGACAGCTGGTCGGGATCAGTACCATTGTCGCCGTGACCGTGGCAGCCATTGCGTTGTTGGTGAGGATGGTCAGCCGGAACCAGCGTGCGGTGGACGAGGCTACCAGCTGGCTCAAACGAGTCGTTGTGACCTGGATTATTCTTAACACACTCGGCTTTATCGTAGCATACCTGCAGCCGTTGATCGCCGGCGGGCAGTACACAGGTTAATGATCAACAGTTCGGGAGCAGTCAGGAGGTGAACGACTATCTTAGACTGGATTTTTGAAGGGATCGTGACATGGATCTCCAGTATTGCCTCGCAGATCATGGACGCGGTTTCCGGCCTCTTTCTCAATGCGTTGGGAACAGACATGGTGACCATGGAGGAGTATTTCCCCTTCATCACCAAGGCCTTTGACATCATGCAGTACACAGCCTGGGCAGTCCTTTTTCTCATTGTGGTCTGGCAGCTGTTCCGTGCGTTCGGAGGACCCATTACAGAAGCCGAAAACCCATGGCAATTAGTTGTGCGTGGCGCGATTTTCGCGCTGCTGATCGGATACGCAAAACCAATTTTCATGCTGGCGCTCGACATTGCCAGAGCGCCGTATACGGCACTGATGGATGTAAGCATGACGGCGGAGGAATTCACCTTTGCCGGTGTGGAGCAGGTGCTAAGCAACGGACTGCTGACAATCGTTTCAACCGTGACGGTTGTCGGGCCCATACTGGTTCTGATCCTGCTGATCGCGCTCGGATGGAATTACTTCAAGCTGCTGCTGGAGGCGGTCGAACGGTATATCGTGGTCGGTGTGCTGTGCTATACCTCCCCGTTGGCATTCTGCATGGGCGGCTCCAAGGCGACTAATCAGGTCTTTAAAAGCTGGTGCAGGATGGTAGGCTCGCAGCTTCTCCTGCTGGTCATGAACGTGTGGTTTATCCGGGGCTTTAACTCCTCGGTAGGTCAGTATATCGGAAACGGCGGCGCGCTGAGTACAGGGCAGGGATCTATCTTTCTATGGCTGTTCTGCGCCCTGGCATTCCTAAAGACCGCGCAGAAATTCGACAGCTATATGGCCGCTATGGGACTTAATGTGGCGCAGACCGGTTCCAGCATGGGCATGGAGCTGCTGATGGCCGCAAGGGTGATCAGCGGCGTGGGACACAGCGCAAAGAGCGCAGGCAGCGTGTTCGGCAGGGGCGGTTCGACTGCAACCGGAACCGGCGCCGCGGCCAGCGGCTTTGCATCCGGCTTTGCCAGCAGATTCAAGGGTAACAGCTATGTCCGTGACGCCGTCGTTGATGGCGGCACGCGCATGGGCATGGGCGGCGGCGTCGGCTTTGTCGGGCGCGTTTTTGGCGGTGTAGCTGCCAGAAACGGTGCGATGCTTACGGGAGAATCCATCTCCTCCGTAGCAGCGCGTCCCGCAGAAGCAGCCGGCACCATTGCCGGCGATATCGCCGACCGCAGCCTTGGCAACTACATGCCTCAGCTTGCGGGCCATACACTCAAGGGAACCCAGATCAGCGGCGGACACATCAGCACGACGGCGACCGGCACAGACGGCAAGGTCAGCAGTGTGGAGATGTTCAATACGGCGCAGTTTGAAAAACCCGCCGCTCCGCACTCCGTTGTAACTGCCACTGACGGCAGCACCTGGTATCAGATGGCCAGCGGCGAGGGCCGAAACGCCTTCTACGATGCGCCCGGGTTTACCGGCAGCCCCGCCGAATCCGAACAGGTTGCAGCAGCCTTCCCCGGCGCTGCTGAAGGTACAGTCCTTCGCAACACGGGCGACGGCATCATGGAAGCCAGCAGTGAGAGCGGAAACAGCCTGTGGTACAACAGCGCGTATTACAATGAGCCCGACGCACCGCACACTGTCATGCAGGCGGCAAACGGCGTAGACTGGTACGCTATGCAGCAGCACGCGGAAGCGCCTGCCTTTGAACAAGGAGAGGCCGCAGACGCATATAACCAGGCAGCCTTTCGCAACTTCATGCCCGGCTTTGAGCAGCAGGTGGCACATGTGGATGGCACGCATCGGGAGGACGGACACTTCGAGGTCCGCCATACCGATGGCTCCGGGACGGCCTTTTACGACACCGCCAGATTCGCCGCACCGCGCGGGGATTATCAGGTGTATGAGGACGTCAGAGGGCAGCAGTGGATCGCCATCCATGGAGACCCCGCCGTGGAACGCAAGCCGGTGTTCGAGGACGGAAAGCCCGTCTACGACGGTGAAAACGTACGCACGGTGTCCGTGGAGTCGGTTCGGTACAAGAACACGCCCAGCCGCTTTAAGGAACCAGAAAAGCGTCCGGACAGCGGCATAAAGGCGCCGAAGCGCAGGAAATAAATGCAGCGGGCAACAGCCGGAGCGGATGATATCCCTCCGGCTGTTTTGCCTGCCTGCGAATAAAGAAACCAGCCGCCACGCGCGGCTTCGGATACTCACCGGGGAGGTGTAAAAGAAAATGGCTGAGCCGGATAAACGGCAGATAGGCGACGGCAGCGATAATTACAGCGAAGCTGCCAAGCAGATGGCCAAAGCCGCAAAGGAAGCAGGAAAAGAGACGGCGAAGCAAGCCGCCGTGAAAGGCGCTGAAGCCGGCGCCAATGCAGCAGCTGCAACGGTGCAGGCAGGCGTGGAGGGCGGCAAGGCGGTTGCCGAGATAGCCGCAGGAACCGCCGCGGGCGGACCGTGGGGTGCGATTTTATCGGCGGCATGGGCCATGCGTCACACGCTGTTTAAGATACTTGTCTGCATCTGCCTGTTTTTCCTTGTCATTATCGTCCTGATCGTTTCACTGCCCAGCGTTGTCACAAACAGCGTGTTTGGGCTGGATGGGTCGATGGTGGATATGGAAAACCCCACAACACTGCTGGAATCCTATAACGACCTTGCCGCAGATATTTCCGCAGTTGTGGAGGAAGGGTATGACGCAGCCCTCGCAAAAGTCGAGCAGATCATTGAGGACGGCGGATACGACTACGATCTGTCTATGGATGCACTTATCAATTACGCACAGGGTTCCGCCGGGTACGATGTAAGCTATATCCTCGCGGCCTATTCCGCATCGCTTCAACAACGCAATACCGGTAAGGAGGATATGCTGGCAAAGCTTCGCAGCGTTGCCGACAGTATGTTTCCGGTATCTTTCGTAGAGAAGGAATCGGAGCAAATCGTCCCCTTTACCTACGCTACATACAGACCCGTTACCGTGACGGTCGTCACATCGAAGACACAGACGGGAACCATCAATGGCGTTCCGCAGTACCGTTATACCACAGCCCGTCGCACCTACTATGAGCCGGACGAAACAATAACAACATCGGAGCCGGTCAATGTGGCAGTCTATACGCCTGTGGCAGTTTCCATTCCCATATACAGCGGAGGCAGAATCACCGGCACACGAAGCGAAATCTATTATGAGCATGGCGGCACGGAGACGCTCACTCCGGAAACGGAGGTCGTAAAGTATGTGGAATGCACCGTACAGCCATTTGATAACAGCGTCATCATCCGAGCCTTCGGGATCGATCTTTCCGCCACTTATGACCAATTCAAAATAACCTATGGCGAGGCCATTCAGAAGATGGCCAACGCCTTGAAAATGACGCTGTATGGGACATTAGGCAATGGACAGATGGTTCCCTTGACCGATGCGGAGCTGATCGCCTTTGTCAACGCGCAGAACTGCAGCCCCATGCGGAAGCACATCATTACAACGGCATTGTCGCTGGTGGGCAAGGTCCCATATTTCTGGGGCGGCAAGTCGGCGCCCGGCTGGAACGATGCTTGGAACACGCCGCGGCTGGTGACGTCAGCCGGTTCTCCGACGACCGGCACGATTCGGCCCTACGGTCTTGATTGCAGCGGATTCACCACATGGGTATTCAATACGGCAGTAGGCGTTGAGATCGGCGCCGGCTGCAACGGACAGTACCCGAATACCTACGGCGTCTCCGCAGCGGAGCTGCTGCCGGGTGATTTGGGATTCCTTGCGGATGATGACGGCTGGGGCCATGTGCTTATTTTTGCCGGATATGATGCGGAAGGGACACGTATGTGGGTGCATTCCTCCGGCGGCATCGGCGTTATCCTGAATACGCCAAGCTATGAAGGAAGGCTTTCCTATCGCCGCCTCAGCATCGTGGATTACGATGCGCCGGTGGTAAACGCCCCAACCGGCGAGGCGCTTTATACGCTGGAGGTAGAGGTGACGCATTACTGTGCCTGCGCAAAGTGCTGCGGCAGCAATGCGCAGGGGCTTACCGCCAGCGGCAAACAGGTAGCGGTCGGTATGGTCGCTATGTCCAGCCATTATCCCTTCGGCACGCAAATCATGATAAACGGTACCATGTACACCGTGGAAGATCGGGGCGGCTCGGGCATAGAGAACAATATCCATCGCGTGGATATCTATGTGCCGGACCATCAGCAGGCGCTGCGGATGGGACGGTATACCACAACCGCAACAATTTACAGATTAGGCAGGTGAAAAACTTGGATGAAAGAGAATACAACAATGTGTACGCAATCCCCGCAAACTATACGGACAGCGGCAAACTGCTGGGAGGGATGATCGATACCCGGAACGCAATCGAAACGGTGATTCTGGTGCTGGCTTTGGGATATCCGGAGCTGATCCTGATCCCCATGCCCGGCACCATCCGCATCGTGGTCATGACGGTCACGCTGCTGCCGCTGGCGGTGGTGTCTGCAATGGGCGTGGATGGCGGGTCGCTGTTTCAGTACATCGGCCATATCATCCATTTCTGGACACACCGCAGGAAATTACACTTCAGGAGGATCGGATACCGCTATGGCCAAAGCAAAAGGAAAAAGAAACCACAGAAACGAAAAGCTTGAGTTTGTACAGGATTATTTGCCCATCCGCGACCTGAAAAACGGGATCATTGAAACGACGGACAACCGCTACATAAAAATCCTTGAGATCGAGCCGATCAACTTCACGCTGCGATCCGATGAGGAGCAGTTCAACATCATCTCCAGCTTTGCCAGCTGGCTGAAGATATCCCCCATGCGGCTGCAGTTCAAGTCCATTACGCGCCGCGCGGACTCAGATAAGCACATATCCATGATCTGCGAGGAATTGGAACACGAGGAGAATCCACAATGTAAGGAACTCGGCGAAGATTATATCGGACTCATCAAGGATGTGGGAAATCGGGAAGCGCTGACGAGGCGCTTCTTTCTGATTTTCCAGTATGAGGCGGTAGGCCGCAACGAAAGCGACGACTATGCAAAGATCTATGGCATGCTCCAGACCGCCGAGCAGACAGCGCGGGCGTATTTCATGCAATGCGGCAACAGCATCGTGCAGTCCAAAGACCCGGATGAAGCGACTGCCGAAATCCTATACATGTTTTACAACCGGCGCTCCTGCACGGACGAACCGTTTTCCTCCCGTGTAGATCGCATCGTGGTGGACACCATGGCGGCAAAGAAGAAAATCATCGGCATGGACCCGGTGCCGCCTATCCGTATGGCCAACTTTCTGGCGCCCCGCGGCATCGATCTGAGCCATTATAACTATGTCGTTATGGACGGGCTGTACTATTCCTTCCTCTACATCAAGGCAGGCGGGTATCCAAGCCGCGTCCGGGCCGGCTGGATGTCCTCGCTCATCAACGCCGGAGAAGGAGTGGATATCGACGTCCATCTCCGCCGTGAGAACCGCAGCCGCACCATAGATAAGGTCGCCCAGCGGATCAGGCTCAACCGCACCAAGCTCAAGAGCATGCAGGATACCAGCACCGATTATGAGGAGCTGACCAATTCCATACAGGCGGGCTATTTTATCAAGAATGGCATCGCCAACTACAACGAGGACCTATTTTACATGAGCGTTTTCATCACCGTATCGGCCAAAACCTACGAGGAATTGCTTTGGCGCAAGCAGCAGATGGTGGATATGCTCAAATCCATGGATATGTACACCAGCGAGTGCAGCTTTCAGCAGGAGGCCGCACTGCAGTCGGTGATGCCGTTCCTGAAAATCTCTCCCAAGCTGGAGAAAAAGGCTCAGCGCAATGTGCTGACCAGCGGCGCCGCGTCCAGCTATATCTTCACCAGCTTTGAGCTGTCGGACGACAATGGCGTGCTGTTGGGCATCAACCGATACAACAACTCCCTGTGCATCGTGGATCTGTTCAACACAAAGATCAATAAAAATGCCAACCTGAACCTGCTGGGCACATCGGGCGCAGGAAAGACCTTCACCATGCAGCTGCTGGCGCTTCGGATGCGGATGCGCGGCATTCAGTGCTACATTCTGGCGCCCATCAAGGGACACGAATTCCGTAGAGCCTGCAATAAGATCGGCGGCGAGTTTATCAAGATCGCACCGGGCTCCCCCCACTGCATCAACGTAATGGAGATACGGCATACCATGTCGCCGGAGATGGAGCTGATTGACGAGATCGATTATGTGGAGATGGGCTCCATGCTGGCTCGAAAAATTCAGCAGCTCATGACCTTCTTCGGCCTGCTGATCCCCGATATGAGCAATGAAGAGGAACAGATGCTGGATGAAGCGTTGATCCGAACCTATGCGGACTTCGGCATCACCCATGATAACGACTCCATCTATACGGATATGGCCTCCGCTCCGCCCAAAATGAAGCAGATGCCCATCCTGGGCGACCTGCATAAGCACCTGCAGGAGAATCCCATGACCCAGCGGCTGGCGGCCATCATCAGCCGTTTTGTCACCG
>ULVV01044971.1_pt1 | contig 11095 bp, 9 predicted proteins | sample 1959761 | NCBI WGS metagenome assembly ULVV01 (sample SAMEA4835795, study PRJEB28245) | human gut metagenome | biome: gut microbiome; material: fecal sample | place: Denmark | collected 2008
GGGGTGGAATTATAATGGTAGAGAGAATTAATGGAAAAACAATTTTAACAACACCAATCTCAGCAGAGGATCTTAAAGGAATAAAAATAGGAGATATTGTATACTTAAATGGAAGCATGACAACATGCCGTGACGTAGCACATCGACGTCTCGTTGAGGAGGGAAGAGAGCTTCCGGTAGACGTAAGAAACAATGCTATTTTCCATGCAGGACCGATCATCCGTCCACTCGAGAATGACAAATTTGAGATGGTATCTGTTGGACCGACAACAAGTATGCGTATGGAGAAATTCGAGTACGAGTTCGTAAAAGAGACCGGCGTACGTGTTATCATCGGAAAAGGTGGTATGAAAGAGAATACAGAGCGTGCATGTAAAGAGTTCGGTGCCATTCACTGCGTATTCCCGGCAGGAAATGCAGTAGTAGCCGCAACAGAGGTTGAGGAAATCGTCCGCGCAGAGTGGAGAGATCTCGGAATGCCTGAGACACTCTGGAACTGCCGTGTGAAAGAGTTTGGCCCACTTATCGTATCTATAGATGCAGAGGGTAACAACTGGTTCGAGCAGCAGAAAGTTGAGTTCAACAAGAAAAAAGATGCAGCAACAGAGGAAATCTGCAAGCAGGTAGGATTCATCAAATAGTTGCCGGAGCCTGGTATCAAATTTATTTAGAACCCAATTGCCATGAAAGTATTCTGGCAAAATATATACCCGCAGAATGCGGGAGAAAACATAAAAAAATATAATTTTTCGCGCAAAGGCTCTCACATAATTTGACTATTATGTGGGAGCTTTTAGATATATGAAATTAGAATAGTATGATAATCATTTCCATAGGATATTAAAATAAATTACTGCAATAAAAAAGATTATTGCCGGTAACTAAAAAAGAGAGGAATAAATGATAATGAAGCAATTCCTGAGAAAAACAATGAAAAATGTAGCAGCCTACGTGGAACTTTTTCTGTCGGCAGTACTGGTGTTTGTGATAGTGGTGCTTATTATAAAGCTTATAGGGCAGTGCTTTTTTGATATATGGCATGATAAAATTAAACTGGAGTATTACATGGAATATATCATGTCGCTTGCAATCGGCGTGGAGTTTGTGAAAATGCTCTGTACTCATAAGCCGGGCACAATCATAGAGGTGCTTTTGTTTGCGACAGCCAGGCAGATGATCGTGGAGCATCTCAATGTATATGAGACACTTGTCGGAATAGGTGCGATAGCGGCGCTTTTTGCCATCAGAAAATTCCTTTTCTGCAGCTTTGATGAGGCAGACCACATGATATGCCGTGGCAGCCAGACGGTAGCGAGGGCGAATTTTATTTCCGGAACAAATATACCGGAGGAAAAGACAAAGCTGCTTAGAGATGTGATAAGCGAAAAATTGCAGGATGAGGGTAAAAATGTGTCAATCGGAGCCTGTGTGTATTACCAGGATTGTGCGCTCAGAGTTGATAATGTGAAGCAGGGCGTTGTCACAAGAGTTGAGGTAATTAAAAATCTGTAGATAAAAGGAGGATCAGCACATCTGTGCCAATCCTCTTTTTGCTACTCAAGATTAAGTTTCTTTGTCATATTGTATATCGAGCCTGCGATATACACCACAGTGAGAAGCAGCGATACGGCAAGTGCACCGATGACCACTTTGTTCATAAGACCTGCAACCTCCTGATGGTTTAATACATTTAAAATATAAGTGATAGATCCCTTTGATGACAGCGGAATAAAAAATGTAAAAATCATCACTATAATATTTGCTACCTGACCGATCACATAAAGTATGATGAAAGTAAGCACAGAGTTAGCATCTTTGCTTCCATTTGCCCTGTAGCCGGTAGTAAGGCTGAAAAACAATATAGAGATCGTGTAGAGCAGGGATATTACTGCAATACTGCCAAACATTACAACAGGACTCATTGTAAATCCGGCATTGGCAAACTCATCAGACATACTTCCTATAATATCTTTAATCCATGCAAAGCCATGGTTCATTATAGAAAATGTTAAAACAGCAACTATCAGATCGAGTATAAAAAGTACAAAAGCTGTCAGGAATTTTGACACATACAGCTTCCATGGCTCGACAGGCAGCGTATTCATGAGGTAGCCTTCGTCTTTTAACAGATTGCGTCTGAAGTAAATAACTATGATCACTAAGCTGCAGATCAGCATGGCGATTACTGATAGGCTATGCAGTGCCCAGAAAAATACTGATACAAGATCAAATTCAAAGCTATCCAAAATTATTTCTGTCAGGGCTGACACAAACACCAGTGCATAAAGTCCGATATGCTCCCTGAATTGCTCCCTGAAATCATATTTAATTAATTTTAACAGCATGCGAACACCTCCCTGAAAAGCTCGTCAACACTTTTCTTGTAATTAGTGCGGATATTGTCTACGGAATCGTTTAGGAAAATACCGCCATCTCTGATAAATACCACATCATCGAGCACTTTTTCTATATCGCTTATTAGATGAGTTGTGATAAGAATTGTTGAATCTTCATTATAGTTTTCGATTATTGTGCGTAAAATATAGTCTCTTGCGGCAGGATCGACACCGCCCATAGGTTCATCGAGCAGATAAAGCTTTGCATTCCTGCTCATTACAAGCACGATCTGTACTTTTTCACGCATACCTTTTGAGAGGCTTTTGATCTTTGCCTGTGGATCAACTCCGAATTTCTCAAGCATGGCATTTGCACGCTCAGGTGAGAAATCAGCATAGAAATCCTTGAAAAATGCAATGATATCACTCACCTTTTTTGAAGGATTAAGATATGTCCGCTCAGGAAGATATGATACCATAGCCTTGCTCTTTACTCCGACAGGCTCACCGTCTATCAGTATCTGCCCCTTGTTTGGCTGCAATACTCCGGCAAGCATCTTTATCAGTGTGCTTTTACCGCTGCCGTTAGGGCCGAGGATGCCGATAATTTTTCCACCGGGAAAAGTCACATTCATATTTTCGATAACTTTATGGCTCTTATAGTTTTTGCTTAGATTTTTGATTTCAACACGTTCTGCCATTTACATCACTCCTTTTTTAAACTTTTAAGATAATTTTCATACACCGTAAGGGACTGTTCAGGTGTAAAACCAACCTTTGACATCCCTTCACAAAACTCACTGCACAGCTTATGTGCCAGATCATTTTTTAGTGAGTCAGCCTGATTTCCCATGTCTGCGACAAATCTGCCTGAGGTACGTCTCGACTCCAGATACCCGTCACGCTCAAGCTCAGATAGAGCCTTTTGCATGGTGTTTGGATTTACACCGGCTGACAATGCCAGCTCTCTTACGGATGGCACTTTGTTACCTGGCTTTAGGCTGCCGTTTGCAATATCCATCTTGAACCGGTCTATGATCTGTAGGTATATGGGCGTTTCGTTGTTAAAATTCCATTCCATCATTTCACCCGCCTTTGTACTACTGTATTATTTGATTAATACAATAATACATGTGAGGTTATTTGTCAACTACAAATTAATTTCTTACAAAAATGTAAGATACGAGGTCGAAATGTAAGCTGATTCGATAGCATACATTCCGGCATTTTGTTATTATAATTACATGAAGCAAAAACAATGTAAGTTGTGAAGCCGATTATGACGTCATATTTAAAATAAATGCAACAAAAATAGAAGTTTAAATAACATTTTGAAATCATCGTAAAGGAGCATTGAAATGGCAATCTTAGAAGTAAGTAACCTCAAAAAAATATATACCACCAGATTTGGTGGCAATCAGGTACAGGCATTAAAAAACATCAATTTCTCTGTAGAGGAAGGTGAGTATGTGGCAATCATGGGAGAGTCCGGCTCAGGAAAGACGACACTTTTAAATATTCTCGCGGCACTTGATAAGCCGACAGCGGGAGAGGTACTCTTAAATGGAAAGAACCTTGTCTCATTGAAGGAAAAGGAGATATCTGCCTTCAGACGTGAGCATCTGGGCTTCGTATTTCAGGATTTTAATCTGCTTGACAATTTTTCACTGAAGGACAATATCTTTTTACCGCTTGTGCTGTCAGGTGTGGATTATAGGGATATGGAAAAAAGGCTTGCACCTATAGCTTCGCTGCTTGGAATTGAAAAGCTGCTTAATAAATATCCATATGAGGTGTCAGGAGGACAGAAGCAAAGGGCAGCAGTGGCACGTGCGATAATAACAAATCCCGAATTAATTTTGGCAGATGAGCCAACAGGAGCACTGGATTCAAAGGCAACAGACAGTCTGCTTAGGCTGTTCAACAGGATAAACGAGGACGGACAGACCATTCTCATGGTGACACACAGCACAAAGGCTGCAAGTCATGCCAACAGGGTGCTTTTCATAAAGGACGGTCAGGTGTTTCATCAGGTTTACCGTGGCAATCTTACAAATGACGAGCTCTATGTGAAGATTCAGGATGCACTTATGCTGATTACGACAGGTGGTGAGAAGCATGAATAAAATATATAGCAGGCTGGCATTTACAAATATAAAAAATAATAAGACTCTTTATATGCCTTACATTATATCGGGAATGGTCATGATAGCCATGTTTTATGTGATGATGTTTTTAAACAACTCAAAGGGACTTGGCAAGGTGCCGGGCGCGGATGCACTGGCGTCGATAATGGGGCTTGGATGCAGAACAATAGCGGTTTTTTCATATATATTTCTGTTTTATACAAACAGCTTTATCATCAAAAGGCGCAAGAAAGAGGTAGGAATATACAATATTCTTGGCATGGAAAAGCGTCATATCGCGAGAGTTTTGATAATTGAGACACTTACCGTAGCACTCGCAGCAATAGTATCTGGAATCATAGCCGGTATTTTATTTTCCAAGCTGATGATTATGTTTCTTTATAGGATTATAAATATTAAAGCACAAATTGATTTCGCTGTATCTACTGGCGCTGTCGTAAATACAATACTTATTTTTGGAGTGCTGTATTTTCTTACTCTCATCTATAACCTGATGCAGGTGAAGCTTGCTAATCCGATAGAGCTGCTTCGCGGTGGCAATGTCGGTGAGAAAGAGCCGAAGAGCAAATGGCTTATCGCTATAATCGGACTAGGCTGTCTTGCCGGGGGATATTATATTGCGATTACCACAAAGAGCCCTCTTCAGGTGCTTTCACTGTTCTTTGTCGCAGTGCTGCTTGTCATCATCGGAACGTATCTTTTATTTATTTCAGGAAGCATTGTGATACTTAAGGCACTCAGGAAAAACAAGAAGTTTTACTATAATAAAAAGCATTTTGCGGCGGTTTCAGGAATGATTTACAGAATGAAGCAGAATGCGGGCGGACTAGCGAGTATATGCGTTCTTTCCACAATGGTGTTGGTTGTTGTTTCCACAACCGTGAGCATGTATGCGGGCATGGAGGGAGAACTTAAGCAGAGATATCCTTCGGATATCAGTGTATATAGCTGGTATAAGGAAGTGCCGGCAGAGCTTAACCTGGATGATGCTTTGAAAAAAGCAGAGGCAGAGTCTGATAAAATAATCGATGGCAGTGACTGTGATATTAAGGAAAGCAAAAGCTACACATATTTTAGCTGGACTGTGTACAGAGATGGGGCGGAGTTTAAGCCGGTTTTAAACTACAACAATGATATTTTCATGCTGTATTTTGTCACGAGAGATGAAATCGAAAAGCTTGAGCCCAATCTGCAGGATAGATTAAAAAATAAAATACCAAAGCTCGATGCCGGTTCGGTTGCTATTTATGGAACTGAAAAATTTAATGATGATATAATTAATCTGTTGGGCAAAGAATTTAAAGTGGCTGCGGCAGAAAAAACTGCTGTAAGTAAAGACAGCTATATGTCCTCTATGTATAGTGGTGTGTACTATGTAGTGGTAGACAGCAAGGCAACACTTGCAGAGATATTTAACCTGAACAGCTCGCTGGGAGAGGATAGTGTGCCGACTATGCTCAACAATGAAATTGATTATAATCTGTACGGCAGCAGTGAGGATAAGGTTGCTGTGGCAAAGGCGCTGGATAAGCATTTTGAGGAAAATAGTGTAAAATCAGATGTGTCAGGCTTCTATGAGGAAAGCCGTGATGCAAACAGAGAACAGATTTATGTATTGTATGGTGGCCTGTTCTTTATCGGAATATTCCTTGGAACGATGTTTCTTATGGTTACTGTGATGATTATTTTCTATAAGCAGATTTCAGAGGGCTATGATGACAAAGCACGCTATGAGATTATGGAGAAGGTAGGCATGAGCAATGACGAGGTGAAGAAATCCATTACTTCGCAGGTGCGTATGGTGTTTTTCCTGCCGATTATCCTTGCAGCGTGTCATCTTGCAGCAGCATTTCCTCTGCTTCGCAGACTGCTTGTCATGTTCAATCTTACGGATATTAAGTTAATTGCAATCTGCATGTCTGCTACGTTTTTGGTGTTTGTGGCTATATACTATATTGTTTTCAAGATTACTTCGAGAGCATACTACAGGATTGTGGGAAACCAGATTTAGGGGTTTCATATGAATTATGAATGCGCTATAATAGGACATAGCTATGATGCATAAGAATATAGAGCGAGAGGAATAAGCAGTATGAGTATGACAGAAACAATTAAACTATACGACAGGGATGCATATGCCACGGAGTTTGAGGCAGATATTATATCCTGCGAGCCGAACAAGGCTGATGATAAGCAGTTTGATATAATATTAAATCAGACTTTATTTTTCCCGGAGGAGGGCGGACAGAGCCCGGACATGGGAATACTTGGTGGCTACAGTGTCGTTGATGTGCAGATTAAGAATGGAGTCATTACTCATACGGTGGATATTTCCGCAGGTGATTGCTGCATAATGGGCAAAGAAGAGGCTCAGACAGAAAAGAAGACTGATGGACAGATTACAGGCATGGAGTGCGCTTCTGAGAAAGTAGAGCTTGCAGCAGGCGTCCACGTACATGGCAAAATAGACTGGCAGCATCGTTTTTACAATATGCAGCAGCACAGTGGAGAGCACATTTTTTCGGGAATTGTCCACCGCAGGTTTGGTTTTGAGAATGTGGGCTTTCATCTGAGTGATTCTGTAGTGACAATGGATTTCAGTGGAGTGATTTCACCGGAGGATATAGCAGAGGTGGAGCATGAGGTAAATGTAGCCATTTCAAAAAATATTCCGATAGAGGTGACATATCCGTCAAGGGATGAGCTTGCGCAGCTGGAGTACAGAAGCAAAATCGAGATTGAAGGACAGGTCAGAATAGTGACAGTGCCGGGGTATGATGTGTGTGCATGCTGTGCGACGCATGTGAAGCGCACCGGCGAGATTGGCATGCTTAAGGTCATGAATTATCAGAATTATAAAGGAGGCGTCAGAATCAGCATCCTTTGTGGTTTCAGGGCACTGGAGGCTTTCAGACAAAAGTGCGACATTATCTCAGAGCTCATGGGGATATTTACCACAAATCAGGAGGCTATTGTGGATAACGTCACAAAGCTTAAGGCAGTAAACCAGTCACTTAAGTCAGAGCTTGGCACTGCAAAGTCAGCGCTTTTGGATTATAAGGTAGCAGAGCTTCCTGCTGATACGGACAATGCAGTATTGTTTGAGGATGGCATTGATACGAATACAGCAAGAAATTGCGTCAATGGCCTTGTGGAGAAATATAGTGGTTTTAGTGCATTTTTTACAGGAAATGATGAGGCAGGCTATAGCTTTATTATCGGAAGCAAGAATGCAGACTGTAATACAGTTGCCGCAGCACTGAGAAATAAGCTGGGTGCCAGAGGCGGCGGTAAGCCGGTTATGGTGCAGGGCTCTGTCAAGGCAGCAAAGAGCGAGATTGAGGAAGTGTTAAAAGAGGTGCTTTAACTTTTTGAAAATATAGTTTGTGGGACGGATTAAGAGCACAAAAGCGGTTTCAGGACATTGCATCCTGAAACCGCTTTTATTTTAAAAATTATATCCAAAATTAATTATTTGTTAGATCTTCTCCAAATGTGCATCTTTTCAGCCTCTTTGATGAGCTCATCACGGAAATCAGGATGAGCAACTGAGATGATTGCCTCTGCCTTCTGCCATGTAGAAAGACCCTTTACATTTACCATACCATACTCTGTAACGATATAGTGAGTGTTGGCTCTTGTGTCAGTAACGACAGAACCCTCTACAAGAGTAGGACGGATACGTGAGTGAACTACGCCCTGTTTGTCGGTGAAGGTTGAAGAGCAGCAGATAAAGCTCTTTCCACCGTTTGACATATAAGCACCGAGAACGAAATCAAGCTGTCCGCCGGCACCGCTGATGTGCTTTGTGCCTGAGCTCTCTGAGCTGATCTGTCCAAAGAGGTCAAGGTCTACACAGTTATTGATTGAGATGAAATTGTCAAGTGCGGCAATATTTTTGATATCATTTGTGTAGCTTACCGGGGCACTCATGAGCTCAGGATTCTCATCGAGGTAATCGTACATCTTCTTGGTTCCGGCACCGAAGCCGTAAGCCTGACGATAACGGTCGATGTTTTTCTTTGCTCCTGTGATTTTTCCGGCCTTTGCGATGTCAACGAATGCGTCAACGTACATCTCTGTGTGGACACCGAGATCCTTGAGGTCTGACTCAGCGATGAGCGAGCCTACTGCGTTTGGCATTCCGCCGATACCGAGCTGGAGACAGGCACCGTTTGGAATCTGGTCAACGATAAGCTCTGCAACCTTCTTGTCTACATCTGTTGCAGGACCACCGGCACCAAGCTCTCCGATTGCAGGGTTGTCACCCTCAACAATGTAAGAAACCTGTGAAATATGTACATTGGCCTCTGAACCGCCGTGACAGCGAGGCATGTTTTCATTGACCTCAACGATGATTTTCTTTGAAGTCTCGCATACAGCACCGAGGTGAGATGCGTTAGGACCAAAGTTGAAGTAACCGTGTGAATCCATCGGTGCAACCTGGAACATAGCGACATCGTCAGGTGTTGTTGAATCTCTATAATAACGAGGAAGCTCTGAGTAACGGATTGGTGAGTAGAAAGAACAGCCTCTCTTGATAAGCCTTCTCTCATAACCGCCCATGTGCCATGAGTTCCATGTGAAATGCTCGCCGGCATCCTCACGCTCGAAAATGGCAAGTGGCTTAAGCAAAATACCACCACGTACATTGACATCCTTAAGTTCATCAGTTCTTCTAGCAAGTGCCTTGTCGAGGGCATCAGGTGTGCCTGTGCACCAGCCGTAGTCAACCCAGTCGCCTGATTTGACAATCTTTACTGCCTCATCTGCTGAGACAAGTTTCTGCTTGTACTCTTCTAAAAAGCTCATAAAATCCTCCTTAGATACCTAAAATGATAGTAGCAAAAAGCTACGTTAAAAAAATAACAAACCCTATACTCTCTATATTATCACTTTAGAGAGGATTTTACAAGTTGGTAAATGCTGGTAGAGACTTTTATATATCGGCATGTTTTGCAGAAATATTTGTGTATTGTAAATATTGCCGGGATTTCATATAATTGAAATGGAATGTCGATAGATAAACTTATTTCTAAAGGCTATAGAATTTCAGATAAACTATATAATCAGATTTTAGCAAGGAATAATGAAGTAATTTAGAAGAGGAACAAACATGGAAAATCATACAATTGTAACACTGAAAAAAGGCGAAGGACGCACTATAAAGGCAGGTGGCGCATGGATTTTTGACAATGAAATAGACACAATCACAGGCACCTTTACGAACGGAGACATTGTTGTGGTGCACGATTTCGACGGATATCCGATGTGGCGTGGCTTCATAAACCAGAATTCAAAAATCCGTATCAGAATGATGACAAGAAAAGCAGACCAACTGATTGATGACAATTTCCTCAGGATGAGAGTGCAAAATGCCTGGGATTATCGCAAGCAGGTGATGGCAGGAGGCAATGACAATGTGTCTGCAGCAGGTGAAACAGACACTGCAGGTGAGGCTTGTGAGGCAGGCATTGGTAGAACCGGCAGACCTGATTTAAACTGCTGTCGTGTGATATTTGGCGAGGCTGATTTCCTGCCGGGTATTACAGTGGACAAATACGCAGATGTGCTTGTGGTGGAGTGTCTTGCACTTGGAATGGAGCAGTTTAAGGTGAAAATCGTTGAACTGTTAAAGGAAGTGCTGGCGGCGGACGGAATAAATATTCGTGGAGTATACGAGCGCAGTGATGCAAATGAGCGCAAAAAAGAAGGTCTTCCTAAGGTAAAAGGTTTTATAGGAGCCGAGTTTGACACAAATGTGGAGATAGTAGAAAACGCAGTTCACTATATGGTCGATGTGGAAAATGGACAGAAAACAGGCTTCTTCTTAGACCAGAAGTATAACAGGCTTGCTATGCAGCGTATCTGCAAGGGGAAAAGAGTGCTCGACTGCTTCACGCACATGGGCACATTTGCTCTCAATGCAGGAATTGCGGGGGCAAGTGAGGTCACAGGACTTGATATATCAGAGTATGCGGTTAAGCAGGCCACAGAAAATGCGAAGAGAAATAATCTCTCAGACACAGTGAAGTTTCGCGTTGCAAATGTGCTGGATGAGCTGCCACGGCTCGCTGCAGATGGTGAAAAATATGATGTAGTCATTCTGGATCCTCCGGCATTTACAAAGTCGCGTGAGGCTACCAAAAATGCGATAAAGGGCTACCGCGAGATTAACATGAAGGGACTTAAGCTTGTTAAGGATGGTGGATTTCTGGCTACCTGCTCATGCTCTCATTTCATGACGCAGGAGCTGCTTGCAAAAACGGTCAAGGAAGCGGCAAGGGCCACTCACAAGAGGCTGCGCCAGGTGGAGTTCCGCACACAGGGACCGGATCATCCGATACTGTGGGCCAACTCAGCTAATGTACCGGAGTCGTATTATCTTAAGTTTTTCATTTTCCAGGTCGTTGATGAGAAGTAGATGACAGAAAGTGGCGGAAATGCTTGATTTACAAGGGCTGGAAGGTCTTTAGTGATTAGCTTGCAAACCTTGTAAAGTATCGCAAAATATCGTATCACAGTGGTATAAAGTGGTAAGAAAAGTGAATACGGAAATTTGTAGTATATATAGATGTAGCGTTTTGTGGTATACTATAGAAGAACAAATAC
>ULVV01016471.1_pt1 | contig 11085 bp, 9 predicted proteins | sample 1959761 | NCBI WGS metagenome assembly ULVV01 (sample SAMEA4835795, study PRJEB28245) | human gut metagenome | biome: gut microbiome; material: fecal sample | place: Denmark | collected 2008
GATGACAGTTGAACTTATCCATAACGTAGCTATGGAGCAGGGTCTTCGTTTCGCTATCCGTGAGGGTGGTAGAACAGTTGGTTCTGGTGCTGTTGCTACAATCATTGAGTAATTGTTATTAATACAGTTCTTTCAAGGGTTTCCGAGGTTATCGGAAACCCTTTTTTGCGCGAGCAGCTCCTTGAGAAGTCATGGGCAGTTCGCAGTCGTGCTCGCGAAGTAATGAGCTAGAATATGATAAAAAGAGGAGTACAACATGCTATACATAATGCGTCATGGCAGGACGGACTGGAATGTACGTCATAAATTGCAGGGAAGAACAGATATACCGCTTAATGATGAAGGCAGAATGATGGCGGCAGAGGCTGGGAAACAGTATGCAGATATACATTTTGACATATGTTACTCATCTCCTTTAGAAAGAGCAAAAGAAACGGCAGAGATTTTCTTGAAGGGAAGAAATGTTCCTGTGTATACAGATGACAGACTTGTTGAGATGGGATTTGGAGTATATGAAGGAATAGAGAATTCATTTGCTATAGATGACTGTCCAATTAATACTCTTTTTAAGAAGCCTGAGAAGTATGTTACAGTTGAAGATGGAGAAAGCTTTGAAGAACTTTTTGCAAGGACAGGGGAGTTTATAGACAATGTAGTTATGCCACAGGTAAATAGTGGCAAAGATATACTGATTGTTGGTCATGGTGCCATGAACTGCAGTATTATAGCAAAATTCAGAGGAACACCACTGGATAAATTCTGGGATGGAATGACTGATAATTGTCAGGTGGTAAAACTGATATAATGTTAAGATGTGACAAGAGATTTGGAAACATTTAAACAAAGATAGGAAGAGATGCGCAGCCAGGCTGTCTATATTATAATAATTAAGGGAGGGCAATATTGTCCTCCCTTTAGTCATGTTATTAGTTTGATTTAATATTGTGCCTTGCATTAAGCTTCTTTGCACAATGTATGAATGCAGGGAACAAAAATGCGTCAGCAGCAATCCATGCGATTGGTGAGGCGAGGCATGCACCCATGAATCCAATACTTGGAATAAGTATGATGGCTGCAAATGCACGGCCAATCATCTCTAAGATACCAGCTGATATTGCAAATACTGAGAAGCCCATACCTTGTATGCAGAAGCGGACCACATTAACACCTGTAAGCGGAATGTAGAAGCATGCAGATGCAAGGATGAACTGTCTTGTAAGAGCAATTATTGTTGTCTCTGATGCATTAACGAATAATAATGCAATATAATCTGTAGTGAAATACAGTGCAATAAGTGAAAGAACACTGTATACTGAACCAATTATCATAGCAGAGCGCACGCCCTGACCAAGTCTTTTAATCTTGGCAGCTCCAACATTCTGTCCGGCATAGGTTGCCATGGTTGAGCCGAGTGCATCAAATGGACAACAGGTAAAGTTGAACATCTTAGAACCGGCAGTCATTGCGGCTACATATGTTGAACCAAGTGTATTGACAGCAGCCTGAAGGATTGTACTTCCGATGGCTGTTATTGAATACTGGAGTCCCATAGGAACACCATTCATACACAGGTTGGTGATGAATCTTCTATCAAGTACCCTTTCTGATTTGTCACCTTTTAAGATGTCATATTTCTTATACATATATATAAGGCAGGTAAGTCCCGAAATTAACTGTGATGTTACAGTTGCCCAGCCAGCTCCGGCAACACCCATCTTACATACAAGAATAAGAAAGAAATCAAGTACTACATTTATTATTGAAGAAAGCACAAGGAAAACTACAGGTGTCTTACTATCGCCAAGCGAACGGATAACACCGGACACCATGTTGTACAGGAATACAGTTGGGATTCCTATGAATATAACTACTATGTAATTATAGGCATGGTCAATAATATCTGCCGGTGTATTCATGATAATAAGTATCCTGCGGCAGAATATTACGGATGCAAGCGTAAGCACTATGGCAAACACAATACTGCAGATATATCCGTTAAATACATATTTTCTAAGGTCAGCAGGCTTCTTTGCACCAAAGCATTGGGCAACCGGAATCACGAATCCGTTACAGACTCCCATACAGAAACCGATTATCATGAAGTTGATAGAACCTGTTGCTCCAACTCCGGCAAGAGCTTCAACACCGAGAGTTTTACCAACGATTATTGTGTCAACAAGATTGTAGAACTGCTGAAACAGCATTCCGAACAGCATTGGAACTGCAAATCCAAGAATATGCTTGGAAGGCGAACCATTTGTCATGTCTTTTACCATAGGATTTCCTCACTTTCGTATATTTATAAAGCCAAATGATTATACTATATTTTTACAAACTGTCAAACTGATTTTGCACGAATTTGAATTAATTTAACGAATTATTGTCTTAATATGAAATGTCTGTTAAAATGCATAGGTAATATTTATGCGGAGGCAGACATGAAGAAAACTTTTGATGTTAAGAGACTTACAACGCTGGCATTACTTACAACAATTGCACTGACAATATTTGTTGTGGAATCAGCGATACCTACGCTTGTTCCAATACCAGGAGTTAAATTAGGACTTGCCAATATAGTCACACTTTTTGTATTAAAAAGGTATAAATTCAGTGATGCAGCTATTGTGCTGGCTATGAGAATTATACTGGCTACAATATTTACAGGGCAGGCGGTATCATTTATATATAGTGTAAGTGGTGGATTCTTATGCCTTATTGTGATGGCAGCTGTTAATAAATTGCTTAGGGGACAGTATATATTTCTTACGGGAATACTTGGCGCGGTGTCGCACAATGCAGGTCAGATTCTTGCTGCATTTTTCATACTCAGATTGTCAGGTATATTTGCGTATATGCCGTTTCTTGTGATAAGCGGTGTAATAACAGGCCTGTTTACGGGACTTGTGTGCTTCTTTGCAGACAAATATATTCCTAAAAAATATACTATGTAGCAGATGGAGGAGATTGTGAAAAAAAGAGTTGTTGCAGTGGTGGCTGTGATTGTCCTGCTTGTCGGGGCAAGTGTGGCTTCTATTATATATATGAAATCAGGAAAGAATGATGGTAGTAAGACCGCTTATATATACAGAGATAACGAATTGTTAAGAACTGTTTCGTTAGATGATGTTAAGAATCCGTACACGTTCAGGATTGAATACGGAGATGGAGAGTATAATGATATTCTTGTCGAGAATGGAAAGATTAAGATTGCTGATGCAAGCTGTCCGGATAAGCTGTGTGTGAACATGGGCTATATATCTGAGCCTTTAATGCCAATCACATGTCTGCCTAATCATCTTGTTATCAGAATTGTGAATGACGGCGAAGAATCGCCGTCACTCGATGGTGTTGTGTATTAATTATTTCATCCAGCGGCCAGAAGCTCCACATGGAAGTACAAGTCCGTTACTTGAAACAGGAAGACCTACTTCCTGTGAATCACAGTGTCCGCCAAAGCTCTTAAGTTCTGTGCTTAACATATAAGTAAGAACGGCTGGCTGAAGACCTGTAGTGTATGAATTAATAAGGAAAAATAATGGTTCATCAGAAAGAAGCTGTGCACAAAGCTTAACAAGTGGGTGTATGGCTTCTTCTATTTTCCAGATTTCTCCTTTAGGACCACGTCCATATGAAGGTGGATCCATGATGATTGCGTCGTAATGGTTGCCTCTTCTTATCTCTCTTTCTACAAACTTTACACAGTCATCAACTATCCAGCGGATAGGCTTGTCAATAAGTCCTGAAGACTGTGCATTTTCTTTAGCCCATGCGACTATACCCTTAGAAGCATCTACATGTGTAACATTAGCACCAGCGGCTGCACATGCAAGTGTTGCTCCACCTGTATAAGCAAACAGGTTAAGAACCTTTACAGGTTCGCTGCCACGCTTTTTCCTGGCATCAGAGATTATCTTTCCAAACCAGTCCCAGTTAGCAGCCTGCTCAGGGAATATTCCTGTGTGCTTGAAGCTGAATGGCTTTAAGTTGAATGTCAGCTCCTGTTCAAATGAAGGACTGTTGTAGTGAATCTGCCACTGCTGTGGAAGGTCAAAGAACTCCCATTCTCCGCCGCCCTTAGAACTTCTGTGGTAATGACCGTTCATATTCTTCCAGCCACGCTCTTTCTTAGGAGTGTCCCATATTACCTGTGGGTCCGGGCGTACAAGAATATACTTGCCCCAGCGTTCAAGTTTTTCACCTTTAGAGGTATCTATTACTTCATAATCTTTCCAGTTATCAGCTATAAACATAATTAAGTATCCTTTTCTATATAAAAATATGTTGCAGTTTGGTACCGCATTTGTTATTAAATAATTATATACGAAAATATTAATAACTGCAATCGTGCAAAAATGTTTTGAACAGCTGTGTTTTATGTTAATATATTTCTATCGAAATCTGATTAAGGGGCGATGCATATTGAAAAATGTTAGTTTAAAGAATATACAGAAGGATATTGTATCAGGAATAATTGTTGCACTTGTGTCAATTCCTATATCAATGGGGTATGCACAGATTGCGGGACTGCCTGCTGTGTATGGTCTGTACTGCTCTATTCTGCCAGTGCTTATATATGGACTTGTGACATCTTCGCCGCAGTTTGTGTTGGGAGTGGATGCAACTCCGGCGGCACTTGTCGGTGGAACACTTGCAACGCTTGGGATAGTGTCAGGTTCTGAGGAGGCGAAGGCAGTAGTTCCGTCGATAACTTTAGTTGCAGCATTGTGGCTGCTGCTTTTCTTCTTTATCAAAGCAGGCCGTATTGTCAATTACATATCGACACCTGTAATGGGTGGATTTATAAGCGGTATTGGTGTGACAATAATTCTTATGCAGACTGCGAAGCTGTTTGGCGGTAATGCGGGAACAGGAGAGGCAATAAAGCTTCTTATACATATAGCCGGGGAGATGAAGTCGTTTAATCTGTTGTCAGCAGTGCTTGGAGTCGGAACAGTAGTGATTATTCTTGTTGCGAAGAAGTTCATTCCAAAGTTTCCGATGTCAGTACTTCTTATGGTAGTTGGTGCACTTGCAACTGCAATTTTTCATATTGACAGATTCGGTGTTAAGCTTCTTCCGCATGTTGATAAAGGGCTGCCGGGATTCTCACTTCCTGATATGTCAGTTGTGTTTAAGAATCCGTCAGATATAATACTTCTTGGACTTTCAGTGGCAGGTGTTGTCATGGCGCAGACATTGCTTGCAACTAATAATTATGCCAACAAATATGGCTATAAAGTAAGCAATAACAGAGAAATTCTGTCTTATGCTGCTGCAAATGCGGCTTCTGCTGTAATTGGCGGATGCCCTTTGAATGGAAGTGTGTCAAGAACAGGAATTGCAGACCAGTTTGGTTGTAAATCACAGGTTATGTCAATAACAGCTTCTCTGACAATGCTTCTTATAGTGCTTTTTGGAACACCGGTGCTTGAGTATCTTCCTGTACCAATACTTACAGGAATTGTTGTTGCAGCACTGATAGGAATTACTGAATTCGGGCTTGCAGTTAAATTATGGAAAACAGACCATACGGAGTTTGCAATATTTGTAGGAGCATTTTTAGGTGTTCTGTTATTCGGAACGATACATGGAGTTGTAATCGGTGTTATTCTTTCATTCATTGCTGTTATTGTCAAAGCAGTTGAACCGCCAAGAGCATTTCTCGGAGTTATACCGGGACAGGAGGGGTTCTACAGCCTTAACAGATACCGTAATGTAAAGAAGATAAAAGGTGCGGTTATATACAGATTTAACGGTGCGCTTTTCTTTGCAAATATTAATACATTTGTTGATGATATAGAAAAAAATCTTGATGATAATACTAAATGGGTAATTGTAGATGCCGGAGGCGTAGGTTCTATTGATGTGACGGCAGTTGACAGACTTATGTCTTTATATAAGGCACTTGAAAAGAAAGGCATCAGATTCTATATTACAGAGCATGAACACACACTTAATGACCAGCTAAGAGAGCTTGGCGCAGGTGAGTTTGTTGAAAAAGGTGTTGTTAGAAGAACGATTCCGCTTGCCCTAAGAGATGCAGGGCTTGACAGACCTTATCCTGTCGAGGAGGGGGAAGAAGAGCAGGCTGTTTCTGGCGAGGCACATGAGGATAACGAAAGGCTTGCTGAGATTGAGTGGGCTTTTGGTGCGGATGCAGACGAATGGCTTGAGAAGATGGCAGCAGAGATGGCTGATGAGATTGGCAGTGTCAAGAAAGATGAGAAGAATGTTATTGTTGATGCTGAAAAGCATGCTGCATGGGGAAGAATCGGACTATTTGATGAGAATGAACTGCTTGAGCGACTTGAGATGCATTTGTTTGACGATAAGAAATATCCTAATCTTGATATTGATGATATTGAGAAAAGAATTGATGAGCGCCGCGTTGTTGTTGAGAAGAAGCTGGCACAGATTAATCCTGACGCAATACAGATGCTTAAGGAACACAGAAAACAGATGCTTGACAGAGTGAAGCTTCATAATCCATATGCGTATGAGCACACGATGGAGCAGAGGAGAAAGCATTATGAACATCTGCAGAAGAAAGACCCGGAGCTTGCACAGAAGCTTAAGAATTTTTATAATCTATCAGATGATGACAAATAATTTATATAACGGAGATAATAGTGAATATATTAAATGTTGAAAAGGTCAGCAAGACCTACGGAGAAAAGGAACTTTTTAATAATATAAGTCTGGGAATTAACAGTGGTGATAAGATTGGGCTTATAGGTGTGAATGGAACGGGTAAGTCTACTCTTTTAAAGATTATTGCGGGCATTGAAGAGCCAGATGAAGGACAGGTTGTAAAGGGTAAGGGGATTGAGCTTGCATATCTTGCACAGACGCCTCTGTATTATGATAATGAAAATGTACTGGAATATGTTATGCGTGGAAAGCATGCAGACAGCCAGCCGAAAGCAAAAGAGATTCTTAACAAGCTTGGAATAACAAATCACGCTGCAATGATGAATATTTTATCAGGCGGTCAGAAGAAAAGAGCAGCGCTTGCAAGAACTTTAGTTGAGCCGGCAAGGCTTCTTATTCTTGACGAACCTACTAACCATCTTGATAATGACATGGTACTTTGGCTGGAGCAGTTCATTAAGAATTTCAAGGGAGAACTTATTATGGTTACTCATGACAGGTATTTCCTTGATAATGTAACTAACAGGATTGTTGAGCTTGATAAAGCTTCCCTGTACAGCTACGATACGAATTATTCAGGCTTTCTTGAGCTGAAGACTCAGCGTGAGGAGATGGAGAGGGCGACTGAAGCCAAGAGACAGAATATATTAAGGAAGGAACTCGCGTGGATAAGAAGAGGATGTCAGGCTCGTTCTACTAAGCAGCAGGCCCGGATTGATAGATTTGAGGATATGAAGGAAGCTTCAAAGCAGGCGAGAGCAAGATTTGACAAGCAGCTTATGGATATGAATTCAGTCAGCAGCAGGCTTGGAAGAAAGACTGTTGAACTCCATAACATTTGTAAAAGCTTTGGAGAGCGGACAATAATTGACGATTTTACCTACATTTTTTTAAGAGATGACAGAATCGGTATTGTCGGTGATAACGGATGCGGCAAGTCTACGCTTATGAAGATTATAGCAGGCCAGCTTGAGCCGGACAGCGGCAGTGTTGAGGTTGGAGAGACTGTAAGAATCGGATATTTCATGCAGGAGAACGAACCACTTGACGACAGCCTTACTGTGCTAGAGTTCGTAAGAAGCATAGGCGAATATGTTACGACGGCAGATGGAAAGGCAACAGCGTCACAGATGTGTGAGAAGTTTCTTTTTACACCGAAGCAGCAGTGGACACCTATAAGCAAGCTGTCAGGTGGTGAGAAGAGAAGACTTTATCTGTTAAGTGTTCTTATGAGCGCGCCAAATGTACTTATTCTCGATGAGCCTACCAACGACCTTGATATTGAGACTCTTGAGATTCTTGAGGAGTATCTTGATGGATTTGCAGGTATTGTAATCACAGTTTCACATGACAGATATTTCCTTGACAGAGTTGTTGACAGGATATTTGCATTTGAGGCAGGAGGCCACCTTACACAGTACGAAGGCGGTTATACGGACTACAGGGATAAATGTGTTTCTTCTATATATAATATGGCATCAAATGGAATATCTGATACATCCAAATCAAAGGCAGCAGGGCAGCTGAAGAAAGCATATAACAGCCATGAGGATAAGATTAAGTTCACATATATGGAACAGAAAGAATATGAAACTATCGATGATGATATAGAGAAGCTTGAAACTAAAGTTTCTGAACTTGATGACGAGATTGTAAAGAATGCAACTTCTTATTCTAAGCTTGCAGAACTTACTAAGGAAAAGGAAGATGTGGAGAGAAAGCTTGAAGAAAAGATGGAGCGATGGGAATATCTTAATGATCTCGCAGAAAAAATAGAAAAACAGAAACAGCAGGGATAGCTATTATTTTAGTTGAAAGAATCATTTAGATATGGTATGATTTAAAATGATTTACTATATTAATCATATGAGGGAGGATTAATTTATGTTTTGTCCTAATTGTGGAACAAGCAATGATGAAGGCGCATTATTTTGCGCAAATTGTGGAACACGTCTTGAATTTGAACCTGTTGTAACAGAGGGATCAGCAGCTTCAGATGATAATGCAGTTCCGCAGCAGCCAGAGGTGCAGACAGCACAGGTTAATGTACAGCCACAGGTTATACCAATGTATGAGCAGCCACAGAATGGCGCAATGGGAAATTCTGCAAAGAAACCATTCAAGCTTTCTAAGAAGATTGTAATTATTGGTGCAGCAGTGGTTGCGGTTATAGCAGCAGTTATTGTGTTTATATGTGTTGGTAACAGTCTTACTAATTATAAGAAGACAGCTGGCAGCTATGTTAAAGCGGTTGAGGAATGTGACTGGTCTAAGGCATATTCACTTGTCCAGATTCCAGATAGTGAATTTCTTACAAAGAATGCATTTATAACAGCTCATTCAGAAGCAACAGGAAGTGCAGTAGGGAATATGAGGGTTATTGACAGTTTTTCTTCTAAGGGACGTCTTCCAGGTAACAAGGCCGTAAGTGTTATATATACGACAGCTACGGGTGCTGATTCACAAGATTTACTTCTTACAGTTACTGATAAGCATTATATGTTATTCTTTAAAAAGTATAAAGTAAGTACCGAAGATACAGTAGTTTCAGACTGCACAATAAATGTTCCTAAGGGACTTACATTATTTATTAATGATGTTCTTGTTGGGGATCAGTATAAGAGCAAGGATTCTGGTAAGAACTCAAGCTATGATGTGTATAAGATTCCATATTTGTTTAATGGAACAACAATACTTAAGGCTACAAGTGAATTTACTGAGGATTATACAAAGGAAATATATCCATCATATGACGAGTATACAACATCAATCAGTTCATATGATATTAAGTTTGCAGAAGATAAGATTAATGGTCTTAAGGATCAGGCTAAGAAGGATGTAACAGAGTTCTTTGATGCAGCACAGAAGAAGAATGATTTTTCAACAGTGAGTGATAAATTCACAACTGATATGCAGTCATCTGCAAAGTCAACATACAATGGCTATGTTGATACATTTAAATCAACATATAAGCAGATATCTGATTTTAAGATTACAACATTTAATCCTTCAATGTCAGATACTACTTTCAGAGTTGATTCAAATGATGGCTGTCCGACAATAAAGGTTGGATATAAGATTAGTTATTCATATACATATAAGTATTCTAGTGATACTAAGTCACATGAAAGAAATGATTCAAAGAGCTCAGCATATGTGTATTACAAATATGCTGATGGACAGTGGAAAATCAGTTCTATGGGACTTGGAGTTTCTATTTACTAATTGGATTGTAAAGTCGGGGCAGGTTTAATGCCCTGACTTTTTGTTCTAAAAAAAATACAATTTTTCTTGTTGATTTTATATACAGAGTAGTGTATATTAATACTTGCTGTGACATTGATAGCTGTGAAGCGTGAGGTTGCTGCTTTAATAAAGCAGGTTTTCCGTGGAGCGAATGTCAATGCTGGAGATAATCTCCGGCGAAGAAACTGGCGACAAGTCACTGTACCAAAATCATCTGCAATCCGCAGAAATGACGCGCGTGGGTCGAATTATGAATGAGACTATATGATACGCGTGGGAGTGTGTACAGTCACCGCTTGTCGTACTTAAACAATAAAGTGCGAAGGAGGCGACTTTTTTTATGGCAAATCAGGTAATCAGAATTACTCTGAAGGCTTACGATCATCAGTTGATTGATCAGTCAGCTAAGAAAATCATCGAAACTGCTAAGAAGACAGGAGCACAGGTGAGTGGTCCGGTACCTCTTCCAACAAAGAAGGAAGTTGTTACTATTCTTAGAGCTGTTCACAAGTACAAGGATTCAAGAGAGCAGTTCGAGCAGAGAACTCATAAGAGACTTATCGATGTATTATCACCATCTCAGAAGACTGTAGATGCGTTATCTAAGTTAGAGATGCCAGCTGGTGTATTCATCAACCTTAAGGTAATGAACTAATCATTATCTGGAATTTTTCATTATTAAAGCAATAATCCTAAGGGTTTAATATAGAAGTAACAAGCAGTGGTGCGGGTTCCACTTATATTAGCTGTTCTAGGATGACAGGATGCGCTGTGTATCACACATCATCTTGTCCGCTGTAGATTAAACAGGAGGAAAATCAATGAAGAAGGCAATTTTAGCTACAAAAGTCGGAATGACTCAAATCTTCAACGAAGACGGTGTTTTAACACCTGTAACTGTTCTTCAGGCTGGTCCTTGTGTTGTTACACAAGTTAAGACAGTAGAAAACGACGGTTACGATGCAGTTCAGGTTGGTTTTGCTGACATTAGAGAAAAGTTAGTGAACAAGCCTGTTAAAGGACATTTTGATAAGGCAGAGGTTCCTTATAAGAGATTCTTAAGAGAGTTTAAGTTTGAGAACGCTTCAGAGTACTCTGTAAAGGACGAAATCAAGGCTGATATCTTCGCTGCAGGCGATAAGGTTGATGCAACTGCTATTTCAAAGGGTAAAGGTTTCCAGGGCGCAA
>ULVV01036108.1_pt1 | contig 11062 bp, 7 predicted proteins | sample 1959761 | NCBI WGS metagenome assembly ULVV01 (sample SAMEA4835795, study PRJEB28245) | human gut metagenome | biome: gut microbiome; material: fecal sample | place: Denmark | collected 2008
TCGTTTTGACTTTGCATGGCTCGTAACTTTCAATTTAATATACAATTTCACCATTTTGTAAAGAGTAAACGGTTTGACAGAAGAGGGAGAAACGCTTACAATTCAAGTAGTTATGTAGTCTGTGATATAAAGGAGCCTACAGGGGATGGAGAAGCGGAAAGAGGAATTTCTGAAAATCGTATGTCAGATCTATATGGCTGCCATTCTGGTAGTATTGCCGCTGTACTATATTCCCGGGAATGGATATTACAAATTGGGTGATAGCAAATATTATTTATATCGCAATATCTCTCTGATCTGTATAGGGATTTGTCTGGTGGTACAGATAATCGTTGTGGTAAAAAGCTGCCTGATGGAAAAATACAGACGGATAGAACAACGCTGTCGGATGGAAAACTGCGCTAGTTTCGGTATGTATATAAGAAAAACCGGGGAAAAAATGATCGTATGGTGCAGGGAGCATATCGTAGTGACAGCGGTCTGCCTGTACGGCGCCTGCGCTGTGGTCTCTGCACTCTGCAGTCCTTATGGAAGTACTGCGTGGACGGGAGAGAAGGAATGGTACATGGGAGCTGTCACAATCTGCCTGATGGTGGGCGGATTTCTGCTGGCAGCGAAGTACAGCGGACAATGCAGCCGTATTTTATATCTGGGGGAAACAGCGTCTGTCACAGTGGCACTCATAGGATTGCTCCAAAAACTGGGTTATGATCCATTGGGATTGTTGAAGGGTTATATCGTGGGAGACTGGGAATATACACATATGCTCACTACACTGGGGAATAATAACTGGCTCAGTGGGTATTACAGTGTGGTGTTTCCTTTATCGCTGGCACTTTTTTGTAAGGCGGTGGAAGAAGAGCGAAGAGGAAGGTCGATGTTGCTTGGAGTCAGCAATACTCTTGTGGTCATATTACTGTTTTTGCAGGGAAGTGACGGCGGTGTGATGGTGGCAAGTGTGGCACTGTGGATGTGCTTTTGGAGTAGCCGGAAGAAAACGAAGCTGTGGGAAGCCCTGTTTTTCCTGCTGACCGGCGCCTGTGTGGGAATGTTACTGTGGGGAAAGGGGATGCAATCCCGGGGAACCTTTGACATCCTGTTGCAGGACGGTATTGCCAAGCGGCTGGCTGCCTGGCAGGGATGGCTTTTGCTTGCAGCGGTGTGCCTGTTATTTTGCGGGGTACATCATGTCCTCCCGGAGAAGAAAAAGAGGACGTTACGGATCGGAGTGCTGTACGGCAGTCTGGTATTGGCTGCAGGTACGGTCATATGGTATATTTTGAAACAGCAGGGCAGTAATTTTGCGGAATGGGGTAATCACCGTGGAAGATTATGGCAGATGGCATGGCAGGGATTCTGCCAGGGAGATCTCAGACAGAAGTTGTTGGGGGCCGGACCGGATTGCTTTGCAGGTTATTTGGGACAAGTGTTGCCCGGAGGTACGGTACTGTTCGATAAAGGCTATTTTGCCGGCTCGATTTTTACGAATGCTCATAATGAATGGCTTACGACACTGATCGATATGGGAGTGCTTGGAGTGCTCGCCTATGCAGCCGTATTTTTTACCGCATTTCGAAAATATCGCGGAAACTTCATGACAAATATGCTGCTTTTTACCTACGGAATACATTCTCTGATCAGTTTTCAGCAGGTACTGAATGCTCCACTTTTTTTTCTACTGCTGGGGATATGCGAAGCCGGACAGGGGCAGGAGAAGCTACATAGAACGGATACAGATGAGGAGTCGATAGAAATCGCATGAAAAACATTTGGAAAATTTTCACAGGAGATCTGAAAAAGCTAGTGAAACAGCCTTTTGCACTGGTCATCATCATCGGACTGTGCGTGATACCGTCACTGTATGCATGGTTTAATATTTTCGCTAACTGGGATCCCTATGCCAATACCGGTGGAATCCCCGTAGCGGTGGTGTCTCTGGATAAGGATTACACGCGAAAGGACGGCTCTGTGGTGAACATGGGAGAATCTGTGCTGGAGAGTCTGCATTCCAACACCAGTGTGAAATGGATCTTTTTAGATACTGAGGAAGAAGCGCAGGAAGGCGTGGAAGCGGGAAAATATTATGCAGCCATCGTGATCACGGATAAATTTACATATAGTATGTACAATGTATTCTCCGACGATTTTGAAAATCCGTCACTGATTTATTACCAAAATCAGAAGAGCAACGCTATTGCTACCAAGATCACAGATACGGTAGCCGGTACGTTGCAGAATACTATTAACGAGACTTTTATCAAAGTGGCAGCTACCACGATTTTCGAAGAGGGTAATTCCGTATCAGATCAGATGCAGGGAGACAGCTATGTGGAGGAATTCCGTGCCGATCTGGAAGAACTGAATGACAACCTGAAGGAATACAGTACGATGATCGATACTTTCCGGGCGGGGAATGACAGACTGGAAGCGGCGATCACCCATGTGAATTATGAGATTCCCGTAATGCAGAAGAAGTTGGATGCAACGACGGCAAGCCTGAACCAGAGCAGTCAGAATCTGTCATCCACCAGAGATACGCTGTCGAATTTCAGCACGAATGTGGATACCTCCATGAGTACCATACAGACCTCGCTGGAGGATATGAAAAAGATTCTGGATCAGAGCAAGCTGGCAGACGATACGGCACAGATGACGAAGGATCTGAATAAAGTGGCAAGGGATACCAACACCCTGAACGGACAGGTCAACAATCTGCTGGCAGCGCTGATTGAACAGCGTGTGCAGGGAAGTGTATCCGGCGGAGATGCTTCTACCGGCAGCGGAAGCGGCAATACGGCAGCGACGGATGCTGCCATCGAGGCGCTGAAGGCTATGCAGAAAGAACTGGATATGATGAATACAGTCATAGGCAGTGTGCTGGAATCCACCGATGAACAGGCGGCAGAGAAAGCAAAGGTCAATGTCAACAATGCCATGAATAATTTAAAGAATGTCATTGACAGCTGTGAGAATTCCGTGAGTAATATGCAGGGTATCTATAAAAACAATCTGGTGCCTCAGATGCAGAAAGTCCTGACAAATATGTCAGATTCACTGAATCAGGTGACCAACCTGGTAAATACATTGAGCAGTACCGTACAGAATATAGGTGTAGTTATGGAAGGCGTCGGCGATGCGGTAGACGGTACCAGCGAGAGCCTGGGACAGATCCAGGGCGTAGTAGACGGCATCAGTCAAAAACTGACAGATCTGACAGAACAGCTGGAAGGTGCCTCCGAAGAGGAAATGATGGATATTCTGGTACGTTTCCTGGGAGGAGATCCTGACAGCCTTGGAGCATATTTCGCATCTCCTGTGACGATGGAGACCATAGCCATGTATCCGGTAGCCACCTACGGTTCTGCCATGACACCGTTCTATTCCACGTTGGCGATCTGGGTAGGATCTACGATTTTGGTGGCACTGGTGAAGGTAAAGGCATCACCGAAAAATCTTAAAAACGTACAGAGTTATCAGCTGTATTTCGGCAGATACCTTCTGTTCTTACTGCTGGCGCAGATCCAGGCTGCTATTATTGTGGCGGGAGATCTGTGGCTGCTGAAAGTAAATATTGTGGAACCGGGACTGTTTTTCCTGGCGGCAAGTTTTACCGCCACTGCATTTTCCCTGCTGATCTATTCCCTGACGTTGGCATTCGGGGATGTGGGTAAGGCTGTCTGCGTAATTGTTATGGTACTGCAGATCGCGGGATCCAGCGGAACGTTCCCTATTGAACTGCTTCCCGATATTTATCAGAAGATATACATCTTCTTCCCATTCCCCTATGCGATCACGGCAATGCGTGAGGCACTGGCAGGAATGTATGGAACCGCCTATATGGCAGCCCTGGCGAAGTTGATTCTGTTCATGCTGGAAGGGCTGCTCATCGGACTGGTGATCCGGATCCCATTTGTGAAGCTGAACCATTTTGTGGAAGAGAGAATGGAAGACACTGAGCTCATGTGATGCCTATTTGGAGCCATGTAAACATTGCATAATTTTCGTCGAATGCTGGCATTCGTAAGAAGATTTTGCAATGTTTATAGGGCGAATGAAGTACCGAATAGGCAGAAAGTAAGGCAGAAAATAAAGCAGAAAGGAAATTTCATGGAAAGAGATTACGAAGAGATTTTCCAGAAGGTGCTGGACTATGAGCAGACCCTTCATGAAAAAAACAGAAAAAGAATTAAGATCGGTCTGAAGTGCATCTGGATCGTGCCCCTTTTTTTCCTGGCGCTGTTATTTTTAACCGGCAGTAACAAGGTGATCTTCCTGATCCTGTGGATCGTGTCACTGTTCGCCCTGTCGATCTATCTGATCGTTGTGGAATATATGGATTATAACTTGCAGGAAAAGATCATGGAACTGAAGGGAGAAGAGGGAACGATTGAAGCAGTGACTCCTGCGGATTTCGACAGAGCGGCACAGATCATCCGCAAGACCCGTGAAATGATCGGTGAGGGACTGAACTCCCCGGCGGAGACACAGGCAGAAGACGGGGAGGACGGCGAGTAATATGCGTAACATTTGGAAGATATTTACCACCGACATCCGTCGGATCAGCAATAATGTAGTGGCAGTAGTGATCGTCATGGGATTAAGCATCCTGCCGGCACTGTATGCCTGGTTCAATATTTTCTCCAACTGGGATCCTTATGAACCGGCGGCTACCAGCCAGTTGAAGGTTGCAGTCGCTTCGGATGATGCCGGAGCGGAGATCATGGGTCTGTCCCTGAATGTGGGAGACAGTGTGCTGGAAGCCCTGGAAGCGAATACTACCATCGGCTGGGTATTCCCGGGGACCACGGAAGAAGCCCTGGAGGGCGTGAAGAACAGCGACTATTATGCAGCACTGATCATTCCGGAGACTTTCACGAAGGAAATGTTGGGATTTATAGACGGTGAAGTGGATCATCCGACGATCTATTATTATGAAAATGAGAAAAAGAACGGCATTGCCCCCAAGATCACAGGCAAGGCGAAAAATGCCGTGCAGGAGCAGGTAAATGCTACGTTCGTCAGTACTGTGGCGGAGTCGGTCATGAAAGCCGGCAATGCGCTTTCTATGGTGAATGCAAACGGTCAGGTCAGTGTGACAGACTCTCTGGATACTGTGCAGAAGCAGCTGCAGGATTATGTGGTCATGCTGCAGTCCTTCCAAAGCATCATGAATTCGGCAGAAATGATCATGTCCACCAGCCAGAATATGCTGCCGGATATGGACAACATCCTGGAGAATGGGCGGAATACCATGATCGGCATGCAGACCATGATCAATTCCAGCGTGGATGCAGTGGACGTCATGGGAGATATGGTAAGCAGCAGTATGAATATGGTGACGGAAGCACTGCAGTACCTGTCCATCTATGCGGACGGACTGTTAGCCCAGATGGACAGTAACAGCGTAGGCAGTACCACGGACACCGGACTGGGCATGGCAATCGGACTGGTGCAGGGTATGCGGGCCAATATGGATGTTCTGGGAAGCCTGGTAACCGGGCAGGATGCGCAGATTCAGGAGATCAGCCAGTCATTAAAAAATATTGAGGCGGACCTGAAGCAACTGCAGAATAGCAAAGGACAGGTAGATACTGACATCAATACCCTGCGGGCGCAGATGAGGGAACAGATCCGGATCTGCAGCAAACAGCTGGATAACCTCGCAAGTGACTATAATAACAACGTCAGACCTTCTTTCCGTGATACCGGTAAATCCATGCAGCAGGCATTTTTGAATGCCGCAGCGATGATGAATGGCACGGATGTGAATATGGATGAAATCTCCGATATTTTAAAAGAGTACCAGCAGACTTTACAGGAAGGCAACGTAAGTTTGCAGGATTCTCTGGTAATTGCCCAGGAACTGCTGGACAAGGTGAATAAAATAGCGGATAATATAAAACGGATCACCGGAGCGGACTCTTATGAAGAAATTTTAAGTGCCATGGCGACGGATCCTGCGGCTGTTGCGGACTTTGTATCATCTCCGGTGCAGCTTAAGACGGTGCCTGTTTATCCGGTGGATCACTACGGCTCGGCAGCATCGCCGTTCTATACGATCCTGGCGATCTGGGTAGGTGCGTTATTTTTGGTAGCCATCATTCATGTAGGGGTGAAACCGATTGATCCCGGGGATCATTACAAGGCTCATGAGAGGTATTTTGGCAGATATCTGCTGTTTTTCCTCATAGGACAAGCGCAGACACTGCTTACGATCCTGGGCAATCTCTACTACATTGAGATCCAGTGCCAGCACAAGTTTTTATACTGGCTGGCGGCAGCGGTGGCGAGTGCCGCATTCAGCTGTTTCATGTATTCCGTGACTTTTGCATTCGGCAACGTGGGAGAAGCGCTGGCCATCGTGGTCATGGTCATCCAGGTAGCGGGAAGCGGCGGAACTTTTCCTATCGAAGCATTGCCGAAGGTGTTCCAGTGGATTTATCCGTTCCTCCCGTTCCAGTTTGGCATGAAAGCCTTCAAGGAATGCATCGCCGGAATGTACGGCGTGGACTATTGGATCAATGTGGGTAAAATGGCATTATTCCTGATCATTGCGCTGTTGCTGGGACTGGCGCTGGAGCCGCCGTTCCGTAAATTGAACCATACGATCGAGAAGAGCAAGGAAAAAACAGGACTGATGATATAATGAGCCTCAAGGAAAACCAAGCGGCTGCGAAGCAGACATTTGGTTTTCTGGGCTCATTAGCGAACGAATAATCCTGCGAAGCAGGATGTAGAGTGCGAAAGCACGAATTCGTGAGCTTATGATATAATGAGTGCGAGAAAGGAATCACAATATGAAGTGGGTAAAATTCAGAATAAAGACTGTGACGGAAGCGGAAGATATTATTATCAGCACCCTGTATGATCTGGGGCTGGAAGGTGCACAGATCGAGGACAAAGTGCCCCTGACTGCCATGGAGAAGGAGCAGATGTTCGTAGATATCCTGCCGGACGGACCGGAGGATGACGGCATTGCTTATTTGAGCTTTTTTGTAGAGGAAAAAGAGGATGGTAGTCTGGAAGTAGCCGGTGAGAAGACCACTACCGAGGCGGTGCTTGCCGATGTGAAGCGGGAACTGGAAGATTTACGTCAGTTCATGGATATCGGAGAAGGTTCCGTAGCCGTGGATGAGACCGAGGATATTGACTGGATCAACAACTGGAAGCAGTATTTCCATCAGTTCTATATTGATGACATCCTGGTCATTCCTTCCTGGGAAAATATCAAACCGGAAGACACCGATAAAATGGTGATTCATATTGATCCCGGTACTGCATTCGGCACCGGTATGCATGAGACCACACAGCTGTGTATCCGTCAGCTGCGTAAGTTCATTACTCCCGAGACAGAGCTTCTGGATGTGGGAACTGGCAGCGGTATTCTGGCGATTCTGTCCCTGATGTTCGGTGCAAAGCATGCCGTGGGAACCGACCTGGATATCTGTGCGGTGGAAGCAGTAGCACAGAACTGCGAGGTTAACGGCATCGATCCCGCACAGTTCGACATGATGATCGGCAATATCATTACCGATAAAGAAGTGCAGGACAAGGTGGGCTATGAGTGTTATGATATCGTCGTAGCCAATATTCTCGCAGATGTACTGGTGCCCCTGACTCCCGTGATCGTACACCAGTTGAAAAAGGGAGGTATCTACATTACCTCCGGTATCATTGATGACAAGGAACAGACCGTGGTAGAGGCAGTGAAGGCAGCGGGTCTGGAAGTATTGGAAGTAACCTATCAGGGAGAATGGGTCAGCGTTACCGCAAGAAAAAATTAGAGGATTTTTAACAATGTATCAGTTTTTTGTAGAGCCGGATCAGATCGATGTGGCAGGAAAAAGTGTCATTATCCGGGGAACCGATGTCAATCATATCAAAAATGTACTGCGTATGCGCCCCGGCGAGGAAGTGGCGGTCAGCAACGGAATCGACGGGAAAGAATATCGCTGTGGGATCCTTGCGCTGGAGGAGGACTGCGTCCGTCTGGAACTGCGTTTTATCAAAGAGGACGGCGTGGAACTTCCGGCGAAGATCTATCTGTTTCAGGGGCTGCCCAAGGCAGATAAAATGGAACTCATTATTCAAAAAGCAGTGGAACTGGGAGCTTTTCAGGTGATTCCGGTAGCCATGAAGCGGTGCGTGGTAAAGCTGGATGAGAAAAAGGCAGATGTAAAGATCAAGCGCTGGCAGGGAATTGCGGAGGCAGCAGCGAAACAGAGCAAGCGGGGCGTGATCCCAACGGTAGCTCCGGTGATGAGTTACGCTCAGGCAGTGAAAATGGCATCACAAATGGATCTGAAGCTGGTGCCCTACGAACTGGCAGAGGGAATGGAACAGACGAAGCACCTGATCGAAAGCGTGGAGCCGGGGCAGCAGATCGCTATTTTTATCGGTCCGGAAGGCGGCTTCGACCCGGAGGAGATCCGGATCGCCACAGAGGCCGGAATCCAACCCATTACCCTGGGAAAACGGATCCTGCGGACAGAGACTGCCGGATTTACAACTATCGCATGGCTGATGTATCAGCTGGAAAAATAGCGGTGGGCGGCACAGAGTATCTGCCTGTGGCATATTTTAATCATAAGAAGAATATAGTAACTATTCAGAGTAAACAAAAAAGCTTTGAAACAGAGGGCTTGCAAATGGAACCTGAGTAGCTGCTGAACAGATAGATAGCAAGGAGAAGAAGAGAATGGAAGTCTATTTGGACAATTCCGCTACCACCAGAACCTTTCCGGAAGTAGCCGAGTTGATGACGAAGATCATGTGTGAAGATTACGGAAATCCCTCCAGCCTGCATATGAAGGGAGTGGAGGCGGAGAAGTACCTCCGCTATGCCAAGGAGACTCTGGCAAGGATCCTGAAGGTGGAGGAGAGAGAGCTGTTGTTCACCTCCGGCGGTACAGAGTCCGATAATATGGCATTGATCGGCTGCGCCATGGCGAATTGCCGCAGGGGCAACCATCTGATCACAACACAGATCGAGCATCCTGCAATCCTGCAGACCATGCGTTACCTGGAGAGTCAGGGATACCGTGTCACGTATCTGCCGGTGGATTCCTGCGGACGCATTCGCCTGGAAGACCTGCGCAGAGCCATGACACCGGAGACCATTCTGGTATCCATTATGCATACAAATAACGAGATCGGAGCCCTGCAGCCCATTGAGGAAGCCGGAGCACTGATCAAACAGATGAACTCAGACACTTTATTTCACGTAGATGCGGTACAGGGATTCGGCAAGTCCAGGATCTATCCGAAAAAGATGCACATTGACCTGTTGTCCGTCAGCGGACACAAAATCCACGGTCCCAAAGGCGTCGGACTGTTATACGTAGGAGATAAGGTGAAGATCCAGCCTATCGTATTCGGTGGCGGTCAGCAGCAGAACCTTCGATCCGGCACGGAAAATGTCCCGGGAATTGCCGGACTTGCTAAAGCAGCGGAAATGTTGTACAGTCGTTTTGATGAGGATCATGCGAGACTTTGTGCCTGCAAGAGAAGATTTATTGAAGGTGTGGAGAGACTGGATCATGTGAAGGTTAACGGCCTTCTGCCGGATGCTCCTTACGGAGAGGGAACAGCAGCTCATATCGTCAGTGTGTCCTTTGCCGGAGTAAGAAGCGAAGTACTCCTGCATGCGCTGGAGGACAAGGGAATCTATGTCTCCGCAGGAAGTGCCTGCTCTGCGCATAAGCCGCAGCCTTCCGCTACGTTGAAAGCTATCGGAGTGGATAAATCCCTGCTGGATTCCACCATACGCTTCAGCTTTTCTGTATTTACCACGGAAGAAGAGATTGACGTTTGCCTTCAGGCATTGTACAATATAGTACCTATGTTACGCAGATACAGCCGCAGATAAGAAAGGAAAAAAAGTGTTTACATCATTTTTGATAAAGTATGCCGAGATCGGCATTAAGGGAAAAAACCGCTACCTGTTCGAGGATGCTCTGGTACGTCAGATTAAATATGCTCTGAAAAAGTGTGAGGGAGAATTCCTGGTACACAAGACACAGGGACGTATTTTCGTAGATGCAGAGTCAGAATTCGACTATGATGAAGTCGTGGCACATCTGCAGAGAGTCTTCGGTATCTCCGGCATCTGCCCGGTAGTCCATGTACAGGATGAAGGCTTCGAGAAGCTGTGCGAGACTGTGATCGACTACATTGCAAAGGTATATCCGGACTGTAATCAGACTTTCAAGGTGGCAGCGAGACGTGCCCGGAAAAATTACCCCAAGGATTCCATGACCATCAATATGGATATGGGCGAAGCCATTCTGCATGCTTACCCCAATATGAAGGTGGATGTACACCATCCCGACATCATGCTGAACATCGAGATCCGTGAGGAAATCTATATCTACTCCGTGATCCTGCCCGGTCCCGGAGGAATGCCCGTAGGCACCGGCGGCAAGGGAATGTTATTACTGTCCGGTGGTATCGATTCCCCTGTGGCAGGCTATATGATCGCCAAGAGAGGTGTCAAGATCGATGCGGTATATTTCCATGCACCGCCTTACACCAGCGAGCGTGCGAAACAGAAAGTAGTGGATCTGGCGAAGATCGTTGCCCGTTACACCGGACCGATCTACCTGCATGTGATCAACTTTACCGATATTCAGTTATATATTTACGAGAAATGTCCTCATGAGGAACTGACCATTATCATGCGCCGCTATATGATGCGTATTGCGGAACAGATCGCAAAGGAGACCGAGTGCCTGGGACTGATCACCGGTGAGAGTATCGGACAGGTGGCATCCCAGACCATGAATTCCCTGATCGCGACCAATGAAGTATGTGAGCTGCCGGTATACCGTCCGCTGATCGGATTCGATAAGCAGGAGATCGTAGAAGTATCCGAGAAGATCGGTACTTACGAGACTTCCATTCTGCCCTATGAAGACTGCTGTACTATCTTCGTGGCAAAGCATCCTGTGACGAAGCCGAATGTAAAGGTGATCCGCAGACATGAGCACAATCTGGATGAGAAGATCGACGAACTGGTGCAGACCGCATTAGAGACCAAAGAACTGATCATTGCGGAAGCATA
>ULVV01055899.1_pt1 | contig 11024 bp, 10 predicted proteins | sample 1959761 | NCBI WGS metagenome assembly ULVV01 (sample SAMEA4835795, study PRJEB28245) | human gut metagenome | biome: gut microbiome; material: fecal sample | place: Denmark | collected 2008
AGTCCTTCAACCCACGCCGCAAGCTCCTGATGCCCGACGCTGCTCTTGAAGACCTTGCCATTCGTCAGCTTTGCTCCTTTGCAGCTCGGCGCAAGGCGCTCGTTCGTCTTGCCCATATCGCTCCCGCCAGAGGTTGCAAACGGGATGATCGTCTTGCCGGTCAGGTCATAGCTCTCAAGAAATGTGTTGATAATCGTCGGCGCAACGTACCACCAGATCGGGAAGCCCACAAAGATGGTATCGTAGTCCTTCACGTTGTCCCGTTTCACGGCAATTTCCGGTCGTGAGGCGGGATCGTTCATCTCAATCGTGCTGCGGGCTTTCTTGTCCACCCAGTTCAAATCCGCCTCCGTGTAAGGCACCTTCGGCTCAATCTCAAAGATGTCCGCGCCGATTGCCTCTGCCAGCGTCTCGGCAACCTTCGCGGTCACGCCGGACGCAGAAAAATACGCTACAAGTTTCTTGCTCATGGTGTTTTATCCTTTCAATATCTTCGTAAGCTGCTGTGCAGATACACCCGGCAGGATGGAGGAAAGATGCTGCATCATGCGCTCTCTGGATTCCTGCGGGTCTCGCTGATAGGCGGAGGTGATAAAGTCGTACCCGAAAAGCTCTTCCGACGTCGCATACTCCGCAACACCCCAGCCATATCCACCATCAGCGGGTCGGCAAGATAGACGGTCTTGCGGTCTTTGTGTCCCAGAAGCTCGTGAAGGCTTCATTTGCTTCTTCGATTGCCTGAATGACCTGTTTTAATGGGATCGTCATTTTCCGCAGCATCTCTTGTATTTCTTCCCGCTGCCGCAGGGACAGGGATCATTGCGCCCGACCTTCTTCTGTTTCTCCGCCCGGGGAGCAGAAGTCTCAATGTCTGCAAGCTGTTTCAGAAGGTCAAATCGCATTGCCTCGCTGGGCAATTCCATCGTGAGAATCTGCTTGCGGAAGTCCTCAATGTCCATTTCGCCGGTTTGGAGGGATTTTCGGATGTTCGGGCCAAGAGAGAGCGACTTGAAGCGTTCCTCCGGTGGCGTCATCTGCACCATCTCATCCGGCGTATAGCCACGGTTGCAGGGCATCCGCGTCGTATTATGAAATGCACTGTACAATGCGGTGAAACGCTCTACATCCCGTCGAGACTTGAGCTGAATACCCAACTCCTCCAAATGGTTGAGAACATCGGCTGGTTGAACAGCAACCGAGCGGACACCGTACAAGAGTTCTTCAAAAACAGCGTTTTCGCGCTCGTCATTCAGGTTGCAACGTTCTTTCAGGAATGCCCGCAGCTTTTGCTTTTCCGGAGTGTCCTCGCAGTAGAAGGGATCATCGTATTCCAGCAGATGCTTTTTGTCCGGCACATAGTAAGGCTTTTCCTGCTGGCTTCGCCTCGTCTCCATGAAAAGGTCAATGGGCTCCCCAATCAGGGTAACGTCAATGATCTCGCGGTCAAGGGGCTTTGTGTGCTTGACATCTGTGTAAAGCTCATCTCCGCCCAGAATGTAGTAGTCCTCGCACTCATGACGGGCGATCTCAGCAAAGGCAAGAAATTCGTCTTCCGTTACCAGCTTCGGGCTGAGGGAGAAGATAATCTCCTTCGCCTTGTGCAGCGGGATGATGCCGTAGAGGTTTGCCATCGCGTTGAAATACTTGCGCAGAAGGCGTGAGGTCGTATCTTTTAATGGGATTTCCCGATACCGGGCGTTCAGCTCCCGGCGTGTGTATTCCTCCGGAAACTCGATGTATTGCTCCTTGCTCATGTCTTTCTTCCCCCGCATCATTAGTTTTGGCTCTTGAGTTCTATCATCAATAACCGCATAGTATGGCAGTTTTTACACCTGTTTTCTCGCCTCGGCAATTTCAGCATTGATCTCATCCAATGTCATATCGGCGATGTCATTTTCGTCAGCTGCACGACCGGCAGATTTCATTGTCCTAACATCTTTGTTATCCGACAGGTCATCAAGCTTCATAGAAAACGGAATGCCGTTTTCCTGAATCAGCCTTGAAATGCACATGCGCATATATGTCTGAAGGTCAATACCGAGCCTTTCACAGATCGCCATCGCCTTGATTCGGGATGCCTCTTCAGTGCGGAACTGAATTAAAGAATTTGCCATAGTAAGTCGCCCCTTTCTTATTTATAGCATATGCTGCTTTGTCATCAAACGCAAGTATATGTTTGCAATATTTGTGTTCGGAGGCGAAAAAAGCGATCACAATCGTCATAATATTGTCTTTTCATATTTTATTATATATCACCAGCCCGTAAAATACAATTTTCCTTGGTCCAAAGCAGGAAGAGCGACGAAAATGTTTCTTCGCCGCTCCCCATTATTTTGATTGCTTTTTCCGGAAAAGATACTCCCAGATATAATCGTCAAGCCCTTTGTAAGCCGGATCCCACAGATAGGTGCCATACCGGAAACCCATATCGCTGAGCAGCTGCAGAAGATTACAGCACGGTTCGGCGTGATCCCATAAGAATGTGCAGGTCGCCCCGGAGGTGAATCTCGGCCTTGTGCGGCTGACAAATGGCGGCGGAGATCTACATGAAGATCGCCCACCTGCCGCTGGTCATTACCATCAATGACGAGCAGATGCACCAGCTGGAAGCCCACTTCGGCGTGAAAGCCCGGGAGGAGTATCTGACTTAATTTCAAGAAGGTGTAACAGCGCAGAAAAATGTGTCGCCTAAAAGGGAAACCAATGCGCCCCCTAAAATCAAAAGTACACCCCTCTGCACCGAATTGCACCCCCTTAACGGGTTTCCATCATAATTATTACGGTTCTTTGCCAAAAAAAGCTCTCGGTAACACCGGGGGCTTTTTTTGCAGCCGGCCGTGCTTTCTGCGCACCCATTTCCTCCTTAAATCCGGCAGGCGCGAAATAAGGTGAAAAATAGCGCTTAAATTGTGAACATTTTATGAACGAGCGTAAAAATGTGCGCATATCGCTTGCGCTCTCGGAAAATCAATGATATAATTTCTATATATGTCATAATGTATACAAATGCGTAGAATAATATGGTTTCTGCCGGGGTTCGCTTGCCCGGGGCATCGCGGAAACAGGGGAAAGGCGGCACGACAGTGACAGAGAAAGAACTGAGAAAATTAAACCGCGCAGAGCTATTGGAAATGCTTATTGCGCAGAGCAAGAAGCTCAACCGCGTGGAGGAGGAGCTGTCGGCCGCCCAAAAAGAACTGGAACGGCGTAAGATTGCCATCACCACCTCCGGCTCACTGGCAGAGGCGGCCCTGAAGCTAAACGGCATCTTTGAGGCAGCCGACCAGGCAGCCGCGCAGTATCTGGATAGCCTCCGGGAGCAGGAGAGCAACGCCGAGCGCATTATTGCCGAGGCCGAAGCCCAGGCTCACGAGATCATCAATGCCGCCGAGGTGCAGCGGCAGGCCATTCTCGCCGATGCGGACAAGGAAGCCAAGCGGCGCATTGAGCTCTTTGACCAGCAGTTCAAGGAATTTTTGAACACGCACACCTGATTGAGGAGAAAGGGCCGTATGAAACCAGAAAACAAAGCAACCGATACGGCTGTGCCCTCCGTGGACGAGCTCACCGGCGAACTCAACCGAGAAAAATATCACAGCCGATACAAAAAGCTGCTGCGCAGCACCATCTATACGCTGGTGATCGTGGCCGCGATCAGTGTGCTGGTGGCTACGCTGCTGCTGCCGGTTTTGCAGATATACGGCACCTCCATGAACCCGAACCTGCAGGAGGGGGAGATCGTGGTGTCGGTGAAGTCCCCACAGTTCAAAACCGGTGACATAATCGCCTTTTACTACAACAACCGCGTTCTTGTCAAGCGCATTATCGGCTGCCCCGGCGACAGCGTTGTCATCACCGACAGCGGCGACGTATATGTGAACAATACCCTGCTGGATGAGCCGTACCTAACCGAAAAATCCTATGGCACCGCCGACATTGAATATCCGTACGCCGTACCTCAGAATTCCTTTTTCGTCCTGGGCGACCACCGGGAAAGCAGTGTTGACTCCCGGTCGTCTCTGGTGGGCTGCGTGGAAAAAGAAGAAATCATAGGCAAAATCGTTTTCAGAGTGTGGCCGATCAAGCGGATCGGTTCCGTGGACTAACATCGCCTGGAAATACGGGGAGAAATTTGCATGAACAGGGACATTCATTCGCAGGCTGAACAGCTGAACAAGAAGCACCGCCGGAAGCGCACCTGGTACAAGATCTTATCTGTGCCCATATGCCTTGTGGTCTTTGTGACGACGTATGCGCTCATTCTGCCGGCTATCACCATGGAATCCACGCCGGATACCTACTGCGGCATTGCCGAGCACGTCCACACGGACGATTGCTACGAGCTTCCCGGTACGCCGGCCCACAAGGAGATCCAATGCACCGCCGGGGCCGATCTGGGCCAGGGCGAGTACATCGTCCACAAGCACGACAGCTTCTGCTTTGATGATAGCGGTGAGTTGCTGTGTGCGCTGGCTGAGCAGGACGAGCACGTCCATACAGACGCATGCTATGACGGTGACAGCCTAATCTGCGGTCTGATTACGGGGATCGTACACCAGCACACGGCGGATTGCGTCGTATCCGTTCCCGCCACCGAGCCCCAGGGTCTGGTGTGTACCGTGGAGGAGCATAAGCATACGGAAGCATGCTTCATGAATCCGGAGAGCGAGGCGTCAAGCGGCGAGACCGGCGGTGATGTCCCCGCTGGTAAAACACCAGCCAGCGATGCGCCCACCGGGGACGATCCCTCCAATGAGACACCCAGGGGAGATGTCCCCACCGATGCAGCCCAAGGCGGCAATGTGCCGGGGGATGCAGTTCAGAGCACCGGTGCAGCAAACGGCGATACGCCCGAGGACGACGCGGCGGTCAACAGCACCCCGGCCCGGGCGCCTGCCGCCAGCGGCCTTATCACAGATGTGACCCTTACCATCAATGACAATGTTTCCGCTTCCGGCTGCTATGAGGCAGCCGTCACCGGCGGCGCTGCGGCGCTGGAGGGAAAAACCGTCCGGTATCTGTGGTATAAGAGCACCGATGGCGGAGCGACCTATACGGCCGTAAAGGCGAAAAACTTTACTGTTGGCGGCAACACCGTGTCTAACATCAGTGGGGAACGTGGCGAAAAGCTGTTTCTGGCCCTGGACGGCGGAACCGTCAGCGACACGCTGCCCTCCGTGACATACAAGGCTGTACTGAGGGTGGACGGCACCGAATATAACAGCGTGTCGGCTGTCCGCACCAACACCACCTATCAGGCCTCCGTTCTGAACGGCAGCTTTGAAACACCGGATCTGACCAACTACGAATTTCAGGAATTTGTGCCCGAGGGGACTACAGGCCTGTTTTGGAAAACCACCGCGTCAAATGAGGAAGGCGGTCAGCCTACATACCCGACTGGTTCGACGCGGCAAAATGACGGTAAACACTACATTGAGATCATTGATACAGGCACCTCTAATCACAAGAGTCAAGCAGCCCAATATCACAATCAGGGCACCGCAACGAACGGAACGCAGTATGCCGAGATCAACGCCGGCGCCGTGGGCGCACTGTACCAAACCATAGCGACCATCCCGGGAACCACCATGTATTGGTCCGTGGACCACAGCGGCCGGAACAGAACGGATACCATGGCCGTGGTCATGATGCCGGAAAGCAGCGCAAAGAGCATTACCACGCAGGCGCAGCTGCAGCAGGTGCTGAATAATCCGAGCAAGTATGGTGCCACGGTTGAAAGTAATCTATCCGCCGAAAAAGGCGTGTGGACCACCCATTCCGGACAGTACACCATCCCGGAAGGGCAGTATGAAACCCGATTCTTCTTCATGGCTGTAAGCACATACAATAACGAAAACTACATCGGCAACCACATTGACAACGTGTGGTTCAGCCAGCAGATCCCGCCGGCTTCCTCGGAAAAGCCCTATTTCACGCTGACAAAGCATGTGGTAGGTCCCCTGACAGAGGATGACCTGCAGCTGCTATCCGGAAAGCTGACCTTTACGGTTCAAAGGTCCACTAACAGCAGCTTTACCAACCCCGAAACCGTCAAGACGTACACCGCCACAAATTTGGGCAGCTGGACGCCCAACGGTGATGGCTCCTGGACACTGTCCGCCCGTATCTCCATGAAGGATCAGGATCTCGGTGATTACTACAGGATTAAAGAGAGCGGCGCAGAGCTGGATGGGTTTAACTTGACTGTGACGGATACGAACGCCGCTGTGCAGCTGCAGAACACCACAGACACGAGCTTCACCTTCACCAACACCTATGCGGATGCCGGGCGAGCCCTGACGCTAAAGAAAATCGTGAGCGCTCCCGACACCACAGGCAGCTTTACCTTTACCGTTTCCTATACGGATGCCGGCGGCAAGCCGAAGACAGAAAGCGTTACTCTGGAAAACGGCCAGTCGACCACCATCACGGGCATCCCCAAGGGTGTCCAGGTCACCGTGACGGAAACCAACACAGAAGGCTACACCGTTATTATGAAGGATCCCAGCACCGGCACCGTCCTCGCCGGGAGCAGCAGCTATACCTTTACTATGAGCGATGACACGGCCATGGATATCTACAATACATCCATCGTTGCACTGCCGGAAACCGGCGGCATCGGACGGGGAATCTTTCTGTTTGCCGGAATCGGTCTGATGCTCACTGCTGTTATTACAGGATGTCTTCTGAGGCGCAAGTACGGAAAGGAGGGTGATTAACGCTTTTGTTTCCTCTCCTGCCCACGCAAAATATACCTGTACCCGCGCCGTAGGAACTATCCGTTTCCATTAAACTACTTTAAATCAGAAAGGATACGCACGATGAAAACGATGAGAAAGCTTTTCACGGTTTTGCTGGCCCTGGCCATGACGCTGGCTCTGGCTGTGTCCGCCTTTGCAGCAGACACCGGCAGCATCACCATTACCAATCCCCAGGGGGATCACACCTACACCGCCTACAAGATCTTTGACGTGACCTACTCTGGCGACAACTACTCCTACACCATCAGCGATACCGACGCCGCCTTTTCTACCGTCAAGGCATACGCCGATGTGGCCGCCAACGGCCTCAACCTAACAGCCGTTGCTAACACGAACAAGTATAATGTGAGCATCGGTGCCGGCTTCTCCGCCGCCTCCTTTGCCCAGCATCTGAAAACGAATGTGGGTTCTCTCGGCACCGGCACCGCCTTTACCAAGGTTGATAACACCATGAAGGCCTCCGACCTTACCCTGGGCTATTACTTTGTATCCGGCACCAGCGGCGCTGTCTGCGAGCTGGCTACTGCCAAGGATATTCAGATTCGCGACAAGAACGAAGTGCCGCAGATTGAAAAGACTGTGAATGACGATGACGGCACTGTGGAAATCGGTCAAAAGCTCACCTACACCATCACCGGCAAGGTCCCCTCCACCACGGGCTACACCGAGTTTACCTATCAGGTGACAGATACCATGACCGAGGGTCTGACCTTCAACAAGGACGTCAAGGTCACCATTGGCAGCACGGATGTGACTGCCGCTGCGACTATCACAAACAATGAGAACGGCTTTGTGGCCAGCGTCAATATGAAGGACTATCAGGATCAGATCGACGCACCTGTAGTCATCACCTACACTGCCACCGTCAGCGAGAAAGCCATCCAGCGCGATAAGGAAACCAACACCGCTACGCTCAAGTACAGCGACAACCCCGCTGACAAAAACTCTTTTAAGGAATCCAGCGTGGAAGTGAATGTGTTCTCCTTCAATATCGTCATCAACAAGTACGCCACCGGCAACGAGAACACCAAGCTGGAGGGCGCCAAGTTCGTGCTGAAAAATAACGAGGGCAAGTACTATAAGTGTGACGCCGTCACCAAGGCCGTCACTTGGGTCGATGACAAGAGCGCTGCCACTGAGGTCAGCACCGACGCTGACGGCGCTGCGCGCTTTGACGGTCTGCAGGCCGGTACTTACAACCTGGAGGAGACCGCCGCCCCCGCCGGCTACAACCAGCTTACCAAGGACATCACCATCGTGCTGGACAAGAACGGCTCTGCGACCATCGACGGCGCTGCCTCCGCTCCCGGAGCTGCCCATTCCCTGATTACGGGCGTTGCCAACTCCACCGGCACCGTGCTGCCCGAAACCGGCGGCACCGGCACCGTGATCTTTGTGGCCCTGGGCGCTCTGGCTGTCATCTGCGCAGGCGTATTCCTGGTGACCAACAAGAGAATGAGCAAGGAATCCTTCTGATCCTGCATCCCTGACACACTGCACCGCCATGGGAGGCGGAGGTTCGCCTCCGCCCTCCCAATGGCATATCCTTTTCCAAGGCGGACGCATCCGAATACACCCGACACCGCCTATTGCAGGCGGCCGGACAGCCGTGTGTTCGGCTTCGTGCGCCCTGGAACGCAACAGGAGATGAACCCGTGAGAAAGCGAAAAGTAATCACCTTAATACTGCTGGGCGTTTTCCTGGCGGGCCTCTCTCTCCTGCTGTATCCGTCCGTCAGCAGCTACTGGAACTCCATCACACAATCCAGGGCCATCGTGGACTATGACACCATTGTCAAGAGTCTGTCGCCTAAGGACTATACCGCCTATTTTGAGCGGGCGGAGGAATATAATAGCGAGCTGAAGGCGCTGTCATTCCCGCTGACGGAATACCAGCAGATCAGCGGATACGATGATTGCCTCAATGCCGCCGGCGACGGCGTCATCGGCTATATAGATATCGACAAGATTCAGGTGAAGCTGCCCATCTATCACGGCACGGACCCCTCTATGCTGAACCACGCCTGCGGACACATTCAAGGCAGCAGCTTTCCTATTGCAGGAAAGGGTACCCATGCGGCTATCTCGGCACACCGGGGCCTGCCCAGCGCAAAGCTGTTCTCGGATCTGGACAAGCTGGAGGTGGGCGACACCTTCCGGATCACGGTGCTGGACAAGACCTTTATTTATGAGGTGGATCAGATTAAAACCGTGCTGCCGGACGATGTGAGCGACCTGCTCATCGACGAGGAGAAGGAACTCTGCACCCTGGTCACCTGCACGCCCTATGGCATCAATTCCCATCGGCTGCTGGTGCGCGGACACAGGATCGAATCTGAGGATATGCGCTCCTTTGGGGCTATATCGGATGCGTTTATCATCGATCGACTGATCGTTACACCGGTGGTGGCAATGCCCATCATCCTGCTGCTCATCCTGTACGTCTGCTTTAAGCCTGCGAAGCGGAAGCTTCCCATCAATGACGAGGGAGAACTGATATGAAAAGAATAAGCTACCGGATCGCAAATTTTATACTGATTGCTGCGCTGCTCCTGTCGGGAGCAGTGACCGCCCACGCCGCCTCCACCACAGAGGCCAGTGAAAAGGTGCAGCTGCGCAGTGATTGCACCCTGGACGTGACCTATTCCTCCGAGGGAATGGTCTTTGCCGGGCAAGACATCAAGCTCTGGCACATTGCGGATATTACCGAGGATGCGCAGTATGCTTTGGCCGGGAGCTTCCGGTCATACCCCATCCAGGTCACCGGCACCTCCTCTCAGAGCGAGTGGGATGAAATGACCATCACTCTGAACTCCTATATTCTTGCCGATGGCATCGCGGCTGACCAAAGTGCCAAAACCGATGCGAGGGGCAAGGTCGTCTTTGATAATCTTACTGCGGGCATATACCTGGTTTCCTCCGTGCGCACAGAGCAGGATGGCAAATACTATGTGTTTGAATCCTTCCTGGCGGCCGTGCCAGGGGTGGACAGTGAGGGGCAGTGGGTGTATTCCGTCTCCGCAAGGCCAAAAATGAGTGTACACACACCAGCCAAGGGCGAGGTCACCTATAAAGCGGTGAAGGCCTGGAGGGATGGCGGCCAGGATCGCCCGGTTAGCGTCTCTGTAGAGGTTCGCAGGGACGGACAGCTGCAGCAGACCGTGACTCTCAGCGCTGAAAATAACTGGATGTACACATGGAAGGCTGTTGATGATGGCAGCGTATGGACCGTGAACGAAGTGAATGTGCCAGAGGGTTATACGGTGGGCATTCAGCGCAGCGGCGATACCTTCAGCATTACCAACACCAAGCCGGAGACGCCTGCAGGAAATCATCCGCAGACCGGCGACACAACAAATATGACCCTGTATGTGCTCTTGATGGCTGCATCCGGGCTGGCGATGCTGGTGGTGGGCATCGTGTTGAGGAAGAAGTCCCGTGCGAAGTAAAGGGCTTTCCATCCTACTTGTTGCGCTGGGCGTTTTGCTGCTGGGTGCTGCGGCGATATTATTCGTCGTGCGACAGGCGCAGGATAAGCAAAGGGCAGCTGACATTCCCTCTCTGATTGAAAAAATCGAAGCAGCTCTGCCGGAGCGCTCAGCGGGTGTTATCGAAAATCGCGCTGACAGCGCCATGGCTGCCGTGGAGATCGACGGAATTGATGTAATCGGCCTGCTGGAGCTCCCGGGCCGAGGCATTAAGCTGCCAGTAAGCGCAGAATGGGACAGCTCCGAGCAGAGCTTTCGTCCAGCCAGGTTTATGGGCAGCGTGTATGACGGTACGCTGATCGTGGGAGGACGCAGTGAGGATGGCAATTTCGACTTTATCGATCAGCTGGACGCCGGCGAGGAGCTTACCTTCACCGACATGACCGGAAGGGTATTCCGGTATACGGTGCGTAAAATTCGCCACGCTGATAATGCCAGAGCCGAAACCTTGGCTGACTCAGAGAGCGCGCTTACCCTGTTTGTGAAAAAAAATGGAGCTTTTTTCATCGTCCGATGTGCAGCGGCATAGTATTCTCCTCAATAGGAGGTGCAGAACAGCCCTTGTAGACAATGGCAAGCTGCGTCGTCCCACGCGGTGCCGCTATGATTCATTATTTAACTTTTTGTTTATAACCTATGGAGGGCCGCCGCTGCAGATAGCTGCCCCACCCGGAGGTCGATGGCCAGGTGCAGCGCACCTGATACCCGGCAAAACAAAGCTGAAATATCTGTACCTCTGTATCCCCTGCTGAAAAAGCAGCCAACGCCATATGCGT
>ULVV01055661.1_pt1 | contig 10999 bp, 10 predicted proteins | sample 1959761 | NCBI WGS metagenome assembly ULVV01 (sample SAMEA4835795, study PRJEB28245) | human gut metagenome | biome: gut microbiome; material: fecal sample | place: Denmark | collected 2008
ATTCCAGGGACAGCCACAGCAGGCACGCCCGCCTAAGAAACCATTTAAGATGACGAAACAGTTATGGGCATTGCTTATTGCAGTCATTGCAGTTGTAGTAGTTGCAATTGTTGCACTTGTGGTAGTGAAGAATCAGAAAAAGAAAGTAAATATCAACGATTATATTTCTGTAGAGTATAACGGATATGAAACAGCAGGAACAGCATATGTTGATTTCGACGAGACCGGATTCAGTGAAGCTGTTATCAAGGCACAGGGAAAGAAACTTAAAAATGTAAAATCTCTTGATGACCTTGACTGGAGTGACCTCACAGATTTGATGGGAAGTAGTAACTGGGATTTGATTGACAGTATTACTTTTGATGTGAAACCGGATTCAGACCTGTCAAATGGTGATGTGGTAACCGTTACTGCTTCATGGAATGAAGATTATGAGAAAAAAGCAGGGGTTAAAATTCTTTCCAAAGAACAGGAATTTACAGTAGAAGGACTGGAAGAAGTAAAAGAAGTTGATCCGTTTGAAGATATCGAGGTAACCTTCTCAGGAACACCACCTTATGTATATCCAAACTGGACCAATAATTCAGATGATGATTACTTACGTTATCTGTGGTTCAATTTTGAAGATTATGACAGCCTTGATGTTGGTGATACCGTAACTTTAACAGTTGATGAGTCAGAAGAGAATGCATTGGCAAATGGTTACAAATTCACACAGACATCAAAAGAATATATTGTATCCGGAGTAGATTCTTATGTAACATCTGCTGCAGATATTTCAGCAGACAATCTGGATTCCATGAAAAATGAAGCAACAGATGTGTTAGATGCATATTTTGCAAATAACAATTCCTATATTGGAAATTCCGGATTCAGCTATGAAGGTTCTTATTATCTGGTTGCAAAGAACAGTGATACATGGGGTGATACAAACGTCCTTTATCTGGTATTTTCAACAACTGTAACCAGTGCAGAAAATGCATTTGAGCCGACTGTAGTATACTTCCCGGTAAAATATACAAATATTATGGCATTATCCGATGGAAGCCAGAGCTTTAATACATATGGTGATATCGAAGGATATACTGATTTAGAGTATGATGACGGCTGGTACAATGTTGATGGTTATACAGATGGAGCACAGATGTTTAACGATCTGGTTGTAACTCAGAAGGTTGATTATACTTACGAAGTAACTGATAATTTAACTCAGTTTGGAAACTAAAGGAGAAGGAAATGAATTCTGGAAATGATTTTACAAAGCACATTCATGTGAAAAATATTATTCGTCTGTTATCTATTTTATTAATGGTATTTTTCTTTGTGCCATCATTCATGGTATCCTGTGCAGGATATGGAAATATTAAAATTAGTGCTTTTAAAGCTATGACAGGTATTAAAATCGAAGGCGAAAGTGTATCTGATCCAAAAGTAATCTGCATCATAATGCTGCTGCTTCCAATCGCTATGCTGGCTCTCTGGTGCTTAAAGAGCGTATTAAAAGATAAAATTGCTGCAATCGCATCCGGAAGCTGTGCAGTTGTTGACTTTATTTTCTGGATTGCACTTTGCGTCGGAGTAAATAAGGAAGCAACAGATAATTACTGTACAGCAAAAGTTACAGCCGGATTTATATTTAATATCTTATTTATTCTGGCAATTGTAGTGTTGGATCTGTTGATTATTATCAACGTACTTCAGGCTGAGAAGCCATTAATCAGACAGAAAATGATGAACGGATATCAGGGAATGCCACAGCAGAATATGTATGGAAATGTACCACCACAGCAGGGACAGTTCCAGGGACAGCCAATGCAGCCACAGCAGCAGGGACAGTTCCAGAGCCAGCCAGTGCAGCCACAGCAGCCAGTACAGCCGGTATGCAGTAAATGTGGTGCTCCGCTTGTAGCTGGAAATAAGTTTTGTACCAAGTGCGGAAATCCGGTTGCATAAACTGGAATATGAAATAAGTAATAAGTAAACTACGAGAAACACGCTTTGTGAGCTACTCGCGTAAACTACGAGAAACTCGCAAAGCGTGTTTCTCGAGTTATCACGGTGCTCACCAAATCTGCATGCAAGCATGCAATTTTTCTCGCTACTCGCGTAAATAAGTAGAAGCCCCATCGTCTGATTATTCAGAGGATGGGGCTTCTTTTCTGCGTGCTGCAGCATTGCAGGCTCAGGATTTTATACAGCCTGACTGCGGAGCTGTTTCTTTTTCCGGTTCTTCCAAACAAGATAGGAAATCATAAGTGGTACACCGGCACCAATCCATGCTACCGGGCTTGCCAGACGGACTGACCAGTATCCATATGGATTTAAAAGGAGCCATACGACACCGACACGGCAAATCATTTCAAAGATACCGCTGACCATAGGCATGATACCTTTTCCAAGTCCCTGCAAAGAAGTACGATAAAGGTAAATAAGAGCAAGAAAGAAGAAAAAGCAGCTGATGGTATTTAAGTACTGTGTGGCATAACTGTAAATGGCTTCCGTCGGTTCGCTTAAGAAAAGGGAAACAATGGAACGGCCAAATACAGTACAGATGAATGCAGCAATTGCAACAGTTCCAAGGGCGATTCCAAAGGCCTTCTTCATGCCATCGAAGATGCGGTCATATTTTCCGGCACCTAAGTTCTGACCACAGTAAGTAGACATTGTGGTTCCAAGAGCCGGCATTGGCTGGGTAGAAATCTGTTCTACCTTGGATGCAGCAGTAAAGGCTGCAACAGCACTGGAACCAAATACATTTACTGCAGACTGAAGAATCATGGAACCAACAGCTATCAGAGAGTAGTTCAAAGCCATCGGGATACCAAGTCCCATCATCTGGGCGGTTGTCACGCGGTCGATGTAGTAATCACTTTTTCTGGTGCGGAGAATCGTGAATTTACGGTACATATAAATAAGACAGAGAACAGCGGAAATACCCTGTGAGATTACGGTGGCATATGCAGCACCTGCAACATTTAATTTTAAAGTTACAATACAGAATAAATCCAGCACAATATTAAGAGCGGAGGAAAACAGCAGGAAGTATAATGGAGTCTTGCTGTCACCAACACCTCTTAAAATTCCGGAAACAACATTGTACATCATACTGGTAATGATACCCCAGAAGATAACCCGGATATAAGAGTCTGCCATATCAAGAATATTATCCGGTGTGTTCATAAAGATTAAAAGCTCCCGGGAAGTAGTAACAGTCAATGCGGTAAGAACCACGGAAATGATTATGGTTAAGAGGAAGGATAAAGCAACAATATGCTTTAAACGGCTTTCATCCTTTGCACCGAAAGCCTGTGATACCATAACACCGAATCCCTGAGCAAGTCCGGATGCAAAACCAAGCACCAGAAACATAATAGAACCGGTTGCACCTACAGCAGCCAGGGCATCTTCTCCTAAAAACTGTCCTACAATGATGGTATCTACCATGTTGTAGAACTGCTGGAACAGATTCCCGAACAATACAGGAAGTGAGAAGAGAAGGATTAATTTCAGTGGATTTCCGATTGTCATATCTTTCGTCATAATTATAAGCTCCTTTCAAAAAAATTTTGCAGAAATATTCTGCACTATATGAGAAAAAAATACTATATTCTTAGGAAACGGGATTAGTATACATTGGTAAAATAAAAATGACAATGTAAAAATCAATCTAATTATGGTATAATTCGCTCATGAATACGAATTTAGAATATTACAAATTTTTTTATTATGTAGGAAAACTTCACAGTATTACATTGGCAGCAGAAGAACTGAATGTTTCACAGCCGGCAGTGTCCCAGGCAATCCGTAATTTGGAGCGGGAGCTGGGAACCACCCTTTTCATGCGGACATCCAGAGGGGTGCGTCTGACTGCAGAGGGGCAGACACTTTACGGCTATGTGCAGCGGGGCTATGAGACCATCCGGGAAGGCGAACGCAAATTCCTTGAAATGCAGGAGCTGACCAGCGGAGAAGTATGTATCGGAGCCAGCGATATGACACTGCAGTTTTATCTGCTTTCTTATCTGGAACAGTTTCATGAGCAGTATCCGAAAATCAGGATTACAGTTACCAATGCACCGACACCGGAGACACTGAAATATCTGCAGAGCGGCAGAATCGATTTTGGTGTAGTCAGCACGCCTATGGAGACAACGAAGAATATGCATGTGATTCCGGTGCGTGAGATAGAAGATGTCTTTGTGGCAGGACGAAAATTTGAATATTTAAAGGGCGGTAAATTAAGCTATAAAGAATTGGAACATCTGCCGGTTATGTGCCTGGAGGGAAATACCTCTACCAGAAAATATGTAGAGGAATTTCTGCTGGGAGAAGGCGTTGTGATTCATCCGGAGATAGAACTTGCCACCAGCGATATGCTGATACAGTTTGCAAAAAGGAGCCTTGGCATAGCAAATGTGGTCAGGGACTTTGCCCAGGAAGAAATTGAAAAGGGGGAACTGTTTCAGATTATATTTAATAAGAAGATTCCTGCCAGACAGTTCTGTATTGTTTCGGATGACAGGGTTCCGTTGACTGCGGCAGCAGAAAAATTATTGGAATTATTACAACATAAGTAAAACTTATATCGAGTATAAGGAATATTGACTTTACTTATAATATCTGATTCGGTATAATCAGAAAGTAAGAAGCAGAGAACTGGTTTTTACACCGGTTCTTTTTTACTTTACAGGAAATAGCTTTCCTGTAAAGTAAAAAACGCTCCGCGAGTAGCTCGTAAAGCGTGTTTCTCATAGTTACGCGAGCAGCGAGAAGAACATATTTCTTATTATAAGGAGGAAATAAAAATGGTTACAGCAGTAGTTGGTGCAAACTGGGGAGATGAAGGAAAAGGCAAGATTACTGATATGCTTGCAAAGGAAGCAGATATTATTATCCGTTTCCAGGGTGGTGCAAATGCAGGACATACTATCGTAAATGATTACGGAAAATTTGCATTACATACCCTTCCATCAGGAGTGTTCTACGGACATACCACAAGTATTATCGGAAATGGTGTTGCACTTGATATCCCGAAGCTTTTCAATGAGATGAAGTCTATTACAGACCGTAATGTACCGGCACCTAAGCTTTTGGTTTCTGACCGTGCACAGATTGTTATGCCGTATCATGTGCTTTTTGATCAGTACGAAGAGGAGCGTCTTGGCAAGAAATCATTCGGTTCTACCAAGTCAGGTATTGCACCATTTTATTCAGATAAATATGCAAAAATCGGTTTCCAGGTAAGTGAACTTTTCGATGAAGATACTTTAACAGAAAAGGTAGACCGTATCTGTGAAATGAAAAATATTATGTTAGAGCATATGTACCACAAACCATTACTGGACAAGGCAGAGCTGTTAAATACATTACATGAGTACCGTGATATGGTAGCTCCGTATGTCTGTGATGTTTCTTTATACCTTGATAAGGCAATCAAAGAAGGAAAGAACATTCTCTTAGAGGGACAGCTTGGAACCTTAAAAGACCCGGATCACGGAATTTATCCAATGGTAACATCTTCTTCTACATTGGCTGCATATGGTGCAATCGGAGCAGGAATCCCACCATATGAGATTAAGAAAATTGTTACTGTATGTAAAGCATATTCTTCTGCTGTTGGTGCAGGCGCATTCGTCAGCGAAATCTTTGGCGAAGAAGCAGATGAATTAAGAAAACGCGGTGGAGACGGCGGAGAATTCGGTGCAACCACAGGACGTCCAAGACGTATGGGATGGTTTGACTGTGTGGCAAGTAAATATGGCTGCCGCATGCAGGGAACAACCGATGTAGCATTTACCGTGTTAGATGTTTTAGGATATTTAGATGAGATTCCGGTTTGCGTAGGATATGAAATCGACGGAGAAGTAACCACAGACTTCCCTGTAACCACAAAGCTTGAAAAAGCAAAACCTGTATTAAAGAAACTTCCGGGCTGGAAGACAGATATCCGTGGAATTAAGAAATACGAAGACCTTCCGGAAAACTGCCGTAAATATGTAGAATTCATTGAAGAACAGATTGGATATCCGATTACCATGGTTTCTAACGGACCGGGAAGAAATGATATCATTTATCGTTAAGAATAAAGGCAGATTGTGATGATAAAAAATGTAATCTTTGATGTAGGAAATGTGCTGGTAGACTTTTGCTGGGAAGAAGTATTTCATAAGCTCGGTTTTGAGGGGAAAACTTTTGAATGTGTGGCGGATGCTACCGTCCGTTCCGTAACCTGGAATGAATTCGACCGGGGAGCAAAGCCGGATGAAGAGATTATTGCTGCATGCATCAAGGAAACACCGGATTATGAAAGAGAAATAAGACTCTTTTATGACCATGTAGGAGAGACGATTCGTACTTATCCATATACGGTGCGGTGGATACGAAGCCTTGAGAAAAATGGATATCATACCTATATATTATCTAATTTTCCAAAGAGCACTTATGAAAAAGCAACAGAAGAACTTTCTTTTGAAAAGGAGACTACCGGAGCAATCTTTTCCTATCAGGTGAAGTGCATCAAGCCGGAAGCGGAAATTTATAAGCTATTGCTGGACAGATACCATTTAGTGCCACAGGAATGTGTATTCATAGACGACCGTCCGGAAAACATAGAGACGGCAGAAAAGCTTGGCATTACAGGCATACAGTTTCAGAATCAGCAGCAGGCAAAAAGAAGGCTTTTGGAACTTGGTGTCGTATCCGGCAGTTAATAAGTAAAGATTATGTAAAAAAAGAATAATTGTCTATTCGTTTCTTGCATTTCAATAGCGAAATGCTTATAATGAGCGTAAGCAGACGGGTAGCAACGCAACTGGCAGGAGTTACTCCTGCCAGTTTTTTTACAGTTACGCAGTAAGCAGGGAGAATACAATGAGGATAACAGGTTTAAAGAAAAAGCTGATAAGTCTCATAGTGGCTGTTATTATGACGGTTTCAGGAATGTATGTTGAAAATATCAACATAGATTCTTCCTTTGCATGTGAAGATACTGCGAACCAGAATTTCACACAGGCAGCACATTTATCCAGACCATCAGAGAGCTGTACCGAAGAACTTTTGGGAAATCATGAGACCGGCAGGATTACAGCAGGATACCGCAGACTGTCGGAGAAAAACAGCGATTTGGAAGGAGCAGCATTATCGCTGGCAGCAGTATTGCCTGAAAATCAGGCAAAAGACGGCTGGAACTTTGAATTACGGAAATCAAAGGATGTTTTGGACAGCAGGCGTGTCATTATAGGCTATATCCATCATCAGGATGGAGCGAAGGGCTGACTATCACAAGTTAGAAGCAATTTACCTGTGCGCAGAGGAGCATAGGTTTCTTTGCGTACAATATCAGGTCATAACTGTGATAGGAGGATAATAAAATATGGCACAGGATATTGTAGTAGCGCTTATGGGCGTTATGGCAGCGGTAGCAGTTGCTGCATGCTGGTGGTATGAGCATCATGGCAGAGAAGATGAGACTTCTTCTAAAGAGGAACAGGAAAAGACGAAAGAAGTATAAAGGAATATAAAGGAATAAAAGAAGATAGAGGGCTTGTAGCAGGAAAGGACAGAATATGAGAAAGACAAAAATTATATGTACATTAGGACCGGCAACAAAGGATGATGAAGTATTAAAACAGTTGATGGAAAATGGAATGGACGTGGCGAGAATTAACTTTTCCCACGGCTCACAGGCAGAACATAAAGTAACCATGGATCGTGTAAAAAAGATGCGTAAGGAACTGGGCAGACCGGTTGGAATTCTCCTTGATACCAGTGGACCGGAAATTCGGATTGGACAGCTGGAGGGCGGCAGAGCAGAGCTGCTTCCGGGAGATACCTTTAAGCTTACTACCAATGATATTATGGGAAATAAAGAGCGGGTCTCTATTACTTACAAAAATCTGGTACATGATGTCAAAGCCGGAACCAGAATTCTGATTGATGATGGACTGATTGAAATGCTGGTAACCAATGTGACAGAAACTGAGATTACCTGTAAAGTAGAAAATGGTGGTGTGATTTCAGACCGCAAAGGAATTAATGTACCGAATGTAAATCTGTCCATGCCTTATATCAGCCCGAAAGACCGCTCCGATATTCTATTTGGAATTGAGCAGGGTGTAGATTTTATTGCAGCATCTTTTGTACGCTGTGCAGATGATGTGCTGCAGTTACGGAAAATTATGGCAGAGCAGGGCTGCAATGACATTAAGATTATCTCTAAAATCGAAAACCGTCAGGGTGTAGATAATATTGATGAGATTCTGGCCGTGTCAGATGGCATTATGGTTGCCAGAGGAGACATGGGAGTGGAGATTCCGATTCGTGAAGTTCCGGCAATTCAGAAGAAAATTATAAAAAAGGTTTACCATGCAGAAAAGGTTGTTATTACGGCAACCCAGATGCTGGATTCCATGATGAAGAATCCACGCCCGACCAGAGCAGAAGCAACAGATGTTGCCAATGCTATTTATGATGGAACCAGTGCAATTATGCTGTCTGGTGAGACTGCTGCCGGGAAATATCCGGTGGAGGCATTAAAAACCATGACAGAGATTGCGGAATATACAGAAAATGATATTGATTATGAGAAACGTTTCCGCCAGCTGGAGAAGATTGATAATCCGGATGTAACCGATGCCATTTCCCATGCAACCTGTATGACTGCCATTGACATCAATGCGGCAGCAATTGTTACGGTAACCAAATCCGGCAAGACTGCCCGCATGATTTCAAGATATCGTCCGAAATGTGCAATTATCGGCTGTACCCCATCGGAAAAGAGTTATTATCAGATGAATCTTTCCTGGGGCGTAACACCACTTATGATACAGGAAGAGACGGATACAGAAGCATTGTTTAATAATGCAATGGAATCCGCAGAACAGCATGGATATGTACAGCATGGAGATCTGGCGGTTATTACAGCTGGAATTCCATTGGGTATTTCCGGTACTACCAATCTGATTCGTGTAGTAGTTACGGGACACTTAAAGAAATAGGAGCGCAGATGGTATGAATGAACAACCGAAATTAGCAGTACTGATTGATGCAGAAAATGTATCCAATAAATATGTGAAACTAATTATGGATGAGGTCAGCAATTACGGGGTGGCTACTTATAAGCGGGTTTATGGAGATTATTCGAATCCGAGCGTATCTGCATGGATGAAAAATATGCAGGAGTATGCTCTGACACCGGAATTGCAGTGCAATTATACTGCGGGAAAAAGTGCTTCAGATTCGGCATTGATTATAGATGCCATGGATATTCTTTATTCCGGCAAAGTCAGCGGTTTCTGCCTGGTGTCGTCAGACAGTGATTTTACCAAACTTGCCATGCGCTTAAAGGAAGCCGGTATGATGGTAATCGGAATGGGAGAGGAGAAGACACCGAAGTCCTTTGTAAATGCCTGCGAGAATTTCAAGTATCTTGATTTACTTTATAATAAGGAAGAAGCAGAGGAAAAACAGCGCACAGCCACCACAAGAAGAAATACGAATGCATCTTCGGAAAAGGATGCCGGGGACAATGACAACCTTCCGAAGCTTTCGGATATTGAAAAGGAGGTAATCTCCATTATCCGGAGCAATGCAGAGGAAAATGGCTGGATTAATATTTCTGAGCTTGGAATCAATCTGAGCAAACGTATTCCTGGCTTTGACCCACGAAATTACCAGTGCAGTAAACTTTCTACCTTCTTAAAGAAGTTTAGGAGCATTGAATTAAACCCGATTGAGAATCCACACAATAAGCTGTTGAAGGTTGTGTATGCAAAAATAAAAGAGTAGCGGGAAGAAAAATAGAAGCAGAATATAGAAAAAAATGGCAGGAATGGTATCTGATGTTCTTTAAAATCAGATGCCATTCCTGCTATTATGTCATTGCTTAACGACCTCAATGAGAATATAATTACCTCAGACGATGTGTCGGAACAATTAGAGCATATGACAAAACGCGAAAAAATATTGAACCGACAGAAAAGTTTCTGTGGAATATGGCTTGCATCGGATGGCAGATATAAAACCAAAGTTCCAACTAGGGATGGTGGGAAAAAACTGATTGCCAAGCCTACACAGAAGAACCCAATGAGGATGGAACCATTACGATTTGTCAGGAGGAAACTAAGACATATCACAAGGATGATGATTTTATTTTTCTGGATAAAACCGGAAAAAGAATTCATGACCATGCTATCAACAATGTTATCCGCAGATTAAATGGTGTGAGGAATGAAAAAGATGCTTTTGTCATTGATGGCAGACCATCCGGCGATCATAGTATCAGGCGTACCACGATATCGGAGCTTCATGAAGCTATGGTAATTTCTGAGGATACACTAAAGACATTTGCAGGACATAAGGATATTTCCACGACCCAGAAATGTTATATCTACCAGACAAAAGATATCACAGAATATGCCGAAGAATTTGCAAAAGTACTCGATTCTTAAGCAGTAAAAAGTTGTAACCCAACTGTAACCCAAAACTGGCTACAAACAAAAAAACAGGAAGCCTTGAATTATCAGGCTTCCCACTTTATTAATGAATGTGGAAGATGTCGCGGTGGTCCAGTGGACCACCCTGCGAAGCAGGAGCGACGACCGAGCCGGAGGCGAGACCTTGAACATGGAATCAAGGTGCACATCGGCTCGGTCAAAAAGAAAAGCTCAGGTAATTTACCTGAGCTTTCCTTTTTATCGTGCGGAAGATGGGACTTGAACCCACACAAGCGCAATGCTTACAAGATCCTTAGTCTTGCTCGTCTGCCAGTTCCGACACTTCCGCATACCGTATGAACTTACGTCTCATGACGACTTGTAAATAGTAACAAATTCCGGGACAATTGTCAATGCCTATTTTTAACTTTTTTCGATTTTTGTCAATTTTATATATTTTTTCAAAAAAAGGGAAAAAATTAAAAATAGGGGTTGACTTATTACCGTTGAAACGGTAAAATATCATTTGTTCGCAGGAGTGGCGGAATTGGCAGACGCGCAGGCTT
>ULVV01033009.1_pt1 | contig 10983 bp, 7 predicted proteins | sample 1959761 | NCBI WGS metagenome assembly ULVV01 (sample SAMEA4835795, study PRJEB28245) | human gut metagenome | biome: gut microbiome; material: fecal sample | place: Denmark | collected 2008
AGGCATTGCCGAAAGCGACCTGGGTTCCAAGGTATACACCGGCTACGGGCGCGAGTTCCTGGGCGATGACGGCGCAGCCGTGACCGAGATCACCTGCCATGCCCGCGGGGCTCATCATCTGGACCCCGCCGTGCGCACCGTGATCGACATTGGCGGGCAGGATTCCAAGGTGATCCGCCTGAGCGAAAGCGGCGCTGTTGAAACCTTTGCGATGAACGACAAATGCGCCGCCGGTACCGGCCGTTTTTTGGAGATGATGGCCCGCACCCTGCAGATGAAGCTGCCGGAGATGAGCGAGCTTGGCCTGGACTGGCACAACGATGTGACCATTTCCAGCATGTGTACCGTGTTTGCGGAAAGTGAGGTCGTCAGCCTGATTGCCCGCAGCACCGCACCGGCGGATATCATCCACGGCCTGAACAAATCTGTTGCGGGCAAAACCGCTGCCCTGGCCCGCCGCACCGGCGGCGTGGCCCCCTTTATGATGACAGGCGGTGTAGCCCGCAACCGCGGCGTTGTGAAAGAGCTGGAAACCGCCCTGAAAGCCCCGGTGGAGGTCAGCGAGTACAGCCAACTGTGCGGCAGCCTGGGCGCAGCGCTGTTTGCGCTGGAAAAAATGGGCGTGAAGCTGTAAAATCTCCGGTGCGCAAAGTACTTGCTTTAAGTCGTACTTTCGTGTACACTAGGGTGTATCATATTAAGATAGCATGATGGCTGCAAAAATAAGGAGGGCTTTCTTATGTCTTGGGGAACAAATGTACTGGTCGGCCAGTCCGGCGGGCCGACTGCTGTGATCAATTCCAGCCTGGCCGGTGTGTATGAAGCTGCCAAAGCTCTGGGCGCCGCCCATGTATACGGCATGGAGTATGGCATTCAAGGGCTTTTGCAGGGCAAGATTGTGGACCTGGATGACCGCCTTGACGACAAGATGGAAATTGAGCTGCTCAAGCGCACGCCGTCCAGTTACCTGGGCAGCTGCCGGTTCAAGCTGCCCAACCCCGCCACGGACGAACGCCCCTTTGTGCAGCTGTTTGAGCTGTTTGCCAAGTACTGCATTGGGGCTGTGTTCTACATTGGCGGCAATGATTCGATGGACACCATTGCCAAGCTTTCCGCTTACGGGGCTGCCAAGGGCAGCGAGATCCGCTTTATCGGCGTGCCCAAAACCATTGACAACGACCTGATGTACACCGACCACACCCCCGGTTACGGCAGTGCCGCCAAGTACATTGCCACCATCCTGAAAGAGGTCATCTGTGATTCCAGCGTGTATAACATCCGCAGCGTAACGGTGGCCGAGATCATGGGCCGCCATACCGGCTGGCTGGCCGGTGCCGCCAGCCTGGCTGCCGGGGCTGACTGCAACGGCCCGGACATCATTCTGCTGCCGGAGCGCCCCTTTGACGAGAATGTGTTCCTGGAAAAAGTAGCCCAGCTGGAAAAAGACCGCCACAATGTCATCATTGCGGCCAGCGAGGGCGTAAAAAACAAGGACGGCGTTTTCCTGTGTGATTTGGTATCCACAGCAGGCCAGCTGGATGCTTTTGGCCACAAAGCCATTTTGTCCGGCACCAGCCGCTACCTGGCGGATTTGATCCATGTACGCCTGGGCTGCAAGACCCGCGCGATCGAGTTCTCTACCCTGCAGCGCTGTGCCTCCCATCTGGCAAGCCGCACCGACATTACCGAGGCATACCAAGTGGGCGGTGCTTCGGTGGAAGCTGCTTACCGCGGCGAAACCGGTAAGATGTGCGCCATCCGCCGCATTTCGGATATGCCGTACCGCACCGAAACCGAGATGGTAGATGTGCAGAAGGTTGCCAACCTGGAAAAGCGCGTGCCGGATGACTGGATCAGCCCGGACGGCATGCATGTGACCGAAGCATTCCATCACTATGCCCGCCCCCTCATCCAGGCCGAGCTGACCCCCATCTACATCGACGGCGTGCCCCGCCATCTGCATCTGCATTGATTTACGGGGGTTTTTGTTCCTTCTTTGAAAAAGAAGGAAGCAGAAGCTTTAATAATATAAGGCAATACCGCATAATTCTAAGTGCCGATACGGCGAGCGAGGCACGGCAGCTGCTAAGCCAAAAGCGCAGATAATACTGGATGTCTTATCGAGCATTTTGGCAACGCAGATGCCGTGCCGCAGCCGCCGAAGCGGTGCTTAAGCCGCTAGGCGGGAATTGTGCGGTGTTGCCATAACACAATAATATTATTTTCCATCAAGAAAGCAATGAATAATAAAAGGCGCATCGCAACCCCTTGGATAGGGTGTGCGGTGCGCTTTTGTGTTGTACTTTTATTTAGGCACTGTAGGGTGGGATGCCCTCATCCCGTCCTTGAGGAACATAAATCATCCACCACATGCTAAAAAAGCTTCTGTAGGGAACAGTCTTGACCGTTCCGAAACCTTGTCCCGAATACCATTAACAAAATTCACCGCATCAGCTCATCCGCGGGACGATGCAAGCATCGTCCCCTATAAATGTTTGTAGGTTTGCAGCAAATATTTACGTTTCTCGGCGGGGTCGGGTGCCCCCACCTTACCGGGCAAGTTGCCCTTCCCCCACAAAACCAAACACCCCCGTCCTTATTCCAGCTGCCACGCAGCCAAAACAAAGGCGGGGGTATTTTTTAATGCCAGAGGGTAAACAGCAGCGCCAGCAGGGCCAGCAGGCCAAGCAGGTAGACGCCACAAATCAGCAGGGTAGCTTTCAGCGCACCCAGGATCGCCCACAGGCGCTCCTTACCGGTCAGCTGGGGGTCTTCCTCCCAAGGACGGTCAGCAGCCTGTTGGGGCTGCTGCGCGGGGGTATGGCCCTGCTTGCGGCGGCGCGGCAGCCAGATACTGTCGTGCTCAATGCCACTCATATCGGCCACGGTGCGGCCGTCATCCTCAAAGGGTTCGTTATGCTTCATTTTTCGTACAGGTGGCACACAACATAGTGGCCGGGTTCCACCTCACGCTGCTGCGGCACTTCGGTCTTGCAGCGCTCGGTCGCATAGGGGCAGCGGGTATGGAACTTGCAGCCCTTGGGCGGGTTGGCCGGGGACGGAATGGAGCCCTGCAGCACAATGCGCTCGCGGCGAATGGTCGGGTCCGGGATAGGAATGGCGCTGAACAGTGCCTTGGTGTAGGGATGTAGCGGATGGCTGAAGATATCCGGCGTTGCACCGTACTCCACCAGGTTGCCCAGGTACATAACGCCGACCGTATCCGAAATATGCTCAACAACAGAAAGATCGTGGGAGATGAACAGGTAGGTCAGGTTATATTTATCCTGCAATTCTTTCAGCAGATTGATGATCTGGGCCTGAATGGAAACGTCCAGTGCAGAGACCGGTTCGTCGCACACAACAAACTCCGGGTTCAGGGCCAGGGCGCGGGCAATGCAGATGCGCTGGCGCTGGCCGCCGGAAAATTCGTGCGGATAGCGGGTTTTGTGGTAGGGCTGCAGGCCGCAGTTATCCATGACCTGGTCAATATAATCATTGAACTCTGCCTTGGGCACCAGGTTATGCTCGCGCACAGCCTCACCGATGATCTCACCAACCGGCAGACGCGGGGACAGGCTGGAGAACGGGTCCTGGAAGATGATCTGCATCTTGGTACGCAGGTTACGCAGCTCCCTGCCGGTCATATCGTACACTTCTTTGCCGTTGAACAGTACCTGACCGCCGGTTTTTTCGCCGGCAAGGCGCAGGATTGTACGGCCGGTGGTGGATTTGCCGCAGCCGGATTCGCCGACCAGACCCATGGTATGGCCGCGCTTGAGGTTGAAGGTAACGCCATCGACAGCCTTGACATGACCCACGGTCTGGGACATCAGGCCGCCCTTGATGGGGAAGTATTTTTTAAGCTGGTTGACCATCAGAATATACTGATCATCATAGGTGACGGGGGTATAGTCCAGCTTTTTTGCGTTTTCTGCCTGTGCCATCGTCACTCACCCGCCTTTCGATTATTTTCATAGTAGCGGTAGCAGCTGACCTTGTGCGTGGGGGACAGGCTGATCTCGCAGGGGTATTCACCATCGCAGCAGGGCAGAGCCATCTCGCAGCGATCCTTAAAGTAACAGTAGTTGGGCATATTGACCGGGTTGGGCACCTTGCCGGGGATGGAGTACAGTCGGTCCACCTTTTTGCCCACGATCGGTTTGGAAGCCATCAGGCCGATGGTATAGGGGTGAGCCGGGTTTGCGAAAATCTCCTGAGCGGTGCCCTTTTCCACCACGCGGCCTGCGTACATGACAACAACGTAATCTGCCATCTCGGCAATCACACCTAGGTCATGGGTGATCAGCATGATGGAGGAGTTAATGCGGTCCTTCAGGTTGCGCAGCAGGTCCAGGATCTGGGCCTGAATCGTCACGTCCAGTGCGGTGGTGGGTTCGTCGGCGATGATAACCTTGGGGTTGCAGGCCAATGCCATGGCGATCATGACACGCTGGCGCATACCGCCGGACAACTCATGCGGGTACATCTCATATACACCCTGGCTGTTGGCGATGCCAACCATCTCCAGCATTTCAACGGTGCGCTTTTTGATGTCCTCTTTGCTCTTGCCTTCGCCGTCATGCAGAGCAATGACTTCATCGATCTGAGCACCGATGCGGAACACCGGGTTCAGGCTGGTCATCGGCTCCTGGAAGATCATCGAAATATAGTTGCCGCGCAGGTGCTGCATGACCGTGCCGGGAGTTTTGGCAACATCATAGGCTTTGCCATTACCCAGATTCAGGCGGATCTCGCCCTGAACGATCTGGCCCTGGGGGCGCTGCAGCAGCTGCATCAGCGAAAGGCTGGTAACGGATTTGCCGCAGCCGGATTCGCCCACAACGCCCACGGTTTTGCCCACGGGAACTTCAAACGAAACACCGTCCACGCTTTTTACCACGCCGGTATCGGTAAAGAAATAGGTGTGCAGGTTATCAAACTCAACAGCGTTTTCCGGGTTTTTCATCTGGGTCAGATACTCAGATTCCGGCACATTCTTGCGCTTGCGCTGTTTTTCGTACTGGTCCGTAATGCGGCGGTTTTCTTTGGAGATACGCCGCGACTCCTTGGCGGAAAGGTAACCGTCCTGTTGTTTAGCCATCGTGTGTGTCTCCTTTCATCAGCGTTTCATCTTGGGGTCAAAGGCATCGCGCAGGCCATCGCCCACAAAGTTGAAGCCCAGAACCGTGATCAGCAGGCAGATGCCGGCCGGGACCCAGATGAACAGATAGTTGGTCATAACATAAGCGTTGTTGACATCGTTGATGATGTTGCCCCAGGATGCAAACGGGTACTTAACGCCCAGACCCAGGAAAGACAGGGTGGCTTCCGTCAGGATGGTGGAGCCAAGGCTCATGGTGCAGGTAACAATCAGCTGCGGGATAACGTTGGGGATCAGGTGGCGGAAGATGCGGTGCCATGCGCTGATACCGCAGGCTTCGGCTGCCGTCATGAACTCCTGCTCGCGCAGGGACAAAATCTGGCCGCGGACCAGGCGGGCAATGCCGGGCCAGCCCAGGAAGCCGAGGATCAGCATCAGGTACATCATACGGGTCCAGGAATCAATGCGCATGGCGTCCATGGCAGCGCCCAGAATGATGATGATGGGCATGGAGGGCAGGCAGTAGAACACGTCCACGATACGCATGATGAGGTTATCCACCCAGCCGCCGAAGTAGCCGGAGATACCGCCCATGACAATACCGATGGAGCCTTCGATCGCAACAACGATGAAGCCGATGATCAGGGAAACACGGCCGCCGTACATCAGGCGGGTCAGCATATCCATACCGTTGGTATCGGTGCCCAGCCAGTGCTCCTTGTTGGGGCTTGCGTAACGGTCAAACACATAGGTTTCCGTCATCTGCTTCACGCTCCAAACGCCGGTGCTGGCATCGTACACGATGTCATACTCGGCTTCGTTGCCGTCGGCATCGGTGTAGGTGAACTCGGTAATATTATCGTCAATGGCTTCTTCCAGGCGGTCGCGGAAGTCACGGCTGATGACCACGCTGGCATCGGCAGCGGAAACAACAAAGCGGCCGATATAGGCAACTTCGCTGCCGCTCTGGGTGATATTGCCGTCAGCGTCCAGTTCATAATCCTGGCCATCGCCAGTAAAGGTGGTCTCCCCTGCTGCCTGGGCAGTCAGGGCGGCCAGCTTGGCATCAAAGCTCAGCTCGGCCACGCCGTCCGCTGCGGTGACCATATCCTTAGAGGCATAAGCCAGCACAGTGCGGCCCTGGCGGAAGACGTACAGGTCCTCGCTCAGGGTTTCCACTTCGTAATCGTTATCTTTATAGGTAAAGGTCTCTTCACCCTTCTTGATGGCCTCGTTGCCCTTGCTCTGGGCAATGGAGCCGAACTCCTGGCCATCGGCAACAACAAAGCGCAGTTTATCGTTGCGGGTCACACCCACATACTCTTTGGACATCTGGGTGTAGGTGTAGAACTGCTGGTCCTGGCCGTAAGGGCTGACCACGCCGCCAATGAAGGAAAAGACGAGCATGGCAAGCAGCATCGTCAGGCCCACAACGGCCAGACGGTTGCGGAAGAACCGCTTGGCAACCAGCGCGCCGGGCGAAAGCACCTTAACGCGGCGGTCGTCGTTCAGGGAGTACTGCTCCTTTTTGGGGGTGTTGTTCTGGGTATTCTCACTCATGGGTGCAGTCTCCTTTCTTTAAGAAATGCGCACGCGCGGGTCAACCACTGCGTACATGATATCAGTCAGCAGGTTGCTGACCAGGGTAAGCACCGCCATAAAGGACAGGTAGAACATGGTGAACGGGATATCGCCCGCAACCATGGACTGGTAAGAGATGTAGCCGATGCCGGGGATGGAGAACAGGGTCTCCGTGATCAAGGCACCGCTGAACAGGCCGGGCAGAGAACCGCCGATGATGGTAACCAGCGGAATCAGGGTGTTGCGGAATGCGTGCTTATAGATGACCACATGCTCCGAAAGGCCCTTGGCGCGGGCGGTACGGATATAGTCGGCGTTCAGCACTTCCAGCATGTTGGTGCGGGTGTAACGCATGGTAGAGCCGATGGAAACAATGACCAGCGTGACGATGGGCAGCACCAGATGGTTGGCGCGGTCACAGAACTGGCCCCACGAGCTGAGCTGGGCATAATCACGCCCGACCAGGCCGTACAGGTCAAACCAGCCAAGCTTGACAGAGAACAGCAGCTTGAGCAGCGTGGCAAAGAAGAAGCTGGGCAGAGAGATGCCCACCAGAGCCACAGCGGTGATGACGTAATCGGTACGGGAATACTGTTTGGTAGCAGCCAGGATGCCCAGGGGCACAGCGATGATCATGGACACCACAAAGGAGATGCCGCCCATGACAACAGACAGACCAATAACTTCCTGGAATTTTTGAACAACAGGGACGTTCCACTTCCAGCTGTCACCGAACTGACCATGCACTGCGCTGGACAGCCAGGTCATGAAACCGGGCAGGATGCCCTTATCCAGACCATAGGCTGCGTTGAGCTGATCCAGCCATTCCTGATACGGTTTTGCGCCCGGTGCCTGGGACAGCTGCATGGCCATGTTCTCGGCAAAAGAGCTGGGCAGGCTGCGCATCATCACATAGATGATGAAGGTAACGCAAAACAGGATCACAAAAGAAAGCAGGATACGCTTGATGACGTAGTTTCGCACTTGAAAAATCGTTCCTTCCTTCGCGGGCAGGGAGGCCGCGTTTTTAATGGCTGCGCCGCATGGCTCCAAAATACACATGAGCCGGGGCCTTGTAGCTTCGCCTATGGTGTACCTAAAAAGTCGAAAATTTAGGGCAATGCCGCATAATTCTAAGTGCCGATACGGCGAGCGAGGTGCGGCAGATGCTAAGCCAAAAGCGCAGATAATACTGGAGTCTTATCGAGCATTTTGGCAACGCAGATGCCGTGCCGCAGCCGCCGGAGCGGTGCTTAAGCCGTCAGGCGGGAATTGTGCGGTGTTGCCTTAGCCTGTTCCTACAAACACGACTGAATTTTGCGTTAAAAAGCCTTGGAATCCACAAAGGATTCCTGCAGCTTTTTGCCTTAAATTCGCCTCATGTTTGCGAAACATCCGTCATTTTCTTTGTTTTCAGATACACCTCATTACTTTGATACCGAATATGGGCATCCCCCTCCCTCGGACAGAGGGAACTGTCCGGGGGAATGGGACGGCCACATTTGGGCTGCAAATGCTGCCGCCGTTTGTACTAACAGCAAGCAACCGCTCCCAGAACCAGTGCGGCACCAAGAGCGGCTGCTCACCATAAATTCAACAACAGGCTGCGCTGAAATTACTTCAGAGCGATCGTATTGATTTCAGACTGGTAAGTCCAGTACGGGGTCAGATCGTTGGGGATGGTAGCGGTGTCGATACGCTCGCTGGAGAAGATGGCGGATTCGCTGCGCTGGTAAACCGGCAGTTCAACGCCCCAATCCAGGATGATCTCCATAGCTTCCTTGTACATGGCCTTACGGGCATCCTGATCGGTGGTCTGGCGGGCAGTCTCGATCAGCTCGTCCAGGTCAGCATCATTGATCTGGTAGTAGTTGGTGGAACCCTTGCTGTCGTACAGCTGGTACATATCGGGGTCGTTGGTGGACTGCCATGCAGCAACCCAGCCTTCGGCAACGCCGGACTGATAAGAGCTGTACAGGTCAGAAGCGTTTGCCAGGTCGTTGACGGTCAGGGTGAAGCCGATGGTCTTGAGGGCAGCGGCTGCATTGGTCAGAACCTGGAAAGAGGGGTGGTCGCCGTTGCCGGAAGCGCCGATGTTGACGGTGTATTCCATCTTGGCGCCAGCCGGAGCTGCGGTGACCTGGCCGTTTTCAACGGTGTAGCCGGCTGCTTCGAAGTAGCCGAGGGCGGCCTGCAGAGCAGCAGCATACTTGGTGTCGCCGCTCATATCGCTGGTGTAGATCTCGTTGCCGTCAACGTCGGTAGAGTAAGCGATCTTGTAGCCGTCGTCGGTAACGGAGGGTGCTGCCCAGGAGGTGTTGGAGATGGGGTAGTTGATAACGCTTGCGGTATCGCCGTAGTAAGAGTTGATGCCCTCATCACGGTAAGCGGCAATCACGGTCATGATAGCCTTGCGCAGGTTCTTGGATTCCTCAGAAGCGGGATCATCGCCGACCTTAACGTTGTTGGCGCTCAGGGCAATGTAGCCATAGCCGCGGAAGTCCATCAGACGGGTGGTGATGACAGAGCCGTCGAGGTCAGAATTACCACCATTGATGGTAGCGATCTGGTTGGCAGCTTCCAGAGAGTAAGAAGGATCGGAGATGTCGATGGTGCCGGCCTGAACACCGGTGATCTTATCGGCTTCCTGGGTTTCCTTCATGTTGACGTGCTTGGCAGCGGGCTCGCCCTGATAGTAGCTGGGGTTGGCATCCAGGTAGATGACGCCATCGCTGTACTTATTGAAGGTGTAAGCGCCGGCACCCATGGGGTTGCCGGTGACGGAACGAACCTTGCTCAGGTCGCCCTTCTTGAAGCCGTAGGAGTGGTTGTCGTAATCATACAGGCTGCGGTCGCCATAGTAATCCAGGGAGGCGATAGGCAGCTGCAGCTGGTAGATCATGGAGTTGGACAGCTCGGTGGTGGTGATGGTCATGCTGTAATCGCCGGTCTTGACAATGCCGGAAACGGTGTCAACGTCAGCGCCGGTGGCAACACCGGTGGTGGAGTAAGCATAAACATCAGCCGGAATCAGGTCAGACAGAGCAGAACCTGCGGTCTCAGCTTCCATGGAAGCAAAGTTCCAGTCATATTTTTCTGCGATAGCCAGGAAGAAATCCTTTGCGGTAGCGTCAGCGGCCAGGCCGTCAAAGCCCCAAGCGGAAGCAGCAGCGGCAACGTCGCCTTCGTCAGCGTAACCGGCAGCAACGCAGCTATCAACGATCTCCTGTGCAAATGCAGTGCCGCCTTCGTTAACAGCATCCCAGAAAGCCTTCTGCTGCTCAGCGGTGAACAGGCTGTTATCAGTGTTGTCCTCGCCTGCCTCAGCAATCAGCTTGGACAGGGTGGTCATGCTGCTGCGGTAATCATCCAGGCCGGCAATGGGCATGGAGTACAGGGTGGCGGAACCGTCATAGGTCGGGTCCATGTAAACATACAGGTTGAAGATGACGTCATCAATGGTGATGGGGGTGCCGTCAGCGAAGACCAGGTCATCGCGCATGTTGATGGCATAGGTAACGGTGCCGTCAGCATTTTCGGTCACTTCGCAGTCAGCGGGGCCATAGTAGGTGTAATCGGTGCCGTTGTACTCGCGGGTCTCACCCTCGATGCCCTTCAGGATCATTTCGCCCTTACGGTCAGCGCCCAGCAGGGCAATGTTGGTCAGGTCGATAACGTGCTGGTCAGCGGAAGAAGCGGCGAAGAACGGGCTGAACTTGCCCTCAAAGCCGGTATCTGCCAGAACCAGGGTGCCATCGCTGCTGCCGGTATCGGTAGCAGCGGTTTCGCTGGTAGCCTCGCCGGAAGCAACAGACTCAGCGCTGCTGGAAGCGGAAGAACCGCAGCCAGCCAGCAGGCCCGCAGCCATTGCAACAGCCATGGCCAGTGCAAGCACTTGCTTGGTGTTTTTCATGTTTGTATAACCTCCCAAATCATTTTGGTAATGGCGGCAATTTTAACACTACCAAAAGGAGTGTTAAATAAGAAAGGCTTAAGCCTTTCCGCATTTGCGGTGTTCCCTCACCGCAAACAAATGTCACCGATAACTATATTATAATATCGTAATTTTCAATTTCTGTCAACCAAAAAACGCCGTTTTGGCAACATCTAAATAAAAGTCAGCAGGATAACCATAACAGCACGCTGAATTTTGTAAAATTCTTCCGCGTCGCACTTTAGCGGGCTAAATTCTGCGTTATGGTGCAAGGTCTTTTACTCTTCGCGCCCGGAGTCGGATTCTTCGGTATAAACCGCCGCCCGGATGGTGTGCCCTGCGGCAAAAGCAGCCGCAGCAGCCG
>ULVV01006447.1_pt1 | contig 10919 bp, 6 predicted proteins | sample 1959761 | NCBI WGS metagenome assembly ULVV01 (sample SAMEA4835795, study PRJEB28245) | human gut metagenome | biome: gut microbiome; material: fecal sample | place: Denmark | collected 2008
ATACTTTGCGGGTGACTGCACGGAAAGATAGGTAACGCCAACACTTATATTCCCCCTTAGCTCAGTCGGTAGAGCAACGGACTGTTAATCCGTGTGTCGTTGGTTCGAGTCCAACAGGGGGAGCCAATGAAATAGCCGCCACTTGGTGGCGGCTATTTCTTTACTTAAACCTTATGGGCCTTTAGCTCAGTTGGTTAGAGCATCCGGCTCATAACCGGACGGTCCCGGGTTCGAGTCCCCGAAGGCCCACCACCTTTTCTGATAATATCTGATATAGGGGTATAGCTCAATTGGTAGAGCGGCGGTCTCCAAAACCGTAGGCTCTGGGTTCAAGTCCTAGTGCCCCTGCCACGAAAGCACCTTGCATCGTTGCAGGGTGCTTTTTTGCGTTTCTGGCGTAAAAATGCCCGGCAGAGGGCTGCTCTGCCGGGGAGTATGGATTCTTAGAACGTTTTCTGCAGAAATGCCTTGATCGAGCCGTCATACAGCTCCTGATTGTTGATGCGCAGGTGGGAATGCGAGCCTTCGTCCATCCAAACGAGCTCCTTCGGGGCATTGCAGGCCGCGTACAGCTCTTCTGCGCGCTTCGGCAGCGAGAAGGCGTCCTTGCGGCCGTGGAGAAACAGGATCGGCGTTTTCACCTTGCCGATGACGCGAATGGGCCGCGCTTCGCGGATCTTCATGCCGGATTCCAGCCGGGCGGCCCAGAAAATTTCGTACAGGACGGGGAAGATCGGCCGCTTTTCGGCCTTCATGTGCAGCTTGAAGGATTCCAGAAACGTTGCGAACAGGCCCTCAACCACGAGATGGGAGACATAGACCGGAAAGTCCGGCTTTGCTGCTGCCAGCACGACGGCGGCGCCGCCGACGCAGATGCCGTGCAGCACCACGTCGCTGCAGCCGAGCTGATCGTGCGCGAAGCGCGACCATGCGATAACGTCCGACCACTCGCGTGTGCTGCAGTAGTTGTATTTGCCTTCGCTCAGGCCGTGGGCACGGCTGTCGACGACGAGAATGTTGCAGCCCGCCTCGGCGTAGGGCTGTGCGAAATAGTAGCTGTAGTACAGCGACTCGGTGCGGCCGGGGAAGATGATGGCGCAGCGCTTGTGGCCGAAGTCGAAATACTCGCCCGCGAGCTTCAGACCCTCGTTTTCGATGGAAACGGGCCGCTTGTGCGCTTCGTTTTCACGCGCCCAGTCCATGCCGAGGTCAAACATCCGCGTGTGCTCCGGATTGGGCGGATAGCTGTTTGCACGGGTCCATTTTTCCGGCCCGGTCCGGACGAGAATGTTGTGATACACCTTTTTGGCGATGGGCCAGGTGGCTGCGAACATTCCCAGGAACGACAGCAGCACGAACCCCAAAATGAGCCATATCCAGAATGGCATGGGAAGATACCTCCGTTTTTTCTTTCATTATATCGAATTTTGTCGTCTTTGTAAACGCAGAATCATAAAAATACATTGTTCCCTCTTGAAAAATGAACGCATCCATACTATAATGAATGCCGGGAAAGGGGAGAACACTTATGACAAATTTTGCGATCCTGACGGATTCCTGTTCCGATCTGACGGCGCCGCTGCGCGAGCGCTTTGGCGTGGACGGCTATGTGCCCGGGGCGCTCGTCTATCCGGACGGCAGCAATCATTACGCGGATCTTGACTGGAAGAATATGACACCCGCGCAGTTTTTCGGCACGATGAAGGATAAAAAGGCCGGCCTGTTCACCTCGGCGCAGATCGGCCTGCAGGATGTCGCCGACCGGTTCGAGCCGCTGCTGCAGCAGGGCCGGGATATCCTGTTCGTCGCCGTGTCCTCGGGCCTGAGCGGTACATACAACAGCACCTGCCTCGTGGCGAATGAGCTGATGGAGAAGTACCCCGAGCGGCACATCCGCTGCGTCGACACGCTCCGCTACTGCGGTGCGGAGGGGATGCTCGTCATCGCGGCGACGCGCCTGCGCGCTGCCGGAAAGACGCTGGACGAAACGGCCGACTGGCTGGAGGAGAACCGCCTGCGCGTGCACCAGATGGGCGTGCTGGAGGACTTGTTCTTCTGTAAGCGCATGGGCCGCGTCTCGGGCGCGGCGGCCGTGATGGGCACGCTCGTCGGCATCCGCCCGCTTGCGGATATCAATGAGAAGGGCCTGAGCGACGTCATCGGCAAAACGCGCGGCCTTGCCCCGGCGCTGAAGGCGACCATCGACTATATGGCCTGCACGGTCGAGCGGCCGGAGGAGCAGATCATGCTCCTGTCGCATTCGGACCGTCCGGAGCGTGCGGAGGAGCTGCGCGCCTTGGTCGAGGAGCGCTTCCACCCGAAGGAGCTGCACGTTGTACCGGTCTGCCAGTCCTGCGGCGCGTCGATCGGGCCGGGCCTGTACGCCATCTTCTATTTTGGCCGCCCGATCTCGTCCGGCCTGACGGAGGAGCGCAGACTGATCGCGGAGCTGACGGGAAAAACAAAATAATCGCGCGGGAGCCAGCGGCAGTCGAGCCGTTGGCTCCCGTTTTTTGCTGCAATTTACAAAATCTGGAAGTTATGTTTCGGAACATGCCAAATTCGGGCGTCTTACAACAGAAAATCTTGGAAAAACCTGTTGATTTTCCAAAAAACGCGTGGTAAAATATTTACAACTATAGGCTCCGGAGTATGCCGGGGCGTCTGGGAGGGAGTGCCCATGAAACACTTGCTGCGCGCAATGGGCGCAGCCATGTTAGCGGCTCTGTTGCTGTCGGCCTGTTCGACGCCGCAGGAGCAGACCGAGCCGTCCGCGCCGCAGGCCACGCAGGCCACGCAGGCCACGCAGGCCGCAACCGGCGCGACGGAGGAGTCCGCAACGGAGGCAGAGGAACTGCTTGCGCTGCCGCGTGACCTTGGCAGCGGCCTGACGCTGCAGGCGGTCCTGCCGTTTTCCGGCCCGAATGTGGATGCAGACGGCGCGGAGAGCGACCAGCTTGCCACCATCATCGTGCAGAATAACGGCGGAATGGCCGTCGGCGCGGCGGATATCACCCTGACGTGTGAGGACGGCGCGGAGCTCCGCTTCCGCGTGACGGACCTGCCCGTTGGCGGCTCGTGCTACGCCTTCGAGCTGAATTCCGCGCAGTACACCGGCGAGAACCGCGTCTGCGCGGCCTCGGCGGAGGTCGAGCCGGACGGCTCGCTCTCCGTAGACTACCGCGTCAGCGTGATGGTGCAGGACGGCGGCCTCGTCCTCGTCAACATGACGGAGGACACGCTGCACAACGTCACCGTCCGCTACCGCACGGACACCGGCGGCACCTACTTCGGCGGCCTGAGCTACACGGCCACGGTCGAGGAGCTGGCCCCCGGCGCGTCGCAGACGGTCCTCGCGGCGGAATGCTACATGGGTCTGCCCTCCGTCATCGCGGTTTCGGCAGACGAATCGTAATCACCCTAGAAAAAGGAGGAAATATTGATGAGAAAACTGAGCAAAACGCTCCTCTCGCTGCTGCTGATCGCGGCGATGCTCGCATCGTTCGTCGTTCTCCCGGCGGCGGCTGAGGAACCGGCCGCAGAGCAGCCGACCGAGGCTGTGCAGGCGGCTGAGACGCAGGCGGCGGATGATACATCCTATCGCTATAATATCGTCCACGTGGACGCGGGCAGAAAGTATTTCAGCCCGACAAGCATCAAGGCGATCATCGACAATGCAGCTGAGGCCGGTTTCAATCAGGTTGAGCTGTATCTGTCTGACAATCAGGGCTTCCGCTTTGCCTTGGATGATATGACGGTCACAACCTCCACCGGTAATACCTATGACCTTTCCGCTGCATTGGGCGACGGTTATACCGCTTCCGACGGGAAGTGCCCGGATGGTTCCGACAAATATCTGACACAGAGCGAGATGACGGATATCATTGCTTACGCAAAGAGTAAGAATGTTGAGATTGTCCCGTGCGTTAACGCCCCCGGCCATATGGGCGCGATTCTAGAAGAATTCTCAGATTTCCGCTATACCTCTGGTTGGCAGACGTCGAAGAGTTCGATCGATCTTGGAAATGCTGAGGCTGTGGCGTTTGCTCTTGCAATCACGGACAAGTACGCCGAGTACTTTGCCTCGCAGGGCTGCAAATACTACAACATCGGCGCAGATGAATACGCGAATGATCTGTCCTCCATGGGCTTTGAGAACATGGGCTCTACCCTGTATACAAAGTTCGTTGAGTTCATGAACAGCGCAGCTGACATCATCGTCGGCCATGGTATGACGCCGCGCGCGTTCAACGATGGTTTCTGCTATAAGAATTACACGAATTCTGTGACCGTTGCTCCGAGCAAGGCTTATGAGATTTGCTATTGGTCCAGCGGCTGGAACGGCTATAATGTTGCTCCTGCATCTACGCTTAGCTCCAATGGTTACAAGCTGATCAATACCAATGGTGATTACTATTGGGTGCTGGGCAATTCCGGCTGGCAGTGTTCTGCCAACAAGGCGAGCGGCTTTGATTACACGAACTTCTCCGGCAACACGAAGATCTCCAGTCCGAGCGGCTCGATGTTCTGCATCTGGTGCGACTTTGGCAATACCAACGGAGCCGATGGCGGAACGCAAGTCGTTTCCGATACGGCTGATGTGATCGCTGCATTCGGTAAGGCTCTGCCGACTGTCAGAAACAATACGGCAACCGACGAGAACAAGACTGTTTTCGATGCCAGCTTCCCGGAAATTTCTGTGACTGGCCCGAACCTGACGGGCGTCAAGGTGACGGAGACTGACGCGCCGACGAACCTCCCCACTGGCGTGACCGCCGCGAAGGCGTGGGACATTGTTCCCTACGTTGGTGAAGACGAATACCATGATGCTGCTAAGGTCACGCTGCCGATTCCGACGGAATGGACCGGCGCGGATGTCTATGGCGGTGTCATCGAAAATGGGAAAGTCAAGTCCATTAAGGATGTCGAGCTGGACGAAGAGGCAGATACGCTGACCTTTACCGTGCCGCATTTCTCGACGGTCATGGTGCTTGAGGCGGAGAAAACGGTAGATATTAAGCTCACAATTGGCGAGGTATTCTCTCCTGATCCGCTTCCCGGCAATGTGACTCCGCTGGATGAAACCGGGCTGGATAAGAACGTGGCAACCGTCAGTGCTGAGTATACAAAGACGGAAGCGAGAACAGACTATGTTACGGTCGACGACTTGGGCGGTTCGGATGCGCAGACGAAAGGTGTTTATATCGGTGATGGAACAAACTGGCTTGTTGTAAGCGGTACAAAAATTAGCTCTACTACTGATACTGACAAGACTGAGCCTACGCTGTTTACAGTAGGCGGTTCGTCTTCCGGATATTCCTTAAAGACAGGAAACTACTATTTGCGCTTCAGAACGCGCTACTCTTCTGCGCCCAGCCTTGATGTTACAAACAGTAGCTATGCTGATTATCGTGAAGCCTGGCTTTATGATGCAACGGTTGGACTAAATTTTGAGTATAGTTACGGCTATGGCTGGAATACAGTGACGTATAGCGGAGCGCTGACATACAACGACGGCTGGGAGGCTACTGTGAATGCCACTTCCGGCGCGAAAGCGTATGTGAAGAAGACGGTAGAAGCAGTTGACCAGACTGTCCTGACGTTCACCGGCGTTGCAGAAGGCACTACGTCCGTTAAGGTCGGCAATATCCGCTACAACATTACTGTCGTTCCGGAAGATGTGAAAAACGTTTCTCCGCTGACGATCGAGTATTGGATCACGAACAGATATGTGTCCGAAGGCACGACCTACAACGACGCGCAAAAAACAATGTCTCTGAGTGCCACTACGGCGTACAAGCCGGAGGGCGTGGTGCTTGCAGAAATCGTACCAGCAACTGGCACGATTGAGGGCGGTGCAACTGGTGTTTACTGGAAGAGCAGACAACTGCCTTCTACGGATAAGCAGACGCACACCTCTGGCGTCGATAAGACGACGGTAACGACCGGTACGGATATCACGCGCGTTCGTTACTGGGGCAAAGCTTGGCAGTATTCCAGCGACGATGGCAAGACGTGGGAAACCTTTGAATCGACAGATCAGGTTGTCGCGTACTATCTGCAGAAAACAACGGTTACTGACGAAATCCAGACAGAAGTTGTTGACTGGGGCGAAGTGCCGCATACTGGGTACAATTCCACAAATTTTGTATTGGTTGACTATGCAGTTAAGTACCAGTCTGGCGAACGGAATCCTAATACCTTTGCTCAGGATGGTAAGACGCTGGCGTTCCATTGCAACTATAATACCGACCTGAACAAAACTGTTTTTAAGTATTCTGATGCAACAGGAAACTCGGCAACTAATTATTATAGAAGAATCGGCATGATTCGCGCGACGAATACAGCTGACTATGAAGTCTATATGATCACGCTCACCCCGTCGAGCGATAGCCGCACAACAACAGTTGCCAGCAACTCGAACAGCGCTAAAACCTACACGTATGATGGAACGGAAAAGGTTGTCTGGGTCGATGATGAAGCAAACCTCGGCAAATTTGAAGATGCCTCCCTGCATGCAGATGGTTATCATGTTGGCGGTGAAGCTACGGTTCCGGGACTTGAGATCACGAACCGTCATGCGATGCTGGTTACCTACTACATCCGCGCTGTGGAGACGGAAGATTCTCTGATCGTCCGGTATGTTGATGAGACGAGTAGTCCCGAAGTTGAATTCTATAATTATCCTATTACGGTTAAAGCTGAAACGGTGTTTGATAAAGATATCAATCTGCCTGAGACAGAAATTGATGGTATTACCAGCTTGACGAATGGTAGAGTTGAGAACAGCCTGCAGAAGTATCAGTATGTTTCTTCTGTCCTTTCTACGATGCCGGAGATTGGCACGGCATACCAGTTCGGCAACTATGAATGCACGCGAGTGGTAAGAAGCGAGGATGGCAAGACCGTTACGCTGTACTATAAATTCAACAACAACCATTACTTTGTTGCGGATTTTGGACTTCCGCTGCATATTTCCTCGAGTGATATTGGCATTCAGACGCAAGGCTGGGAAAAGGCAAGCGCGGCCGGAGCACAGTATGGTACAACGCAGATTTCTGTCGGCGGCGGCCTGACTTACACGCCGACCTCCGTAATGAAGGAACGCGAGCGTATTACTGTCAAACTGTCAAAAGTCAACAGCGAGGGTAAAACCGAAGGTGTTGACCATGTTATTTACATCATTCCTGCCTCCACAGTCTACTATGAAGAGGGCTTCGCTACCTACGATGGCACTTGGAATGGTACGACCAACAAGGGAACCGGCACGCAGACCCTGACGAAGCTGGGGGATGGCTGGAATACTGAAAATGGCTACGGCTATGATGATGCTTATAAAAACGACAGCACGAACAGCAATGCCACGACTGCGGTGACCACCACGGTCGGCAGCAGCGCGACCTTCCAGTTCAAGGGCACGGGTCTGGAGCTGTATCTGCGCACAAAGAACACGAACAACACGACTGATCCGACCAACGAGGCTGCGAATAGCGTTGATGGACACTCTTACATGCTTGTTCAGGTCTATCAGGGCACGAGTGCTGCGACCGAGAACCTGAAGCGCATGAGCTTTGTTGATGTGAACAACCTGTTCGTTCAGAAGGATACGCAGTACGGTTACAACACCCCGTGCTGGACGGTCGACGGCATGGACGACGGCGAGTACACGGTCGTTGTCCGCTTCGTCAAGGGTGAAACGCTGGCAATCGACGGCTTCCGCGTGACCAACAAGGCCTATGAGTCCTCTTATGCGCAGGACAACGAGGCGCAGATGAAGACCTCTGAAATCCGTAACATGGTGCTGGCAAATGTTAAAACGCCGGACACGATTTATGGCTTGGCTGATCCGATGTATCGAGTTGGTGTAAATGAAGTTCTTGACGCAGTATTTGATGCGGACGATACTCTTACTGGTGCCGTAATCATTGACAGCAACGGATCAAACGAAACAACGGTTAAGGTTGATAAGGAACTTGTTAACATCGGCCCGAAGAATGAGATTTATCTCAATCAGGGCGAGGCTGTTGTAATGACTGTCCCGACCACCTACACGACCGTTCAGGTTGGCATGCGCAGCCTGACCGGCGATACGGTGAAGTATCAGATCAACAGTGAGCCTACGAAGGAAATGAACTCCACCGTTGACATGTATTACAAGGTCAACCTTGTGGAAGGAAAGCTCGTCATTCAGAACGTTTCTGGCGGCATCCTTGCCCTGACCAAGCTGAAGGTTACCGGAGCGGGCACGACGACCAACGACGTCAGCGTCGAGACCACCCCCGAGGCGATCCGCTACGCGATGGCGCTGATGCGCGGCATCGACGTCCCGCAGTTCACGGACGTCGCCGAGGACGCGTGGTATCACGACTACGTCTACGACCTCGTCTACCGCGGTGTCGTCAACGGCATGACCGCCACGACCTACGAGCCTGAGGGCAAGCTCACCCGTGCCCAGTTCGTCAAGCTGCTGGCCTGCTCCCTCGCGGACGCCGAAACGCTCAAGACCTACGAGGGCAAGCATCCGTTTAAGGACAGCGAGGGTCACTGGGCCGAGGCCTACATCGCGTGGGCCAAGGACAAGGGCATCGTCGAGGGCGTCTCCGCCACGGAGTTTGACCCTGAGGCCCCGATCACCCGCGAGCAGATGGCCACGATCTTCGGCCGCTATGCTCTGAAGCAGGGCATCGAGCTGCCGAAGTCCGACAACGCGGCCGGGTCCTTCCCGGATGCCGACAAGATTTCCGAGTATGCCCGTGAGTTCGTCGAGCTCATGCGCATCGCGGGCATCCTGAACGGCTACGAGGACGGCACGTTCCGTCCGCAGGGCAACGCCACCCGCGCGGAGGCAGCCAAGCTGTTCTCCCTGTTCCTGTCCATCACGGACAAGCTCGCAAAATAAACGCAATGCCGCCGCCCTCCCGGGCGGCGGCTTTTTCTATGGGGGCGAAGCCCCCCACAATACTGTAGCGGCGCTCAGTGAGCGCCCATCGCAGCCGCAAGTTTGGGAGAACCATCGAAAAAACGACAGCGGTACTTGGCGCTCGCAATGGCATGCCGCGACAAAGGCGTGTGCGGTCGACGATACTGCCCGGAAATCTGCAAGTGCGCAAGGCGCTCACTGAGCGCCGCTACATTAGTGTGTGCGGCCGAAGAAGTGCACGGAAACCAGCAACTGCCAAAGGCGAAGCCTTGGGAGAGCCATCGAAAAAACCGGACGGGCTCATGGCTCGTCCGGTTCATAAAAGCGATCATTCAACCATTTTGCGGGGTTGTCTGCAATATATTGCCAAATCATATCATAATCCTTCTGCCCGCGGATAACGTGGTCATAATAGCTCCGCTGCCATATCGAAAATCCGGCCCGCTTCGACACATGTGCCTTCATCTGGCGGACGATCTGCGGAATTCCCGCCTGTCCCGGCGTTTCGTCAAGCCGCAGCAGCAAATGAATATGATTCGGCATGACGACGGATTGATCAACCGATGCGTGAGAGTAGAATTTCGGGATGTCCCGGATGGCCTCTGCGGCATACCGGCCATAGCGCGTGAGCGGCAGCCTGTGCAGAGGGCGCTCGCAACCCGCAAGGGGCACGCCGCATCCGTAAGGCGGCAAAGCCGCCAACGGCTGCGCAGCGAGCGCCGCTACAGACTCCCAGAAGTAATTGCGTTTTCCATTGGTGCAGACCGTAATGAAGTACGCGCCGGGCGTACTGTAATCAAATTCCGGCAGGCGATGAAAGCGATATTGCGACTCACTCATACTTTATCACAGCATCGGTCGACCATTTCCTCCATCATGCCCTGCCGCAGGTGGCACAGCAGCCGGAACTGCTCCACGATGTCCGCCTGCATGCCCTGACTCATCCATAGCACGATCTGACCATAGCACTCGCACTGGTAAAACCGCACCAGCACCTCCCGGTCCGCCTCCGGCAGCGCCTTCCCGGCAAACGCCGTGTCAAAATAGCTGCTCACCACGCTGCGGCAGATGTCCATCAGGCTGTGCTCATAGGCCTCGTGGCTGGCGGAATTGTAAAGATGCAGCACGGCCGTTCGGTTCTGCAGGGCAAATTCCACGGCGATCTCTAGGCACTGCTCCAGCGAGTCGACCGTCGGGTACTCCTGCACGATGCGTGCGGCCTCGTCCCGCACGATCTCCTCCGCCAGCGCGGGGATGTCCGGGTAGTGATAGTAAAACGAATTGCGGTTGATGCCGCAGTCCTCCACGATGTCCTTGACTGTGATCTTGTTGAGCGGACGCTCGTTGAGCAGCTTCAGGAACGAAGCGCGGATCGCGCGTTTGGTCAGCGATGTCACGGGCTGCACCTTCCTTTCCTGCCCATTATGCCACAGACCGGGAATTTTTGCAAGGAAAAAACCAGTAAAAAAACGGGGCCATCAGGAGAGGCTTCATAAGGAAGAAGGCGGTGCAAAATTTGCGCTGCCTTCTTTTTGTGCAATCCGAAAACGGATAGATACCGGATTTGGGCTGACAAAACCTGATGCTCGCTGCACCTATGGACAAAAGTGATATTCCGGGCGTTGCCCGGAGTGATATTTTCCTATTCGGAAAGTGATATAAAAGCCTTGCGGCTTTTGTGATATTATATTCGCCGGTGAAACTGCCGCAGGCAATATCACGATGCGAAGCATCCTATCACTGTCCGCAGGACAATTTCACTCGCCGTCAGGCGAATATAACTGAGGCGCACTTCCTTACGGAGTGCGCCTCCAGCGGCCCCGTTTGTGGATCATTTTGCTGCGTTGCGCAGGATGCACTTGAGCGTGCGCACGGCGGCCTCCATGTCCTCGACCGGGACGTACTCGAACCGGCCGTGGTAATTCTCGCCGCCCGTGAACAGGTTCGGGCAGGGGAGCCCCTCGTAGGACAGGCGCGCGCCGTCCGTGCCGCCGCGGAT
>ULVV01027693.1_pt1 | contig 10906 bp, 11 predicted proteins | sample 1959761 | NCBI WGS metagenome assembly ULVV01 (sample SAMEA4835795, study PRJEB28245) | human gut metagenome | biome: gut microbiome; material: fecal sample | place: Denmark | collected 2008
GATGGCGTCTGCGTTTTCCGAAGCGCGGCGTGCCGCCGGACTGCTGCAACAGTTCGGCGGCTTTCTTTTTTGTAGGGACGATATGCGGTTCTCACCTCTTTTCGATGGATTTGCCATGCACCACAGGCCGTTCCTGCCACGCTTTGTTTGCGCGGCGTTTGTCTCAGCCTTGGTACGCTCGGCTGCTCTGCGGCAGCGTCGTGGCGGTACTTCCCCGGCGAGTATCTTCTTTGGTGATGGGTATGTAGTTGTGAAGGTACAGCGGAAGGCCTTTCCTTCTTCGTGCCCCCATGGTACAATAAACCTGACGCAGAAAACATCATGAAGTAATCTTTTTTGCCGGGAGGTGTCGATGTGACTTCTGCAATTCCAAGTTTTAATCTGTGCACGACAGCAGACAGCGGCTTCGTGCCGGTTTTGATCTGCGATGACGGAACGCAGATCGAGCTGCCGCCCCACTCGGCGGCAGAGTTTCTTCTAGCCGCTGCCGAAATCGATCTCACGGCATACACCGATGCAGTCCGGCATTTGCGGGAGACACATCCGTTGTTTGAAGAGAAATTGGATATCAGTGTTTTGGAGTACCGCGACTTCCTTTCACAGGCACTGGAACTGCCCAAACAGCTCCGTCGCACAGATCCCGTAGGCTGGTTAGACGCCTGTGTGCATCTGCGAGCTGCCCTTCAGCAGCCTGACGACGGCTCCGCTTCATTCCTGCTCTACTCAGGCCAACGCATCTTGCAGGCAATAGAGCGTCCTGTTCTTTTGCAGGTTCGGCTCCGCAATATTTTCGAGATGATCTTCGATAACATGGATATTTCAACGCCGCACCGCCAGTGGGAATATCTGCGCACTGTATACCCTGATGTCGCGCAGCAATGTGACCCAATTCATCTGAAAGAGGTGACGGAACCTTTCAGGTTTAGCGCAGTGAACGGCTGGAACTACTATCTGACGATCCTGTCACTGTATTTTGCGCAGGAGGCCCAGCGCATCACGCGATGCGTACACTGTTGGGAATATTTCATCCCGCCCACGAGGAAGCGAACGCTGTACTGCGACCGCAGCTACGACGGACAAACCTGTAAACGTCGGGGCGCCAATCTCATGCGGCATGAACGGGATGAGCAGGATGAAGCGCTTTTCATCTACCGCCAGCTGCGGGATCGTATGTATGCACGGATGCAGCGATATGATACTGCTATACCGGAAAAGCGAGGTCGGCTGCTGGTCTTCAGTGCGTCGGACTTTAAGGCTTGGATGGACAATGCCAGCAAGGCCCATCGTGAATACAGCGGCGGCAAGATCGATTCCTCAGAATTTTTAAGGCGTATCGATACTTGGCAGGAATTGCGCAGCTACGATGTGAAAGCCAGCCCCCTTGTTGTGGATACGACCGTATGGCAGCAGCGTGTAGCAGCAGATATGGATCACGCGCCCGCCGACAGCTTTCCGGAGCAGGTCATGTTTCTTAATCTTCCCACAGATGGCAGCCCTGCTCAGTGGGAGATGAAAACGCGAGACCAGCTGCGGCGCGAGGCACAGAAAGGTCATCAGTCCTTACGGGACAAGTATACACAGAAAGAAAAGCAGAACTGACGGATGTCAGTTCTGCTTTTCTTTGCTTACACCGACGCAGGTTTTGCACCGCTTAACCGTCGTAGAGGACATAGATTAGGAGACTGCCGCCATCCTCGATGATACAGACGTTGCAGCGGAATCCGGCATCTGCAAGGCTGTCCACGCCGGCCTGCATCATGAGTTGGCGGAAGGTAAAGTCCACCACGTCCTTTGCCTTGGCTTCCAGCGTTTCCTGCGAGGTCTCCACTGGTACTGCTGCTGGGAAGCGGTAGGCGCTGTTATCCAGCGTCAGGCTTGTGTCCGTGGTGACACCGTATTGTGTGGCCGCATAGGCGTTGGCGACGTCGATGGCCGCTTGACGGTTTGCGGGTATCGATGGCGTAGGTATCGGTTCCGGCTCCGGCGTTGGTTCTGGCTCACCTTCAAGCGCAAGCGCTGGAACGCTGTCCTCATCGTAACCGATCTTGGCGGGAACGGTGATCGAGGGTATGTCCTCCGCAGGGGCAGGTTCTGTGACCGGTTCTGGAACTTTAGTGACTTGCAGCGTGCTCTCCGGTTGGGGGATGTTCTCCTCTTGGATGTTCTCCTCTTGGATGTTCTCCTGCACAGAGATCGATGCTGCGGCTGTCGATTGCTCCGCCGCGGTGAGCTCTGTGAACGATTGCGGTGGCTGTGCCTCCTCCTGCACCGCAGTCGCGGGCGGTGGTACAGCGTTAATCTGGTCATTCGCCTTCTGCCCGCAGGTCGTGAGCAGGAGCGCGATGCTGATTATCAGCCGTGTGATCTTAGTTTTCATCTTGTTCCTCCTCCGTTGCGCAAAGAACGGCCAGAGCTTCCTCTGACCGTTCTTCTTCGTAATGCTGTAATTGTGTTGTCAGGCCAAGTGCCAGCCGAAGGCCACAGACAAAGCTGTCCAGCTCGGCACGCTCCATCATCAGGCCTTTTGTGTCAACGACCTTCAATACCAGCTTTCGTTCCGGCTTCGACAGCCGCGACATCAACTGCTGAAACGCGTCATCGTAATCGTATTTCAGTTCCGACATGACCGCCCTAGTGTAGAATTTTCGGTGCAGTTCCTTCAACGTCTCGTACATACCCATCACCTCCTGCGACAAACAAGTATCACAGAAGCGGAAGGAAGTCAACGGGGAAATGCATTAGGTTCAAAATACGTTGTTTCGATAATTTGTCACATATAGTTTGATAGTATTCTTACTACTCAGAAACAACGGCTAGAACTGTGCGTTTCAGCCATTGCTTTGGATTAAAAGTATTATCAAAACGCAAGTTGCCTTGCCTCCAGAAACTCCGCATTACGGCATTCTCTCAACATTTACGAGAAGTAAATATTATCGGTTACTTTTGTAAAATCATACTCCTTCGATTCCAAGAGGTAGCGTAAAATGCATTTAATATTGCTCTTTCTGCGCACATAAGTCGCATCGGATAGCATATACAGGAATTGCCTTGCATCCACTCTTGCAGTTGCGCTAGCTTTAATTAGTCGTGCTATAAATTTATTTCTAAGGAACAATCGAGTAAGCAGTCTTCTTTGATCTTCTTCGCTCAACTTTAAATAAACTACACCAATGCAACTTAGAAAATATGTATGTGTTAACTCGTAAAGCAATCCCAGTGCTTCCGCTGTTTTTAGATGGTTTTCCCCATATTTTATGTAAGCCACGTCTTTTCGCGGTTTTCCATCATCAAGTAATAACCTTCCTGCCTGTATAAAAGTAGCCCCCGGATTCCCCGCATTGTTTAAGACAATACACACTCGATATGTACCAGCTTCCAATGTACTAAATTGAAAAACATCTTTAGGTGTAATTGAATCTATTGTTTCAGCATCAATGTCGTGTTGAACGAACTGTTTGATGGGGATGCTTATTATCTGCTGCACATATTTCTCAACTTCTTTCATCGGGAACACATAGTCATAGTACAACATTTTCTTATTTATCGCTGCTTCATATGTGCGATGGTAAAATGCATCCAAAAAATTCATGATTACTTCTCCAGTTTTGCTTGTATGGACGTCAATCTTTTGATGATTTTCCCAATTTCAAATTTAGCTTGCTGAACTGTTTCATCGGATGCCCGCAACTGTTTTTCAAATGCCGGTTCGCTTACCGTGCTCTTGAAAGCTTTTAATTTCTTTATCACATCTTCCAGTTTACCCGCATCTTCCATTGCTTCGTATCCTTCATATAAGTCAATACTGCCATTTGCAATCTGTTGCATAATCTTCTTTGCTTGTTTATCACCGACCGCTGCAATTTGCCCGAGTTTTCGCATATCAGCAGCTTCTTTAATTGCATCTGTTCTTATTGTTTCAGCAATAGTATCGTCAATGTTAGGGTTCGTTTGGCGGTATTTTTTAATCGAAGCATTTTTCAAATATTCTTCATAATGACTCCAATGACGCTTATTCAGATCATTGTGATCTATCATGAATTCGATAACCTGAATCATCTTCTCAGCTTTTTGCTTGGAAAGGCCTAATTCTTGCGCCATATATGCTACTGGAATTTTTGTTTGCAGATGACGACGATAAAGATAGTGTGCCTGTTCAAACGGCTCCCAGTCTTTACGCCCGATGATGTGATACTGCCCCAATAAAGTAAAAATTGCAGAATCGCTAATATCGGCAGGGAGAATCTTACATCGTACCTTTCCCCACTTAACGGGGTCTACAGCGCACAGCAACCTATACGCAGCTAATCGGCTATTGCCCTCCAGTACAGTAAAATCGCCATCCCGTACGACAAGTGGATCAATCAAACCTCCATTGCTTTCTATTGAAACCTTTAATTGTTTTACATGCTCAAGCCCACACATATGGTCTTCAATTTCTTCCTGTGTAGGATCTCCACCCATCATATTCAGCACACTGTATACCCGCGGATTTTCAGGATAGAATAGCAAATCTATCTGGTTGAGGTCGCGTACCTCTACTGTGTATTCTTGCTTTCCGATAATCAAAGTTTCAGTCGTCATTACCGTCCCTCCCCAATCTCAAGTATTTCTCTAACAATCTCTGCATAGCTATAGTCGGCTATTTGAGTATACTCTCCTTTTGGGATATCTCCCTGCGCTAACAATGCTGCATAGTGTTTGGCTTGAATTAATTTGTCAATCCACTCGTCAATAGAACCTCGGGTTATAAAATTATAAATATAGCAAGTCTTCTTTTGCGATATTCTGTGTATCCTGTCCTGCGCTTGCAAATAATCGTCTAAATTGAAACCTCGATCATAAAAGATGACGCGGTTTGCTACCGTTAGAGTTAATCCCTCTTTTGCTGCTTGTGGTGTAGCAAATAACACCATGCATGTCGGATCCGCTTTAAATCTATCTACAGAAGCATTTCTGTCCTCAATAGTCATAGATCCGTGTATTTTACAGGGGTGGTACTTTTTAAATTTCGCACAAAAGCCATCAATGTTCTCTATGAAATTACTCCACACGATACATTTATCCCCGACAGAGCATATCTCCTCCAGCATAGATTCCAGTCTCTGTTCCTTCCCCGAAATCGCAGTATAGGTTTCATGTAACAGCTTCGGATTTGATGTAATTTGAAGCAAACGTAACAAACGCTTTAGAGCAACGCTATCATCATCTACAACGGCTTTACCGTCGCGCTTTACCTCTATTTCAAGCTCGTGTAGTACCGTCCTGTACATACGATATTGTATCGGTTCAAAATCAGTATAGACTGATTCGTACACCTTTTGTGGCAAGGCAATTGCACAGCTCTTTTTTGTTTCCCTAACAGTAAAACTGGATATTTTGTCGAAAATGCCAGCTACCGTAGATTCAAATAATTTTCGTGCCTCGCAGTTTTCTCCCAATTTGTTAGAAAGATCCGTATGCCGTTTAAACTCGGCAAAATCCTCGCCCAAACTTTTTCCTTTGTCAAGGAAATAAATCTGAGACCATAAGTCATACGGACGGTTGGCAACAGGAGTGCCTGTCATTATAGTACGAATCCTAAACGAATCAGACAGTTCAAAAAAATCTTTTGTGAGTTTTGCATCTGGATTTTTTAGTTTCGTTGATTCATCAACGATTATTGCGACATTCCTGCATTTCAAAAACAGTTTTACGCGTTCCTTGTCACTGGAAATTGCCTCAAAATTAGCAATAATCACTTTTGCCGCACTGTTGAAAACATAAAAATTTTCTGTTTTATTGCTGCTCAAAATTTTAGGATGAACATGTGTGTGAAAAGCCAATTCATCTTCCCAATTCTTTACTAGTTGCTTCTTTGTAACAACCATTACGGTGTCAATATCTCTATTTTCTAACCAGTAAAGCATAAGATCGACAGCAATCTTTGTCTTGCCAAGTCCTTGTTCGTGGAAAATGGCAGAGTAATCTAGATCTTTAACGGTCAAAAAAGCCTGTAATTGATAGGGGAATGCATCTGTTTTCGATGCATAGTCGGTCTCTATACGGGACACAATTCGACTCATACTTCAAAAGGCCTCCCCAATTCGTTAATAACGATGATATGCACATCCGCGTCATATTCTTTTTTTAGACGTCTAAAATAGTTTTTCGCCGTCGCTACCATTTGCCACGGTACACTAACAACTAAAAGCGAATAACCCCAAAATCTTTTACATTCCTTGATGTACGCAATATATTGGTTCTGACTGTGCTGCCTATCAAAATCGTTTATCGTTTTTGCCTCGCCAATAATCAACTGATTCGCATGCCAAAAATAAATGTCGGGGATATAGTTTCCGATCACCTTTGTTGGACGAACGGAGTCAGCGGAATCATATTGAATAATTGCATGCAATTCTGGATTAACAATTGTTTTTATGTACCTTACTGCTGCCGTGACTAATTCAACATGACTCCGGGACTCACTCATTCAGAATCCTCCTCAATATCAGCTACTAAATCAGATAGCTCGTCCAGCAAAGTGCGCAAGTCGTTTTTCTTTCCTTCATAATGTGGATCATTAGTAAGGGATTTAACTTCTTTATACTCAATAGTTCTCAATTTATTTGTCAATTCCACGGCCAATTCATACAATGATGCAGAAGTTAGATCGACAGCTCCTTTTTGCGGAACATTTAGATGCTTTACAGCTTCCGAAATAGTGGATTTCAAAAATACCGCACGAGCTACTGGACTCGCGAGAACAACTGGGAGTTTACGTACATTCTGAGCATTATCAATATTTCCGTTGATAACCCATGTAGCAAAATCCTCTTCGGTAAAATGATAAACCGCCAACGCTTCCTTTATGGAACGATTTTGCAATTCTGCAAACTTCGAAAACTCTCTTGGGTCAGGATCTATACCGGCCTCATCCGCTTTTTTGAAGTAGTACTTCGTCATATCGGTATATGCATCGATGAGTTTTCGAATCTCAGCACTCTTGCCACCACAAAAAGAAATTATCATAGCCATCGGCAATTTATCAATATTGCTCAGCTGATTTAAATATTTTGCCTTGGAAAATGGATCCCATTCACGCGGGCCTACAAGGTGCGTTTGTAACCGAATAGCATGAATTTGCTCCACGGGCAGCGCGTCATATACAATGGCAATTATTTCTTTCCACGGACCTTCTGGATCCGCCATAGCAAACTCCTTATAGATTTGCAATCTAGTATTGCCCTCAATGACAATGAGTTTCCCTTCAGATGTTCTATTAACAATAATCGGGTTAATGATCCCTTTATTAACTCTAATAGATTCCTTCAATGCGGAATAAGTAGAAGTTGAAGATGTGCCGCTGGATGCACTAAGTGCAAGCGCTATACCCTCACTAGTAATATCATCCCCATAAATCTCGAGCCATTGTTTAATTCTAGGGTTTGCTAAGTCCAATTCAACCTGGTCGATCGGTAACTTCTTGTATTCCATAATTCCTCCTAATCATTTCCCGAAGTCTTCATAACGTAGATCAAAGTATCTCTTTGCGATTTCAGGATAATCATTTTCGAAATCCACCATTGCCTGCATAGTTGAGCAAAGAGGGGCATCTACCGGTCTCAGCGCTTGATTTGCCTCGCAGAAATATCTAAAGCTCATTTTCTTATAAATACTTGGCTGATTCCCCCAACGCGCCAATGCAATGTATATACCGCGATATTTCGATTCTTGCCAAGGTTTTCTATTTTTGTCTTGGTAGCGCATTATGTATGGTAGACATTGATATTGCATTAACAACTCAAGCCGCTTAAAAGCATTTTCTATATCCACTGCACCGGTCCCCTCAAAACCGACGAGTACGTAGAATTTAATGCTTTTTGAAGTCGTGTGTCGTCTAATCATTTTTAGCTTTTCGTGAATTAAATCATAATCAGCAATATTATCAAATGCAAAAGTATAATCTCCATCATATCGAGCCTTGAATAGAATTTCGCACTTCTTGTCTGTTAACAAACGCTCGTCTAAGCCCTGTTTAAACTTAAACGCCTTCCCTGTTGCGATAAGCTGCTGAAGTAAGTTTTCCCAGTTTGAACATCCAAGGAAATTATCATCCAAAAGGCAAATCTTTCTGCACTCCTCATAGTAGAACTCTTTTAGTGGGCTATGTTCAAACACATGGTCAAATTTTTGGTTTACACAGAATTTGCATTTACGGAAACAACCACGTGTAATAAATCCTATGCTATAATCCGTATACTCCTTGAACTGCTGCTTGAAATTTCTTTCATTAAAGTCCTTTTGACTGCGTTCGCTCTCTCTACGCGCTTTTTCAATTTCGCTTTGTATCCAACTGTCATATAGCCGATAATCCGGCATATGATGTTCGATTTCATCCGGCAAATTGGGCGCTTTGTCAAAATAAAAGCCGGTACCACCAATATGTACTTTCTCTGTTTCAGTTAGCCACTCAGGAACAGGAGTATCAGTAAACACTTTCGATACATATACATGATCGTACTCATCGAAATGGTTATAATCCATTAAAAGTGTAACCTCTTCGCCACGCTCTTTCCAATAACCTGATAGCTTTTCACACGCCAAATTGGGAAATCTATGTTTTTGCCGTCCTAACAGGTCGGCGTCAACAATTCCGATTTTCATGAGAACCTCCATTTATCTAGGGAAATACATTCTCTTACTATTTAGCCGATCCCGACACATTATCTCTATCTATCACGGCTTATCAGTTCACGGTCTGTCTCCAGGGAGAATTCTCGTAGTGATACGCCAGATTCGCCCTATCTTAGTGATGAGTCCTGCCTTTCAAGTAAGTCTCTCTTCATATCATTTCCTACAAGTAACTTCTATGACTTCCTATAACTCCCAGAGATGAAATATCTCCTCCGTACCGATATATAAAAATGCTCCGCCGCTGGCAGAGCATTCGGCTGTTGCAGCCGTACTGCCAAGGCCTATTTCAATACTGACAGCGTTGTTTATGATGATAGCACATTCTGACGCAGAAAGCAAGAAAATGATGAATTTGCACGGTTTTACAGTAATCAAAGCACACAGAATCCTTTTTAAGAATATTAGTTTTTTCTATTGACTCTTTCGTTACATTATGGTGTATGGCACTGTGCACGGTCTTTCAAGCCGACCAAAAGGGCCGCATCTGCTCGTGTATGAACAGGTGCGGCCCTCTAAAAGGTTGCTAGTATTGAGCGGAATCTAATTCAGTCTGAAATAGCAGGTGTTTTTCCCTTTTCCTTCTTTCTTCAGTTCACCAGTTGCGATCAGCTTGCGCAAGGCCCCCTCAATGGAGCTGTCACTGATTGTCGGGCAAAGCTCCCGGATGTCCTGTTTGTTGAACCGCCCGATTCCATTCTTGCTTGCTCTGCGTACCATTTCCAGAGCGGACAACTTGGTTTCCACAAGCGCCACGCGATCCTCGAAGTCTTTGTAGGCGGCAAGGATCGTCCCGAGCAGGTACTTGATGAATGGCACAACATCCTCGGTGCCTTTGTGCCAGCCGGTTTGCGCCTGCGCAAGCGCATCGTAGTACAGATCTTTGTTTTTGGCGATTTTGGCTTCAAGGGAGATATACTTGCCGACATAAAAGCCGTTTCGGTACAGAAGCAGCGTTGTGAGCAATCGGCTCATTCGTCCGTTGCCGTCATTGAAGGGGTGGATGCACAGAAAATCATGGATGAAAACCGGAATTGCAATCAACGGCTCCAGTTCCATATTCCCGATTACTCGGTTGTATTCCTCGCAGATTCTGTCCAGCGCTTCCGGCGTTTCGTAAGGGGCAAGCGGCGTGAACAGCGTTTTCACATGACCGTCCGGATAGGTGGCAGTGATATAATTCTGCGTGATTTTTGTGCGGCCCGCAAGCGGGTTATTCATGTGGCTGTACAGGATTTTGTGAAGCTGCAGGATATAGTTCTGCGTAATTGGTATCGCGTCAAAGCTCTCATGAATGATACTCAGCACATCGCGGTATCCAGCGATCTCCTGCTCATCTCGGTTCCTCGGCGTGGTTTTCTCCTCGACGAGCTGCCGGATTCGGGTACTCGTGGTGACGATGCCTTCGATGGCATTCGATGCCTCAGTGCTCTGTATCTTGGCAATCTCCACGAGCTTTTCAAGTTCCTCCGGACGCTGCTTCAAATACAATTCTTGCTTTCCGGCTTCCTTGTATATGGCCGCAATTAGGCCAAGAACATCCGAGTCCCACTTCTGCTCCTTGATTGCGGAGTAATTGAAGGTTCTCATTCCCTCACCTCCATTCGTTTTCCCTTAAATAATAACGCAAAATAAGGGAATAGTCAATGGATTGTGCCTTAAATTCCTTACTATTATGCCTGTATTAAGGGATTTATACTCAGAGAGCAAGAAAAGTACCTCTGCCTATCTACCTGCCTATTCTTTGTCTATAGCGGCTCAACCTTTGAGCTGCTATCCTCCCAGAAAACAACTTGCATAACACCCTGCTCAGAGTTACAATGCAGCCAACAGCAACGCAAAACGCTTCCCGTCCGGCACCGGTGAATCTTCACCGGAAACCGGGCAGGAAGCGTTTTTGACCACATAGATTACCACATACGGCTCCGGAACACCCGGAAACAGTGGAAATAAGAGCGTCAAAGAGTAAGTAAAACAAATTGAAAACGCCTAAAAACCGCTATAAACAAGCGAAAAAAGTGTTCTCAATAAGTTTGGGACCAGGAGACCGTGCGTTCGAGCCGCACTACTCGGACGAAAGCCCCTCTGAAATCAACGATTTCAGAGGGGCTTTCGTATTCTTTTCTTACACTGGGGCGGAAATTGAGCGGCGTGGTGGCTTGAAGCTGCCTGAAATTATCTACCCCTTTTCTCCACATCCTCATCAATACGGCGTTTCCAGTCGGCGCTGAGAGGT
>ULVV01055233.1_pt1 | contig 10854 bp, 9 predicted proteins | sample 1959761 | NCBI WGS metagenome assembly ULVV01 (sample SAMEA4835795, study PRJEB28245) | human gut metagenome | biome: gut microbiome; material: fecal sample | place: Denmark | collected 2008
GACCTCGCCGTAAGACCATTCACGGATCATCTCCGGAGAAGCGATGCCGATTTTGATCGCGTCAAACGTTGCGTAACTCATTTTCTATATGCTCCTCCTTTTCTCAGTCTTCCTGATCGTCGCCGGCAAAGTCGGCGTTGACTTCATCATCAGCGACATATTCAAAGCCTGCGTCCTCGAGCTCGGCTTCATCGGCGAAGGGGTTGCTGCGGTGGCGCTCATCCTCGGCGTCCATGCGGGCGAGGTTGAACGTATCCATCGCGTCTTCGTCTTCCTTGAGCTCGATCTGGTTGCCGTCGCGGTCGAGGACCTGAACATCGAGGCACAGGGCCTGGAGTTCCTTGACAAGGACCTTGAACGACTCGGGCACGCCGGGCTGCGGGATGTTGTGGCCCTTGACGATGGACTCGTAGGTGCGCACACGGCCGGTCACGTCGTCGGACTTGACCGTCAGGATCTCCTGCAGGGTGTAAGCTGCGCCATAAGCCTCGAGGGCCCAAACTTCCATTTCGCCGAAGCGCTGGCCGCCGAACTGCGCCTTACCGCCGAGCGGCTGCTGCGTGACAAGGGAGTACGGGCCGGTGGAACGGGCGTGGATCTTATCGTCGACCAGGTGGTGCAGCTTGAGGAAGTACACGTAACCGACGGTGACCTTGTTGTCGAAGCGCTCGCCGGTGCGGCCGTCGTACAGCCAGCTCTTGCCCTCGGGGTCGAGACCGGCCTTGATGAGCTCCTCGCGGATATCCTCATAGCTCGCACCGTCGAAGATCGGCGTTGCGACCTTGTAGCCAAGGGTCTTGGCCGCGTAGCCCAGATGGACCTCGAGCACCTGACCGATGTTCATACGGGACGGAACGCCCAGCGGGTTCAGCACGATATCGAGCGGCGTGCCGTCGGGCATGAAGGGCATATCCTCCTGCGGCAGAATGCGGGAAACAACGCCCTTGTTGCCGTGACGGCCGGCCATTTTGTCGCCCGGCTGGATCTTGCGGCGCTGCGCGATGTAAACGCGCACGACCATGTTCACGCCGGGGCCGAGCTCGTCGCCCGCCTCGCGGGAGAAGACCTTGGCGTCGACGACGATACCGCTCTCGCCGTGGGGCACCTTAAGGGAGGTGTCGCGCACTTCGCGCGCCTTTTCGCCGAAGATGGCGCGCAGCAGGCGCTCTTCCGCGGTCAGGTCGGTCTCGCCCTTGGGCGTAACCTTACCGACGAGGATGTCGCCGGCGTGGACCTCCGCGCCGATGCGGATGATGCCACGCTCGTCGAGATCCTTGAGCGCGTCTTCGCCGACGTTGGGGATATCGCGGGTGATCTCTTCGGGGCCGAGCTTGGTATCGCGTGCGTCAAGCTCGTACTCTTCGAGGTGGATGGAGGTGTAATAGTCCTCGCGGACAAGGCGCTCGTTCAGAAGAACGGCGTCTTCGTAGTTGTAGCCTTCCCAGGTCATGAAGCCGACGAGGATGTTGCGGCCCAGAGCGATCTCGCCCTGATCGGTCGCGGGGCCGTCGGCAAGGACGGTGGGATCTTCCCACACGCCGTTCTCGTTCAGGCGGCGGCCATGCACGCGCTCGCCGACGTCGACGATCGGATGCTGGTTGATGCACGTGCCGTGGTTGGAGCGCAGGAACTTCGTGAGCTTGTATTCCTTCGTCTCACCGTTGTCGTAGGCGACAGTGATGGCGCGCGCGTCCATCTTGGTGACGATGCCGTCGCCCTCGGCGAGGATGACGACCTCGGAGTCCATGCAGATCTTATGCTCCATACCGGTGCCGACGATCGGCGCCTCGGGGCGGAGCAGAGGAACGGCCTGGCGCTGCATGTTCGCGCCCATCAGGGCGCGGTTCGCGTCGTCGTTCGGCAGGAACGGGATCATCGCCGTCGCGATGGAGACCATCATACGCGGGGAGATATCGATATAGTCGACGCGGTCACGGTCGACCTCGACGATCTCGTCGCGGTGGCGGCAGGTGATACGCTGGTTGACGAGACAGCCGTTTTCATCGACAGGCTCGGCAGCCTGACCGACGATGTACTGGTCCTCGACGTCTGCGGTCATGTATTCGATCTCGTCGGTCACGCGGCAGGTCTCGTGGTCGACCTTGCGGAACGGCGCTTCGATAAAGCCGTACTCATTGATGCGGGCGTAGGTCGCGAGGTAGGAGATCAGGCCGATGTTCGGACCTTCCGGCGTCTCGATTGGGCACATACGGCCATAGTGGCTGTAGTGCACGTCTCGCACTTCCATGTTCGCGCGCTCGCGGGAAAGGCCGCCAGGGCCCAGAGCGGACAGACGGCGCTTGTGCGTCAGCTCGGCGAGCGGGTTCGTCTGGTCCATGAACTGGGACAGAGGGCTCGATCCGAAGAACTCCTTGATCGCCGCGGTGACGGGGCGGATGTTGATAAGGCTCTGCGGGGTGACGATGTCGAGATCCTGGATCGTCATGCGCTCGCGAATGACGCGCTCCATACGGGAAAAACCAATGCGGAACTGATTCTGCAGCAGCTCGCCCACGCAGCGCAGACGGCGGTTGCCGAGGTGGTCGATATCGTCCTTATAGACGATGCCGTGCGCCAGCGCGTTCATGTAGTTGATGGAGGCGAGGATATCGTCGATCAGAATGTGCTTGGGGACGAGGCGGTCGGCGTTGTCGCGGATAGCTTCCTTGAGCTCCTCGCCGCTGTACTGCTCGAGCAGCTCCTTGAGCACGCTCTCGCGCACGCGCTCTTTGATGCCGCACTCGGCCACGGGGTCAAAGTCGACAAAGCGGTCAAGATCGACCATGTGGTTGGAGAACACGCGCATCGTACGGCCATCGACCTCGATGGTCACATCGTTGACGCCGATGGCATCCATCTCGCGGGCTTCCTCATCGGTGACGATGTGGCCTGCGTCGAAGAGGATCTCGCCCGTGCGCGGGTCGGCAACGGGGAAGGAAAGCTTCTGCCCGCGGATACGCGCCCACAGGGAGAGCTTCTTGTTGTACTTGTAGCGGCCGACCATGGACAGGTCATAGCGGCGCGGGTCGAAGAAGAGGTTGTTGATGAGGGTCTCGCAGGCCTCGACCGTGGGCGGCTCGCCCGGGCGCAGCTTACGGTAGATCTCGAGCATCGCCTCTTCATAGGTCTTGCAGGCGTCTTTTTCGAGCGTGACGGCCACGCGGTCGTCATCGCCGAACAGCTCGAGGATCTCGGCGTCGGTCTTGAAGCCGATGGCGCGCACCAGCTCGGTGATGGGGATCTTGCGGTTTTTGTCGATGCGCACCCAGAACATCTCATTGGCGTCGGTCTCGTATTCGAGCCATGCGCCGCGGTACGGGATGACGGTGGACGTCAGCAGCGGGAGGTCGGTCTTGAGGTCGATCTCCTTGCCGTAATAAATGCCGGGGGAACGGACGAGCTGGGAAACCACCACGCGCTCGGCGCCGTTGATGACGAACGTGCCGGACTCGGTCATGAGCGGGAAGTCGCCCATGAAGATCTCCTGCTCCTTGATCTCGCCAGTCTCCTTGTTGTAGAGGCGCACACTCACCTTCAGGGGGGCGGCATACGTCGCGTCGCGCGCCTTGCACTCGAGCACGTCGTACTTGGGCGCTTCGTCCATCTTGTAGTCGATGAAGCTCAGCTCCAGGTTGCCCGCGTAGTTCGAGATCGAGGCGACGTCGGAAAAGACTTCGCGCAGACCCGTATCGAGGAACCACTGGTAGGACTTCTTCTGAAGCGCCAGCAGGTTCGGCATCTCCACGATCTCCTCGTGTCGGGCGAAATTCTTGCGAAGGGTTTTGCCATACATCTTGTCTTTGGCCATTTTGCTCTTCACGCCTTTCTTTTCTTCAAGCCCTGTCCGCTTGAAGGAATGTATTGCGGCGGCTCCATTCAGTTCGACACACCCGGCTTTGTTGTAAAACAAAGCGAACTGCATCTTGCTTTTTTTGCCGCGGTATGCTATTCTCTCGGTAATGGGTGGGGAATTTCCCTCGCCCTTTCCCGTTTATAAGCGCTTTATTTTACCAAATGGGTACAGAAAAGTCAAGGCATTTTTTGTGAACATCTGCGGTTTCCGCAGATGTTTTTTTGTGCGCTTCGACGGATTTTGCCGCGGATTGCAATAAATTTGTCGCTGTGGTATGATGTTTGCGTGATTTTGCGCCGCTCTGCGCGCAGACGATGAAAGGAGTTTTCCCATGAAGCCCATCGCCATTGACGATTTCTGCGCCGTCCGCTCACTTGCGAACGTGACGTTCTCCCCCGAGGGGACAAGCGCCTGCTTCACCGTGAGTCAGGCGAAAAAAGAAAAAAATTGCTACGAATCCCGCCTCTATCTTTTAAAAGGCGGCCGCGTCCGCGCGCTGACCGGCGGCGGCAAGGAATCCTCGTTCTGCTACTTGGATGAAAACACGGTTCTTTTCGCGGGCGACCGTGAGGGGGAAAAGGAGCCATCGCTCACGAGCCGCTTCTACAAGATCGCGCTCGACGGCGGCGAGGCCGATCTTGCCTACACGTTTCCCATCCCCGTCTCGCAGGTCTTCCCTCTCAAAAACGGCGACCTGCTTGTCGTCGGCTCGACCTTTCCCTGCTTTGAGGACCTCTATAAAGGCGACAAGAAGCTCGTGAAAGCCTACTTTGACGACAAAAAGGAAAACGAGGATTACGAGGTCATCTCTCAGCTGCCCTGGTGGTGGAACGGCGGCACATACACGCGCGGCGCGTATGAAAGTCTCTTCTACTACGATGCGAAGAAAAAGTCCCTCACCCGCCTGACGGATGCGGGCTTCAACGTCTCCGATGTCCAGCTCGCAGAGGATCAGAAGACCGTCTATTTCAGTCTTCTCGACGTCTCCGTCCCCCGCCCCGCGCACTTCGGCGGTCAGGACCTTTACCGCATCGACCTTGCCTCGCGCCGTCAAGAGCTCGTCGTCAAGAGTCGCCCCGACTTCGTCATCGCGACATACGCGCTCGGCAAGTCCTTCCTGCTCGTCATGGCCGCGGACGGCAAGTTCGGCATGAACACGGACTGCGACTTTTATCAGCTCGACTATGCAACGCTCGCCGTCACGCCCTACGCCGTCTACGGCGAGGCCATCGGTTCTTCCGTCGGCTGCGACGTCCGCCACGGCGGCGGTCAGGCGTTCAAGATGGACGGCGACGCGCTGTACTTTATCTCGACGCGCTTCGACGGCGCGGGGCTCTACAAGCTCGAAGACGGCGCCGTCTCCCCCGTCCTCGTGCGCGACGGCAGCGTCGACAGCTTTGACCGCAAAAACGGCAAAATGCTCCTCTGCGCGCTCTGGGATATGAAGCCGCAGGAGCTCTACGACGAGACGGGCCGCCGCGTCACGCACTTCAACGACGCAATGCTGCGCGGCAAATACGTTGCCCAGCCTGCCCCCCTCAACCTCACCGCGGGCGACCACGAGGTGCACGGCTTTATCCTAAAGCCGATGGGCTTCGAAGCGGGCAAAAAGTACCCCGTCATCTTCGATATTCACGGCGGTCCCAAGACCGTCTACGGTCCCGTGTTCTATCACGAGATGCAGTACTGGGCGAGCCGTGGCTATTTCGTCATCTTCTGCAATCCCACCGGCTCCGACGGCCGCGGCGCGTTCATGGATATCCGCGGCAAGTACGGCACGGTCGACTTCGATGATCTGATGGCGTTCTGCGACGCGGCGCTCGCAAAGTATCCCGAGATGGACGCAGATAGCCTCTTCGAAACCGGCGGCTCCTACGGCGGCTTTATGACCAACTGGATCATCGGCCACACCGACCGCTTCCGCGCCTGCGCCAGCCAGCGCTCGATCTCGAACTGGACGAGCTTCTACGGCGTGTCCGACATCGGCCCCGACTTCTCCGAAGACCAGTGCGGCTCGACCATCTGGCCGGATGTCGAAAAATTCTGGTGGCACAGCCCTATGAAGTACGCCGACAAGGTCAAAACGCCGACGCTCTTTCTCCACTCGCTCGAGGACTACCGCTGCCCCGTCGATCAGGGCTATCAGATGTACTCCGCGCTGATCGCGCACGGCGTCGAGAGCCGCCTCGTGCTCTTCCGCGGCGAGAACCACGAGCTCTCCCGCAGCGGCAAGCCCAAGCACCGCATCCGCCGCTTAAATGAGATCACCGGCTGGTTCGAGCAGCACAAGGGCTAAAACGGAAATTCGCAAAACCACCCTGCAGGACGTCGACACGGTGCTGGACGTCTTCGCCGCCGCAAAGCGCTACATGCGCGCAAACGGCAATGCCTCGCAATGGGGCGACGAGTACCCAGACCGCAGCATCGTCACCTATGATATCGCATGCGGCAGCAGCTATGTGATGCTTGAACATGGCGAGATCGTCGGCACATTCGCCCTCTTTCTCGGCGAGGACGAGAGCTACCGCGTCATCGAAGACGGCGCGTGGCATCTCGATCAACCCTACGGCACGATCCACCGTCTCGCCTCCAACGGGAAAGCGCGTGGCGGTGTGCCTGCTGCTGCCTGCGGCGCTCGCGGGCGGCGTGGTCAGCGCGGAGGCACCGCAGGCGGCGGTCTACGGCCTGTGCGTGGCTGACCCGTTTGCGTGGATGTCAGCCGACGCGGTGCTGTGCATTCCGCTTATCAAGAACATCATGCGCGAAAACTACGACTATCTTTACGGCAGCGGCCAGAAACTCATTGAGCGATAAAAAAAACCATAAACTTGCCCCCTCCGTATTCAAAATACGGAGGGGGCAAGTGTTGTTTTCATAATGAGACGGAGAAATTTGTTGTCAGTCGATGTTCTTCAGACCGTCATATAGATCGTTGAAGGACATTTCCTGACGGCATCTTCCGTAGGAGAGCTCTTTGTTTTCGCCAAATTCCAGCAAGAAGCATTTGGCAAGCTCTTCCACGGTCTGCTCAAGCGTCGTAAAAAACTGTTCATAGGCAAACTTGTTTGCTGCCGAGCCTTCTTCAAAGCAATTCACGATCAGCGATTCGGTCACCTGATCGAGCGGATACATTTTGATGTGCATCAGCTCATGAACGATGATCTCTTCAAAGTTTTCCTCCCGCTTGGGATTCGCAATATTCAGAAGAATGATTGCTTTTCTGTCGGCGCAGTCGATCTTGACGTCGCCGGTTTTCGGCCACGCGGGGTCTTCCACAAATTCAAGGCGGATATCCCACGTGGGTGTGATCCTCAGTTTCCGGATATATTTTTCAAAAAGTGCGGTCAAGGCCTGTTTTTCTACCATGGTATTCCTCCTGAACGTTCAATTTGTTGCATCAAAGCGTAACGGATCAGTCCTCGAACCATGCCACGGCGCGGATGGGCGAACCATCGCAGTTTTCGAGCTTGAGCGGGAAGCAGCTGAACGAAAACAACCCCTTGCCGCATTTGTCGAGGTCCTTGAGGTTTTCGATGTTGACGATGTCCTTATTTTGGAAGAGCTTTTTGTGGCGTGTCAGGTTTTCATCCGCGATGGGGTCAAGACCGATCACGTCAAAGCCGATGCCCTTGTAGTCGCCCGCGATGATGTAATCCATCGCCGCATCATCAAGGCAGGGATAGTCGCCAAAGTAGGCATCCGTCCCCCAGCGCTTGTCCCAGCCGAGGTGGAAGAGCAGAAAATCGGCATTTTCCGCGTCTTTGCCATATTGCAGGATGCGCTCGAGCGTGATGGCCTCGCCCTCGTTTAGGTCGCTGCACTCGATGACGAGCGCCTTGCCGATGAACTGCGAGGTGGGGAACGCGTCGAGCGTCGTGCGTCCGGCGAACAGATGCGCGGGCGGGTCCATGTGTGTGCCCGTGTGGGTGTACATGGTCAGCTTCGTCTCCTTAAAGCCGTCCTTTTCATAGGTGTTCGCGCCGGCGAAAATGGGTGTCTCCGTGCCGGGATAGACCGGCATATTTTCAGCGATGGTGTGGGTCAGGTCAAGCACGCGCATGGGAACATCTTCCTTTCTGTTGAAATCAAAATCAGAACACGAACTGCACCAGCAGCATATAGCACACCGTGCCGCCCGCGATGGAGAGCAGCATTTGTCTCTTCCACAGGTGCAGGCTGATCGTCACGGCGATGGCGATGAGCTCGGGCAGGCCGTAGGCAAAGTGCAGCACGTCAACATTGCGCAGGCAGTAGACGACGAGCATGCCGAAGATCGCGCCCGGCAGTGCTGAGCCGAGGTATTGGATGTACTTGGGCGTCGGCTTTTTCGGGTTGAAGACCAGAAACGGCAAGAAGCGTGTGAGCATCGTGCCGAGCGCGCAGAGGATGATGGTGATGGCCTGTTGTAAGATCGTCATTTTACCGCCTCCTGCGTCTTGGCTTCGACGGGCTTTCTCAGCGCGGTCAGCGCGACGAGGATGCAGATCATCGTGGGAATGAGGAAGTTGTCCGCACCGAAAATGAGCAGACACGCAACACTTGCGATAAGACCGATCCACGCGCTGAAATGGTGCTTTTCTTTGAGCCACTGGTCCATGAAGATGACCACAAACATCGCCGTCATCACAAAGTCGAGCCCCTCGGTATTGAAGCGCAGAAGCCCGCCGAGGATGCCGCCGAGCGTCGCGCCCAGGAACCAGTAAAATTCATCGAGCAGCGAGACGAAGAAGTAGAACCAGCCGCGGCCCACGCCCTCGGGGATCTCCGCCGTATAGTTGACGCTGAACGTCTCGTCGCACATCGCGTAGATGAGGTAGGGCTTTTTCCAGCCCGTGCCCTTGTACTTGTCGAGCATCGAAATACCGTAAAACAGGTGGCGCGCCTGGATCATCACCGCCGTCAGAAAGACCTGTACCGGCGCAAACGGCGCGAGCAGCATGCTCGTGGCGACAAATTCAAGGCTGCCGCCGAAGATGACGACGCTCATGATCATCGGATACCAGAAGCTAAAGCCCGACGTGCGCATATAGACGCCATAGGTCATGCCGAGAAATAAAAAGCCTGCGAAGATCGGGATGGTGTGCGGAAACGCGGCCTTCAGTGCCGCAACTGCGGGGGATTTGCTGTGCATGGGAACGGGAAACCTCCTTGTGGTGATGAAACAAAGCAGAAATGCGCCGGTTATTTTTGCGCCCGGTGCATAAACTGACCTGAGGTGATACGATGTCCTGTCAGGACGCGCTGCCCGCCGCCGTCAGCGCCGCCGCGGCGGCCATGGCGCAGGGAAAGAGCGATGAAGAGGTCGCGCTGCTCGCCGCCATCTTTACGCAGCTGGGCGACAGCCTTGCGATGATCGTCGCTCTGCGCGCGTGCGAAAAAAGCGGCGGCAGCGAGGCGGAATAAGGGAATCAGTCCTTGGCCGCCTCTTCTTTGTCTTCGTCCTTTTTGCCGCCCAGGGTGATGAACACGCCCGCGAGCAGTGTGATCGCCGAGCCGAGCAGGATGCGCGGCGTGAGCGTTTCATGCAGAAACAGAATGCCGAAAAAGATGCTCGTGATCGGCTCAAACGTACTCAAAATCGCCGCGCGCTGCGCGCCGATGAGAAACGTGCCCTTCTGGAAGAGCACGACTGCGCCGACGCAGATCGTCAGCGAGAAGGCGAACGCCACGAGCCAGCCGGCAGCGTTCTGCGGCAGGTGCATCTGCCCTGTGATGAGGCAGAGGAAGAATGTGCACACCGCGCAGACGACCGCCATGTAGAAGCTCATGCGGAAACCCGAAACCTCGCGGTGGCGGAAGTGCGCCAACAGCAGGATATAAACCGCATAGGCCACTCCCGACGTGAGCGCCAGCACAACGCCGAAGGGATCGACCGCGCCGCTCGGATCAATGAGCAGGATAATGCCAAACGAGCACAGGAGCGCACAGAAAAGCGCGCTTTTCTGCACCTTTTCGCGCAGCACAAAGCCGCCGAGCACCACGATGACAGGATAGGCAAAGTGGAACACCGTCGCCATGCCGGAGGCAAGATAGCGGTACGAGCTGAAAAGCAAAATCGGCGCAAGCCAGCAGCCGAAAAAGCCGGTCAGACTGGTCTCAAGCAGCGCACCGCGGCTGATGCGCAGCCCGCCCTGCTTCTGGCACAGCAGCGCGAGGATCGGGAGCGAGAGGAGATTGCGCAGAAACACCAGTGTCATCGGCGTCACGCCCTGCGCATAGAGAAAGTTCGCCCCCAGCGGCATACAGCCAAAGATCATGGCGCTCAAAATCACGCAGAAATAGCCGAGCCACTGCTTTCGACGCTCCATGTCGTTCTCCCCCTTTATATGAATAAAGTGAATGCATTTATCATACGCGCGCATTTCCTTCCGGTCAAGTGGGAAAAAGAAAAAACACCGCGTTGACAAATATTCTCGCGGCTGATATGCTGTGATATCATCAGAAAAAGAGAGGAAAGCTGTCATGTTTCTCTTTTATGTAAACCCGATATTGATCGCTGCGGCAGTCATTCCGGCCATTGTCCTGCTGCGCTTTGTCTACAAGGAGGACCGGCTCGACAAAGAGTCGCCGGGGCTGCTGCTCTCGCTCGTGATTTTCGGCATTCTATCGACATTTGCTGCCATCGTGACCGAGCAGATCGGCGAGGCGATCTTGGGCATTCTCCTGCCGCAGAGTTCGACCGCCTATAACGTGCTGCTCTACTTCGTTGTGGTCGCGCTGTCGGAAGAGGGCTTTAAGTACCTGCTGCTCAAGAAGCGCACGTGGTATTCAAGCGAATTCAACTGCCAGTTCGACGGCGTGGTCTACGCCGTGTTCGTCGCGCTCGGCTTTGCCCTGTGGGAGAATATCAGCTATGTGCTGATGTACGGCCTCGGCACGGCGGCTGTCCGCGCGGTCACGGCCGTGCCGGGGCACGCGTGCTTCGGTGTGTTCATGGGCGCTTTCTACGGCCTTGCCAAGCGCTACGACAACTTTGGCGACGAGTACCGCAGCCGCCGCTG